>FWPV01000269.1_pt1 | contig 176068 bp, 149 predicted proteins | sample 2228371 | NCBI WGS metagenome assembly FWPV01 (sample SAMEA103939776, study PRJEB20133) | metagenome | reverse complement strand
AGAATCTTTTACTGGTCAAAATGTGTTATGCCATGAATTTTACCTAAAGGTAAAAAGGTCACAAATTTTGCTTGCTATCAAATCTTTATTTCTTGAATGAAAATTATGTTAGCTTTTGTTTCAACGCCTTCCAACGACGATTCTAATTTCTCTTTCCCTTTTAGGAAATATTGATTGTTGATGATCATTTGGTTATTTCATCAACTGTCATTGAAATAAGACTATTAAATTGGTGAAAAAAATAAATTACAGATAAAACAAAATATTTATAACATATTGTAAAGTTTTTATTTATAACTATATTCATTTAAGACATAAGAAACTTACGATATATAATATGCAATAAATATGCCATTGTTAAGCAAGTTTGCTTTCTATAAAGACGAATCCATTCTAATAGTTTTTGGTGTTTTGGATTAATAGTCTATTCAAAAAGGGAATACATTCGAAAACTACTCAATATGGTCAATTGATTATTAATCCTTACCAGACAATAAAATTTCAGTAAATATAATACTATTTTTTAATTAAACAAATCTATTTAATCTCGTTCCCACGGTCTCCGTGGGAACGCAAAACCCGCCGCTCTACGGTGAAAAAATACCAAAACGCCAAAGGCGTGAAATGATGATAGCAAAAGAATTATTAAGTGTCCAACCCGGAACGGGTGACATGATGAAATTTGGGAATGCAAATTTTGGAGTGCACCGCCTCGGCGGCGCTTTTTTTCACCACAGAGGCCGCAGAGAGCACAGAGCCTACACCAAGGCGAAAGGAAAAAACATAAAGCTTTCTCATCCCCGCGGACGTCGTCAGGGACGACTTTTTGCCATTCATTGCATTTCCTATGTAAAAAAGGGCAAAAAAAGATGTCTCGTCGCTGGCGCTTCTCGACATGGCAATTTTTTTTGACTCAGAGCGTCATCTTCCACGTTCCACCGCACAGCGATGGATTGAGACAGCAAAATATATTTTATCCTGTCAATCTTGTTCATCCATGTAAATTGTTCAATCTCGTTCCCACGGTCTCCGTGGGAACGCAAAACCCACCGCTCTTCGGTGAAAAAATACCAAAACGCCAAAGGCGTGAAATGATTATAGCAAGAGAATTAACAAGTGTCCAACCCGGAACGGGTGACATGATGAAATTTGGGAATGCAAATTTTGGAGTGCACCGCCTCCGCGGCGTTTTTTTCACCACAGAGGCCGCAGAGAGCACAGAGCCTACACCAAGGCGAAAGGAAAAAACATAAAGCTTTCTCATCCCCGCGGACGTCGTCAGGGACGACTTTTTGCCATTCATTGCATTTCCTATGTAAAAAAGGGCAAAAAAAGATGTCTCGTCGCTGGCGCTTCTCGACATGACAATTTTTAATCGACTCGGAGCGTCATCCTCCACGAAAACTAAAGATGTCTCATCGCTGCCACTCCTCGACATGACAATTTTTATTCGACGCGGAGCGTCTTCTTCCACGTTCCACAGCAGAGCGATGGAACGAGATTGAAAATCCCCCTAAATCCCCTTTTGGAGAGACTGTCCAAAAAGTATAATAATCTACAACAAAGATATTTTCTTCACGCTACAGGCGAAAATATCACCTAATTATATCCTATTGAATTTATTTAATTAATACATTTGCCATTAATCGTCCAAGCTAAAGCTTGAACAACATACTTGGACGTTATCATAATTTTTAAACATTCTTGGAAAAGGGGGACTTTACCTCGTCATGACAATTTTTATCTGACTCAGAGCATCCTCATCACTTTCCACCGCAGATCAAGGGAACGAGATTGACTTCAAGGGATAACAACTGCGGAGACCGTCACGCTCAAACGCAGACTTTAAATATCCAATTGCTCCGCTCGCGGTGACATCCTTTGTACTTGCAGAAATGTTGTCGCTTTTACCACGCCCAACCCGAAATGACAGATTATTAGATGTTTTCACACCCTCACTTGAGAATGACGTACTTTTTTTTAAATTAGTCGTCTCCATTTGTGTACGATGCCGCCGTGTTAGGGCGCAAAAAAACATCGTGCCCCTTGCTGGGCATTTGCCAACCACAGTGAAAAATCAGCCGGCGACAGGTTGGCATCTCCATTGAAATCGGTGCCATCGAAATAACCATTGTCACCGGCAAGGACAGCATTATACCAACGCACGTAATCCTTCGAGGTGACCATGCCGTCTTGGTTACAATCGCCACCCCACAATGCCCAACGACCAGCTTCCAATTCGATGGCGGCGTGAGAGCCATAATACCGCTCATCACTCTCAGTAAAGTCATAATCGAGCAGCGCCGCCTGCGAACAATCCAGGCGGTTCTGACTGATGGCCGCCACGTGGTTACGGTGTTTGGCCGTCAAATAATAACTCCCTTCTCCCTCCAGCGGCAACAGCAGCGTCGATCGGGTGGCGCTGTACTGGTTGAAATCCACCACCTGGCCGTCCTGGCGCAGCAAAAAAGAGCGCTCCACCACAACGTCATCATCGCGGCTGTCTCGCAATTGCAGGAGAATCCAATCGACGATGCCAGCCGGCATGGCATCGATGTGGCGCGGAGCCGAAGAATAGGGCGCATCCAGGGGCAATATGGGATGGAGCGTCGGGTTCATTTGCTGGGTCATTGTATTATATAGCCCCTGCAGAAACAGCCTGACGGCCAAGCGAACGGCGCGAAAATCCAGCGCGCCCAAATCATCCTGAGCCAAACGCAGGCGAACTGTTTGATGTTTCTGATATTCATGAGTCACCTCAGGGCGCGGCAAGCCATGAGCCGATAAGACGATAGCTGAACTCAAACATACCGAGCCCTCGGACAAGCGGTAATCCTGGTTGTTTTCGTCGACAAAGCCCGGCGAAGCCGCTTCGATATTGGCGACCTCCACCGTAACCGTTGCGCCTGGATCTAAGCCGCTATGGCTGTTCTTCCAGCTCGGCTTGAGGTAATTGGCGTACAAATGCAGTTGGCCGCTGGCGTCCAGCATGGCCATGCGCGAACCCGCTGCAGCGACATAAATAATGTTATTGGCAGCATGGGCCCTTTGGTCATTGGTGGAGAGGCGCATCAAAGTGGTGTTGCTGCTGCTGCGCGTGGAAACGATGGTGTTGTGGTAAAAATAGAGATTCCGCCGATACATGGATGTATTGCCACCATCGCCGCCGAAATGGAGAATTTGGTTATTGCCATCGCCCTCGTGTTCGATGAGGATGTTGCCATAGACAAACGTCGAGTCGTAATCCGGTCGGTTGCGCAGTACGCTGTAATCGGTTTCCACTAAATCCAGCTGGCGGTTGCCGGACTCGATCCAATTGTAGCGGATGACGGTGCCGGCTGATCGATCCTTCAGATTATTGCCTGAACAACCGCTGCGCAACGGCCCGAAATGATTGTATTCGTAAAGGATGCCGGCGGCTTCGGTATAAGTATTATGTTCATAAATGCTGCCGACATTGCCATTATCATAAATGTAACACCCGCGAATAATGACCTGCTGTGCGGTATAGCTGGCGAACAAGCCATTGCCACAATTATGGATGATACAATTTTCGATGGTAATGTGCGAGCCCGATTCGATATGAATGGCGGCGGCATTGGTGCTATAGGAGCCAGGATTGCCAGCGTCATCGGTGAAAGTGTAGGGTGGCCGACCGGAGCGGACGTCGAGGTTGCGGACGGTTACATACGCTGGAGTGCCGGATGGGATGCTGGAGCCGCCGATTTTGATCACGCTGCGATTTTCATTCCAATAGTCCAGCTGCAATCGGGTGGTGGCGTTCTCGCCATCGATGATCGGCAACTCGCCCGATGCATTTGCCACGCCTTCGAACACCACTGGATGAGACTCGGAGCCAGCCGCGGCAATCACCCATTTTTCTCTGTACGGCGTGGATTGCCAATGAATGCGCACCACATCACCGGCAACGATGGATTCCAACGGCACTTGGCTTATGGTGGCATAGGGTTTACCAGGTCCCACTTCATAGACTACAGCCCAACTTGTATCGGTATCAAGAAGGGGTGAAAACAGAAGGGCTAAAAATAGTAAAACAACAGTATGAATCCTGGCGGGCGTATGAATGAGGGAGTCTCGCATAAGGCCTCTTGTCAGGGACATTTTGTATAGGAAACGACTGACGCTGATATTTTGCACTCGCAATTTTCGAGGAGGATGTATGATTACGAATACTCAAATATCATCGGCATTTATATTGTCACTGGTGGGGGAATTCTCTTGATCAAAGCCGCTTTCGCTCTCTTTGGCGGCTTCTTCGGCCATCTGTTCGATTTCTTCCTTGCTAATATCTTCTCCCATCTCGCTACCTAATTTGCGTACGAATTTGGCCACACTGGCAGGATCATTTTCATCCAGACCACTCCAGCGACTGGGATCGGCCAGTGACTCCAGGCGGCTCTCTTCTGATTTCACAGCAGCAAAACGTGACATGATCCGTTCTAATTGCTCGCTGGAACAGTACTGGCACCGTCGGTGTTCAGTAACTTCGCTGAGTCGTACAAAAAAAGAATTTCTGCGTTTGCATTGTAAGCAAATGTATTCGTATATGGGCATAAGACCTCCACGATCAAACGACTTTACTCCATTTGATTCATCTCGGCCAGAGCCTGAGTTTCATCGGCAAAGTTGAGCAACACATCATCCAGATGGGCGATGTGGATGAGGCTGAGGACGCGTTTGCCGGCACCGACCAGTGCAAATTTTTTATCATTGGCCCGTGCCTGGCGAAGTCCCAGCAACAACGCCCCCAGGCCAGAGGAATCGACATAATCCACCTGGGAGACATCTACTATGATTTTATCTCTGCTTTCATCGCTCACGAGCATTAATAACTGAGCTTTGAGGTCAGATGCGATTTTCGCATCCAATCGTTCTTCTTGTAAACGAAAAATATAGGTATCTTTTGATTCATCGATTTTGTAATGCATCTCTACTCCTTGAAAGTAATCCTTGACTTACCATAGTTAAAACAAGATAACAATTCACCAACCAAATATCATCATCACTGAATGATCTTTCATCATCAAAAGTATACGGATCGTCCACCTAATTTTATAATTTAGGACAAATATTCATAATCTTCAAGGATAAATTTTTGTTATGCGATCGCATTTGGTGAGAAGATAATCTGTTTATAGATCTGGCATCAGGGCTGTTGAAAATAAAAAAGCCTGGTGTTCGCAGAACACCAGGCTATGAGGTACAACCATCCAGGGGGGTTAGGCTGTTGCGAGTAAAGATGTGATGAATTCGCTCAAACCCTCGGAGGTATCGAGCTGAGCGATGTCCTCGATCCGGAACCACCTGGCATCGAGGACGTCGCTGCCAGCAGAGAGTTCACCACCGAGATAATCGGCGACGTAATCCACTACGATATAATGATAAAGAACTTGACCGTGCTGTTTTTCAATATATTCGAATATTTGCATCTGTTGGCGTAATCGTGCCCAGACGTTGCATTCCTCCATCAATTCGCGTTCGGCCGCCTGACCGAGAGTCTCTCCGACATGGACCAAACCACCTGGTAATGTCCATTTTTCACGGGCTGGTGCCTTTCCACGTTTAACAAGGATAAACTGGTCGTCTCGTAAAACCAACACACCCACTCCCACACGCGGGAAATCCGGCTTTTCTCGTCCGATGGATTCCCCGACGTCGGCTTCCGGCTTTGTCTGTTGGTGCATGGGTGCGGTTATTCCCAATCATCGTCGCCTTCCCATTCAGGCGCCCCTTCTAACCAATCGTCCTCGGTTTCCTCCCAATCCTCATCATCATCATCCCAGTCTTCTTCGTCATCTTCCCAATATTCATCCCACTCTTCGTCTTCCTCATCTAAATCGACATCGGGCTCAATGTCAGCATCCTGGTCGAGGATTTTTTCGAGATCGGCCTCGTCAGGGTCTTCCTCCAAAATGGAGTCTTCTTCCTCAAATTCCTCTTCCTCTTCAAAGGGAAAACCCTGATCTTCTTTCTCATCGTCATCATATTTTCTTGGAGACATGTTTTACCTCAAAAATTGTCCAACATTACAAATGAATTTAATCGCCCAAAAATATAAAAGCGAATATTAATAAGCAAGAGATTTTTTTTATTATAGCAGGGAAAAAGGATTTTTTTTATTTTGCTTATCTCATTATGAATATTTATATTAAGTAAATTTTACGATAAAAATCGCTATTATTACATAAACAAAAGTTGTAATGAGGGATGTTCATTGAGTAACACAGGAAAACGAGTATCGGCGGAATTATCGATCCAATATTATGAAAACCATTCACCTATGACCGAAGACAACTCTAATTAATACCAATAACAACAAACGATCAAGTTCACCCTAAAACAGGAGCTCCGATGATAAAGCACATTTTGGCGTTGATACTTTTCGCTGCTACAGTGTTGCCCTTGTCTGCACAATTGACGATGGACCTCGAAACCGGCGCAATTTTCAGCGGCTATAACAATGTGCGCATTCCAGGCGACACCGGCACGCGCTTTTCGTTCTCGCAGGAACTCAAAACCGATCCATCGGCTTTTTTGCGGTTGCGAGGAGGTTATGGTTTTAATACACGCCATCATCTATCGGTGCTGATTGCTCCCTTGACTCTGAAAGCCGAAGGACAGGTCGATAAAACCATCCATTTTGCTGGAAAATCTTTTGCGCCTGAAATACCCTTACACGGCACTTATCGGTTCAACTCTTATCGAATAACTTACCGTTATGATTTTCTTTCGAAGGAAAAGTTGGAGATGGGAGTCGGTTTTACGGCAAAAATCCGTGATGCGGAGATCAGCCTGCGGGGTGCAGGGGTCTCGGCCAGTAAAACCAATGTCGGTTTTGTGCCGATCCTCCATTTTCGCATGTTGTGGCAGATGCATCCAACATTTGGGCTGTTGGTGGAAGGCGATGCGTTGGCAGCGCCACAAGGTCGTGCCGAGGATGTGCAGGCAGCCCTATGCTACCGGGCATCCGATGCTCTGACACTGCGTTTGGGATACCGTCTCTTAGAAGGTGGCGCTGATAACGATGAGGTCTATACCTTTTCGTTATTCCATTACACAGCCTTGGGGATAACTTGGCGTTTTTAATGCAGCGTGTTGTCGTAAAAAGTAATTGCCTGTTGAGTACGGCAGAAAAGTTATTGTTGCTGATGCGACGGAAGAATGTTGTATAACAAAATTAAATTTTGTTCAACCTCCCGCTCGTACAGACAAGATCACCATATATTGAGAAGCGGCGTAACAGGATTCGCGAACATGCGTTGATCTCGAATGAATCTTTGCAATCTCCGCCAAGTACTTGGTGATTACCCAGGCAAAATCTATACACAGAATTTTCCGCAATCCTTTTCCATCAAGCCGAGAGATCGATTTGGCTATGGCACTCGCTTTCCTCATTGCGCCAATAATCTATGGATTCTTTGCGCGACTCTTACCGCATCATGATGTTTTTCCACCCAGGCGCGACCTGTACGGCTCAGCCTCTGACGTCGATGAGGATCTTCCATGAGGTCGATGAGTGCTTTTTTCAGCGTATCGGCCTGCACTTCCACAAATGGATGATCCGGATATCTCTCGGCGAATCCCTGCGCAAGACAGGTGCAGGTGGGGATTCCCATGGCCACCGCTTCCAAAGCGTTGATGCCATATCCCAGATCGCCAATTTGGTCGACGAATAGATCGCAGCTGGCCTTGAGGGCAATGGCCTCATCGTAAGGTAGGTTTTGAATCAGCACGATGTCGATGCCGTGGGTTTGCTTGAGCTGCTGCAAAACCTCCATGATCTGTTCGCTGCCCTTGGCCGCCCAATGGGTGGGTGCATGCCCTATGCGGAAAGCCCCTTTTGGGGTCGAAGGCGGATGATAGGCAAAGCGTTCGACGTCGAATGGGAAAAAAACATGATGGATGTTGGGATGAAGCAGCAGGTGATCGAATTCGACGGTGACATTGAGATCGGCGAGCCGATCGATTTCGGGGATGACGCCACGGGTACGCAGGTCGCTGCCTGTGTAACAGCAGATGATCTGCCGCCCAGCCTGCTTCATTGCTGGGATGAATCGCGGTATGCGGGTGAAATCCAAACCGCCGTCCAACTGATAGATATCGAACGAATCCAACCGATACTGACGGATAGCTCGCTTTATGCGCGGCCACCAGAGGCGATCGCGCCACTGCACCAACCATTTTTCATACAGCGTATGTGGTTGCCATGTAGGAGGAATGGTTGTCGGAACGCGCAAACGGTTGTCGACCTGTACCCTCGCCGGCGAAGAAACCTTCCGCTTAATCCAGCGCGTGCCGCGAAAATCGATGAATGGCAGCTCAAGACAAATATCCTCGAAATAGCGCCGACGATCGCGATATAAAGTCACCAGCCGACTCTCGTGACCCAGTCGCCGTTCCGCTTGTACTAATGTACCCGGAACCCCTGATGTGTTCATGGGCGCTATGTGGAGAATTTTTTTTCTCATACTTTATCGCAGGGAATAAACCTTCTTCCTGCGCAGGCTTCCCCTCCTCCTTTACGGTTAAAGTCACCTCACCTCTCGAACTGCCAAAATTATTTTTTCTTCGCCTGTGTTCGCTTATAAGCGATAGTCACCTGCCTGGGTAATTAGCCTCTCTCCCCCACCCTTGTTTATAGCGCGATGATGCTGGAAAATATTTGCTAATGTATGGATTTAATTTCGTCAAGCACACAACTCATCTAAATCTACCTATCCTAAAATTAGGCGAATAAAATGTAATTGGCAACTATTTTTTCAGGCTTTTACGATCTCTGATAACATTCAATCTGTACGGTGTGATGGAACCATCGAAATCGTTGTAAAGCCGTGGAAAAGCATGAATTTTCATCGCAGCAGCAAAAGCCGTTTACATTGGACAATCGTCTTTGCGACCCCTTTCTGCTGAAGAGAGGCGTGTACAAAATAAATGCCGCTGGCGACACTCTGACCAACATCATCCCGTCCATCCCAGCTATAACATTGTGCGCCTACCAAAGGTTGGGCTACCGCCAGAGTCCGTACCAATTGTCCCTTTAGATTGTAGACACATAACGTCAATTGAGCGCCTTTGAGCCCGGCGACTTCCACGGTCACATAATCATTAAACGGATTGGGATAAAGGTCTAACCTCAGCGAATCAGGGGTCTCTTCCGAATGTTGGCGCACCGGTACCATCTTACCCTCATCGAAGGGGTTTTTCATGAAATGATATTTCTTCGACGGCTCCAAGGCAATCAAAGCGGTAAAATCGCAGAGAAGCCGGAATTTCATGGCCAGATCGACGATGGCGGCGGTGTCTAAGGGTGTGCTCTTGAATAAATCTTGCAGTCGTTCGCGGCCGATGATCGACGCCATAACCTGACCGGCCTGGGTGGTATCATGATCCACTGCAAACAGGTATTGATTTTTTATGGTATAGTCAATATTCTTGAATTCGGCTGTCAGGTTGATCTTTATCTCTCGTTCACCGGTAGCTGCGCCAACATAAAAATAGGGACGAAAGGGATTGGTGTCATTAGCCTGCAGCGGCCGCATCTCCAATAACTGGCCGGCGCCGTTGTCGATGGTTACATCAAAGTTGATGAGTTTAAGTGGTGGCAGGTAGTACAATTCGGTGGCAATCGTATCCCAATCGTCTTTAGAAGTCTCGAAATGCGATCCTCCGCTGGCTTTGGCCAGAGCATATTCAAAATAGCCGCTGCCTTGATAGTCATTGTTGGGTTGAGATACCAGCGGAAACGGCAGGTCGATCAAATTAACGGTGTGAATCAGAGGAGCCCGTTGACCAAAGCCTGCCAATAGCTGTGCGGCCGTGGCGTCGGCATCGGTTTTCGCAAAAATAGAATCCGCATTGGTAAATACGATCAGTCGGTCATAATTTTGCAGCTGAAACTGTTGCTGGCATTGATGCAGCAATTGCAGCAACAGGCCGTTGGGGTTGGGATGATTCAGTCCGAGCAGGGTAAGGCTGAAATCGCGACGCAGACTATAATCATCTTTGTACGCCCAGATGCCACTCACCACAAACAGCCCCTGCGATATTTTCTTGGAAATCACCGCTGCCTCGCCCAATGCATTTTTTAGCTCGGTTTTGGCCTGGGGATCGCTATAGCCGAGGAAATTGACCGTTTGATGAGAACAAGTTGGCGGGAAAAATCGGCCGATGTTACCGGCTTCGTTGCGAACCAGGTTGGCAGGACTTTTATGGATGACCGACAAGCCGGAAATGTATTGTGGAGAAAGGATATCAAAACTCACACGATTAGAATCGAAGAAGGTCAAAAAGCGCCCGCCTCGTGCAAATAGGCTATCCAACCGTGGACGGATGAACTGTAGTTCCGCTGCGGTAATTGTGCTTTCATAGCCATGTTCATAGGCAGCCACAACATCCGCTCGATAAAAGTACTTGGCTGCTTCCTTGATCGTAGCAACTTTTTCCCATGTGGCAATTTGATCTAATTCTCTAAATCCCCACGTCTTATACGCCAATTCATCGGCAAACAAAACATGGGGTTTCGGAATATTGGCGATCTTGTTCCCCAAAGCGCTTTGTGCAAAGGTCGTCAAAACCGCGTCTGCCTCCCTGCCACTGATCCAGTCATCCGGAAACGATTGCATCTCCCCGGCGCCAGCCACCATGAGTTTAAATTTTTCTTTTGAAGAAATGGCCGATTTGAGTACATTATTTAAATTCTCCAGTAGCATCGAGAATGGCGTCCGATAATTGCCACTGAGGTCGAGTCCCACCAATACTTTTTGCGTCAAGCTCTTTTCGTCGATCTGGTCATATAAATCGCGCGGATGAAAGCCTGCAAGAAAATACATGGGTTCTCGCTGTTTTTGGTTGGCGCGGAAATAAATCCCATCGGTAAATTCGGTTTGATAGGTGAGCACCAGTTTATTGAGTTTGGCGGTATTGGGTATATACGCATAACGATATTGGTAGCCCATGGTATCGCGACGGCTCTGGAAGGTAATCCCTTCGACCCCTTCCAGTGATGGCTCGCCCCAGATTGGCCGTCGGGTGCGAAAAAGAATTTTGAGCGGTTTATCATAAGGAGTATTATTTGCATTCAGCAAACCCAACGGCAACTCTACCCTCGCCTGTTGATTATTCCACTCCACCGGCGCAAGATAATTGATTTTTACCTTGCGATACGACGCCGAGGTCAGTGGATACACGTGTAATTCATACTGAGCGCCGGTTTTGATTAAAAGCGCAGGATCGATGACCAGCCTCGGTAGGATGCTGTCGTAGATCGCCTTGGCTCGCCAGCGATCCATCATCACCGCTTGCATGACGCTATCGCCCATCCACAGCCAGAGGTCGTTGACCACGGCATCCTTTGGCAGTTCAAACTGATGGATCACTTCTATCTGTGACCCCCCTAAACTGCCATGATCGGAGTAATGCAGGTACAAAGATTGTTCCGCGTGGCTGCCCTGCGGTTCCACTACCAGCACTGCCTCGTCAATATATCCCACTCGAAAAGCCCCACTCGTCGGTCTGCGGACAATCAATTGATTAAGGCCATAGAGCTGCAAGGCCATCATCAGCAGCAATAAAATGGCCACCCATGTAAAACGACCAACTCTTAACATAGTAACAATCCTCCGAAATGGGGAAATTTAACCAAAGAATGATAAATAATCGCTGTGATTTTTACGGCTAATCTTTTAATATGTTTAATATTTTCAAGTAATTACGACTATCGTCCTTTAAGAGGTCTCGTCGCTGGCGCTCGCCGACATGACGTATTTTTGAATATTTTCACACAAGCACTGAACCATGACATCGTTTTTCCCAATCATCATCCCACGCAAAAACAAACATGACTTTCTATCGCAGCAACAGCACCCGTTTGCAGCGCACCACTGTTGGCGTACCTTTTTGCTGAAGCATGGCGCGGACGAAATAAATACCGCTGGCAACCCTTTTACCGGCATCGTCTTGACCATCCCAGCTAAAACGCTTTACACCCACCAAGGGCTGCGCCACCGCCAAGGTGCGTACCAATCGACCTTGTAGGTTATAAACACTCAGGGTCAATTCAGCTCCTTTCAGACCGCTGACTTCCATGGTCAGGTAATCGTTGAAAGGATTGGGGTACAGATCCAGTCGCAACGAATCGGCCGGCTCTTCTGGATGCTGACGCACCGGTACCATTTTGCTCTCATCAAAAGGATTTTTCATGAAACGATATTTTTTCGACGGTTCGAGCGCAATCAGCGCGGTAAAGTCGCAGAGGAGGCGGAATTTCATGGCCAGATCGACGATGGCGGCGGTATCCAAGGGTGTTTGTTTGAAGAGGTCTTTGAGGCGCTCATAAGCCAGCATCGAGGAGATGATCTGACCGCGCTGGGTGGTGTCATGCCTAACAGCAACGGTAAATTGTTTGGCCATGGCTTGTCCGAGGCCCACAAACTCGGCGGAGACGTTCAGGTGCAAACTGCGTTGGCCGTCGATAGCACCGATGAAAAACCATGGTCGATCTGGATCGTTGATGGGGGCGGCAAGCTGGCGCAACTCCAACAATTGACCGGCACCCTCATCCGCTTGTGCCTCAACTTGCATATTCTTACAATTGGGAGGCTTTGCATAATTCAATAAATCGGTTATATAGTCCCAGTCGTAAGTGGTTGTTTCAAAATGCATGCCCTCGGTGAGATCAGAGATCGCTTTTTGGAAATAACCGCTACCATAGTATTTCACCCCGCCATCGGTGAGGTAGGTTACTGGAAAAGAGCCGTCCAATAGATTGATGGTATGGATTAAAGGTCTATGGGGCATGAAGGCAGCAACGATATTTTCGGCGAGGGCAGCGGCGTTATTCTTGGGAATAAGAGAATCGGCGTTGCTGAACAGCAACAGTTTGTCGTAGGTCTGGAGGGAATGGAGCCGTTGGCATTCATTTAGTAGCGGCAGCAGTTGTTGTGGGTAATATTTGGATAAAAAGGCTTGATGGAGGCCGAGGAGGGGCACTCCGAGGAGGGCGCGCGAGGCATCGTCTTCGCGAAATGCCCAGATACCGCTGATCACCAACAAACCGTTGGCGATTTTTTTCGAGATCACGGCCGGCCGACCTTGAGAATCCTGCAGTTCAATTTTAACCTCTTCATTAGGATAGTATTCCAACAAGTTGATGACATACTGATAGATGGATTCTGGAAAGTGACTGCCAATATGACCCGATTCGTTGCGATATAGCATGCCCTGTTTTTGGGTTCGAGTGGTCAGGCCTGGAATGTAATGCATGCCAAGCAAATCACGGCCAACGCGGTTGTAATCGAAAAATCCAAGAAAGCGGCCGCCGCGCAAAAATAGACTATCGAGGGTGGGCAGCACTCGCTGCAAGTCGGCAGTGGAAAGCGCTCTCTCATACCCATGATCATAAGAGGCCACCACATCGTAGCCGTTAGAATTAATATAGGGAAGGGATGATTTGAGGTCGAACATCTTTTCGACATCTGCTATTTGGTCGATTCCATTAAAGCCCCAACAGGTAGCTGCGTGGTTATCGGTAAACAACACACGCTTTTTTCTGGTTTGTTCCAAGTTGCTTCGCATTTCACTTTTACCAAAGGCAGCCAGGGTGGTATCAATGGTTTGGTTTGTGACGGGAAGCCAACCAGCAGTGAATTCATACAACTGGCCGATGGCGGCTACGAGTAATCTAAATTCATCATTGGGCGAAAGCGCCTTATTCATGACTTTTTTGATTCGATTGATGAGCGGATCAACCAGCATCGGAACGTGACCGCCAAGATCCACAGCTATCAGCACCTTTTTGCCGCTGCTGTCCCTCTGGGTATTAAAATAGGTCGGCGGATGAATGCCCACCTGGAAATAAATGGGCTCTTTGGTTTTTTGGTTGGCACGGTAAAAAGTTCCATCGATGAATTCCGTCTGGTAGTTGAGTACCAGTTTATTGAGTTTGCTGATATCCGCAATATAAGCGTATTGAAACTGATAATCGAGCGTATCGGGCTTGACCGTAAAAGGTATCTCTGGCAAGCCATTCAGCGACGGTTTGCCCCAGATAGCCTGTTGGGTGCGAAAAAGAATCTTCAGCGGTTTGATGGCCGCATTATTGGATTTGAGCAAGGCCAAGGGCAAATCCACCGACGCCTCCATGCCTGTCCATCGTGTAGGGGCGACGAAATTGATCTTCACTTTACGGTAGGATCCCGATTCCAGGGGATAGACATGGAGCTCATATTGATTGCCCGTCTTTGACAGAAAAGCCGGATCGCGCTTGGCGGCGACGATGCTATCGTAGATCGCCCGCGCCGTCCACGTGTCCATCATCACCGCCTGCATCACACTGTCGCCGATCCATAGCCATAGGTCGTTGATCACAGATTCCAGGGGCAATTCAAAACGATGCACCACTTCCAATTGTTTGGCCCCAGGATATTGGTAATGATCGGAATAACGCAGATAGAGCGATTGTTCCACATGACTGCCGTGCGGTTCCACCACCAAGACCGCTTCATCGATATATCCCGGCTTGGAACCATAGGCACCATGTGGATCCATAACCGACAGATTGTTGATGCCGTACAGGGCGCTCTGCAGTAAAAGGGATAGCAACAAAAGAAACAGCAAAGGAAAAATATTTATTTTGGGCATGGCTTTCACTCCTTATGGTTGGAACCATCCATTTAGTAGAACACTGAGAATGGTTGCTGTCCGTACGATGCTGGGGGTGAAGAAGCGTAAGAATGGGCGAGAAAAAGGGTCGGACAGACATCCAACTTTTTTTCTCAACTTATTTTGCTAATGCCAAACGGCAGAAAATTTTGTAAAGAAGGCGATATAACAACGCACCCGCACCATCCGTTCCCTCATGATTTGTAGTCGCGAGTGCCATAATTGATATGATGCAGAGGCAGAATATTAGCGATATTTCGTAAATGACCTCGAAGTAAGATAATAAGAATTCAGCAATTTTTCAATCTCTTTTTGTCATTTACATAAAATTATACGATGGGCACCCAAAAAAATGTTATCTCTCTCACAAAATGGGAAAAATTTTATAAATCTTGCCAACTTTTTCAAAATCACTGCCAGATTCTCTGTTAATTTGTTAGTGGAATTTATAAATCCACTCAATAGTGGATAAGATTATGCCAAAGGCGATATTATACACAAAATCGGTCTCAAAATTGGAAGAATGAACCAATAGCAAAATTAATTCATCGATTCTTAGCTGGAAAGCTGACGCACGTCAGAATTCAAGTAGAATAGTGTTATTCAGCCCAAGTGGATCCCATCTCTTTGGTATACGCAATGTTGATCAATGAAACCTGGGATATGGGGTAAAAAAGATTTTGCAGCCAAATCTTTACTTTTTGATGGATCGTCGCAGGCTGTCGCGAAAAACGCCTTGCGCGCCAAAGCTTTCCTTGAAATGCGCCAGTCCCCAGTTGGGGTCTTCGTTGACGGTAAAGATGCCGAAATCGAGAAACGCATAGCCCTGGCTGATGGCCCAATAAATAATTTCATAGAACAACACATTGACGCCGCGGTACTGCTGAAAGGCCTCGTCGTGGCTGATGTAGAACGCCAGCACCACGCGGGGGTTGCAAATAAAAATCACGACCCCCGCCACCATTCGATTGAGATGGTAAGCCCCAAACAGACGGATGCGCTCGGGATAGATTTTTTTCAGGTGCAACAGTTCATCGAGGGTATGTGTGGGACGGACATTATGTCGGAGAGCGAGGTTTTTTTTCAAAATCTCATAGAACTCAGCATAATCTTCCGATTCATGGACGATGACGCCCAGCTTTTTACCACGGCGCACGGCACGACGAGAGCTTTCATTAAAGGTATGGAGAATTTTTTCCGTGGGAAAATCCAGGGGAATGACGCTGGAAATCTCCCGTTTGCGGTATTGAAAACCATTTTGGACCAAGGCAAAATCGATGTAATTACTGGGTCGATGAAAATAGATTTGCGGTGGTGGGGTGATATCCACGGCATCGAAGCCTTCGTTTTGAGCATGGTGAAGCAAGGCTTCCACCAGGCGAAAACTATCGCGGATGCCCAGAGAATCGCGTACCACCAATCCGCCATAGGAAGCGCCGCGGTGGGAGATGAGCACCCGCTGGTTGCCATCCTGGTAATCCACTGCCGGAAAAACCGCCAGCCGGCGGCCACCTTTGAAAAAACAAAGGGAATGATCTTTGAACCGATCTGGCGGATGATAATTCAAAAAACGACGCGTATGGAAAATGGTGCCATTATTGGCCGACCAGACGAACTCATCCCAGGCCATAGCATCTTTTGGAGTAAAACGAACGACATCGATATTCACCGTGTGGGTCTCCCTCTTATGCCATTAATTTTACCAAGATGGCTTTCTGAATATGAAGACGATTTTCGGCTTCATCGAACACGACCGAATGGGAGCCGTCCATTACCTCATCGGTTATTTCATCACCACGATGAGCTGGCAGGCAATGCATGACGATGTGTCTCGGATCGGCATGTTGCAACAAATTCGCATTCACTTGATAGGGTCGAAAAACCTTTTTCCGCGCCTCGGCTTCGGCTTCCTGCCCCATGCTCGCCCAGGTGTCCGTATAAACAACTTCCGCTCCGCGAACAGCTTCTACGGGATCCTGCGTCAAGAAGATGCGGCTGACATTTTGACTGCGAGCTCGTAGCAAAATATCTTGATTCACTTCATAACCTGCGGGCGAGGCAATGCGCAAATCCAGAGGGATGATGCCTGCTACATTGACGAAAGAGTTGGCCACATTGTTGCCATCGCCGATATAGGCGATTTTGACGTTCTCGATTTTCCCCAGATGTTCGCTGATGGTGAGCAAATCGCCGAGAATTTGACAGGGATGCAGCAGATCGGACAGGCCGTTGATCACCGGCACCGAAGCCCATTTGGCCAGCCCTTCCACCAAGTCATGGCCGAAGACACGCGCCATGATGCCATCACAAAAACGCGCCAGCACGCGCGCCACATCCGGCACCGACTCCCTCGTACCCAGTCCTATCTCTTGAGGGCCAAGATAAATCGCATGCCCCCCCAACTGATACATCCCCACCTCAAACGACACACGTGTACGATTGGATGGCTTTTGAAAGACCATGGCCAGGGTCTTGCCCTTGAGCAAATGATGCTCGATGCCTTTCTTGGTCTTTTCCTTTAATTCTTTGGCTAGATCAAAGACCGCGAAAATTTCTTCTTTGCTAAAATCGGTTTCTGCTAAAAAATCGCGTTTCACGGGGTCCTCCAGAGAAAAGGGTTAAAGTATTGAAAGAAATGTATGGTCAAAGCCTCGCTGACTATTCCCCCTTACGACAAAGCACCTCGGAATCAAACTCAAAACAACAAACGCACAAAGGTGCTCAGCCGGCCTTGAATCGAAATTGAAGCTTCTGCTATACAACTTGGGCTGGCTATAAAAGCCCGCCAAAAAACACTTTCGAAGCTCGGATACTATAATACATATCGACTCAAATCCTCATCGGCGATGATATCTTTAAGCTTTTCACGGACCATTTTTTTATTGATGACGATCTTTTTACTCCCCAATTCCGGCAGTTGAAACAGCAAATCTTCCAGCAGCACGCTCATGACGGTATGCAGCCGCCGGGCGCCGATATTTTCGGTGCGCTCGTTAACTTCGGAGGCGATGCGCGATATTTCACTGATGGCATCTTTTGTAAACGTCACAGATACACCTTCCGCCTTTAATAAAGCAGCGTACTGTTTGATGAGCGCATTTTTGGGTTCGGTTAATATCCGCTCGAAATCCTTAGCTGTGAGGCTGTGCAACTCGACGCGGATAGGAAAACGTCCCTGCAGTTCTGGGATCAGATCCGATGGTTTAGAGACGTGAAAAGCGCCCGAAGCAATAAACAGCACATGATCGGTTCTGACCATGCCATACTTGGTAATGACGTTGGTGCCTTCGATCACCGGCAGCAGATCGCGCTGCACCCCTTCTCGGGAAACATCGGGGCCAACGCCATCGTTGGTGCCGGCTATTTTATCGATCTCATCCAAGAAGACGATGCCCATCTCCTCCACCCGATAGATGGCCTCTCGCACCACTTCGTCCATGTCGATGAGCTTTTGCGTTTCCTCTTGCATCAGCAACACCCTTGCTTCGGCGATGGAGACACGTCGCTTTTTGGTCTTTTTGGGCATAAAAGGCCCCAAGAGGTCTTGGATATTGAGACCCAACTCCTCCACGCCCATGGGGGAGATGATTTGCATCATCGGAGGCAGGTCGCCGGGTACTTCAATTTCCACCAAACGCTGATCCAGCTTGCCTTGGCGCAACAGGGTCTTCATTTTCTCGCGATTGCGAGCGCGTTTATCTACCAGCGTTTTATCAGCGTCATTTCCACCATTTTCGCCGCTCGCAGGTGGTAGCAATAAATCCAAAAGCCTTTCCTCGGCCAGTTCTTCTGCCTTGGCTTGTACCCCTACGATGCGCTCGCTGCGCACCATATTCACGGCCAGATCGACCAGGTCGCGGATGATGGATTCCACGTCGCGGCCCACATAACCGACTTCGGTGAATTTGGAAGCCTCCACTTTGATGAACGGCGCGCCGGCCAAGCGCGCCAACCTGCGCGCCAATTCGGTCTTGCCGACGCCGGTAGGCCCAATGAGGATGATATTATTGGGCATGATCTCTTCACGCAATTCTTCGCTCACCTGCTGGCGGCGCCAGCGATTGCGTAAGGCTATGGCTACCGCACGCTTGGCGTTGTCTTGGCCAATGATGTACTTGTCCAATTCTTTTACTATTTGCTGTGGGGTCATTTCCATTTTTCTATTCCAAAACCTCTATCGCAAGTCGGGTGTTCGTATAGATACACATGGATGCAGCTATTTCCATGGCTTCTTTGACGATGCCCTCGGCATCCAGGGAGGAATGCTTCATGAGAGCACGGGCAGCGGCCAGCGCATAAGGCCCACCGGAACCGATGGCCACCACATTGTCATCCGGTTCGATCAGGTCACCGGTGCCAGATAATAAAAAGATCTTTTCATGATTGAGGACTATTAGTTGTGCATCAAGGCGGCGCAGATAACGATCGGTGCGCCAGTCTTTGGCCAACTCGACGGCGGCCCGTGCGAGATTTCCATGGTATTCTTCCAACTTGGCCTCGAACCGCTCGAACAGGGTAAAGGCATCGGCAGCGCCACCAGCAAAACCAGCTAAAATTTGATCGTGAAATATTTTCCGCACCTTACGCGCCTTGCTTTTCAGCACCATCTCGCCATAAGTAACCTGACCGTCGCCAGCCAATACCGCTTTTCCCTTGTAACGTAACCCAAGGATAGTTGTAGCGTGAATGCTTTTTTGGGGATGCATGTCAGAATCAGACTCCATTAAATCCACCGGGCATTCAGATATTTTTCACTTTTGCCCACCGCGCAATTACAATATTCGATTAAAATAGTTTTCATTTTTCAAGTAATTTTCTTCACCCCATAGCCAGAAGAGGACGCCAACCCTTTGTAGCTGATCAGCCATCCATTCGAAAATCGGGTGAATTTTCGCCCCTTTGACCTGAGCAAAAGCCTGCTCGGCTCAAATCTTACGTCGTAACCGCGAAACCGGAATGGCCATTTGCTCTCGATATTTGGCCACGGTGCGACGCGCGACGTTATAACCTTTTTTCTTCAACATCTCGGCGATTTTTTGATCATTGTAGGGCTTTTTCGGTGGCTCGTTGTGAATGATCTCTTTTATCAAACCCTTGATGATCTTATTGGAAACATCTTCGCCTTCGTCGGTTTTGATCTTTTCGCTAAAGAAATATTTTAACTCGAAGATGCCCCATTCGGTTTGCACATATTTGCCATTGGTTACCCGGCTGACGGTAGAGATATCCATGTTGATCTCATCGGCGATATCCTTGAGAATCAGAGGTTTGAGATGATCCGGGCCATAGTTGAAAAAGTCCATTTGTTTATGGATGATGGCTTCCATCACCCGCAGAATGGTGGCCCGCCGCTGATGGATGGAATTGATCAACCACCGTGCCGATTCCAGACGATTTTTGATGTAATCTCGCGTCTGTTTATCGGTGTGTTTTCGATCCAGCATCATCTTGCGATACTCGTTATTGATTCGCAATTGCGGCACATTCCAATCGTGCATATAAATCTTGAACTCACCATCTTCCTTGCGCACTTCCAGATCCGGGATGATGTAATTATCCACAAGAGAGGCATATCCTTCACCGGGTTTGGGATTGAGCTTGGTGATATGGGCAATGGTCTCTTTGATTTTCTCCAAAGGCATCTCCAGCTCTTTGGCTAACTTTTCAAAACGTTTATTCTTGAAATCATCAAAATGATCGCGGATGATGCGGATGGCAGCTTCGTTGCGAGGTTGTTCCTCCAATAACTGCACCAGCAAGCATTCCTGCAAATTCCGAGCCCCGATTCCCACGGGATCGAACCGTTGAATGATGCCCAGAATGCGTTCGATCGTCTCCGGATCCTCCTGGAGATTCTCGGCAATATCCTCTACCGTCGTCGCCAGATAGCCGACGCTGTTGATGTTCCAAATGATATATTCGGCTATGACCTCTTCTTCTGGTTTTAAACCGGCCAGATGCACCTGCGAGATCAGATGATCGGTGAGCGTTTCCTGGTAGACTTCTGGCTTTTCAAACGTATCGACGTTTTTTTCTTTGGGGATGCGAACCTCAAAACTCTCCTGATCGTTGAGGATCTCTTCCCAATCGATCTCCTCCTTGGTGGGCTCAACCACCTCCTCCTCTTCTTCCTCTTCGGCCACGATCTCTTCAGGAGTTTGTTCTTCGCTCTCCTCCAATTCTTGATCTACTTCCTCATCCATCTCCAATTCCAACAGCGGATTAGTCTCCAGCTCCATGCGGATGCGTTGTTCCAGACTCAAAACGGGCAGTTGCAATAATGAGGAGAGCAACACTTGCTGCGGCGATTGCCGAAGTTGCATGACCAGTTTTTGGGTGATATTGACCATCTTTTAAGAACCTCTTACCTGTTTTGGATTCACCAGAGACCAATGCCGGAAGCCTTAAAAGAGATCCGACAATGGTTGACCTTGTTTTTATAGAAATCGTTCAATCTATGTTCTCTTCTTCCTCTTTTGCATGGATGTTATCGATCCAACCGAAATTTATCGCCAAAATATAATTTTCGCGCTTCTTCGTCGTTGGCCAAAAATTGCGCCGAGCCTGATTTCAACACCTTGCCATCGAAAAGCAGATAGGCGCGATCGGTGATGGACAAGGTTTCGTGCACATTATGATCGGTGATGAGCACCCCGATGTTGCGTTTCTTGAGATCGCCGACGATGTGCTGGATGTCCTCGACAGCAATGGGATCCACCCCAGCAAAAGGCTCATCCAAGAGCATGAATTTGGGCTGGGTCACCAAAGCCCGGCAGATTTCGACCCGGCGTCTTTCGCCGCCGGAGAGATTATAAGCTTTACTATGCGCTATATGGGTAATCCCCAATTCCTCCAGCAAACCCCACGCGCGCTGCTGCTGTTCTCCTTTGGTCAAAGGCATCGTCTCTAAGATCGCCAGAAGATTTTCCAGCACCGTCAGCCGCCGAAATACCGAGGCCTCCTGCGGCAGATAGCTGATGCCCATGCGTGCGCGACGGAACATCGGCCGAAAGGTGATCTCTTCATCGTCCAGGCAAATCCGGCCTTCATTGGGGCGGATCAACCCGACAATCATATAAAACGTCGTCGTCTTGCCGGCACCGTTCGGTCCGAGCAATCCCACGGTTTCACCTTGGCTGATCTGGATACTCACGTCATCCACCACCCGGCGCTTGCCGTAGATTTTTACCAGATGATGACAGCTCAATGTCGGTGCTTGATGCATCCTATCCACTCAATTAAATTCCTTCATCAGGCTATTCCTCTTCTGCACGCCTTCGGCAGATGGCTGACCAGGAGGACCAGGCAACATCGCCTGCTCAATCAACGCCTGCAGTTCGGTTGCAAGCACTTTATATTTCTTTTGCGGGTAGAACACCCCGCTTGAAGTCGCTGGCGAGCTTTTGACATCAACGCGGATCATCTTGCCGTCGCGCAATTTCATATACATCTCATCGCCTAAAACTTTATTGAGGCCTTTATCCTGTTTTTGCTCGAATAGATGATAATAGCTGGTGGCTCGACCCTTTACAAATACCGAGTCTATTTTTTCCTCACAAAGACGAACGAATATCTCCTCGCCGCTGAGAAAATCATATTTCGGCGTCCTGCTCACGGTGGTATCCACACGCGAGACCACCGTCCCCTGGCCCGTGATGTGAATGGCATCCACCTTACGATCTTTTACCCTCAGGGTGATGGAGGCTCCGCGCAACCAATCCTCGTCGCGACGGGCGCGGGGATTGAGCGAAAGCTCGATGCTCTCTTTATCTCGGTAATAGGTCAACCGGCCGCATTCGGCGCGCACATTGCCCTGGATGATCTCCACTCGATCCACCGCATGGATCTCAGCGCCGTCGTCCTTCATCTCCATATAATCGCTGATGATTACCAGGCTGTCGCTGCGAGTCGAATCGTGATGCACAAAAACCGGTCGCCCAATAGCACGCGCATAACCTTGCAGCCGCAGATATTCCATCTTTGTTCCGCTCAAGCACATATTTTCATTGCTATCCACCAATCGCACTCGGCCTTGTGCTAATACTCGCTCCTCTAATTCCAAATAACGGAGGCTATCGGCGCTGAGGATGCGAACGCGATCCTGTATCTTTGCCCCACCTCTGGCCAGGTGCTCCTTGTTGTGCTCGAAATAATAGATCTCGTCGGCGCGTAATTGCCGCGGCGGATTAGATATTAAAACATTGCCCAAAAATCGGACATATTTTTCATCAACATATTGAATGGCGCGATCGCAATACATGCGCGAACTATCTTGACTGAAAACCACATGGCCGATCAATTCACGCAGCAACCTGCCATTTTCCATTCTTCCGATAGCCGAATCGGCGTGTGCCAGCTGTAGGGTACCGCCAACACTTTCGAAAACAACGAAAATAATAGTTAGGATAACAAAGAACCAAACCACACCAATGGTGGATGCCGCATTTCTAACCATGAGCGTTTACCTTCTCCGAACATAGCCAAACTAAAGGGAGCGCTTTTTCGCAACGTTTCTCGCTATCCGATCGAATGCCTCCTCATTGGCCACGGTTCTAGACCTCTCAAAACGATACATCGACTCGCAATTATGAGCTTATCACCCGCGCGGATATACCATTACCGAATATCAGACACCGACGTAGTTCTCCGCCATTTTTTAACCCTTTTGCGCATGAATGAGATACGAATCTCCCCACATAACGTCTGCCCTATTAGCCTTTAAAATCGTGAACAAGCCGTGCTATTCTGGGGCGGGCTTACTGGTGCTATCCGGCCGCGGCTTGCGAAACTGCTGGCCCGATAAATCCACGCTCTTGTGCGAACTACCGCGCGGTTGTTTGATGCGCCAAACATGCAGCTGCTTGTCCGACTCAAAGCCGAGGCCGTACAGGGTATCTCCTTTCTGGGTAATCAGCATCACCTCGACGTCGGAGTAGATTTTTTCCGTCTTTTGGTTATAGGCCAATTTTTCGCTGAACAGGGTGATGCCGGTATCGGAAACGACTCGGACGTTTCCAATAGCCATAATATCGTTACTGACCTCATTGAGTTCACCGCTATCGGCAGTCAATTGCGAGCGCTTACGTCCATCGACGTCAAAAAAATCTACCCGCACACCTTGATCGAATAGAATGCGGTTTTTCTTGGCGTAGCGCATCATATGGCCATATTCCACCACTGCTTCCAATTTGCCGTTTTTCGTCGACGTAACGCTGGAATTCCAGCCCTCCTGATCCGGAAATGCTTCATCCACAAGGGTCGGCGCCTTTGCGGAGGATGGCTCCTGTCGACCGCAATGGCAGAATAGCATGACCACCGAAAACAATATAAAAATAATGGCAGTTGCCCTCATGTTCATTTACTAAAAGTATCCCTGTTAATGCCCGCTTCCAAAAGATTATGAAGATGGACAATTCCTACCGGCTGCTTCTTATCGTTGACGACAATCACCTGGGTGATGTTGTGTTGATTCATGATCTGCATGGCCTGCAGGGCTGTGCCGTTACTGGGCATGACTTTGGGATGGTCGTTCATGATATCTTGAGCTTTTAACGAAAGCAAATCGCGATATTGTAGCATACCGCGGCGCAGATCGCCATCGGTGATCATGCCCAAAAGGCGATCATCGCCATCGACCACACAAGCGCAACCGAATTTCTTTTCAGTGATCTCATGGATGGCCTCACCCACCGGTGTATCGGGCGAGACCCGCGGAATACGATCGCCGGTGAACATCACCTCGCGCACACTCAAAAGCTTTTTTCCCAATGCGCCGCCCGGATGCAGCAGCGCAAAATCTTCAGAATTAAAGTGTCGTTTCTTTAACAATGCCACGGCCAGGGCATCGCCCATGGCCAAGGTAGCTGTGGTACTGGCAGTGGGCGCCAAATCATAGGGGCAGGCTTCTTCGGCCACGGCAACGTCGAGCACGACATCGCTGCGCTGAGCCAGCGCAGAACGGAGATTGCCCGTCAATGTGATGACCGGAATGCCGAGCTGTTTGAAAATCGGAAAAAGTTTGGTGACCTCATCGGTTTCGCCGCTCTTGGAAATACAAATGACCACGTCGTCCTTCATCAGCATACCCAAATCGCCGTGCAGGGCTTCCACTGGATGCAGAAAAAAAGCTTTGGTGCCGGTACTGGTGAGGGTGGCGGCAATTTTTTTGCCGATGATGCCCGACTTGCCGATGCCGGTGACAATGACACGTCCGCTGCAGTTGTAAATCAATTCTACCGCTCGTGCAAAGTTTTCTCCCACCCGCGGGATCAGCGCCGCCACAGCCTCGCTCTCGATCTTCAAAACCCGCCGTGCGCTTTCAATGGGATCTTCATCAAAAGTATTCTGAGATTGCGCTTGCTTATCTAACTGCATATCTGCCTATTTTCCTTTGATCTTTGGTACGGGGATGACCCCTTCGATATTCACCCGAATCGAATCCGCTGCCCAAATATGCGTTGCATCCAAGCGAAAGGCGATGGCTTTGATTCGCATCATCCCACATATTCCTGCCAATGGCCAATCCATAATGAACGGCGGCGAACTATCGCTCAGGCGTTTCGTGCCGTCGATATAAAAATCTACTCCGACAAAATCCACAGGTTCCGCTGCAACTTCGATGGTCAAATTCCCAAGAGCAGTGAGAAAAGCCCCATCCTCTGGCCGAACGATGCGGACAGTCGGTTTCTCTTGCGGCAACACCGTGAGGGAAATACGATCCTCGTTCTGGCCGCCTTTATCGTCACGAACGGTTACCTGGAGAGTGTAATAGCCCGCGGTTTTTGGCGCCACCCACTCCACCTTTAGCCCTTGGGCATTGATGAAAAACCCACCATCGGCTATCCAACTCCCGGTGAGCGGATCCTCTTCCGCATCCGTCGCTTCTACTTTTACCCAGACGGTATCGCCAACACTGCAGATCGTCTTTTCTGCTATGATTGCCTCGATTATAGGCGGCGTATTGGCAAGCTTATCGATAACGTTACAAGAAATGAACGTCAACAGGGCTGCCCCAAAAATTATGTGAAAATAGGGTTTCATTGGTTGTATTGCCATTTTACTTTGGCACAATGGTATATTTCCTTGGTAGTACCATTTTGCACGATCAATGTACAAGTGGGTCTGATCCAGGCGATGTCCGTCGATAGATCCACGGTTCGATCGATCGTTCTCACTTCTCCTGCTGATAGGTGGCCGGGGGCCTCCACCGGAAACCAGGCCCTTACCACCGGCCGTGATGGATAGACCTCACTGGTGAGCGCCAGATAAACTAAAACATCCTCTGCTGCCTCAGATCCCAGTCGCGCCAATTTGGCTTTCAGATGCAACTGCTTGCCCTCGAGGACGGCCGTTGCTTCGATGAGCAGTTTGGCTGGACGCTGTAGGCAAAGATCGATAGCTTGGCTATAGCGAGCAAAGGCCGCGTCTGCCGTGGATGCGCCCTGCACTCTTCCACTCAGCCCATCGAAGAAAACATCGGGAATAGCCTGGGCAGCAGGTTGCGGTACCAACCATTGGTAGCGGTTCCAACTGGCAGGCAACGCCAGAGAATCTACACTGGCGGTTTTCTGGATATGATGCTCAAGGAGAATAAAACGATCCGCCGGATAGGTACGTGCCAAACGCTCCAATCCCGCCTGCGCTGCCTCCATGGAATTACCTCCAATATCATTGACAAACGCCTCGATAAGTACCTGCCGTGGCATCTGGCTATTGGGGTTCTTAGGGTCCAAGGGATTGCTTCGCTCTAATTCGCTGCAACAACCATACATAACCGTTAGCAACAAGGAACCCAACCATAAACGGCGGAGCCCATGCCCCATCGATATTTTCTTCAGACAGCAAGGGACTCTGCCCCCTTGCCATTGTGGACGAGTGGCCTTTACTTTATCGCTACAAATAAACAGGTATTTCTGAAAATCGCTCATTCGCCTCAATACATCCAATAAATGTTAATACCAATCCGATGATGATGGGGATCAATAGCTGGTGCCCAAACAAAAGCGTCGCCACGCTGCGATTTGCCGGTGGCCAGGATGAGATTACGGTGGTGGCGATTTTTCAACCAAAGAGTTATCCCTGCTCCGAGGCATAGGGTGGTTACGCCCAACGCATAATTGCGTGCGCGAAAATAGGCATTGGCATGATCATAGCTTTTCACGATTCGGTCGATAGTACCAGCCTGCCGATAGGCATCGTAATTTTCCCGATATTGGTGTTGCAACCATCCAGCGCCCAAGCCGGCGCCAGCGGCACAAAGCAATGGATAAACATAGGGATAGCGATGCACCCTGGCCTGTTGGATGGCGTGCCCTTGTCCGCTCAAATTGAAGACGATATTATTCGCCAGAATACGAACCATGGCCTCTACCGCTGCTTCATCAGGGCCGGTCACCTTTTCTCCCACCACCTCACCCGTCTCCACGCTAACGATGTGAGCATCGATACGAAGACGGTCGCCGGCTCGTGTAATCTCCCCGCTGATGACATAGTGTGCGCCAATTAATTTGCCGACCTTTTGGGCTTCATAAGCATCCAGCACGCCGCTCTGAGCCAGTGCTTGTTCTTGGAAAATACCCTCCAGGCGACTACGTTCCAACACCGTCACCGCACCAGTTTGCGCCAGTTCGGTTTTGAGCACCTCTGGCACCGTCTTTTGCAGGCGATCGTTGACAAATCGGCCGGTGCTGTTGCGGAAATCGGCGATCGCCACGGTAATGGTTCTCCTTTGAGGATGAGTCACCTGCGGCAACATCATGACGCCCACCACCATGAGAGGCACTATTTGAATGATCTTTTTCATGTTTTCTGTTGGGCTAATTTGAAACGAATGGCAGCGCCAACAAAATCGCGGAAAAGCGGATGCGCTTCCAATACCCGCGATTTCAGTTCGGGATGGAATTGCACGCCGATGAACCAGGGGTGGTCTTTTAGCTCCACTACTTCCACTAAATTATTATCGGGATTGCGGCCAGCCATGATGAGGCCATGCTTTTCAAATAACGGTATATATTCGTTGTTCACTTCATACCGATGCCGATGCCGTTCACTGATTTCTCGTTTCTTATACGCTTGATAGGCTTTGGATTTTGCATCGAGGACGCAGCGATAAGCGCCCAAACGCATGGTACCACCCTTGTTTTCGATTTTCAGCTGCGTCTCCATCAGGTCGATGACCGGATCGGGGGTCGCCGGATCAAACTCGGTGCTATTGGCTTCTGCAAGACCGCAAACATGGCGGGCAAATTCGATCACCGCACATTGCATGCCCAAGCAGATGCCAAAAAACGGCAGTTTATTGATACGCGCATGGTGAATGGCAATGATTTTGCCTTCTATTCCTCGTTCCCCAAACCCCCCTGGCACCAACAATCCCGAAACATCGGCCAATAAACGATGAGCCGTGGAATCATTCATCTCCTCCGAATCGAGCCATTTGAGCTCTACCCGGGCGTTGTTTTCCACGCCAGCATGCACAAACGCCTCGATGATGCTCTTGTAAGAGTCATGCAAATTCGTGTACTTGCCACAAATCGCAATACGAACAAATCCAGCAGGATCCTTGAGCTTTTTCACGAACGACTTCCAGCCTGAGAGATCGGGTTCTCGCGCTTCCAATCCCAAACGCGCAGTGACGCGGTCGCCGACGCCGTGCTCTTCAAACAGCAACGGTACTTCATAAATACTTTCGACATCACGTGCTTCGAACACCATCTCCGGTGGTACCGAACAAAACAGGGCAATTTTTTCCCGCGCCTCCACTGGCAACGGGGCTTCGGACCGACACAACAGCATGTCCGGCTGAAGACCGATCTCGCGTAATTTCATCACCGAATGCTGAGTCGGCTTGGTCTTGAGCTCACCGGATGCGCGGATAAAAGGCACCAGGGTGAGATGAACGCTCATCACGTTCTGGTGACCTTGTTCCTGGGTGAATTGGCGGATGGCCTCCAAGAACGGCAAACTCTCGATATCACCAACCGTACCTCCCACCTCGATGAGGACCACGTCATAGGGTTTTTCGCCACTTTGAGCAGCCAGCAAAATGCGATGTTTGATTTCGTCGGTAATGTGCGGGATCACTTGCACGGTTTTGCCGAGATAATCACCGCGCCGCTCCTTGGTGATGACCGTATAGTAAATCTGACCCGTGGTGGCATTGTTGCGGCTGGTCATATTGGTATGGATAAAACGCTCATAATGGCCGAGATCGAGATCGGTCTCGGCACCATCGTCGGTAACATACACCTCACCATGTTGAAAGGGGCTCATGGTGCCAGGATCGACATTGATATAAGGATCCAGTTTGATGATGGTGACCGAATAACCGCGCGCCTTCAGCAATCGCCCAATAGAGGCAGCTGCAATGCCCTTACCGAGGGATGAAACCACACCACCGGTGAAAAAGATATATTTGGTTTTATGTTTGCTCAAGTAGATTTTCCTTATGAAAATTTTCAGGGTAAATCGTTCTTAACCGCCAATCACCTTGGGAACGGAAAACAAGCCATATTTTTGGGCCGGCGCATTTGCCAACACCTGCTCCTGGGGTAAACTCGGACGCACTATATCAGATCGCATCGTCTCCGCCTCAGTAAAGACATGCGTTGTTGGCTCAACTGTCGACAAATCCAGTTCGCCGATCTTTTCCATATAAGCCAAAATCTGATTGAATTGCTCGACAAAACGCTGCTTTTCTTCACTGACAAATTCTAATTTGGCCAAGCGAGCAATCCGCTCGACTTCTTCCAGGTCGATCTTCATGGTTTCACCCATCGTTACATCCACTTATTTATCGTGTTTTTGCCTATCAACTGCAGATGCTTGGATATTGTGATCATTGTCCTTTTGAACCGACGACTTTTCGCCCACTGAGTGGTTTGAAACGCCGGAGGCATCGCCAACAGCAAATCCGAGAGAATAGCTCTCATCTGCTAAAGCGCTATTTTTCAATATCCAGCGCGGTATGTCATCGCGAACTCTTATGAGTTTTGAATATAATTTAATATATGATAAATGACGTAAAGAGTCAAGTCAAATTTCGAAAGAATGGCATACTTTTTGTAGATTGATTTTTCGATGGTTGGAAAAGTTATTGAACGAAAATGGCTTTCATTCTAAAATTGGATAATGAGCAATGGTAAAAGACAGTAACCGCTTTTCAGTCTGTTGAGAGAGGCACTCGGTTGATGCGAAAAATGATCCGAGCCGTGTTTTTCAGTTTTACACCTCTTGCCGAATTGATAAAGGAGTGGAAATACAATCTAGGGGTAAAAAATATTTTTTTAACTTTTGTAAAATCTGAATCAGGCGCATAAAAAAAGCGCGGCAAGAACCGCGCCTTCACATACTATCATTCTCTTTCTGAATTCAGGATAACCAAAGCTTTTTTCATCTCCGCACGCTCATCAACCTCACAGATCGGCTTAGATGATGATATTGACGAATTTGCTTTTACCGCGTTGGACGAATTTTACTTTACCGTCTTTGAGCGCAAACAGTGTGTCGTCCGATCCGATGCCGACGTTGATGCCGGGATGGATGCGGGTGCCGCGCTGGCGCACGATGATGCTGCCTGCGGTGACGAACTGTCCATCGAACCTTTTAACGCCCAACATCTGCGGGTTGCTGTCGCGTCCGTTGCGCGAACTGCCTACACCTTTTTTATGAGCCATTGCCTAACCTCCTCAAAGCGCCGACCATCACTTGTACTCGCCGGCGATGATTTTTTCGATTTTCAACACGGTCTGCTGCTGACGATGCCCTTTGAAAAGCGTATACCCCTTGCGTCGTTTTTTCTTGAAAATGAGCACCTTTTTCGCTTTGTCATGATCAATGATTTTCGCCTGCACCTTGGCGCCTTCGATAAAGGGTGTGCCCAACAAAACCTTCTTATTATCCGATAGCATCATCACCCTATCCAGTTCGAGGTGCGTACCCACTTCGCCTTCCAATCTCGGGGCAACGATCTTGTCGTTTTTTGCGACCTTGAATTGTTGACCGGCTATTTCCAAAATTGCGTACATCTAAAAACTCCCTCAACCATCTAGCAAATGAATGACCTGCAAATACCAACCTTGTTTTTATTGCTTTGGTATAAAAATAACATCATCAGTATTAAAGCCTATTAATATAAATATTTTTTCTAATAATGTCAAGCTAATCTTAAATCATTACCCCAAAACCCGAATTGAAAATGAGTATGCCCGTAATTGATTACGGTGCTCAGCCGCCGTGCCTCCATGCGCATGGTTCGGTCGGCAAGATGGCATCGAATTGATATCTCACCCAACCATGACCGGAATGATTATGGGTACATTTGTATCAATAATCACATTCTCGGTAGCTATGCCCGGTTCGCGAAAGAGATGCAACAATATAATTGGAATAAAGAGATGGCCGCTGTCCGGCATAGGCACGAACTCTGTAGATATAATATTGACCGCCGGCGTTATCGTCGCGAAAAGTAATTTTCGTCCAGCTGGTTGGATTTGGCATTGTGCCGATTTCCTCAAATAATGGTTGGCTCTGGTCCAGAGTCCTGCGTTCAATCACATAGCGATCGATCGTCCCCTCCTCGATTTTGTCCCAGATGATCAAATTTTCAGTGTATGTGGAACTGGTATTGTGTTGGATGACAAGATGAACATTCAACGGCGTTATTGAATTGATTGTGACCGGCACCGGTGCACTGGCCGACATTTTGGTAGTGACAATGCACAAGTTAGTACTCCCCTGCGGCATGGAACTCAGCGGTGTCTGCGAATGAGCTGGTCGATATCGGGCTTGAATGATGGTATCAGACCAATGATCCACACAGAGCTGGGTATCCCATCCAATGTCCAGCAGCATGCCTGCCGAGCCACCGAATCCGCAGCCGATGATGATAATGGAATCATCATAGATGAGATGGTCCGGAATGATGGCGGTAATTTGCAGACCATCGCATTTCTTTAAGCGAGAGGCTTGGATGCGCGCCTTGAGATTAAACGTCTCCAGGCTGACGGCTGAAGGCGGTCCCATGGTTGGTTTTGACGGCTCTGTTTTTTGACTCTGTTGCTGCGCGACGACGGTGGTGTCGGCCGTCCTCCGCGGGCGTTCGACCGCCGGATGAATGGGTTTTTGTTGATCGACAGTTTGGGCAAATGACGTGCGACCAAGGATCAATAAAGCCCAAAAAAGGCGCAAAATGATCCGGAAATTCATGATACCCTCCTCTCTTCAACGTCGTCAGGGACGGCTCCTTGACATTGGATTTTTTATAAAAAACGTCGTCAGGGACGACTTCTTGACATTGGTTTTTTTACGAACAACTGAGCTTTCCTCGGTGTTTCTCTGTGCTCTCTGTGGTGAGTTGTTTTTTCACCACAGAGGACACAGAGGCGCACGGAGTATTATATAATCCAACGAACAATGCCATCTTTTAATTTTCGTACATTAAAATTAATAAGTAATCCTACTTTAACTCCGGTTAATCTCATATAAGTCATTAACTGAGCTTTATGAATTTCTGTAATTGCATCTACAGATTTAATCTCTACGATAACTATATCTTGAACCAATAAATCAATTCTATATCCAACATCTAATTTTGTTTCTTTGGAAACGATTGGTAAAGGAACTTGTCTTCTCACATCTAAACCAGTCTGTTGTAATTCATAAAAAAGACATTCTTCATAGGCGCTTTCTAATAATCCAGGTCCTAAATTTCTATGCACTTCTATTGCACATCCTATTATTTTTTCTGTAATTGTATTTTCAATCATATCTCCACCTACTTTCCTCTGTGTTTCTCGGTGCGCTCTGTGGTGAATTTTTTTAACCACAGAGGACACAGAGGGGCGCGGAGTTAGATACTACTCATCTTATCTCACAGGGCATTTACCAGCTCGGCTATGGCCCAATAGAACATTTTGCGTTCTTCTTCAGTTAAGCCAAGATCATCGAAGACATTATTATCCTGAGCTTTCCTCTGTGTTTCTCTGAGCTCTCTGTGGTGAGTTATTTTTTCACCAGAGGACACAGAGAGGCACGGAATTACACCTTGATCGCCTTATCCAGCTCGGCTGCTGATTAATATGCCTCTTTATCAAGAGCTTCGCTCAGTCATGAGACATCGAAAATTATGTTTCTTTTTAATTTTCAAAAATTTCCCTCTGTGTTCCTCTGTGCTCTCTGTAGTGAATTTTTGTCTCACCAAAGAGAAAGTGTTGAAAAAGTGTATTAATCGGTAAAAATAATCCTAATTGTCCAAGCTAAAGTAATTGTGTGAAAACGAATTATTTTTTAAAGAAGGAGAAAAAACCAATGCTATTTTGAAAAAATCGTTAAATATGTTTAACATTATCAAATAATTGCTACGATGGTAATTCAAAATGTCTCGTCGCTAGCGCTCCTCAGCATGACACGTATTTTATTGATTTTCGCACAGCCACAAAAGTTTAACCAACATACTTGGGAATAATAATAACTTTTTCGACATCTTCTGAGAAAATTTCTAATTATATTTTTGCGTCAAATCCTCCTTACCTTCCTTATCGAAAAAGCGAAACTCGTCCATGCTGATGTTGTCGTCGGCAATTACTTTGATGCGCGTCCAATACTTCCAGCTGAGGCGCAGAATATGACTGCGATATCCAGCGGTGAGGAATTTTGCCAATTCGGGGTTGACGATCAACTGGATGCTGCGTTCGCCTTTTTCACTGCGATAGCGTTGAATCCACCGTTCGATGCGCGCCAGCGTGGTACTCTTAGATAAGACCCTGCCGGTACCCAAACAGGCCGGACACGGTTCGCTGATGGTGAAGAGCAGCGTCGGCCGCACCCGCTCGCGCGTCATCTCGATGATGCCAAATTGGGAGATGGGTGCCACATTCACCTGCGCACGATCGGCCTTTAACTCGCGCATGAATTCCTCTTGCAAGCGTTTGCGGTTCTTTTCTTCCACCATATCGATGAAATCGATGATGATGATGCCGCCGATGTCGCGCAAGCGCAACTGCCTGGCGATCTCCTTGGCCGCTTCTAAATTGATCTTTAAACTATTCGCATCATGCCCTTTCTTACCTATGAAACGGCCACTGTTGACGTCGATGGCACACAGAGCCTCGGTGTGGTCGAAAAAGATATAACCCCCGCTCTTCAGCGTCACCTTGCGTGTCAGGCTGCGGGTGATCTCCGCTTCGATGCCAAAATGATCGAATATCGGCAAGCGCTCGTTATACAATTCCACTCGATCTACCAATGGCGCTGCCACATCGCGAAGATATTTACAAATTTGTTTGTACATCTTTTTATTGTCGACCACCAGCCTGGTTACATCCGGCGTAAATAAATCGCGGATCACACTAGAGAGCACATCCACATCCTTATGCACCAACATGGGTGGTTGACTCTTTTTAATCTGTTTTTTGATCTGCTCCCACGTTTTAAGCAGAGATTCCAGATCTGCTTGCAGGGTTTCTTCCGATTTGCCCTCCGATACCGTACGAATAACCAGTCCACAACCCTTGGGGCAAATTTTTCTGCCGATCTGTTTCAGCCGCCCCCGTTCCTTGCGATTGGTGATCTTGCGCGATACCCCCACCAGATGATCATACGGGACTAACACCAAAAAACGGCCCGGTAAAGAGATATTGGTCGTGACGCGAGCGCCTTTGTTGGAAATCGGTTCTTTGGTCACTTGTACCAGTATCGGCTGGTTAGGTCGCAATGGCGGTTCAGAAGAATCTTTACGCTTTTTCTGTTTCGCTTCTTTTTTTGGCGGCTGCTCGAACAGCTCATTGAACTCTTCCAGGTTGTCGCCAACATCCGAAAAATGTAAAAAAGCATCCTGATTTAGGCCAATATCGATAAATGCGGCTTGCATTCCTTTGATGACTTTGGCCACTCGGCCATAATAGATGTCCCCCACCATCCGTTCGTCTTCGGGTTTCTCGAAATATAACTCTGCTAACTTTCCATCTTCGAGGATGGCAATACGCGTCTCGCCGATTGAACTATTGATGATGATTTCTTTTTTCATGTTTCCTCTTTAGTAATAATCCGACCGCTGATCAGAGCGCCAGCGGTGATAAAAATTCTGTGCCTTTTACCATCCACGCTGCCTTACGATGCACGCGCGCCAGCACCACCCGCTCGCGCTCCTGCGGAAACAAGCAGGATAAAACTTCTTCGATGCGAACGGTGGCGCCTTGGTGTATGTTAAGGTAGATTTCCAATGTCCCAATTTTCTCGGACAAGTGGGCGATAAAAGGCCGGATATCCAGGCGCCGGCTTGCGCCATCTCCTTTGCGGCGTTCGATGAAGATTTGTGGCTGGGCCATGAGCGCAACGATCCGATCGGCCAATTCCACTCTCGCAAATCCTTCTGGCCAATCGACCGAATAGTCCATGCGCTTGATCACATCCGTAAGCGGCCGCGGTTTGGTGGTCGCTAAGCGATATTCCAACAGCTCAACCCCTTCCGGCAATTGACTCTGCAACCTCGGCAATAATTCTGGTGCATCTTTTGTCAGCAGCTGCACATCGAAGTATTCGGCATTGCTGGTATGCCCCGTTGCTAGAGGAAAAGCAAATGAGATTTTAGGGTGCGGGTTGAACCCCTCGCTGTATACCAGCGGCCATTCGGCGCGGCGCATGGCACGGATCAACAAATGCACAAAGTCCAGATGGGAGATGAACCGCACCTGTTCACCACGACGATAATGGACGCGCATGAAAACCCCCTCTACAGGCCCTCCCGCTGCTGAAATTGGCCGGGCAGGCAGAGTCTGCTGGCTTTCCTGCGATGAACGAATCAACTCCTCTTCGGAATCAACCTTTCTCGTCGAGGCATTGGCCTTTACTTCGCGACCGATGATTTCTCGGCAAACTGGATGCGCCATAAGACCGCAGTGATTGCAGATGCCATCATGACAATCCGGCAGAGCCACCCCTTCCAGGGCACGCTCCCATTCTTGGCGCAAGAATGTTTTGCTCACCCCCTTCATGATATGATCCCACGGCAGTTCGGCCTCGAGAGGATATCCCCGGGTGAATGGTTCGATGCTAAGGCCGTTTTCGGCCATGGCGCTTTGCCAATGGGCAAAAGAAAAAAACTCGTTCCACCCTTCTAATTTCGATCCTCTCTGCCAGGCATTATAGATCACTGCTCCCAAACGACGATCGCCCCGAGCCAGAATGCCTTCAACCACGGAGCGCTCCGGCTCGTGCCAACTCAGTCGCACATTTTTGAATGAAATGAGCCGGTTTAGCAATAGGACTTTTCGCTGGATTTCATCCAGGCTATTCTGTGCAGCCCATTGGAACGGCGTGAAAGGCTTGGGCACAAAAGGCGATATGGAAATGTTGATATGAGTCCCCCGAAAACGCCTGGCCAGATCCGCTGCCGAGTGCACCAGCGCTGCCAATGCCAGCAAATCTTCATCCGTTTCGCCGGGCTGGCCGATCATGAAGTAAAGCTTGACCAGTTTCCAACCATGCTGAAATGCCAACTCCATGGCCCGCAGCAACTCTTCCGAACGAGTTGTTTTATTGATGATCTGCCGCAGGCGTTGGGAACCCGCTTCCGGTGCCAGCGTCAAGCCGGACTTGCGCACCTGGCGGGCGTAATAAGCCATTTGGTCGGTAAATTTTTCCACCCGAAGAGACGGGAAGGAAATATTCACCATCTGAGGGCCCAAGGCTTTATGTAATTGCCGCAGCAACGGCAGCAAATCGTCGTAATCGCCAGTGGAAAGCGACAGCAAGGATATTTCATCATAACCGCTGTTGCGGATGCTGACCACAGCTTGCTGAACGAGCTCCGCCACCGGTCGTTGTCGCACTGGCCGATAGATCATGCCCGCATTACAAAAACGACAGCCACGACTGCAGCCGCGGGAAATTTCTAACACCACGCGATCGTGAGTGGTTGCCATATTCGGCAACAGCGGCCGGGTCGGATAATTTTCGCTATCCAGGTGGGTAAGGATACGAGCCCGGATTTTCTTCGGCACATGCTCATCGATGGGCGACAGACCGGCATAGGCGCCATCATCGCGATAGTGCGGCCGATAGTATTGGGGTACATACACTCCAGAAATTCGAGAGAGGGCGCGTAAGATTTGTTCACGATCGCTGCCGTGGGCTTTTTCGTTGCGGATAACCTCCACAAGTTCGACGACCGCTTCCTCCCCATCGCCGATGACAAAGAGATCAAAGAAATCGGCCATCGGTTCAGGGTTAAAGGCTGCGGGCCCACCGCCAACGACCAGGGGACCGCGGTGCCGATCACGCGTCCAAACCGCTATGCCAGTAAGGTCGAGCGCCTCCAACACACTGGTATAGGTCATTTCGTGCTGAAGGGTGACACCAACGACGTCGAATTCGCTCAACGGCGAAAAAGACTCCAGCGAATAGAGGGGCAATTTCCCCTGGCGCAATTGCTCTGCCATATCCGGCCAGGGGAGAAACACCCTCTCTGCATATACGTACGAAAGCTTGTTGAGCACGTGATAAAGAATGGCAAATCCCATGTAGGACATGCCCACTTCATAAACATCCGGAAACAGCAACGCCACCCGTACCTCAACGGCTGCCGGATCTTTGCGCACCATATTCACTTCGTTGCCGATGTAGCGCGCCGGCTTACAGACCCTCGGCAACAACTCGTCGAAAATGCGTTTTTTCAAAGAACCTCGTTCAATGTACTGCAGGGCTTGGATCCTCCTGCTCATACCTTTAAATTACGGACAAACTCCATGCCTTTTTCCACGGCCTGCTCATTCAACGAGATCAGATTCTTCCTTTTGATGATCTGCGGCAAGGCCGAGAAAATGACCTCCTTTGGCAAGATTCCACTGTACTGGATGTACGCACCCAGGATGACCATATTGGCGATGCGGGTATTGCCCAGTTGATCAGCCAACTCCGTTGCCGGAAGGCCGAGAGTTTTAACATCTTTGCGTTTGGGTGGATGGGGCACCATACTAGTGTCGTAGATAATCAGGCCACCAGGAACCACTTCCGGCTCGAACTTGTCCAATGAAGGCTGATTCATGACCACCAACACCGTTGGTTTGGAAACGATGGGCGAGCCGATGCGGCGCTCAGAGAGGTTGACGTGACAATTGGCTGTGCCACCACGCATTTCCGGACCGTATGACGGAATCCATGACACATAGTAACCCGCTTGCATCCCCGCTTCCGCAATGGCAAGCCCTAATAACAGAATACCCTGGCCGCCGAATCCCGCCAGTTTGAGGCGTGGATTTTGAAACTCGGGTGCAGGTTTGCTCACCGGTATCACCTTGTCTTCAGTGGAGGGTAATTCCAGCTTTTCGCGGATGCCGTCGACGACGAATACGTGCGGCTTGCTCTCAGAGGCTGGCACCTCTTCCGTTCGATCTCTAAAGACCCCCAATGGAAATTCCTTGATCATATAATCGTTAAGCCATTGTTTTGCTTGTACGGGGGTCATCTTCCAGCCAGATGGGCAGATGGAAAGAGCTTCGACCAATGAGAACCCTTTATTTTCCATCTGGGTTTGCAATGCTTTGCGCACAGCGCGGCGCACCTTGTTGGTATTCTTTGGATCGCCGATGGCTACTCTTTCCACATAGACCGGTGCCCTCAACGCAGAGATCAATTCGCAGACGCGAATGGGAAATCCTTCATTGCCGGCATTGCGTCCGTATGGCGAAGTAGTGGTTTTTTGACCGATGAGCGTCGTCGGCGCCAATTGCCCACCGGTCATGCCATAAATGGCGTTATTGACAAAGAACACCGTGATGTTCTCGCCGCGATTGGCAGCCTGAATGATTTCGTTGCCGCCGATAGCGGCCAAATCGCCATCGCCTTGATAGCTGATGACAATGCTCTCCGGTCGCGCCCGCTTGATGCCTGTTGCCACAGCCGGCGCCCGGCCGTGTGCACATTGAATATTGCCAACCCGAAAATAATAATAGGCAAAAACACTACATCCCACCGGACTGATCAGAATGGTACGCTCGCGGATGCCGAAATCATCGATGGCCTCAGCAATCAGCTTGTGCAATACCCCATGTCCGCAACCAGGGCAATAATGGGTTACATCCTTGATGGCGCTGGGATTGCGTTCGTAAATTTTATAGAAACTGTCCGCTTTTTTCAATACTTTTTCAGCCATGACTCATGCCTCCAAAAGACTCTTTGCTTTTTCGATGATCTCTTCTGGAGAGGGCACTACGCCTCCCATGCGATTGTAAAAATGCACCGGAACCTTATCCAAAACTGCCAGGCGCACATCATCCACCATTTGACCGTTAGATAACTCAACGACCAAAAGGCCCTTGATCTTTTGGGCCAACTCGGCCAAATGCCGAGACGGAAATGGCCACAGAGTGATCGGCCGCATCATGCCGACTTTATAGCCAGCCTGGCGCAAGTCATCCACCGCCGTTTGGATGATGCGCGAAATCACCCCATAACCCACCATCACCAGATCAGCATCTTCGATATGATAATCTTCGAAGCGGACTTCATGCCTTTCCATCTCCTGATATTTTTTCTGTAAATGGATGTTGTGTTGCTCTAAAATTTCTGGCTCCAACGAGATGGAGGTGATCAGTCGGTGCTCATCGTCGCGATCGGCGTGCAAAGCCCAATCTTTTTCCGGTATCTCTGTCACGGCCTCGGGGAATTCCACCGGTTCTTGCATCTGACCGATAAATCCATCGGCCAACACCACCACGGGATTGCGATATTTATCGGCCAGATCAAATGCCAGCATGGTTAGATCGCACATCTCCTGGGCGCTGTTGGGCGCCAGGACGATCGTCTTATAGTTGCCGTGACCACCTCCCTTGACCATCTGATTATAATCGCTCTGCTCTGGTGCAATATTGCCCAAACCCGGGCCACCGCGCATAATATCCACCAAAACCAATGGCAATTCGGAACCTGCACAATAAGATAACCCTTCCATCTTCAGGCTGATGCCGGGACTGGACGAAGCCGTCATCGCCCGACGACCACCAGAGGCGGCACCATAGACCGCCTGGATGGAAGCGATTTCACTTTCTGCCTGCAAAAAAGTACCTCCCACCAGCGGCATGTAATAAGCCGCTGCTTCCGCTATCTCCGAAGCCGGGGTAATTGGGTAACCGAAAAAAAACCTACAACCGGCGAGTATGGCCCCCTTGACCACCGCTTCATTTCCTTTGATCAATTGTTTGGCCATATCACGACACCTCCTCTCCCACATACCCTTTTTTATAAACCGTGATGGCCCCAGGCTCGGGACATTGATAGAAACAATATCCACAGCCGGTGCATCCTTCCCCTTTGTAACCCGCCGGATGGTAACCCAGTCGATTCAGATGCTTCTGTTCAAAGAGGACTCCCTCGGGGCAAGCCGCAATACATAATCCGCACCCCTTGCACTCATCTTCGCGAATCACCACTTTCGCATGCTCAAGCCCTATGATCTCCGCCATAGAACCTCCTTACATTTTGTGATTCTTTTTTTCGCGATTCAGTTTAGTTATTTTTTTGAAAACTTGCAAGGAGTTTTTCGGTAAAAGAAAAACAATACCGGCAACGGATAATTCTGAAATCTGAATATGAATTATTCAAGACTTTGTATGACTATTGATCCGCACTTTTCTATAAAATCACACAAAAACATGTACGAATCTCTAAAAATTTGTGGATTTGCAAAAGTAAGATCAAACCCCATCAATTTTGTCCTGATTTATTGCAGCAAACCGACGTCTTGGTCATCCACCTGTGCATTGACTGGTCTTCTAAACCCTCCGGCTGGTAAGAAAGCCACCCTCCGTCATGAGAACTCTTCTTCTCTTTTTTCCGGTGGGCGCCCCATGTCTTCTCCGGCTGGTAAGAAAGCCACCCTCCGTCATGAGAACTGGTTTACCCTCCCTATGCTGGGGTCAGTGGGAGCGTCAAGTTGTCGCACGATAATGTGGTGGATTCCCCTATAGGCTCTGAGTCTTGGAAAAACCCTTTCTGGCCACTGAATCCATCTTTGCTACACTGAATTGGAATAAATCTGAAGAGGCCGCAGCGTCTTCGCGCCACGACCTGATCATTACGATGGAAGACAGCGCGTCGGGACAAACGCTACACCGCAAAGCAAAAAAAGGAGATTATATTATGACGTAAAAGTGAAAGGTTAAAAACGCACAAGGGTTCCAAAATCGTTCGGTTCCAGCAGATGCCTCTTGATTTGCTAATGATTTATCGTTATATTCAAACCAAGTCGTGATTGATGAGCAATACATTGTTCACTATCCTAACTTTAAGCAACCATACTGAAGTGGAGGCAAAAGTTTCATCCCCTTACTCGCAAAAAACGGAACGTTAAAGTGTATTTTCCTGACAAATATGATCACAGGTTAGCGATAGAACTTGGGCGGCTCGTCGTTGAAGCCTATCATCAATTTGATGCATTTGAAGAAAAAGAAGCATGGACGCTTCCACGAGCATACAGTTTAAGAGCGGAGTTATGTTATCGCTGGAAACAATTCGTTCCTTTTAATCAGAATAAAAAGCTGAACTCTTATGTTCAGAACATCCTCTCGACCGTCAGAGAAAAATTGGATACGCCGATTGGGTTTATTGCTGAAAAAGGAAGAAGCGTCTATCTGGTTTTCAGGGGCACAAGAACTGCCACGGAATGGATTCATAATTTGAAGATAAAAATGGAGGCTTTCGATCAGCCGAATTTCGGAAAGATCCACGAAGGATTCCTGAAATCATACCGTGATATTCGCGAGGCGCTATTAATAGACATATCTACAATCGATAAATTAAAGAGCCTATACGTCAGCGGACACAGTCTTGGGGGCGTACTGGCTACGTTAGCGGCTGCAGAGATTCAAAAGCATCATATTCATAAGGTCACCGCAATATATACTTTTGGATCGCCTAGAATTGGAGACAAAAATTTTGCAAAAACATTTAATGCCCTTTTTCCCGATAATTCTTTTCGCATCGCCAATACAGCGGATATCGTGACAGAGCTCCCTCTGTCGACCCCGATGGCAGGTATCATCGGCGGATACTTTACCCATGTCGATATTCCTGTTGTTTTCACCGAGCAACTTGAGGATATCGACGATAACCACCGTATGCGTAACTATCTCCATTATTTGGAAAAGCAAAAAGACGATCGGACTGTTCTCCAAAAAATATTCAGCAAATGGAGGTGACAAGATGTTCCCTTGTAAACGACGATAAAATCGATTTTAGAGATAATACATAAAGGATTGCCCTTTGTTTTCATATTCCTTTAGACTAATCCAAAGGAGGTTGAGTAATGCCTTATTCTACCGATGCTGCTGACACCCCTTTTTCTCGTCGAGATTTCATCAAAACGGTATCATTGGCTGGAGCGGGAGTGATGCTGAGCGGTCACTCGCTACTAAGGGCGCACACCCCTAATGGCAAGAAGCGCATTGCCATAGTCGGGCTTGGCTCGCGGTCGCGCATGTACCAGGATGCCATCCAAAAAGATTATACCGACTTTGAACTGGTTGGTGTGTGCGACATCAATCCCGGCAGGATACAAGTGGCTCAGAGGCGATCCATGGCCAACATCGGCCAGAGTGTGCCGGGATTTGTGGCACATGAATTCGATGCCATGATCGCCACCACCAAGCCCGACCGTGTGATCGTCACCACGGTGGATGGATTCCATCATCAGTACATCATCCGCGCCATGGAATTGGGCTGTGATGTGATCACCGAGAAACCCATGACCATCGACGCGCAAAAGTGCCGCGCCATCCTCAAAACGCAGCAAAAGACCGGTAGACAAATCCGCGTGACGTTCAATTACCGTTATTCGCCACCGCGGACCCAAGTGAAGGAATTGTTGATGAGCGGCCTGATCGGTGAGGTGCTCTCGGTGGATTTTCATTGGATGCTCAACACGGTTCACGGCGCCGATTATTTCCGGCGTTGGCACAGCCAGAAAAAATTTTCCGGCGGACTATTGGTGCATAAAGCCACGCATCACTTCGACTTGGTCAACTGGTGGCTGTCGGCCGTTCCGGTTTCGGTCTATGCCACCGGCAAGCGGGAATTTTATACACCGGAGATGGCGAAACGATTCGGCTTATCCAGCCATCACCAACGCTGCCGCACCTGTCCGGAAAAGATGCAATGTGGCTTTGAGCTGGATTTGGCCGCAGAGCCTGCATTTAAGGAGCTGTATTTGGACTGTGAACATTATGACGGCTATTATCGCGATCAGTGCGTGTTTCGACCGGAAATCGATATCGAGGATACCATGAATGTTTTGGTCACCTATGATAATAATGTCACGTTATGTTATTCGCTCAACGCCTTCAATGCTTGGGAGGGTTATTCCATTGTCTTCAACGGCACCAAGGGGCGTTTGGAGCATAGCGCCGAAGAGAAAATTTATATCAGCGGCACTTCTGCCGAACAAGGAGGCATCAAGCGGGGTTCTTTGGTGATTCGTTTTATCCCCTTGCGTGGACCAGCTCAGGATTTCGAACCATGGTCCGCTGAAGGTGGCCATGGCGGTGGTGATCGGGCGTTATTGAATGACCTATTCCCAGTTGAGAAATCGGTAGAAAAATACTTACGGGCCGCCGATCATCGCGCCGGCGCTTATTCGATTTTAATTGGCGCTGCAGCCAATCAGAGTTTGCAAAACGGTAAACCCGTACGCATCGCCGATCTGGTCGATCATATTGATTATCCGGATTACCCGCCGATGCCGTCGCGGAGAGATACATTGCCGATGCCGGCAAAGATTTAAATCGGAACCATAGCTGCTTTCTACTGTTTGATAGAAGAGATAGTAAAAGTGAGGTCGGATGAGGTGAAAAATGTGTAACTCTGCTCTCTATGGTGAAAAAAAAATTCACCACAGAAACCACAAAGGAACACAGAGAAAAACTTTGGATGATATGGTTGTCGATGCCCTTGGCATAACCAAAGGGGAACGCCAAGAGGTCTAATGGATTGGAGCCGTACTGGTGAAATAACCATTGGATAAATCAAGGAGTACGTAACTCTGTGCTCTCTGTGCCCTCTGTGGTGAGAAAAAAATAGTACATATCAAATCTTTTATCCCTCAAAATATCAGGATTTGTTTGTCATTTTAGGGAGAATATTTTTTTGATACACTCTCCATAAAATGTATGTGAAAAAGCATTCTTATATCAAAAAAACCGTATGCGAAAAATATGATCATTCTATGATGGAAGGACGATTTGGATGAGAAAAATTTGTTTGTTGTTACTCCTATCACTGATGGGGTTTTCATGTCAAACCAATACCCATGTACGGGTACTCAAACTGGCGCACGTACTCGATCCCAGTCACCCCGTTCATCGCGGCATGGTGTACATGGCCGATCGCCTGAAGGAGATTTCCGCCGATAAAATGCGGGTGGATATTTATCCCAGCGGCCAGTTGGGGCAGGAACGCGATCTGATCGAGTTGCTGCAGATCGGCAGTTTAGCCATGACCAAAGTTTCCACCGCGCCGCTGGAAGCCTTTGTGCCAGAAATGATCATCTTCGGCATCCCTTATGTGTTCCGCGACGATGATCACCGATGGAAAGTGTTGAACGGCGAGATCGGTAAGCGATTGCTGTTAGCGGGGGAGCCGTTTTTCCTCCGCGGCATGTGCTACTATGATGCCGGCAGTCGGAGTTTCTACACCAAAGCCGCACCCATCCGTACTCCAGCCGATCTGAAGGGGATGAAAATTCGCGTGATGAATAGTCTGACCTCATTTGCCATGGTGCAGGCTCTGGGTGGTTCGCCGACGCCGATCCCTTGGGGGGAACTGTATACAGCATTACAGCAGGGGGTGGTCGATGGCGCCGAAAACAATCCCCCCAGCTTTTATCTTTCGCGTCACTATGAGGTGTGCAAATTCTTTAGTTTGGATGAACACACCGCGGTGCCGGATATTTTGCTGATGAGTACTGTGGTGTGGCAGAGCCTGTCGCCGCAGGAGCAGCATTGGCTGCAACAGGCAGTTGACGAGTCGGTCGAACATCAGAAAAAGCTCTGGAAAGAAGCCTCTGATCATGCCTTGCAAGAGGTGCAAAAAGCGGGCGTGCAGGTTTTGTACCCAGACAAAGCGCCTTTCCGCACCGCCGTGCAGACCATGCATGAGTCCTATAAGGGGACACCCATTTATGATCTCATTCACGAAATTCAAAATATCCAATGAGAGGAGTGCGAGCATGCGAAAACTCACGACGACCATCCAGAAGATACTCGGCATCATCCTTTCCATTTTGATGGCGGTCATGGTTTTGGATGTGACCTGGCAAGTGGTGACCAGATTCATCATGAAAAATCCCAGCCCCTACACCGAGGAACTGGCCGGTTTTCTGTTGATCTGGATCGGCATCCTCGGCGCCAGTTACGCCTACTCCACCAAAGCTCATCTGGGCATCGATGTGTTGACCTATGGATTGACCGGATTCAAGAAAAAGTTCGTTGAAGTGGCCATTAACTTGATTGTGCTGGCCTTCGCCTTGTTCGTCATGGTGGTGGGGGGATGGCGATTGGTGAACATTACCTTCACCCTGAAACAAATCTCGCCGGCCTTGGGCATCGCCATGGGTTATATTTATCTGGTCATTCCCCTGTCTGGTGTTTTGCTCATCTGGTTCGCTTTGGATTTCATTTTGCAAACGCTGCGCCTCGTACCGCTCGAAAAGGAAAAACATAAGGTCAGTGTGCTGGATTGATGGAAAAAAGGTTCACCTTGAAAGGATTTCTTTTTCTCCGGAATTCATCCTTGTACATTGAATTTAGATTGAGTATAAAAGTTTTTTGGATTAAAGAAAAAATATGTATCCTGACAGAAGAGAAGGGATCACCCTTGAGCCTCGAGCTCATCCTAAAGTGTCTTCCTTCTGTCAAGATAGACTCGTAGAATAACTTGGCGCCAAGACGTCGCGTTTCACAGGGATGAGGTTTCTGACCATTTTATTTTTATCACTCATCCAAAGAACCCAACCTATGAAAAATACTATCTCGGCGGCGACGCCAGCAAAGGTTCCACCGATTTTGTCATCATCGATGACATAAAAAAATCGTTGAACCTTGAGGGTTTCATGCCTAGTTGGATTCGAGCTGGAATCGGGGGATTACCTTTTTGGGTTTAATAGTGATACGATGGCAAAGTCTTTTGAAAGGCTAAAGCCTGAAATCCCGATTTTGACTGAAAACTTGCGACCTACAACAGCAGTTGAATTTATCCTTTAGGATTTCACCAATGAAAGGCTAAAGCCTGAATTCCGGCTCGCGGACTGAAAAAACAAAACCAAAAACAACAGCGGAATTTATCCTTTAGGATTTCACCAACGAAAGGCTAAAGCCTGAATTCCGGCTCGCGGACTGAAAAAACAAAACCAAAAACAGCAGCGGAATTTATCCTTTCGGGTTTCATAAGGACAGGTTTCAAAATACTCAGGAGTTCACCCTTGAGGATTTCATAGAACATGAAAATCTTTAAATGATTGATAGGAGTCGATGCAATGGATCTTTCCGTCCTGGTTCTCGCCGTCAGTTTTGTGTTTTTATTGTTGATGAACGTGCCGATCGCCTTTAGCATTGGCATCTCGACCATTCTCACCATGCTGTTCACCATCGCGCCGGGGCCGGCAGTCACTACGGTTGCGCAGCGCATGGCCACTGGCATCAACAGCTTTGCCTTGTTGGCGATACCGTTCTTCATCCTTTCTGGGCAGCTGATGGGCAAGGGCGGCATCGCCCGCCGATTGATCGATTTTGCCAAAGTGCTGGTGGGCATGTTGCCGGGGGGACTGGCCTACGTCAATGTGCTGGCGTGTATGTTCTTTGGGGCCATCTCCGGTTCTGCGGTGGCAGCCACCTCCGCCATCGGCGGCTTTATGATTCCGACCATGAACAAAGAGGGATACGATAAGAATTTCAACACCGCCGTCACCGTCACCGGTTCGACCACCGGCTTGTTGATTCCGCCCTCCAATGTGCTGATCGTCTTTTCGCTGGCCAGTGGAGGTGTTTCCATTGCAGCGCTATTCATCGCCGGTTATTTGCCGGGCATTCTATTGGGATTAGGGCTGATGTTGGTTGCGGGCATCATCGCCATGATGCGAAAATATCCGGTGGGCGAAAAAGTAGGTTTTGTGGATGGCGTCAAGAAATTATTGGATGCGATCCCCAGTTTATTGTTGGTGGTCATCGTCATTGGCGGCATCATTGCTGGGTATTTCACCGCCACCGAAGCCAGCGCCGTGGCGGTACTATATTCGCTGTTGCTGTCGGTGGGGATTTACCGAGAGGTGAAGATCAAGGAACTGCCGCAGATCCTATTGAAAACCGTCGAGACTACGGCCATCGTCATGCTGCTGATCGGCACTTCGTCGGCCATGTCGTGGATTCTTTCGTACGAGAACATCCCGCAAAATATCAGCGCCTCGCTGATCGCCTTGACCAACAACAAGTTCATCATTCTGTTGATCATCAATATCTTACTGCTGATCGTCGGCACGTTTATGGATATGACGCCGGCGGTGCTGATTTTCACGCCCATCTTTCTGCCGGTGGTGGTGCAACTGGGAATGGAACCGCTGCATTTTGGGATCATTATGGTCTTGAATTTGTGCATTGGTTTGTGCACACCGCCGGTGGGTTCGGTGCTATTCGTCGGCTGTGGCATCGGTAATACCAACATCGCTGCCATGTCGCGGGCGCTGATTCCCTTTTATTTGGTGATGATCCTGGTGTTGATGCTGGTCACCTATATTCCGTGGATATCCTTAGGCCTACCGCGGATGTTAGGGTATTGAGAATGGATTATAATCATTCAAAGACCTTTCGGACAAATGGTTTATGCATTATCAAGAGATTATTATGAATTTCTTCACAAAGATGGTTGACATTGATACTTTTTTCCGTTATATTTAACGTAGTAGAGAGCATCGTTTACCTCCTTTTATATAAGGTTTGTTTGCAACCTAAAGGTAAATAGATGCTCTCTTTTTTTCAAGAGCTTTTATCGTTCAAAAAGGACACCAACTATTTACGCTATAAAACAACTATTTTTTTCTTTTTGAATAGTCATTTCACGCCTTCGGCGTTTTCGTATTTTATTTCAGCAAAGAACGGGACTTGTACACTCCTAAGGAGATCGTGGAAGCGATATTATTAAATTTTATCATGCCACCTGTTCCAGGTTAAATATCTTATTTTTCTTTTGCTATAATTATTTCACACCTTTGGCGTTTTTGCATTTTATCTCACCGCAGAGCGGCAAACCTTGCGCTCCCACGGAGACCGTGGAAGTGATATTTAACGCGTATTTTTACTTTTGCTTTCTTCTCCCCTCGTGAGAAGATTGGTGAAATCTCGGAATCATTATTGACCCAGAAACCAAGACCGAAAAATATGATCACTCTTCTTTTCATATCTTCTATCGGCACCAATTAATCTAAAACGAATCCTGCCTCCTTTCCCTCCTGCGAATTTGGTCCAATAAAAACTTTATATGCCCCTGCTTCTATAATTTTTTTCATATTTTCGTCATAAAAAGCCAATTCATTGGGTTCGATGATAAATTGCAACTGAGTGCTTTGGCCGCTCTTCAAGGACACTCGCTGAAAATGTTTCAATTCCTTCACGGGTCTGGTAGTGCTACCGCAAAGGTCGCGAACATATAGCTGAACGACCTCTTCGCCATCACATGGACCGACGTTCTTTACCGTGATATGCACATACAAGTTTTCGGATCGACGTAATGTCGTTTTTGATAATTGGATATCCTCATATTCAAAACGGCTATAACTCAGCCCAAAACCGAAAGGATACAAAGGTTCATTGGTGATATCAAGATATTTCGAAGTGAATTTATCATCGCTGGCCGGTCGGCCGGTGTTTTTATGGTTATAGTAAAGCGGAATTTGTCCCACACTTCGCGGAAAGCTCACTGGCAACCGACCGCTGGGGTTATAATCCCCAAAGATCACATCGGCCACCGCGGCACCGGCTTGGACACCGCCGTGCCAGGCGTACAAAATGGCTGGCAGGTGTTCGGCCTCCCAGGGTATGGTCAATGGCCGACCGGCTAAAACCACCGCAACCAGCGGCTTTCCCGTTTTTTTCAAGGCCTTGAGCAACTCGAGCTGATTTCCGGGTAAATCGATGATGGCGCGACTGGCCGCCTCGCCGCTCATATCGGCGCTCTCGCCGACCACCGCTATCACCACATCGGCACGCCGCGCCAAATTCGCCGCTCGCAAGATGCCACTTTCATCACCAGGCCGCGATGTCACGCCGCAAGCGCTATCGTACAACACCTGCGTATGCTTCGCCACCGCTGTTTTTATTCCTTCCAGCACAGAGACCACCTCCTCAGCTCGACCAAGGCAGCTCCAGGTGCCTAATAAATCCCCACGCCTATTAGCTAAAGGACCTACCACAGCCAATGTTGCAATCTTTTTGGACAAAGGCAAAAGCCCGTTGTCATTCTTCAGCAGTACAATAGATTCTCTTGCCAACTGGCGTGCGATGGATAGATGCTCGGCCGTTAAGGTAACGGAATCTTTCCGCGTTGGTTCGACATAAGGATGGTCGAACAAGCCCAGCAGATATTTTATTCGCAGGATTCGTCTTACCGCGGTATCAAGCCATTCCGACTGGATCTTGCCCTCTTGTATCAAAGTCCCCAGGACGTTCTTGTAGATGTTTCCTTCCATGTCCATATCCACACCGGCTTTGAAGGCGCGATAACCTGCCTCTTTTGGGTCCGCGGCAAAACCATGTGGAATCAGTTCGCCGATGGCATTCCAGTCGCTGACGACAAATCCTGCAAAACCCCATTCCTTGCGTAGGATTTGCGTCAAGGTGAACGAATTAGCCGAAGCCGGCACGCCGTTGAGATCGTTAAAGGCGCTCATCACGGTGCCCACACCGGCGCATACAGCGGCAGCAAATGGTGGCAGATAAATTTCGCGCAGGGTGCGTTCAGAGATTTCGGTGGTATTGTAATCGCGACCTCCTTCTGCAGCTCCATAACCGACAAAATGTTTAACGCAAGCGACGATGCGATCGGGAGCATTCAGATCAGCCCCCTGAAATCCCTTTACCTTGGCGATGGCCATGGCAGCACCGAGGACTGGATCTTCGCCTGCACCCTCGGCGATACGTCCCCAGCGCGGATCGCGTGCAATATCGACCATGGGCGCAAATGTCCAATGGGTGCCATTGGCGCGGGCTTCTTTTGCCGCCATGGCCGCAGCCAGACGCACTAGCGCCGTGTCCCAGCTGGCCGCCTCTGCCAAGGGAATGGGATAAATGGTGCGATACCCATGGATCACATCTTTACCAAAAATCAGCGGAATCCCCAACCGTGATTCCTCCACCGCCCATCTTTGCAATCGGTTAGCTGTCTCTACATCGTCTACATTCATGAATGAACTAATAGTGCCAGCAGCGATCATCTTTCGATATTCATCCTCCTGAGCCTGTCGATAGGTGTATTGCTGCAGTTGGCCAACCTTTTCCTCCAATGTCATTTTCGCAAGCAGTCGGTCGATCTTTGCTTCGATCTCATTCTTTGAATGCGAATGGCAATTGAAAAGAACCGCAACCCCGAAAAGAAGAATCAACTTACGCATGGAATAGTTACCTTTCTCGACGTTGTTTATCCTATCCTATTGTTCTTAACTGATAATGAATACATTCTCGACAATCAATAGCAAAATAGATGGCTATTACTTTGTCTATCTCCATGTGGAAAGTTTCCCAAGAATTGCCATCCCCCACAAAAATGAACTGGGGAAAAATGAATTCTGCTCCCTCATTGAACCAAAAAGGTAGGCATGAGCCTCATCCTCAAAGTGGGTTGTCATAAGAGTCTTTGATCACATCACCTTGTCTCCTGGATTCTTTAAATCGCCCCGCGAGTTCAGAAATCCCACTCAATAGGTGAATGAGATTGAACTCAAGACAGTGTTTTATACAAAATCCGAAAGCCACCGCCTTCTGACGATCTTCCAAGAGAATACAATGTTACTCCGCACATCTGCCCATTTCCAAGCTGCAGCATCTAAAATTTCGGTTTAAAGATGACAGTGGCCAAGGGTGGAATCACTAAATCGAGAGAAAAGGGATGATGGTGCCAGGGCTTTTCATCGCTATGGAGGCCACCCCAATTGCCTTTGTTGCTACCGCCATAGATCTCGGCGTCGGAATTGAATATCTCACGATAAAAGGTGTGATAGGGAACACCTATACGATAATGTTCACGATACACAGGAGTAAAATTGCAAACAAATATCAAAGTATCCTCGACGCGGTGGGTTTTACGCATAAATACGATGATGCTATTTTCCCAATCTTGAAAATCGATCCATTCAAAGCCAGGGGGTTCGAAATCGATTTGATAGAGGGCTGGTTCACGGCGATAGAGATGATTCAAGTCGCGCACCATGGCCTGCAGTTTTTGGTGCGGCTCATATTGTAGCAGATGCCAATCCAAACTGCGCGATTCATTCCATTCCTGCCATTGCCCGAATTCCCCTCCCATGAACAGCAATTTCTTACCAGGATGGCCGTACATAAAAGAGAGCAGTGTGCGCAGGTTGGCAAAACGCTGCCAGAAATCGCCCGGCATTTTATCCAATAGCGCCCGTTTGCCATGCACCACCTCATCGTGGCTCAAAACCAGGATAAAATTTTCATGAAAGGCATACAACAGGGCAAAAGTGATCATATTGTGATGGTATTTGCGATGGATGGGATCTTTGCTGAAATAGGTGAGGAAATCGTTCATCCACCCCATGTTCCATTTGAAATTGAATCCCAAGCCGCCCAAGTAGGTAGGGCGAGAGACACCTGGCCAGGCGGTTGATTCTTCGGCTATGGAGAGCACCCCTGGGTGGTAGGCAAATATCACCTCATTGAACCGTTTGAGGAAGCCGATGGCTTGGAGATTTTCCCGACCGCCGAATTCATTGGGAATCCATTCCCCCTCCTTGCGCGAATAATCGAGATAGAGCATCGAGGCCACGGCATCGACGCGCAGGCCATCGATATGGTATTTATCCAGCCAGAACAAGGCATTGGCGATGAGGAAATTGCGCACCTCATTGCGGCCATAGTTAAAAATGAGTGTGCCCCAATCGCGATGTTCGCCTAATCGCGGATCGGCATGCTCATAGAGGTGGGTGCCATCGAAGTAGGCCAGGCCATGAGCATCGCGCGGAAAATGCGCCGGCACCCAATCCATGATCACGCCAATGCCATTCTGATGCATATAATCGACAAAGTACTGAAAATCCTCTGGATTACCATAGCGCGAAGTAGGGGCATAGTAACCAGTCACCTGGTAACCCCAAGAACCATCGAATGGATGTTCCGCCACCGGCAGCAATTCGACGTGAGTATAACCCATGTCTTTGACATATTCAGCCAGCTGATGCGCCAATTCGCGGTAGGTGAGAAACCGGTTGCCTTCCTCCACCACCCGCTTCCACGAGCCAAGATGCACTTCGTAAATTGATATCGGTTGCCGCAAGGGATCGGTATTTCGTCTTTTTTCCATCCATTCATCATCATGCCAGGTGTAGCGATTGATATCCGCCACCACCGAAGCGGTTTTAGGTCGCTGTTCGTGTTGAAAGCCGTAGGGATCAGCTTTAAGATAGATGTGACCGCGTCGATCCTTGATTTCGTACTTGTACACCTCACCTACACCGATATCGGGGATGAAAAGTTCCCAAATACCAGAATGACCCAGCACCCGCATCTGATGCTTGCCGCCATGCCACTGGTTGAAATTACCGACAACACTGACATTACGGGCATTGGGCGCCCATACTGCAAAATAGACGCCAGCAATACCATTGATTGTGGTGGGGTGCGCTCCCATTTTTTCATAAATTTTATGATGATCACCGATTCCAAACAAAAACAAGTCCAATTCACCCATCTGCGGTAAAAAGAAATAGGGATCATGAACATAGCGCTCGTGCCCGTTCTCGGCAATGACGTGAAATTGATAGAGGCGCAAGTGCTGCCACTCCGGCAAAAGCACTTCAAAAAAGTGCGGATTGTGTGCTGGATGCATGGGGTATTCGATTTTGGTCTCCGGTTCACGGAGGTACACCTCCTTGGCATCGGGGAACCAGGCGCGCACTACCCACGTCTTTCTACCCATCCACTCAATTTCGTGTGGGCCTAAAATAGTAAAGGGATCGTGATGCAGGTTGCGTGCAATCAGGTCGACCGCCTCGGCGGACAAAGTAAATTCTTTAGAGTGCTGCGTCATACGGCTTGTTTTCCTCTTCGATCACTGCAAGAAAAATACTACTCCCAGAGTGATGCACAGGTCAGTGGCATCCTTTGTTACCTTTTTATCGTCGACATAGGATTCGGCATTGAGGATATTTTGATACTTTACTCCAAAATCCAGGTGCGGCCCCAAGCCGATATCGATAAGAAAACCGCCGCCAAAATTATAGCCCCACTTGTTTTGACTATCGGTCGTCTCGGAGTAGGGATAGTAAGAATAATAATCTTCGATGGTGACCACCGTATGGTAATGATACCATCCCACCATCGAGGCCAGATAGCCGGTGAAAATGCCAAAGCGAAACGTGAACTGTGGCCCAACGTACAATTGCAACGATTCGATGCGCCGGGTCACCAGAAAATAATAAAAGTCTTGAAATTCACTCTCGCGACGTTCTCCATAGGAAATATACGCCGCATCGGCGCGTAACGACAGATAGGGGTTGTTGAAGCGATAAAAAGCTTTGACGCCAATGCCTTCGCCATCTTTGCTGAAATTCTCAAAGCCTGTTTGCGGCAACGATATGAAAAAATGAGGCCCCACGCCCCAATTTTCTGGTTGCCCATAAGCCGAAGAAACGAGTAATAAACCGATCACAACCGCTGATATTCGTTGCATGGTCACTCCACACTCTCTATGAAGGTTCAAGTACTGTGGTGCTTTTTTTTAAATAGCGGACGATCACATAAAACATCACTCCAAAGGCAAACAACGCCACCCATAAACTTTTCAGCATATGAATCGCAAGCCAATGCTTTATCATATGGAATATGGAAAAAGCAAGAACCGTGGCAGAAATAGCTGAATATTCCCTTCTGATCGCTTTCTTGAATGAAAAGGACGATGGCCATGGTTTCCAGAGGCGAAAATTTGGAACAATTGCTGGTGTATTCTCTGCCCACTCGCTGAATAGTTTACCAAATTTCTCTCGAAGATATGCTTCTTCTGCGAGCATGATCCTTTCATAATAAAGCCAGAACACTAATGCCACCACAAGACTGAGCCACCAAGACTGGAAACAGGCCGAAAAACCCATCCAAATCAGAAAATTCCCCAGATATAAAGGATGTCTGACAATTGAATACATTCCCAGTGTATTCAAACTATTTGCCACTTGATTGCGAGTATTACTGCCTGAGGTCCCTTTTGGGGTATAACCGACAGTAAACAAACGGATGCCGTTTCCTGTAAGCGATATTAAAAAACAGATCATTCCCCACAAATCATCATTGGATGCAGTAGAAAATGGATGTTTATTATGGCTCAAAAAAACTGCAAAGGGGATGATCATTATGAATGGCAAATAACTTCGCCACCGAAACAGCCACTTCCCTTGTTTAATTAATTCCTTTTGCAAAGCCATGGATTCGATTAACTCGTCTATTTAACCTTTTAATATTAGTAATTTCATATGCATGGAGTCTGTGTCAAGTGTCACCTTGTGGTGATTTTCATCCACTCTTTTTTAAGATTTTTGAGCCCAACACAGAACCGAGAGATATAATCTTCCTGATTTATGATTGTAATTTACAAAAGTGATTGTACTTTTACAAGAAAAAATACGCCTGTTCTTTCGTTGTTTTTTAGTTAAAGTTTGTGTAATTTTGACTTGGATTCTGAGGTAACTCGCTCGTCGAGTTCATTCATTCCGCCATATAAGCGAATTAGGTTGAGTTTAAAGACGGTATTTAAGACAGAATCCGGAGTTGAAGGTGATTCTATGAAAAGGCGAATAAATACATTGCGAGACTTGTGAGAGACATGGGACCTTTGGTGCAAATTAAGAGAAATCGTGCACATATTTTACAGCGCCGGCATCCGTGGATTTTTTCCGGAGCCATTGCCAAAGTATGGGGCGAACCCCAAGCCGGCGAGATCGTGGATATAGTCGACGAACATCAGCGGGTTCTGGCAAAGGGATTCTACCATCCCAACTGCGACATAGCGGTGCGCATTCTTACCACGCAGCCAGAGCAGATCATCGATGCGTCGTTTTGGCGACAGCGGCTTCGCCAGGCGATGGAGCTACGACGGCGAGTGGTGCCTCCGCAAACCAATGCCTATCGTTTGATTAACGCCGAAGGCGACGGCATCCCTGGGTTGATTGTGGATGATTATGATGGCTATTCGGTTGCTTCCATCTCCACCGCTGGTGTGGATCGAATCCGCGAGATGATTTTTAAGTTATTAATCGAAGAAACACAAGCCCGCGGGCTCTACGAACGGAGCGAAGGCGCAGCCCGGCAACGCGAAGGCCTGCCCGAACGCGTGGGTCTGGTTGTTGGTGAACTACCTCCAGCAGATCACAAGATTGTTGAGAATGGCTTATCATTCTATGTCGACCTAGTTGCGGGGCAAAAGACCGGTTTTTTTCTCGATCAACGACCGAATCGCCAGCTCATCGGTCAAATCTCGAGCAATTCGGATGTGCTTAATTGTTTTGCCTATTCGGGCGGATTTTCAGTCTATGCAGCGGCTGGTGGGGCGAACAGAGTGGTATCGGTGGAAATTTCCGCCGCGGCAGCCCAATTGGCGCAGAGCAATCTGACTTTGAATGGCTATTCAGGGGAACAGTATCCGGTCATTCAGCAAGACGTGTTCACTTTTTTGCGTCAGGCGGATGATGGGTATGATGTGATCATCCTCGATCCGCCTGCCTTTGCCAAGTCGCGGCAGGACATGGAAAAAGCGGCACGGGGATACAAGGAAATCAACTTGCAAGCGCTAAAAAGGTTACGAGGTAATGGTCTATTGGCGACGTTCTCGTGTTCCAATCATATCGATGCGCAACAGTTCGAGCGGATCGTTATGGCCGCAGCAATGGATGCCGGTGCGACGCTGCAGGTTCTCGAACGCCTCGGCCCGGGTGCGGATCACCCGCAATTGTTGACACATGAAGAGGGGAGATATCTGAAAGGGCTGTTATTGAGGAAAATTGAAGATTGAAAACGAAAGATTAATCAGTTGTGTTCACTAGCTTAAAAAGGCTTGAAAAGTACGATGCAATTTTTTAGGTGCTTGGTTTTCCGTTGGAGTAGTTTTTTTCAACTTGCACGGCGAAGAATTTTTTGAATATCTGGCCGGAGGGTGGGTTTTCGATCAGCCGGAGGGTGGGTTTTCGTACCCGCCGCACGCTAAAGCGTGAACAACGTACCATCGGAAGATCGGGTTTTCCAACCCGCCACTTTACGCAGGAAATCGCACAATGAGCATTATTTTCCGCAACACCACCCCAGCGGGCAAGAATGCTTGCTTTCCGATAGCACACGCCGCACACCCAACAAACAAGCAAAAAACATGAAAGGAGAAAACATCATCCTTTGAAAAATTAATTGCTTAACGATTATTATTTTATCATTACCGACCATAAAGGCAATAATGCCCTCCCTCCGAAATCGCCCTTACCAATGAATTAACTCCCTTTCTCTCTTGTCGACAATTCCGCGAATGTCCTCTGAAAAATTTCCAAAGCTCTACGGTCCCACAAACAAAAAACCACTCTTTCGATACATGTTGGCCGCGAAAGATAATCCATCACTGCTTTCAGCATCACTCTGGCACATCGATCTAAAGGAAAGCCGAATATGCCAGTGGAGATGGCCGGAAAAGCGATGCTTTTCAATTTTTGCTGATCGGCCAAAGCAAGAGCACTGAGCGTCGCAGAGCGCAGCTTTTCATCCTCATCCCCAGAGCCGTAAATCGGTCCAACGGCATGGATCACATAGCGCGACGGAAGATTGCCGGCCGTGGTTATAGCGGCACTTCCCGTGGGCACCCGGCCATGTTGCCGCACCCACGCCGCACTTTCCTCTTGGATAATCGTCCCGCCTTTACGCACGATGGCGCCGGCCACGCCACCCCCATGCGCTAACATCTCATTAGCGGCATTGACAATGGCATCAGTCGTCATGTTGGTGATATCTCCCTGAACGATTTCGATCATCCCATTTTTAAAAGCAACCATGGTCATCTCCTTTTTAGAAACTCATTGGAATATTATATACTTTTTTTTAAATTTGCAATATACTTTATGATATCTCGGATTCTGCCTTACCTATGCTTCTGAGCTTTCGTTTCCCCACGCTTGGGGGCAGAGGAGCGGGATCAAATGGAGAATTAACCCAGAATCCGCGGATAAACTATTATGGGAAAGGATAAAGATGACGCTACAACTATTTCTCATGCTTTTACTTGGATTTATTTTCGGATTTCTCGTCGCCAGTTTGATCAAATGGTATCGCACGAAAACCGCCCGCGAGTTGGCCGAAGAGATTTATCATGTCAATGAAAACCAACGCCAGCAGACGATCGATACGATTCTGGAGCATCTCAAAGCCAGTTTCGGACACCTCTCGCTGGAAGCCCTTTCCCGATCCACCGAGGAATTCATCAAACTGGCGCAGACCAAATTGAGTTCCGAACGTGAAGTACACCAAAAAGAGTTACAGGAGAAAAAGGGACTCATCGACCAACAGCTCCAGCGGATGAGCGCGGAATTGGAAAATATCGCCGCCTTGATGCAGACATTGGAAAAAGATCGCGCCGAAAAATTCGGCGAATTGGCCAACCAATTAAAAGCCTCGAGCGAACAGACCATGCAATTGATCCAGACCACCTCCTCGCTGCGGGAAGCGTTGGTGAGCACCAAAGCGCGCGGCCAGTGGGGCGAACGCATGGCAGAGGATGTGTTACGCATGGCTGGCTTTATAGAGAACATCAATTACCTCAAACAAAAACAGATCGAAGGCAGCCGCTCCCGTCCGGATTATACCTTTCTCCTCCCCCGTAACCTCTTGCTGCATATGGATGTCAAATTTCCTCTCGATAACTATCTCCGTTACACCGAAGCTACCTCAGCCACCGATAAAGCCAAATACCGTGCGGATTTTCTGCGCGACGTTAAAAACCATATCAAACAAATCTCAACCCGTGAATACATCGACCCTGATAAAAATACAGTGGATTATGTCTTGCTCTTCATCCCCAACGAACAAATTTACGCCTTTGTCCAAGAACAGGATTCGACGATCATCGACGAAGGGCTGCGGCAGCATGTCATTATCTGCTCACCGATGACCTTGTTCGCGGTTCTGGCTGTGGTGCGCCAGGCCATCGATAACTTTGCCCTGGAAAAGACTTCTCAGGAGATCTTGCAGCTGCTGGGCGCCTTTAAAAAGCAATGGGAAGAATTCATCAAAAAAATGGAAGGACTTGGTAAATATCTTACCTCTGCCATGAACGAATATGAATCATTGGTGACCACACGAAAGAGACAATTGGAAATACCGCTACAAAAAATAGAATCCCTGCGCGGCCATCGCCAATTGAACGCATGGCAGCAGAAGGAAAAAAATAACATGTTACCTTCTGTCACGGATGAGGGAGGACTAATTTGACCTTTAAATCCCCTATCGATGAAATAGTATCGATTAAAAGTGAAAATGACCGAAATTATTCTGACATGATGATGATACATTCAAACCGCAAACATACCTCCTATTAGGTGTTGAAATAAACCCCATTTGTATGGAGAGTTTAAGTAGCGTTTTTGCATATTCTGATACTTGGATTCTGTGTCAACGATGCCTCTGAACTTTCCTCCACCCAAACGAAGGGTGAATGGAAAAAGGAGCCAAAAGAGACCATCAAGACGGAATCCGCGAGGTAGTTTTTCATAGAAAAAAATTATCAAATCATCCGTGTATTGGAAAAGAGGAATGAACTATCTGACCCACCTGGAATGCTCATTCTGCGGAGAAGGTTACTCCGCAGGTCGTTTGCAGAACCTCTGTCCACAGTGTCATAAGCCACTCTTGTGCCGTTATGATTGGTCAAAAATCAAGAAAGAATTTACTCGTGATAAACTCAGAGACCGTGAAGCGAATATGTGGCGCTATCGCGAACTATTACCACTGCAGCATCGCGGAAATGAACTGACCTTAGGAGAAGGGTACACCCCTCTCATCCATGCCCGTCGTCTGGGCAGAGAAGTGTGCATGAAAAATTTGTATATCAAAGATGAAGGCCTCAATCCCACCGGTTCCTTCAAGGCGCGTGGCTTAGCGGTAGCAGTGGCGCGCGCCAGAGAATTGGGCGCAAAAGCGTTATCCCTCCCCTCTGCTGGCAATGCCGCCGGCGCCATGAGCGCCTATGCCGCACTGGCGGGGATTCCAACGTTCGTGTTCCTGCCCAAAGATGTACCTCCGCCTTTCATCGCCGAGTGCCAAGCATTCGGCGCAAAAATCACTTTGGTGGATGGTCTCATCACCGATGCCGGACGTTTGGCCTTGCAAGAGGCGAAAAAATTTGATCGTTTCGACCTATCCACTCTCAAGGAACCCTATCGTCTGGAAGGTAAAAAGACGATGGGCTTTGAGCTGGCCGAACAGATGGAATGGCAGTTGCCTGATGTGATCATCTATCCCACCGGTGGCGGCACCGGCTTGGTTGGCATGTGGAAGGCCTTTGACGAGATGGAAGCCCTGGGGTGGATCGGCTCCCAGCGGCCGCGCATGGTGACGGTGCAGGCCGAGGGCTGCGCCCCCATCGTTAAAGCCTTTAGAGAAGGCAGAGAATTTGCCGACCCATGGCCGAATGCCAGCACCATCGCTGACGGCCTGCGAGTGCCTGCAGCCGTGGGTGACTTTCTCATCCTGCGCACGCTGCACCACAGTAACGGAACTGCTATTACCGTGACCGATGCAGAGATGATGACCGCTGCTGCTTTGTTCGGCAAAACGCAGGGGCTCTTCGTCTCTCCCGAGTCGGCGGCTACGCTTGCAGCTCTGCAAAAATTGCTTTCAAGCGGCTGGATCAATGAAAAGGAAACGGTCGTGCTCTTCCATACCGGCAGCGGCTACAAGTATAGCCATTTGTGGGTGAAATGATCCGTTTATATTCGTACTGCCAAAGATTCTTTGCATTGATCAGAGCTAAATCTACAACACAAAAGAAGAATTCTGCATTTTCAAAGATCTTTTTATGAGGGAGCATTAACAAGAAGAAAAGCGAATATGTTGTTCTTTAGCTTTAGCTTGGTAAAAGGCTAAAGCCTGAATTCCGAAAAAGTACGTTGTTCAAGCTTTAGCTTGGTGAAAGGCTAAAGCCTGAATTCCGAAAAAGTACGTTGTTCAAGCTTTAGCTTGGTAAAAGACTAAAGCCTGAATTCCCAAAAAGTACGTTGTTCAAGCTTTAGCTTGGTAAAATGCTAAAGCCTGAATTCCGAAAAAATACGATTTTCAAGTTTGAGCTAAAGTGTGAGAACTTCTAAAAGGCTTCAATTCGAGGGGCATCAGAGACGAGCAAGTCCCCCTTTTCTGAAAGTGGATTTAGGGGGACCCAGACTCTGCAATCACACAATCTCCCTGCCCCCTATGGTAAAGGGGATAATGACATTCCCCTTTTACCAAAGGGGAATTGATGTGGTTTCTCCTTGGAACCATTCTCCCGGTTGAGCCTTTGGAATTTCATTCCGTTGATCTGCGGTGGCAAACAGAGAGGAAGGTTCTGCGTCTGTTTAGTTGCTTATGTCCCTACAAGGCAGTGGGTTTGCATTCCCACGCTTTGATCGTGTTTGCAAACACCTAATATGTACCATTTTGAGCGTAACAACGAGAATTTTTAATCCAACAAACTTTTAGCTATCTAACGGAGAATAGACTTGGAAAGTCAAAACTGGGGTTGTCCTTTACCGCTTTCAAGCAGCGATGCGGTGCAATTGGGTCATGGCAGTGGTGGCCGGATGATGCAACAACTGATCCATGAGGTCATCACCTCCCATTTCAAAGATACCGAAGTGCTAAAACTGAACGATGGTGCGGTGATCGAAATCAACGGCCAGCGTTGGGCCTTTACCACCGATTCCTATGTGGTAGACCCGATCTTCTTCCCCGGTGGTGACATCGGCAGCCTGGCTGTGAATGGTACAGTGAACGATTTGGCGATGTGTGGGGCCACGCCGTTGTTGCTCAGCGTCGGATTGATCATTGAGGAAGGCTTGCCGCTGGCAGATTTGCATCGCATCCTCGACTCTATGCAAAAGTCCGCAGAAAAAGCAAACGTCCGCATTGTCACCGGTGACACCAAAGTTGTGCCTCATGGTAAAGGTGATAAGATTTTCATCAACACCACTGGACTTGGGGTTGTCAATCATCGATACGTCTATTCTGCTGACAACCTTAAAGTGGGTGATAAAATCATCCTCAGTGGCAGCCTCGGCGAACATGGGATTGCCATCCTTTCACAAAGGGAAGGGCTGCAATTCGACGTAGAAATTCAAAGCGACACGGCTTGCGTTTATCCCCTGGTTGCAGATCTGATCAAGACGTGTGGGGAGAAAATCCATGCGCTTCGCGATCCGACTCGGGGCGGGCTGGCCGCCGTCTTGAACGAATGGTCTCAGGCCTCGCAGGTCCAAATCGAAATCGATGAATCTGCGATCCCGATTCAGCCGGCGGTCAACAATGCCTGTGAATTGTTGGGCTTGGATCCTCTCCACATCGCCAATGAAGGAAAATTCATCGTCGCGGTGGCAGGTGAAGCAGCCAATCGTGCCTTGCAAACCATTAAACAATCCCCTCAAGGTTCTGCGGCTGCCATTGTGGGCGAAGTAGTCTCTGCACCACCCCAGTTAGTAAGCTTACGCACCCAAATTGGCGGCCGCCGCATTATCGATATGCCTATGGGGGAATTACTCCCCCGAATTTGTTGAGCAAATGATGATATTAGCATGGTGAAAATTTTATCTCGTAAAATGGTCAATGGAGGTCGTGAATTAGACGTAAAAGTAAAAAAGATTTAACCCTGATAAATCGGAACTCAATAGCAGAGTGTTTTCGAAAATTTTTACCGGGTGATGTATGATAATCGCTTTCGATTCAGCCCACTTTTTGTTAAAAGAACGCTGCTTTTATTTTGATATCTCAAGAATCTACTTTTGATGATCTAATCATTTCATCGAAAAGTCGACGTTAAAAACTCAATAAACACTCAAATTCCGAAAGGAGGACATCATGCGCGCAGCTTTCATTTTGCTTATTCCCCTTTTCAGCCTTTTAGCTGGAGTGCCTTTCACTTCCGACACATTGAATACCGAAAAAGGACCGTTGATCTTAAGATTCATTGGCCATGGCACTCTATTGTTTGATTACAATGGTTGCATCATCCACATCGATCCGGTGCAGCGATATGCCGATTACAGTCTGTTGCCCAAGGCAGATGTGATTTTGGTAACGCACGAACACGGCGACCATCTGGATGTGGAGGCGATCGCCAAAATTCGCCAGACGGGAACGTTGATCATCTCCAACGCTGCTGCAGCAGAAAAACTCCAAGACGCGGTGGTGCTAAAAAATGGCGAGAAAAAACAAGTGCGCGACATCCTCATCGAGGCGGTGCCGGCTTATAACATCGTCCACAAGCGACCGGACGGCGCCCCGTTTCATCCAAAAGGACGGGGCAACGGCTATGTGTTGACGATGGGCGGCAAGCGTATCTACATCGCTGGCGACACCGAGCATATTCCCGAAATGGCACAATTGAAAAAAATCGATGTGGCCTTTTTGCCCATGAATCTGCCGTATACCATGACGCCGGCAATGCTGGCAGCAGCGGCGAAGGTGATTCGGCCAGCTATCCTCTATCCCTATCATTATGGCGAGACCGATCCCAACGAGCTGGTGAATCTACTCAAGGAAGAAAAATCGATCACCGTGCGCATTCGCGATTTAAAATAAAAAAAGCCAAAATGGATCATCGCAAACCCAGCGGCCATGGCGGCATTCAGATCCCCGTTGGTGCTGGCAAAATGCCCATGGTTGCTAGGGGAAGTGAAGATCACCGGCTTTGAATGCGATGGTTCTGCCAGAAAATTAGAAGTCTTGCTCCGATGGTCTTTAGTGGAGCGCAAATCTGCCGATTGCAGCGCAAGGGAGGAATAATTTAAGATTAGTGTCAGTATATTCCTTTATTATAGGTCCGACTCCACATGACAATTTTCTTGTCAGCTGATCGTGATCGTATCCTTTCATCCGCTGCAGCGAGGGAACAAGAATAAAAGGCGCCGGTCTAGCTATGATTTGTTCTATCAAAGGGATAAATTCCTGACCGACAAGGAAACTTTCATTCAAATGTGATGGCCCGAGCGACGTCTTGATTTAATATCCTGTCTGATAACACTTGCCGCAGTCGATTAATTCCTCCCAATGATTTCCTCAGTGGGTGGTATAGAGATAGCGCTTGATTTTCCGCGTCGGCGTCTTTTCGAACTCTTCCGGATAGAGGTCGATGCGGCTGATCGCCGCGTACGACGGCAGGATGACGTTGAGTGCTGCACGGTTTTCCTCCATCTTGATCCGTAATTGCTGTTCACTCAGGCCAGCGGCATCTACCGCCTCCATGTCTGGATAAACCAGCGCCGTCAGTTTGCCGTTCTTTTCGATGACCAGCGACTCGCTGACAAACGGCAGGTTGTTCAGCTTGTCCTCAATTTCTTCAGGATAGATGTTTTGACCCGATGGCCCCAGGATCATGTTCTTGCTTCGGCCTTTGATGTAGATAAAACCATCGGCTTCGATGACCCCCAGGTCGCCGGTATGCAGCCAGCCCTCGGCATCGATGGCTTCGCGGGTGGCTTGCGGATTCTTATAATAGCCGGTCATCACGTTTTCGCCGCGCACCAAAATTTCACCCACCATCGTCTGCGGACTGGGGCTATCGATTTTGATCTCCAGAGTATCGACCACCCGACCGACCGAAAATGGCTTGTTCTCTTTCCATGAGGCGTAGCTGATCAACGGCCCGCACTCGGTCATGCCATAGCCGCTGGTAAAGGGGAATCCGATGCGGCGGAGAAAGAGCTCGATCTTTTGATTGAAAGCAGCACCGCCGACGACGATCTCGTGAAAATTGCCGCCAAAGGCATCAACCAGCTTTTTGCAGATTTTGCGCTCCAAAGTCTTGGAAATTAGCGGCGCCTTCAACAGCAGTTTAACACTCGGGGAATTGATGGCGGGCAGAATCTGCTTGCGATAGATTTTCTCGATGACCAGCGGCACCGAAAGGATGAGCTGCGGCCGCAGCTCCTGAAAAGCCTTGAGGATGATCTTGGGCGAAGGCGTCTTCCCCAAAAAGGTGATATGACAACCGAGCGTCAGCGGAAAGAGGAATTCGAAAGCGCAGCCGTAAGAGTGCGCCAGAGGCATGAAGGAGACGATGCGGTCGCCGGCTTTGAGCGGCATATTGCGCTGAGCATAACGAACGTTGGCGGAAATCGAGTTGTGCGGCAACATGACGCCTTTGGAGAAACCGGTCGTTCCCGAAGTGTAGACGATGGAAGCCAATTCGTCGTTTTGCACCTCCGGAAATCGGAAATTCTTGGCTGAAAGCCGTCCATCCCATTTTTTGAGAAATGCCTCATCGGCTTGATCAAAAGCCTGGTGATAGGAGGCTTTTTTGACGAACACCGGCGTGAGGGTGTCCAGTGAGATCAATGCCTCGAGGTTGGGCATCTGCGACTCATCCAGGGTCTCGTGGATATAGTCGGAGGCGAACAACAGCAAAGAGTCCGAATGATTGACGATGTGGTGAATGTCGTTGGGCTTAAAATCTGCCAGAATGGGCACGATGACGGCGCCGTAGCTGACGGTTGCCAGATAAGCGATAGCCCAATTGCTGGAGTTCTTGCCCACCAGAGCGATCTTGTCGCCCTTTTTCACGTGATTCTTTTCAAAGATATAGTGCATGCGCAAGATGCTTTCGCCGATCTGTCCGTAGGTGCGCGTCTGGCTCTCGTAATCCGAGAGCGCCGGTTGATGCCAGTTGGCCTTGATCGCTTCTTCCAGGTCTTTGACGAACCGTTCCTGTAACATGGTGCTGTCCTCACATGGTTAGAGTCATTTGGGTGTCTGGCTTTTTGCTTCAAAAGCTGTGCTGCCGCAAGATGGGTAAAACCTTTCTCAGAGAGTGATTACAAAAGATATGAATTTAGGCAGCTCAGGTGTCTTCGTGGTTATGCTTATGATATATCAAGCTTTTCAGTGAGAGAGGAATAGAGAACAAAATTTAATTTGCTGCTATTTTCCCGTCAAATCTCCTTCATCTTCTTGTAATGCCTGCCGAAATATTGGAATATCGGTTTTTCTACCAATCCTCTGAGGTAATTTTCGAGGTGGTACAAAGACGGGTAATCCTTGAAATGCTTCTTCGGCATATGTAAATAGTATTCGAATTCTTGCATGGTAATGCCTAGTTTATTGCAGATGTAGGCGATATCCTGCTGCAGTTCATCCGGTTGATACAAAGGCTCCTCAAGTTGCGCCAAGGCTTCGTCGCGGGTCATGAGACCTGCCAGAATCATACTGGAGAAATGGGCGCGGCGTTTATCGTAGCCAAACCGCGTCGGCAACCAGTAGTTCTGAAAAAATTTGGTGAAATAGGATTCTCCATGCTTGAGGCCATAGTCGCTCCAATGGATGGTTTTTTTCAAGGTTTCCTTGGCCTTCGCCTTATCATACGGCAGATAATTCAACGGGTGGATGATTCGTATCCTTTTGATGAATGGAATCAGGATATATCTTTCGTAGAAGGAGAGAGTTTGATAGGTCTTGAGCTTGCGCGTGCCGAATCGTTTGTGAATGGCTTTCAGTTGATAAGAATCCATGGCGTAATAGCCCCACGAAAGTGGTAGGATCGATTCGGTCGCATAGTTCATGCCGGTAAAGACGAATTTGATGCCTTCATTGATGGCCTTTTTATAGAGCGCCGCAAAAAATACATGATCTTGCGGCACATCCTGGTTGGCCAAACCGGATTTGAGATAGGCGATTTGTAGGTCTCGCACCTCCTCCCAATCCACAACGTAAGTATAAAGTTCGATGTTGAATGTCTTGACCAGTTTCTCGATGTTCGATTCGGCAATTTCTGTGTTCCAGCCGGCGTTGACGTGTACGGCCAAAACGTGGAGTTTCCACACCTGGCTGGCGAGATAGGCCAGATAGGAGCTATCCACCCCGCCGCTGATGCCCAGGATGCAGTCGTATTTTTTATTCTTGCATACCTCACGGATGTGAGCCATGATCTGTTCCAGCCGTCGGGCACCCTCTTCGTCATATCGCCACTTGGGTTTGATTTTGGTGTCGAAATGGCGGCAATGGCAACAGATGCCCTGCTCATCGAATGTGATCTCTGGATCCGAAGTATCCATCACGCAGCGTTTGCATATTTGGTAATTTTCCATAGTCACCTTATCAATCTTTGACCAAAAACCGATGTTCTATTTCCTTTTTAGGATAAGTGATCAATACTGCCCTGTTGGGGCCATGGAAGACGAATAGGGAACCAGCGGCCACCGCCGACGCATGTCCCTCATTGATGGCTTTAACCAGATCATCCAAGTTGCCGGCTCCACCTAGGGCAATCAAAGGCACTTGAATCTCATCGCTGATCGATCGGATCAGTTCGAGGTCGAATCCTTTAAAAGTGCCGTCGCGATCCACCGAATAGAGTAATATTTCTCCGGCACCCGCGTCGATGCACTTTTTTATCCAAGGAAGTGGCTTTTCGGCCGTCTTTTTTTTGGAGCGATGGTCAAACACATGATACTTGCCGAATAGATCGCGGATGACATCCACACAGACGACGATGCTCTGCGAACCGCATTCTCCCGCAAGTTGAGTGACGAACTCGAGCCGATCTTGCGCCGCGGTGTTGATGATGACTTTTTCATAACCGAGGGCAAATATTCTACGCGCCTGCTCTAGCGAGTGGATGCCTCCTCCATAACCCATGGGCATAAAGGCCTCGCGGGCGATGCGCGTCAATAATTCGAAATTCGGCCCCTGTCCAGACCGGCTGGCCTCGATATCTAAAATCACCAGTTCATCCACTTCTTTGTCATTGAAAATGCGTACAGCATTGATGGGATCACCAACATACACCGGCCGGGAAAATTTGACCGTTTTCACCAGACCGCCATTTTTTAATAAAAGCGAAGGAATGACCCGTGTTTCCAGCATCTCTATAGCTCGTAAAAATTGCGTATCATCTGTAAGCCGTAACGATGGCTTTTTTCCGGATGAAATTGGGTGCCAAAAATATTGTCCCTTTCAACGGCGGAGACAAATTCATATCCATAATGAGAAGTCGTCAGAACGTCCTTTTTGTCTTTACACACCAAATGATACGAGTGAACGAAATAGAATCGGGCGCCATCTTCCAGGCCTTTCAGTAATCGACTTGGCTTTTTAGGGGTTACTCGATTCCATCCCATGTGCGGGATGCGGAGCATAGTTGGCGGCGAAAAAGAAAATCTGACGGTTTCTGCATCTATCCAGCCGAGTCCGGGCAAAATCCCTTCTTCGCTTCTTCGTGTCAACAATTGACAGCCAAGGCAGATGCAGAGAATGGGAACTCCTTTTTTCAGGACCACCTCTCGCAGCGGTTCCAGTAAATGTAAATCCTGTAAACGTTTCATGGCATGATCGAAAGCACCTACCCCGGGTAAGATGAGTTTTTTGGCTTTTAGCACTTGATCCGGATCGCTGTGGATGACGGCGTTGCCCCCGATCTTTTTGACCATATTCTGCAACGAGGCGACGTTACCCATGCCATAGTCGATGATGACCACGTTACCGTCCACAAATACATCTCATCTTTTTGGTGTACGTAAAATTTATTTCGAAATATTTTATTTTAAATTGAAAATTAATCAAATAGGAGCAAAAAATCAAGCAAAATTACATCCCATTTGAACTTGACAAAACATTAATAGAAAGCATTACAAAATTGATTTTCGTCACATTCTACGATTTTACGCTTGACAAATGTTTATAAATTTTATATTTTTTGTACAACTCTTGCTTTTGTGAGGCGACGAATTTAATCCATCCTATTTACATCATCTATATTTTCTTCGCATGCAGTAAAGGAGTGCCTATGCGACGTATCATTCTATTCTTGTGTTTTGCCGTCATTCTTGTCATTTTGGGTGATTGCGAAAAAGAAAAAGAACCTATCACCGCTCCCAATGTACTGGAGGAAATAAAACCTGTCGCACCATCGGTGCTCGCTGATGGTGTCTCCACTATCGATATCATCGCCACGGTTTTGGATAGCACGGGTCGCTTTGCCAGCGATGTCAAAGTCTTTTTTTCGACCAGCCATGGTACCATCACCAAATACGCCTTTACCGACAAATTCGGCCAGGCCAAGGCCACTCTCACCAGTGTGGCCAGTGAGTATGATATCCGCGCCACCGTCACCGCCAGCCTGTCGTCACTGGGTAAGGGTAACGGCAATAGGCGCATTCTTTTGCGGTGCGATGGCTTTGAGCCAGAAAGAGAGCTGCGCAAAGAAACTGCTGTCCTCGAAGATCCGGCGTCCATTACCGTGACCTTTTTGGGAGTGCTGTTCGAATTTAAATTGGGCAGCACCGAATTGCCCGCCGACGGCATCACTTCCACAAACTTGACCATGACGGTAAAAGAACGCAGCAGCAAAAGAATAGTACCCAATGTCAAGATATCCCTGCGCGCTATTTATACCACCGTGGTTGCTCAAACTGTAACCGATCAACAGGGGATAGCCATAGTCAGCGTCACTTCCTTCCCCAAGGCGGTTAGAGATTCGGTGCACATGGAGATCGGCAATCGTCTGCGTTACCGGGTGGCCATCAACTACATTGCCCCCAGAATCATGTTGTTACCCAAGACCGCGGCTTTGGAAGCGGATGGGTTCAGCAAGATCGATTTCACCGCGCGGCTGATCTCGCATCTCAATAACCCCATCAGCGGCGCTACGGTTCAGTTCACTACCACTGCCGGTTCTATCAGCGGCAGCAGCCAAACCAATGACGAAGGAGCGGCGACAGCAACCTTGGTCAGCAGCACCACACCCAACAACCATGTTTTTGTTTTCGCCCGCTTTTATGATGTTTCCGACACGGCCAGGGTCATCTTTGCCGAGCGGGGCACTTTATCGCGCAACATCTTTTTCGATTGCGAAAAACAAGTGCTGCGCAATGGCATCGAGAGACTGCCGATCACCGCGATGGTGCTGGACGAGCGGCTCCAGCCAGTCGCGAACACCCTGGTGCATTTTCAGGCTAAATATGGTACCATCGATAGCATCGCCATTACCAATGCCGAAGGCAAGGCTTTCGTGATGTACACACCAGATGCCGGCGAGAGCGACATCAAAGAGACGATCACGGCACGCGCGGGGCTGTTCAGCAAAGAAGTAGATATCATGTTGCTGGGTGTTCTGTTAGAAGTCACAGCCGATCCACAATCCTTGCCGGCCGACGGCCTTTCTTCGTCGAAGATTAATGTCCTCCTGAAACAGACGACGCAACTCTACGCCATACCGGATGCCGAGCTGTCGTTTTCGGCGACTCTGGGCGCCATCCCCAAAAGTGCTATCACCGATGCCTCCGGCCGGGTGACAGTGGATTTCATTGCTGGGACCACCGCAGGCACCGCCGAGATCAAAGTGCGTTATGGTGGCTTGACGAAAACCGTGTTGGTAGAGCTGACGCCGGAATTACCCAACAGCATTCAACTCTCTGCATCCCCGCAATTCATCTGGGTCAAAGATACCGGCGAATTAGAACAGACCATGATCCGCGCTGTGGTTCTGACCCAATACGGCCGACCCATTCGTTCCAGCGTCGCAGTACAATTTACACTCTTACATGGGCCTAACGGCGGTGAGTTCCTCGAACCAGGACTCGCCGGTTCGAAGACCATCTCCGAACCAATCCGCACCCAGAGCGGTGAAGCCAGGATGAAATTGCGCTCCGGCATTCGTCCCGGACCCGTGGAAATTCAGGCGAAACTGGTCGATTACCCGCAGATCATGGCGCGTAGTTCCATAGTCGTCATTCGGTCGGGTCCGCCCTATATCTGGATCGATCCAACCAACAAAAACAACGTCGAAAGCCATTTGACCATTGCCTTTGATTATCTCAATCTCCCCGGTTGGATTTTTGTCAAGGAATTTAACGTCTCGGTGTTTGTGGGCGATAAATATAACAATCCAGTAGAGCAGAACACGGTCGTCTACCTGCGCAGCTCCGGAGGGGTGCTCAGCACCGATGTTTCCACCGATGAACACGGCGCTGGCAAGACGATATGGTACACGGCCAACCCCATGCCCCTGGTAGAACCCGTCGATGCCCATGCCCTTAAACCGCATCGAATCCCCAACCCCAACGATGAGACGCGGATGCTGCCCATCACCCTGCCGGACTTTGACGGGGACGGCCGCGAGAACAACGGCGTGGCGGTGGTGCTGGCTTATACCCATGGCCGCGACCAAGACGGTAATGATGCCATCGTATGGACCACAGGCATGACCGTCTTTAGCGGTCCCATACAGGTGTTCCAGGTAACCGCGGACAAGACCGATCTGAGAATTGGCGAAGTGGCCACCCTCACCGTGCGTTTGTGGGATATCAACGGCAATCCGGTGGCAGCCGGATCGGAGTTGAAAGCGGAGACCAATGCCGGCAAATTGTCGGCCGAAACGCTCCTGGATCCCGAGGCCTATGTGGGCTATGGCAATACGATGTTCCAGACTCAACTGCTCAATGATTTGGACGCCAGTATGTCCTCAGGAAAGACCGCCATTGTGTCGTTCAAATTGAAAAGTCCGAATGGCAATATGGTACGTTCGATTCAGATTTTATTACGCAATTATTGATTGCTAAGTGAATAAGAAAAAGCCATCGGCACGGATCATGGAAGTGGAAGGTTCGGACTTGGATGGATGGTTATTTTTTGGTGGAAGACATTGAAAGACCATCAGGTTTTTTAGACGATTAACTAATCTTCGGGAAATCAATGACAGTAAAAGCGAGTTAATGGCAAAAAAATACTCGCGTTCGCGTGTTCCATTAGCGAGGAAAATAAATCTTTAGAGGTCCTCGCGTTTTGAAACATTCTTGATTATTCAGCCCTATAGAGGAACGGTTGAGAATTCAAGTTTACTCGTGATTGCACTAAGCCCAATGACACATGACACACCGTGGGGTATTCATCCATCTCGTTTAATCGCGAGGTAGGAGAATGTAAAGGCGGAAGGAAAGGGTTCAATCTCTTATTAGGTGACCATTTTTTAACCCAACCTCACCTCTCAATTAAGTAAAAACTGCTAATATTTGGCTTAAATTTTTGCTAATGTTGTTTAGAGTGTGGTCATCAATATAAAATTGTTTGTCATCGATGGTATTACCCTTCAGTGCAAAAAAGTAAAGGTTACCTACCTGTAAAAACCATTTTTGGAGGTTTATTGATAGAAAAGCCCCTGCCTCGAGAAGAAGCAGGGGCCTATTATGAACAGTTGCTTGTATTATTTTTTCTTGCGGTTCTCGCGGATGGCCTCCTGAGCAGCGGCAAGTCGTGCAATGGGCACCCGGTAGGGTGAACAGGAGACGTAATTCATACCAACTCGATGGCAGAAAGCCACCGACGATGGTTCGCCACCATGTTCGCCGCAGATGCCGACCTTGAGGTTCGGCCGGGTCTTGCGTCCGCGTTCGATTCCGATTTGTATCAACTCGCCTATGCCTTCCTGATCGAGGATATTGAACGGATCGGCCGGCAAGATTTTCTTCTCAATATATGCCGGGACAAACCCACCAATATCGTCGCGCGAAAACCCAAAGCCCATCTGCGTGAGGTCATTGGTTCCATACGAGAAGAACTCTGCTTCCTGGGCTATCTTACCAGCGGTCAAAGCCGCACGCGGTATTTCGATCATCGTGCCATATAGATACTTGATCGCCTTGAGGTTGTATTTAGCGCACACTTCTTTATACACCTTATCGACGATGACCTTTTGATCTCTCAGCTCTTCCACCGTACTCACCACTGGCACCATAATTTCCGGGAAGACCTTTTTACCTTCTTGCAGCAATTCTGCTGTAGCTTCAAAAATGGCGCGAACCTGCATCTCGGTGATCTCGGGGTAAGTGACACCCAGTCGGACGCCGCGGTGCCCCATCATCGGATTGGTTTCATGCAAGGCGTCGGCACGCTTGGCGAACTCTTTCTTGTCGATTTTGAGGCTCTTGGCCAATTTTTCGCGCTTGTCTTCCTCGTTCGGCACAAACTCATGCAGCGGCGGATCCAGCAATCGTATGGTCACCGGCAGGCCGTTCATCACCTCCAGCGTGGCCTTGATGTCCTTCTTCACATAGGGAAACAGTTCATCCAGAGCTGCACGTCGTTCCTGCTCATTGTTGGAGACGATCATCTTACGCAGATAAAACAACGGCTCTTCGGAATTTTTGCCGTAGAACATGTGTTCGGTGCGGAAGAGGCCTATACCCTCGGCGCCGAATTCGCGTGCTTTTTTTGCATCTTCAGGTGTATCGGCATTGGTGCGAACACCCAGGCGCCGATATTTATCCACCAATTTCATAAAATGCACGAATCGCGGATTTTCAGATGCGCTGATCATTGGCAGTTGACCCTGGTAGACATATCCTTTGCTGCCATTGAGCGTCAGGTAATCGCCCTCTTTGTAGGTTTTGCCGTCCACCGACATGACTTTTTTCTTCACATCGATCTCGATGGCGCTGCAGCCGACGATACAGCATTTACCCCATCCGCGAGCCACCAAAGCCGCATGAGAGGTCATACCGCCGCGAGCGGTGAGGATACCTTGAGCCGCGCGCATGCCTTCCACGTCTTCCGGATTGGTCTCCTCGCGCACCAGGATCACTTTTTTACCGTTTTTTGCCCATTCCACCGCATCAGCAGCAGTAAAGACGATCTGCCCACAAGCTCCACCCGGCCCAGCCGGCAATCCCTTGGCGATGGGATTTGCTTTCTTTTCGGCATTGGGGTCGACGATTGGATGTAAAAGCTCATCCAACTGCGTAGGTGATAATCGCATTACCGCTTCTTGCTCGTCGATTAGCTTTTCTTTCAGCATATCCATAGCCATGTTGAGCGCTGCGGTGCCAGTACGCTTACCCACGCGGCATTGCAGCATCCATAACTTGCCCTCTTGAATGGTGAATTCAATGTCGAGCATGTCGCGATATTCTTTTTCCAAAAGCTTGCGAATGGCTTCCAATTCTTTGTATGTGGCAGGCATGGCCTTTTCCAGCGAAACCATGTGTTTATTTTGTTCCGTCTTGGTCGCTTCATTGAGCGGCGCAGGGGTACGGATGCCGGCTACCACGTCTTCTCCTTGGGCGTTGACCAGCCATTCGCCGTAGAATTTATTTTCGCCTGTGGCAGGATTGCGTGTAAAAGCTACACCTGTGGCTGAATTGTCGCCCATATTACCAAAAACCATAGCCTGAACATTTACTGCGGTGCCCCAATCATCCGGAATGCCTTCGATGCGTCGATAGGCAACCGCTCGTTTGCCATTCCAACTCTGGAAAACGGCGCCAATACCACCCCACAGCTGTTTTTCGGCGTCATCCGGAAAAGGCTTGCCTAAAACAGATTTTACCTTTTCTTTAAAGATCTCGACAAGCTGCTTTAAATCCTCCGCCGTTAGATCCGTGTCCTGGGTGTAGCCTTTTTGTTTTTTAAGGGCTTCCATTTCATGTTCCAACTGCACACGGATGCCCTTGCCCTCTTCGACTTCTAAACCGGCGGCTTTTTCCATGACGACATCGGAATACATCATGATCAGACGACGATAGGCATCATAAACAAAGCGCTCGTTGCCGGTTCTAGCGATCAACGCCGGGATGGTCTTGGTCGTCAAACCGATGTTCAATACCGTCTCCATCATGCCAGGCATGGAGCTGCGTGCTCCCGAACGCACCGAGACCAATAACGGGTTCTTGGCGTCGCCAAATTTGGCTTTCATGATGGATTCTACTTTTTTCATCGCTGCTTCCACCTCAGCCTTGAGCGTTGGAGGATAACTGCGATTGTGCTTATAATAATAAGTGCACACTTCGGTGGTAATAGTAAAACCAGCAGGAACCGGTATACCCAAGTTGGCCATTTCTGCGAGATTGGCGCCTTTACCCCCCAACAATTCCTTCATGTCCGCCTTGCCTTCTGCTTTGCCGCCACCAAATGAAAAGACATATTTCGTTTTTGCCATGAATGCCTCCTGATGTTTTTTCTTTTTTAAACCAATACCGTTGAATATAAATTTCAGAAAGGGTTGATTTATGTAATAAATGGTGTTTCTTGGTGATTTGACTTTTGAACCCAACACCTCTTGAGTGGATTGATAAAAGTTTGATTGGCATCCCATCTGAGATACCAAAAACCATCATTTTAACCTATTGTTTGTTAAGGGTTTGTCTATCACATCCACAATAAATCCTCTCTTTGAAATAGATGACTCTGCTCGCACAACGTGCCTTGAAAAGCGGGTTTTCCGACCTGCCACAAGCTAAAGCTTGCACAACGTGCCATGGGAAGCGGGTTTTCCGTCTTGCCAAAGCTCAAGCTTGACTATTGAACATGTCACCCTCACCATCCACTCAGTTTTAAAAGGTTATGTTGTTTTTCTATTTTTTCATGGAAGCGAGATTCAGAATCTGCGCATAACGCTCTGAATCTTGCAAAACCGAGATGGCTTTTACCGTTGCCGAATCACTGGCGAAAAAGACACGCCAGTATTCATCACGACCGAAAAGTTTTCCCGAAATCTCCATCTTGAGAGCCTTTTTTAGATATTCTTTAGAATCCTCACGCTCCTTCTTTTTAATGTTCTCGTATTCCTTTTTAATGGCATCTATGTGCGAGGCAATTTGATCGTAAAATTTATTTTCCTTGGCTATTTTTTCCAATTTTTCCAGCTCTTCGTAACCGTTGGGTTTATAATCGAACTTTTTAGCCGCACAAAAGGCAAAAAAATCCTCCAGCATCGCATCATCAACAACGAAATCCTTGCTCAACTGAGGATGTTTGGCAATGTAATCCAAGCTATAATTGAAGATCATGGATTGCCGAACGAGGGCAATTTCGTAACGGTTGGCGCGCTCGGGCTGCACCTCGATATCTGGTTTGATTCCACCCTCTGCTAAGACCACTCGCTTGTTACGCGTATAGAACTTGGCTGCTGGTTTGTCCGGTTGGGTTTTCTTTTTCGGTTCTACTGGTTCTTCATCTTCCAGCTCTTCATCATCGCTTTGTTGTCGGGCAGAATCGGGGGAAGCATTGAGAAACACCGATGTTGGCCCGCGATCGAAGATATCCGGTTTTTGGATATAACGCCCACTGGGCATAAAATACTGCATGGTGGTGATTTTCAATTGTGCTTCGTTGCGTCGATCTAAGGGGATGACGGTTTGCACCAACCCTTTGCCGAAAGTGGGCGAGCCAATGATGACGCCACGATCCAAATCCTGGATGGCGCCGGCGACGATTTCTGATGAGGAAGCCGAATAGCTATCCACCAAGATCGCCAGGGGTAGGTCTCCCAATACCGGTGTTTTTTGTGCTCGATAGTCTTGACGTTTGTAACCGCCTCTTCCCTCTGTATAGACAATGAGATCTCCTTTTTGCACAAAGGCCTCGGCCACTTCTACGGCGGACTCGAGGAGACCGCCTGGATTACCGCGTAGATCAAAAATCAGTGCAGTCAATCCCTTGTCTTTCAACTTTTGGATTTCCTGGGCTAATTGCAGCCCAGCGGAGCGGCTAAAGCTGGTCAATTTGATCAGACCGACGCCGGGGGCGACAAAGCCGCTGAATTGGATATCGGTAATCTTGATTTCATCGCGCAATAGCCGAAAGGTAAGCGGGGCTTCTTCACCGACGCGGCGGATCTTGATGATGACCTCCGATCCTTTCTGAGTGCCGCGCAACCGCTTGGCGGTATCCGACAGTCGCTCGCCCTTGGTCGATTTGCCATCGATTTCTATGATCTGATCGCCCTCACGAATACCGGCGCGAAACGCAGGGCTATCCGGAAACGGCTGTTCCCCCACCGTAGCCCAACCGTTACGCATCTGGATACGCATGCCCACGCCAAAATATTTGCCGCGGGTGATGATTTCCAGCTCGTCGCGGCCTTCGGGTTCGAGAAACACCGAATAGGGATCGAGACGATCGAGCATGCCGTTGATACCAGCGCGAATGAATTTTTCTGGATCGATCTCTTCGATATACCGATCATTGACCGTTTGATAAATTTGACCGAATAATTTGATGTTTTTCATTGCCTCATAGTAGGGATCCTTTTGCTTCTGATCCTCACCAAAGGCAAATGAAAACCATGATGCAAAAATAAAAATCGCTACCATTTGAAATGAGCATTTCTTCATATTATACTCCTCGCTGTGCCTTACAGCCTATAAAATCGCACCAGTCTCTTAAAAAAAGAGCCCAAATAGTATGATGAATATCCTCGATCGGTTGATCGCCATTGATCACTCTGATTCGCTGGGGTTCCGCAGCAGCGATGTGCAAATAACCCTGGCGCACACGTTCCTGAAAGGGCTTGCCTTCACTTTCCATGCGGTCGTTGTGTCGATTTAATTTTCGTTGCCTCTCGGCGGCGACAGCTACTGGCACATCCAGTAGAAACGTCAGGTCGGGCACCAACCCACAAGCACCAATACGATTGGCCGCTGCCACCAACGTCAAATCCAGTTGACGGCCATAGCCTTGGTAAGCGGTCGTCGAATCATACAGCCGATCGCAAACGACGATTTTCCCCTGCGCCAAGGCTGGTTTGACGGCCTGTTCTATCATCTGCGCTCGTGCTGCTTCGTACAAGAGCAACTCGGTCCAAGCCGACATTTCGTTATGGCGATTATCCAGCAAAAGGTGGCGAATCTTTTCAGATATCGGCGTGCCACCGGGGTCACGCAGAGCGATGGCCTCGGCGCCATTTTCGCGCAATCTGTTGATAAACATCTCTGCCTGTAGCGATTTGCCGGAGAAATCGATACCCTCGAAGGTGATGAGCAAGCCTCGATGACTTGCACCGTCCATCTTGGCATTCATGCAGCCTCCATCCGCCATTTACCGCCGGCAAAGCGCAGATAATTGAGCCCGAACCGTAAGGTCTCATCCAGGCTCTGTATTCCCCAAATACCGTATATGCCCCAACCCAATACAAAAGCGGAAATCCAATTCAAACCAATTTCAAAGACAACAACAAAGACGATGGTCAGCCACATCAACCATTGCAAATCCCCTACGCCGCGCAAGTTACCGGAGATAACATTGTTCAAGGCCTTGGGAATCTGCGCGAAAGCAAAAATATAAATCGCCATCTTTCCCAATTCGATCACCTGCTTGTCGGTGGTAAATATGATGATCAACGTCTTAGAAAACAGAACCATAACTAAAACTATGCCGATGACCAAAAGCCCCATCAATCGATGCGCGGTGCGGCCCATACGATAGGCTAATTCCTTTTCGGCGGCACCGATATTTTTGCCCATAATGCTCATCGCCGCCAGGCTGAATCCCATATAGATCATCGATAAAATCGATTGGATGCGGACAAAAACCGTATGCGTCGATAGCACGATGACGCCGATGCCTGCGGCGTAACTGGTCACCACCAACTGCCCGACCGCCCAGGTCATTTGTTCGATAGTGGTCGGCATCCCCGAGCGGAATAGTTCCTTAAAGCTCTCCCACTTTGGGGTGGCCAATTCCTTAAAATTTAAAAAAACCGACACTCTGCGCGACCGTAATAAAGAGAACGTCACACAAAAGCCCATACTATGGGCAATGCCTACGGCTAAAGCCGCGCCGCGCACACCTAACTTGGGTAAGCCAAAGAGACCAAATATCAACGATGGACACAGGATCAGATTAACGGTGTTCACCAGCACATTGACCATCATCGAATATTTGGTATCACCGATGGCGCGAATAATGCCGACCGCGATGAAATTGGTGATCAATAGAGGCGCAAATAAGGCAACGGTTCGTAAATAGGTCACTCCAGCTTGCTCAGCGGCCGTGCTTTCTCCCTCTTTAATGAGTTTGAAAAGGTGAATAGCGCCCGAGTACCAGATCAAAGCAAAAACCACCGCCATGAGGATGCCCATCATCATCGCCTGGCCGAAAATATGGTTGGCCTGCTCATAGTTGCGCGCTCCTAAATGGCGGTTGATGATCAAGCTGGAGCCAACCACAAAAGTCAACATGACGGAAAAAAATACCAACACGATCTGAATGGCCATGCCCACCCCCGCAAAGGCTGCCGCGCTCAATTTGCCTATGAATATCGCCTCAATCGTCCACATAAACGTCTGTGAGGACAGATCGATGACCGCAGGCAAAGAGGTCTTGAGAATGGTTTTTATAGACCCTGATTTTTTCAAATGGCTACTTTCGTAATATGATCAACCGTCCATCGCGTAACTAAAAATATCCCTGTTGCGTCTTAATTGAGTACACAGCAGGGATATAGCATCGAAAACTTGAGGACCGCTCAATCGTAATACTCCAGGCCAAGATGGGTAATCAGCTCTTCACCGCGTAGATGGCGCAGAGTATTCTTTAGTTTCATTAATTGGATGAAAATATCGTGTTCTGGGTACAAACCAGGGGCGGTCATCGGGCTCTTGAAGTAGAACGACAACCATTCCTGGATGCCCTTCATTTTCGCCCGCTGCGCCAGATCCATAAAGAGAGCCAGATCGAGCACGATGGGTGCCGCCAATATACTATCGCGGCAGAGAAAATTGATTTTAATTTGCATCGGATATCCGAGCCAGCCAAAAATATCGATGTTGTCCCAGCTTTCTTTGTTATCGCCACGGGGGGGATAATAGTTGATCCGTACCTTATGATAGATATCGGAGTAAAGATCCGGGTTGAGATGCGGCTGGAAGATATATTCCAGAGCCGACAATTTGGTCACCTCTTTACTCTTGAAGGAACCTGGCTCATCCAGCACCTCGCCATCACGGTTGCCCAAGATGTTGGTGGAAAACCATCCGTTTACGCCCAGTTGCTTTGCTTTCAAACCTGGCGCGATCAATGTCTTTAGGAAGGTCTGTCCCGATTTGAAATCCTTGCCGCTGATAGGTACTTTCTTCTTTGCTGCCAGCTCTACCATGGCCGGTATATCCGTGGTGACGTTGGGAGCTCCGTTGGCGAACGGCACTCCGGCTTGCAATGCTGCGTAGGCGTATACCATGCTCGAAGCGATGGCCGGATGGTTCTCTTTCATTGCTTTTTCAAAGTCATCGAGGCTATCATATACAGGATTCGGTTCTTGATAGACCTCGGTGCTGGCACACCAGATCATTACTACACGATCGAGTTTATTTTTCTTCTTAAAGTCCTCGATATCTTTCATCAACTGTTCGGCCAGGTCCATTTTATTCTTGCCTTTTTTGACGTTGGGGCCGTCCAACCGCTTGACGTATTCTTGGCTGAAAACCGCTTTCATCGGCTTGAGCGCTTCAAGCTGCTTGCGCACTTTTTCCAAATCCGAACTCTGCAGTACCCCTGCTTTCACAGCCGCTTCATATGCATTATCAGGGAAGATATCCCAGGCGGCAAAAACTAAATCTTTCAAATCTGCCAAAGGCACAAATTCTTTGATCTTCGGTACCCGGTTGTCTGTACGCTTGCCTAAACGGATGGTGCCCATCTGCGTCAGAGAGCCAATGGGCTTGGCAAAGCCTTTGCGTACCAGTTCGACTCCTGCTACCACTGTGGTGGCAACCGCCCCCAATCCTACCAGCATGACGCCCAACTTGCCCTTGGGCGGATCTATTTTTACACCTTTCTCAGTCACGGGATACTCCTTTCATGCTTTCTAACATTAAATGGACATTAATATTTTACAGTTAAAGAATATACCACTATATGATGTGATTGTTTTCATCTACATGGATCACCTTTGGCTGAAGATTTGCGATCTCTTCTTCTTCCACCAGCGCATAGGCGATGATAATGATCAGATCGCCCTTTTGCGCCAAGCGTGCCAAGGCACCGTTGATGACCACCTCGCCACTGCCCGCTGTTCCTTCGATGATATAGGTTTCTGCGCGGCTACCATTGTTGATGTTCAGAACATGTACCTGTTCAAACGGCCGCAAATCAGCTGCGCGCATCAAATCGGCATCGAGGGTCAGGCTGCCTTCATAATCGAGGCGCGTATCGGTAACGCGAGCACGATGGATTTTTGCACGCACCATGATTCTTTGCATCTGCACAGACCTCGCTATTATTCGTGTGGGATGTCGGGTGGCATCTTGTGCCAACGGCGCGCTTTTTCTACCGCATAGATATAATAAATCCGCTGAATGGCGGTGAAATTGGAGAAAAAGGCGACAACCATCAATGCATAAACCAGAAAACGATCGGAGATGAGGGCGCCGATGGCAAGGATCACCAGGCGTTCTGGCCGTTGCATCATCCCTACTTTACAATCAAAGTCGAGCCCCTCGGCGCGGGCACGCACATAGCTGACCATGATGGAGCCGGCCAAGGCGATGAAAACCGCCATGCTGACAAATAATCCCGATTCAAACCCTTGACCGGTCTTATTCACAAAATAATACCCGATGCCGAAAAAAGTGAAAATTTCGGCGTATCGGTCCAACGTCGAGTCGTACAAAGCACCAAACCTGGTCACGCGGTTGGTCGCGCGTGCCACGGCTCCGTCGATCATATCAAAAATACCACCCGCCAGCAGCAAACAAGCCGCCAAGCGCATTTGACCCTTTGCAAAACCCATAGCTGCCCCAATGAAAACGAAAAAAGAAACCGTCGTCAGCCAATTGGGATTCAATTTATAGCGGACAAAAAACTTGATGATCGGTGTTAACAGTTTTTTAAAACCTGTCTTTACTGAAACGGGTATTAGTTCTACGCTCATTCGTTTTCCATACTTTTTTGAATATTTACCAAGCAAAAATGGCGAGTCGCGATTTTAGCGTTTCCTCATATTCAACTAAAAGACAAATCGGTCTTTTTTCTCTGCGCCACCGATGATCAGAACAAACTCGCCTTTTACGGGAATGTGATGCCACTGCTGGAGTATTTCTGTGATTCGTCCGCGGAGGATTTGCTCGAATTTTTTCGTCAATTCTCTTGCCACCGCAGCGGGACGATCGCCAAAGGTTTGCAATAAATCACGTAGAGTACGCTCTACCCGTGTCGGCGATTCGTAAAAGATCATGGTACGAGTCTCGTCGCGCAATACCTGTAATCTTTTCTGCCGCCCTTTTTTATGCGGTAAAAAGCCCTCGAATACAAACTTTTCGCAAGGCAAACCGGACGCGATCAATGCCGGCAGAAAGGCCGTTGCTCCTGGAATAGCTACCACCGAGAGACCAGCCTCGACCACAGCTCGTACGAGATAAAATCCTGGATCAGAAATGGCTGGCGTACCTGCATCGGTCATCAGCGCTACCGTGGCACCAGCTTTGAGCTGTTGCACGATTTTCGGCGCCACTTTCTCCTCATTGTGCTCGTGGTAGCTGATCAAAGAGGCCGCAATTCCATAATGCCGTAAAAGGATGTTGCTTCGTCGGGTATCCTCAGCAGCGATTAAATCGACGTGCTTGAGAATATCCAGCGCCCGTAGGGTGACGTCTCGTAAATTGCCGATTGGGGTGCTGACTAAATAGAGTGTACCTGCAACGACAACCGATTCCGATTCAGTTTCTTCGTATGGTGACAAGGGATCACTCATGCTGTCAGCATGCCTTTCATCGACCTTAAAAAATCATGATGGACGGCAATAAATACTATGATGCAAAAATTTAAAACTTATAAATTTACAAAAATTCAATATTAAAGTCAATAAAAAGGATGGCAACCATTCTCACATTGTTCTGTTGGACAAAATGTTTTGGCCATCTGAATCAAGCCCTGCTGTTGCCATGCGTATTCGCATCGTGGTGTTCGCTCGATATGGTTAAACACCAGCGCTTCCATGCGTCGTGTCAATTCATTACTACTTGATCGTGGAAATTCGTAATAGGCCTCCCGCAATAGGTTTTGTAGTCGACCATCTTCCACTTCTTCCGCATATGCCAATAAACCAGGGATCACCACATTGATGATGATCTCTTGCGCTCGTTCCTCTCCGATGATTTTCCCCTCGTTTTTCTCGCTTTTGCCATTCGCTGGCTCGAAACGATAATGGTTAGACCAAAATGGATGCCCGTGGACGATGAATTTACCTTGCCACTCGACGAAACACTTTTTCAGCTTTTTTTCAAAAGTTCGCAAAGGTTGCAGCAAATTTTCCACAAACCCTTTTTCCATAAAGCGTATAATGATCACCGCCGCAGCCGCCAGTCGACGTGTCGGGAAATTGGCTGGTCGCAACCGGAAAAATTGCCACATTTCTGGCTTTAATGTATCAAGTTTGCGTCTCTCGGGAAAATCCTCCCATAAATCAAGTAATCGCCGATGATAATCAAGAATTTTGGCCTCTTTTCCTTCAGGCGCCTCTAAAAGTCCAGCAACACCAAAAAGGTACGCCTCGCATTTTTGCTGCGCTAACTCAGGTGGGTCATTCCAAATATAGTTCCACAACATCTCTATTGGCAATAACTGCGCCACACGTTTGCAGGGCAATTGGTTTTTGGCGTAACCCAAGGCATTCATGATATAGAGGTAAAAGATCTGCTCCCACGATTCTGTGGTGCGCAGTTCGCTGAACTGTTGTTTATGAATTTGCAGACGCTGATGGCTATGCCAGCGGATGATCTGCCATTGGGTTACCTCAGGCAGGCGAGATAGTGGGCATGAGGTTTTGGTTATTACGGCTGGAGGAATGCTTTCTTCATCGGCCTGTAGTTCTTCGGCAATGGCTTCGAGAAAAGAGTCCAAATTGAGCGTTGGCACCAGCGTACCATCCTGCCGCAGGGTGCGAAAATCTTTTGGGCAATATTTGGTGACGACATGTAAAATGACTGTATTATAGCGCGCATCTTTGTGATGACCATGTTGATACCAATCGCCAGCCACAGGGTGGATTTCTACGTCGCCGCGCAAGATTTGTCCTTGATAGCGAATCAAAGCTGCGGAAAAATCAGGTCCAGCATCATAATTGCGGACGCCTTTCTCCAATATAGCCAATTCATGACCATCAATGGTGGTCAATACCATCTGCGAAAAATCCCTTTCAATCCATAATTGATACAAGAACCCTTCGCGTGCCGGCTCGGCTATTTTTTGATCGACCATCACCGCTTATCCTCATGATGGTTATTGTAATAAGCATGGCGTTAATTGAGCATTGCCCTCTTTCGAGTTTTATGAAGGATGTAATCGTTCTGGGAAAAGCCAAGTGAAGATTGAAAACGGCTCAGCGGCAGAATCTTGCAAATGCCTTTAACTTGTTTAAATCCGATCCCAAAAATATTTTTGCAGAAAGTTGCAGCGGAAAATTCCCTTCAGAGGTTATCTTGGCCTTTCTCTTTAAAAGCCGTTTTCTCTTCTTTTTTTACCGCTAATTTTTTTTCCAGCTCTTTCAGTTTTGCCACTAATTGTTTTACCTCTTCATCGTCAGCCACCGAGGCTCCTTTTTCTTGACTGAGCAGTTCAAAGGTTCGTCCACCCAATTCAGTGAAAAGCTGTTCAATCTCCCGACGGATGCCGATCAAATCGATATTGAGTTTACCTAATTTAGCAAAATGTTCGGTCTTTTTGACAATGACGTTGAGCCCTTCGCGTAACCCTTCTCTCAGATCGCTGAAAATACTCGACATGGACGACTCCCATCCTAATGAATCACGGTTACCTTTTGAATATTTCTATAAGAACCAGCACGAAATTCCAATATATACACACCATTGGCTACCCATTTGCCCTTCTGATCCCGACAATCCCAGAAAAATTTGTATTCTAACAGGACGTTGGATAATTGTGAAGTGCTATATACCTTTTGACCGAGGATAGTATAGACATTTAACGTTGCAAGATGCCCTGAGGCCACATCTGTGGGGATGGTATATCTGATCTCCATGCCATTCGAACAGGGATTAGGTATGGCCTTTTGCACAATATAATAGTCCCGTTGGACGATATCTATGCTGTCGGGTAAAGTGTAGATATCGATGAGCAAAGCTTGATAGGCGTCGAGCTTGCCAAATCCCCATTTTTCTTCGTTTCCTGAAAAGGAAGGTTTTTTGGCGGTATAGGTGAGCAGGCGTTTGATTTTTTCGGCATCGGCATCAGGATATTTTTGTAACAGTAGGGCACAGGTGCCGGTAACATAGGGAGTAGCCATGCTGGTGCCGCTGGTGAGGGCGTGTAATCCATTGGGCATGATAAAGGCATTGGGATAGCTTGATGATGGTGAGTGGAAAATGCTGAGATCGCTGGAGGCAGGGGCATGGATCGAATAAGAGCTGGCGATTATTTGTCCCGGCGCTGTGATCTCTGGTTTGGTGCGCTGATCGCGCGTTGGACCGGCTCCAGAAAAAGCGGCAATGTCGCCAATGCGAATAGTCCCTTGGGTATCGATGGTCAAATTGTTACCGTCGATGTCTTTCCAGTTCTTACGCGTGGTATAAGCACCCACAGTGATCACTTTTCTCGAAGTTCCAGGCATGGTGACGGTCATATCCGAGGTCGCGCCTTTTTCGAATCCAGCTTTCATGGTTGCATCAGCCAGCCAGAAGTGTATCGGATTGGCGCGTCCCGAAAGACGAATCGTCCACACACCCGCAGCAGGGGCGCTGGCATTGCCATCATCATTGATGAGGATGAGGATTTCTTTATCTTTGTTAAAGGGATTTACACCAGGATAATAATAGGGGCCATTTTGATAAAAACCATTGAGAATGATAACATAGCCTTCGGTTGTGCTCCACTCTCGATAATTTCCATCGGTTACTGGTCCCAAGCTATTGTTTTTGGGTGAGATCAAGGTAACAGAGAGGTTACCGGTTCCATTATACCACCCGTCAAGCAAAATCTGATCGTTTCCGCTTCCAGGTTGAGGGGTATAGGCTTCGACGCGGAAGGTGATTTCCTTGCTGTTGCCAGTGATCATTTCTCGGGCATGAATCTTTTCGTCGCCTTTGTTACCAGAGGAAGTGACGAATATCTTACCCTTGCCACTCAGTTCATCGATATAACGCTCCACGGCAGAAGTGCCATCGTGTGCGCCGATATCGCCTCCAAAGCTGAGATTGGCCACATAGGGGCGCCCCAAAGCCGTTGCCACACTATCGATGAATCCAAGAGCGATGAGTTGATCGGATTCCGACAATTCGAACATTCCGCTCCCCCGAAGCGCTTTTACGATGATTAAATCCGCTTCGGGCGCTACCCCGGCATAGGGGCCATATTCGCTATTGCTGCTCCCATCCCCAGCGGCAATGCCAGCGACGTGGGTGCCATGGCCACGAATATCTTGTTCCGTGACGATCGGATTGCCAGTTAAGGTAGCATTAATCTCATCTTGTTCATAAACTTTGCCGCCGTAATAATTTCCTGGGGTATTCAAATCTAAAATGGCGATGATTCGCGTGCTGCCATCTGCCTTGCGGAAATCGTGATGTGTAAAATCGATACCGGAATCGATAATGCCGATAAGCACACCTCTGCCCGTCAGGTTGAAACTTTGTCGCGCCTGCAGTCCGCCGATCTCCTTGACGCCGATATCATTATGCAATTTTGCGTAATTATCGGCTTCGATATAAACCACCTCTGGTAGAGCAGAAATGGTTTCGATCCTTTCCATGGGGATATCGGCGATGACCAGCTCACCACGACGCCAGCAGACTTTAACGCCCGCATCGATTAAATTTAAAATTTCGCCTCGGATCGTTAAAATAGCACGTAAGTAATGGCCGCTTTCCGTTGCTTTTAAAAGCCCTTGATGTTCTGCGCTGAGGCGCTTCTCAGGGGACAATGCTATGGCGGCAATCTGGGGATCGATCTTGCTCATTTGCGCGTAGGCAAAAGTTGTCACGAAAATAAAATAAAGGAGCATTTTTAATCTTATCTGCATAGAGAATCATTCCTTATTTACTTTATGGAATCTTTTAGCTGATCCACATTGCCCTCCGCTTTAAAAGAAACGGGTTTTGGTTTTCGAATCGATTTCAGCAGCAGCTTTGTCCCTCTGATGGTCTGCGAACCCAAAAGAATAACTTTTGCTATTTTTTCCCTTTACTTTTCTCTTTGCTAGCAGCGCCAGCGATGAGCAGATATAGTTCGAAGGTGCTCTTACGGCTGATTCCCTTGCCATCGCGTTTGGTGATGGTGTAATCGGCAATGGAGCGTATCAACCCTATTTCGGGATCAAAGTAATCTCCTGCTTCGCCTTTTTGCTGCCAAACAAGACAATCATCGGTCAGATCGAATAGCGTGTTGCTGAAATGGTTCCATCTAACATGGATGGTTTTCATCAGGTTATTGCGATTGGCTGGTACAATGACTTCCGCCCAACCAACCAAAGTCGCTTGTCCCTCAAAAGAATATTTTAAGGTGTGAGGGCGATTCAAAGAATCATAAACCACAAAGGTTTGCTGGGCAGCAGTAGACCATGAGGTCCCAATGCCTTTGTTTCGTTTAATCAAAGGCTTCCAGTAGGAAAAAGCGATAGGTTCGCGATAGGTAAAGCCCGCATTTAGGGCATATACAGCTAAATCGATTTTCACCTCTTGCCAGAGTGAGCCTTCTTTATCGATATAAAAACCGTAAATCTGCCCTTTTTCCAAAAAATAATGTACTATTTTATCTGCGATGGTATCGGATCGTACATAATTACGATCGATATAATCCATCGCATGTAACAACTCTTTCTTCTCGTTGGTCACATAGGAGACATATTGGGTTCTGGCGTCTTCTTGTAAAAGCAACAAAAACGGTGTTGGGGGTAAAGAATGTTTACTGCAGTTTATAACTGCCAATCCTATTACCAGAATGAAAACTATTCTTTTGAGCTTCATCCTTTCCTCTCTCACATTCTAAAGTTCGAATCCACTACAGGCGCTAATTGTCGTTGCCAATTAGGATCGTTCATTTCTCCTCGTTTAGTGGAGTGGATTAATTCGTAACTATTGATTCCCAACCGATCGATAAAGACGAAAATAACCCCACCTTCCAATCCTTCATAATGCCAGATTTCATACGGTACGGTATCGATGCTGCTGGGATGTCGTTCGATATCCGAAGGTTTACCATACTTGAGGTAAATTCTACCGCGGTCACTCTTCCATCCTGGTTTTAATCCGGACTTGTATGTTCCCTCAACGTATCTCAGTCGATTCATATAATCATTACGAAAATCTTCTACAGTTGGAAATTCTGGGTTTCGGCATTCTGCCCAGAGTTGATAGAGATAATTCTTTCGGCCTTCAAATTCCTTGATTTTTTTATAAAAATCTCTTTGCTTTTTAGTGAGTATGGGCTCCATCTTGTCAAATTCTGCATCTAACATCTCTTTGGTCATACCTTCTAAAAATTTATAGTCAGACACTGATCTTGTTACAATGTTTTGTGCGATCATTTTGACGGTTGGATTGCGTACCAGAAAACGTTTACTCTTGGTGATTTTCATATGTTCCAAAGAATCACTGACCGTGCAAACCAATTCATATAAACCGCTGGCCAAGTTGTTGATGGAAAATTGCCCTATCTCGCGGCTCATATTCTGCCTTACTTTTTTATATTGCTTGTTTGGGGGAATCTGTTGGCAGACATCGCCGTTACCGTCCAAAATAATGCATGAAATGTAATAAGGTCCACTTTGTATATTATCGGCGATATGGTAAACCTCGAAATAATAGTAAAGAGCACCTTCACTGCCACTAAAAGTCAACTCTGGATTCGGTGTGACACAATAAATTCTTTTTTGGAAAGAGCGAGAACACAAGCTATCGAAAGGTTGGATGTTGTTAGCTAGTTGGATATCGCTTATTTGTAGTCCTGGCAGATTAAAATCATGGCCGGTGCAGGCAACGGCAGCGCTATCCAATCTTCCAGAATGGAGATCGCGAGCAAACAGTTGAATTTGATAGGATTTTCCAGCACTGATAGGATAGCGGATGAGATCGATTAACTGCTCCTTCAGAGCCGATTTGCTAGTATCCTTCACGGTATTGCTTACACGCCAGGTCTTGGTGGCCCATAAGGTATCCGATTGTTTGATTTGCAACGTCAACAGGATGTTGCTCTCGAAAAGATTTTGCAGGTTGCGCCTATAGGTGATCTCTTTTTCTGGTAAAGAATAGTAAAGTTCTAGATATGTTTGATTATCGGCACCGGCAAATTGTGCCACGTCGAGACTGATCGACAGCCTTTCCGATGCCTGTACAGAAATGCCATAGCACATCATGTAAATGAGCAAAAAATAAATGATTCTTTTTTTCATGATGGTCCTCTTTTTCAATATGGCTTGAGTTCTTGTTGGATTCTTATAATTGACAGTGTTTCTGCTTCTATAGAATATCAAGAGATCGGTTTCGAACTCAGATTCTTTATTACCTCTAATGGAGAGCTTTTTGTTGTTTTTTCATTTAATAGGTGTTCCAAACTTAATCAAATATACAAAAAAATCCATTTTCAAAAAAGTAAAAAAAAAGGGCCGGTGATGGTATTCCGGCCCTTTTCCTTTTCAGGAAGATTGTTTTATATTAGAATCCAAGCGTCAAAGTAAACACGTTATTTCCTGAAAAGTATTCGACATCACGGTAGGCATAGTCGAGCCCTACTTGTACGCCGCCGAAATCATATTTCAAGCCAGCGCCCAAGCACAAGCCAAAAATTTGCGGCTTTGCGCCAGTGATATCTTTTTCGCTTCCAGTGGCGTAGGCGTACCCACCGCGGAGGAAGAACATCTTATCGAATGAATATTCCAACCCAACATTGACATAGTCGTTGTCGTAGTTATGGTTGACGAAGGTGGTTTGTAAGTCGATGGTATTCTTTTCCATAATCGTCTTTTTGTAGCCCACGCCGATATCCATGGTTGATGGCAATTCATCGGTTCCGGCCACCACTTTGTAGTATGAAGTGGAGCGTGAGACATCCACTGGATCAGCTTTACGTAACAAGCCATTGCCGTCGTACTTCATGCCTGGGCCGAGGTTCTTCAGCACCACGCCGACGCTGAGGCCATCGATATCGCCCAAGTTTTGATATTGCACACCGATATCAAAGGCAACGCCTGTTGCACCGACGCGGTCGATGGTCTCGGAGATGAGTTTCAGATTTGCGCCGACAGCGACCCGGTCAGTCAACGATCGAGAATAAGTCAATCCCACGGTGATGAACTGTGGCGAAAAGAGGGCACCTGTGCCATCTGGAGCGTCTTCGGTGGTGATGGGGATGTCACCGAAGGCCAGGCTCTTGAAGCTGAGGCCGACGGTGCCGATGCCACCGAAATTGGCAGCAACAGCTGCATAGCTCACGTCGATATCGGCAATGTAGGTCATTTGTGAGAACATGGCTCCAGCCCGGTTATCCCATCTGTCCAATCCGGCGGGGTTCCAATAGATGGCATCCATGCCGAGCACGCTGGAAACCGCAGCGCCGCCCATGCCGATGTATTTGGCGCCAACTGGAATCAGCAATTCGGAAGCCGCATTGGTACCCGCGCGATTCGGGGCACCGGCAAACACCGCCACCGATGCCGTCATCAGGATAGCCAAGCTCACAATTAATGCTTTATGCAAAAAATCTTTCATAATGTATCTCCTATCAAGTTTATTGCATTGAGTATACGCTCAATTTAACTCACCATTACTGTGAACCGCCTACTGTGCAATCGTGCTCTCCAGCACGATTGCACAGCGCTGGCTATTAGTAAAGCGGCAAGAACTGCTGCTCACGAATCACGGCCAATTTGAGCGTCTTGGTCGTCTTCAGGTCCGGCATGTCGATGTAGATGATATAGATACCCGATGCAACCGGTAACCCTTCTTCGTTCTGCAAATCCCAAGTCATAAACTGGCTCGGATCGTTCTTCTCTAAGGCACGGATCTGTAGACCCGCCAGGTTAAAGATACGAACCGTGGCCTTGGGCGGCAGATGGCTAAAGGTCACGAACCGGTTGAACTGGTTCTTCTCGACGATGTTAAAGCCATAGTACGGGTTCGGGAAGACGTTGATCTTTTTCACGTCATCCTTCGCATCTGCGTCTGAATAGCTCGGGGCTGTGGACTTGAAGGTAAAGGTATCGAGCACGCTGTTTGGCAAATTGGGATAAATTGCCATTTGATCTTGTCCCGTACCTCCTGGAGACCATCCGCTGGTGGCGCGATTGGCCCACGTAGCCCAGTACATGATCGGCTGCGGGCTTATCACATTAACCATCTGCGCAGGTTCCGGCGTTTCACCATAGTCTAAATCAAAAATCCACAACCATTCTCGCGGACCGCTTGCTGCGACATTATCCGCATCATTATAGAATGGTGGCCAGTATTTGCCATCGACCATACCACCGGCAACATTGTTTTCTAAATAGCCTAACCGCAAACGTCGGGGTTTTGCCGGATCAGAAATATCCCAGGCTGATAACGGTACTGACTTGGTATAATCCTGATAAGAATATGATCCCGAAGGATTCACAATGTAAGGTGCAAATTCCGGCTTTGCTGGTGGGTTTCCAGCACCACGCAAGTAGCGGTAACCATAAGAGACATTTTCATCGTTGGGATCGAAAACACCATCACCACTCACCTTTGCCAGCTTGAGTAATACCGGCTTTAGCAGATAGGGCGGATATAAATATCCGCTACCCCAGAAGGCATCTGGCTGTGCCCAACCAAGTGCTCCCCGAAAACCTTCGAATTCGAAACCGTTCGCACCGCCTGCCCAGGTCAGCCTTCTAGTTCCGGCCACCCAATTCCACCCCCATTTACTCTGGTCATCGGTGGAGTACATATCATCATGCTTGATACCAGGCTCTGGACCAATCACTTTGACCAACATGCCATCAACAATCAGATAATCATCATCGCCAGACTGATTGGTCTGATTAGCCAGTAAAACCTTGTTGATCGTCACATCCGTCAGATTCCAGATGTCGTGTCCTTCGGCATCGGTACCAAACGTGACTTTATATTCATGTCCGGTCAAAGACAAAGGATCTACCACCGTTACTTCGACTTTGCCATCGCTCGGTCCCGTATGGGTCACCTCTAACATGGCACTTTCTTTATCACCCATGCGATAACCGGGTTTCAGTTTTTGTGGTACTACCGTTGCAACGGCAATGGTGCTCTCCAGCGTTTTGGTGGTCGCCATTTCGTCTTCGGTGTAACTATAGGCAGTAACGCCGAAATAATAGGTCCGCCCATTGGCCAGGGGTAGATTGCGAAATTTATCATAGTCGACTATAAAGGTACGCTTCAGGCCGGTGTTTTTGCCCACTTGTACTGGCAGTTTCAGCACTTGGCCGGATGTGGCATCGAAGGTTTCCTGTATGATCGTGGTAACCTCGTTGACCACATCATATGTGGCTAGTTTGATGCTCTGCGCCGGGGTGGCTCCGGCATTGGGCAGTTGATAAACATTATATCCTTCAAATTTATACCCTTTGCTTTCGAATCCTTCGAGTTTAGCCACGGCAACAGGGTCAAACCCCCAATTGAGGAGGATTTTGCCGTCGAATTCAGTGGCTTTCATTGTTGGGCTCGGTGGTGCAGAGGGCAATTCAAAGAGAACATCGAAGGCGTTCTGAGCAAAACGATCGTAGAACTTTAACACCGAAATACTGGACAAACGATCGGAACCCATACCACCCAGTGCGGCTACAACGGTTTCGTTGGTATCGCCGTAAGCGAGTACAAATGGACCGGACACCAACAAGATGCGGCGATCAGCCGGACCCTCATCCACCCAACCGGTTCCGGTGACCGGATCACCTGGCACGCGGAACATGGTGGGGTTACCCTGAGGATCTTTCCAGCGTTCGGGTGGACTGATAGGCCGCGGACGATAACCGCGTAACAGGTTCCACCACTGTTGCGTACCGGTATATGGCCCGCCACGGTCGGGGTCAGAGTCCTGAGTACCAGCGGCAAAGAACGCGAACGAAGTCATGGGTAAATTGACATAACCATCAATTTCCTTCAATCCGAATATCGCTTTACCGCCTGCTTTCTTCACGCGCGGACCGGCGAAAAAGTCATAGCCAGCGGCTGGGGGCGGATAACCTGCCTGAGAATATACCGGATCGTTGGAAGAACCATTATATACATAGCCGAGACTCAGGGTCGTATCGCATCCCGCCAAATCATCACCGGCTTCCCCTTCATCGGGGTCTGACCATTGACAGAAATAGCAGCTATCGATATAGGCGTTGGACGGCGTCTCCGCACGACCTTTATAAATAAGACGGAACTGTTTAAAGATGCAATTGCCCAAGCCATCGGTGCGCTGATAGGCCCACAAGACTACCTGCAATTCGAAGCCAATAGGGGGCGAACCATAGAACGTAGCCGTTCTCGATCCATCCAGGTCATTGCAGACTAAAAAGACCACCTGATCGCCACCGGCATAACCAGGTTCGTCGGCTTCTGGATAGAGCTTGGGAGTGCCATCTTCGTTGAATTGCGGTGTATAGACGCCATCTCCATCGGCATCATAGAACGGCGCGCCTTTATAGGTCGGCCAATCGATCCAGTCCTGGCGGTAGATATCACGCAGTTCCTGGATTTGTCCATCGGTCACATCTGCAACATTGACATCGTTGAATTCTGCCGCATCCAATCTCAAGCCATCATTGGATACGGTGGCAAAGTCACGACGAACTCGCCAGATACGATTGACTTTTTGGGCATCGTTTGGATTTTCAGCTACACCCTTGGAGATAATAGCACCCTGAATGGTGCCGGCAGAATATGCCTGACCACCGACGCGCAACATCGGATCAATACCGTCCTGGACATATCCACCAACAATTAAACCATCCTGGAAGATACAGGCGGTTTTTGGGGTGCTGCCGCGCGGATAATAGAAACCCGAATTGCCGTGCGGCTCATTGGCGGAAATTCCGTCGGCATATATCCAGCTGGAGACCTGACCGATATTCACCAACGTGCGGTTGGTAGTATTGGCCGTGGTCTTTAGCAGGTGCGCATTGGGTTTGCTTCCCGCCTCTATCTTAGCATAGCTTGTCGAGGTTTGTAAAAACCAGCCGACAGCGAGGACGAGAAGAAGAATCATCACTTTTTTCATTCGCTACCTCCGTAAGTACGGTTCTCATTAATTTTCGCATTTTTCACCACGTGTGTGGTGGGCTGATCCGAAAACCACACACTGGTTTGTTCAATCCGTCAAATTTAGAACTCTAACCGAATACCGGCGCGAATCTGGCGCGGTGTACCAAAGGGCAGATACCCCCAGGTGCGACCCATGTTCGTGCCGTTTCCGGAGAGGTTAATGGCATCGTATAATGCCCAGTAGCGCTCATTACCGTGCGCTGCAGCAATAGAAGAGCTGATCTGCGACAGGGCGCGGAATCCATCATCCCAAGCATTGCCGGTGCGCTCATAGACGTTGATGACATTACGCTTGTCGGTCAGGTTCTGAACATAGACGTAGAAATTGGCGGCCAGAGGACCGAAATCCACGGTCTTGTCCACGCGCAGATCAATGTTCCAATTCCATGGTGTGTAAGAAGTATTGATCGCTTCTAAGGGGATGCGGTTACGTGGATCGTTGATGGTTCCGCCAAAGCTTTCATCCTGTTGTCCGGTGGCACCGGTTCTCAGGGTGTAGGGATGTCCGCTCTGGAAAGTGATCAGCAGATTGGCTCCCAGTTGTTCGAGAATCTTGCCGCCATCACCTTTACCCCAGCGATAGTCGACGTTGATAGAACCGACATGCGGACGGTTGAAATCCAATGGATTGATGATGGTTGGTACACCAGTCCCTTGCTCGGTTCCTGCAATGGTCGAGGCTGGTGCTGAAGCCGTGCCCAATGCCGAGGAATAGGTATAGTTAACTTGAGCCGCAACTCGATTGGTACGACGCAATGTCAAGGACAATTCAACACCTTTGGTGGTAGCAAAAGCGCCATTTTGCATGATATTGTAGTAGGAAATACGATCCGTGGGTCCACCTAAAATACGGCCCGTCGTCACCCAATCCTGAATGTCTTTATAGAATGCGGTAATGTCGAACGAGGCATTATCAGCGAATTGCTGATTAAAGCCGATCTCGTATTGGGTAGTGACCTGAGGATCCAAGCCATAGCCTGGCGGATTCATGAAAGCAAATCCACCGGTGAACATCTGGTCATAAACGCGCATGTTACGATAAAGCACATTCAGCGTCGGTGCCTGGACGAACTTGCCGTATTGCACATGGAAGACCGTGCGATCCGTGGCCGGGAAGGCCAGACCCAAACGCGGGCTGACATACCATTTGCCACCGCGGAAAATTAACTGATCGACAATGAGTGTATGTGCTTGCTGATCCCATGCAGGATTACGCGGATCTTCGAAAACAAAATCATCATTATTGATGTAATCCAAACGCACACCGGCGTTGATGACCAACTGCTTGGCCTCGAATTTGTCCTGCAGATAAACGGCGCCATACGTCGGTGTTTTCGGGCGATCCAGGCCATGGAAATTATCATCAATCTCGTTTCCCCAGAGGTCGTAACCGTAACCGCCGGCTCCAGTGCCGTTTAACACCGTACCGTAGGCAATGAGGTCACCCTTGCGCGCAGCGTTGAAAACATCCGGACGACCCTGGTAGTAGCTTCTCCACATCCCGAAAGGATCAGCGGTATAGGTACGCACCGTCCAGCGTTGCAACTCACCGCCCATGCGAAGTTCGTGATTCTTCCATTGGGTGGTCAGTGCTAAAGTACCGGATACATAATGGCGTTTGGATTTGCTGTATCCCCACGGGGCATTGGGATGGGCAAAATCAAAGCCATAGAGATCGATGGCATTACCGACATTGGCAGAGCGCCATTCCTTATATGTGTACCCTTTTGCGGCATTGGCGATGCTGTCGGCATAGAGCCACCAGTTGTCTTTAAAAGCATCATCATAATTTTTGTTGCGATAATCGAAATAATCGATGGTCGCCTCAGCAAAGGTCTTTGCGCTTGCAACCCAGGTGCCTTTTAAAGTGTACAGACCGGTGCTGGTGAGGGTATGACCGGTTCGACCCAACGCCAGGATCAAATTGGCGGGATTCGTCAGACTGGAGTTTTCCAGCTTTTGATAAGAGAGGTTAGCTGCCATGCGTACCCTAAAGGAAGAACCATCATATACCAGCGTGCCAGCACCCCGCCAATCCATCTGCGAACTGTTATCGATCCAGTTGTCCTTCATATGAAGGCCTTGTTTGATGGTATCGCCAAAGTTAGTGGTGACCAGTGGAAAATGGTTATCATCAAACTTGGTGGGGTCGGTTTCATGGTAAAAATCAAACCCCTTCCAGTAGCGCACATAGCGCGTGCCCTGATAAGTATTCTGACCGGCCGCGAAGAATTTCACCTTTTTGTTGGTCATGGGCACGGGACCTGAAGCCGTAATGGTATAATCGCTATAGCCGTAAGAATAGGTATCGAGGAATTTCTTGCCTGGGTCGCTGAAATTATCGGTTTCAGCCTGCAGGGTTAATTTATAGTTCGGTGTGCCCGAACGCAAGGTGGTGCGCACGATACCGGCGTTGGCGCCGCCGAATTCAGCAGTGTAACCACCGGCTTGCACCTGGAATTCTTCCAGCGCGTCGGGGATCATCGTTACCAAGTTATTACCTGTCATAACATCTCGGGTGCTGGCTCCTTCGAGGATGTAACCTACCTCTTCCGGACGACCGCCACGGATGTAGAGGTTACCGTCGCGAGTCACCACACCAGGTTGCAACGAGACGATGGTATTGACGTTGCGCGTCGGGATGTTTTTGAAATCCTCAAAACCCTGGATGCGCACGGCGTTGGTGGCATTAGGATTGACCAGAGGTCGTTCAGCCACAATGGTGATATCGCCGGCTTGCAGGGCTTGAGAAGTAAGTTCGAAATTCTGAGTCGTGGTCAGACCGCTGCTGACGCGGACGTTCTCGATGGTCACCGTGCGGTAACCGACAAAGGATGCACGAATAGAATACACCCCTACCGGCACGTTGAGTATGACGTAATTGCCATTGACATCCGTCATCGCGCCCATCGAGGTACCGACCAGCAGAATGTTCGTGCCCGGCAATACATCGCCGGTTTCCTTATCGATCACTTTGCCGCTCAGCTTTCCTGTATCGGCCGCGAACAACACTGCGGGAATGACCAGGGAACAGATGAGCACGAGCAATAATTTTTGTTTCATAGAATGGCCTCCGAATAATTCAACCATTTTTCCGATTTATGCAAATTGAATATTAATTGTCGTTGAGAGGCATCACTGAGAGCGAGGCTGCCTTGCCGACGATCAAGACCGTCATCCTGGTATTGCCAACGGTGATGGGCCAATCGACCAGCGTGTTGTTACCATCCTTGCCGACTAAATTATAATTTCCAGGCGTGACAGTTTTATAAGAACCAACGCCTTTATAGGCGAGACTGCCCAAATCAACCGTCTCTGCACCAGCTACCGAGAAAGTTAGGCTCGGCCCATCTGGACACAGATGTACCACCCGTACAGCCCCTTTTTCGCCCAACGTGGCGGAATCGAAGGTTCTCCTCTCCTGCAAGCGAATAAAAGCTCGGGCATCCTTTTCTTTATCCAAAATGCAAAAAGTGCCTCGCATTTCGGTGGCCACCGAAACCAATAGCGTATCGCCATTGGACAGCAAAACCTGTCTGGTTCCGGCCGGATACCAATCATGGTTTAAAATGCCTTTAAAGGCCAAATTGCCTTTGGATACGCCATCGATCTTGATGCCCACATCACCTAAATCGGTTGCCGCATGAATGAAGCGATATGCTCCTACCGGATCAGGGATGGCTGGTTCCTTATTGGGGATATCCACACAGCTAAGGAACAGCATCAACGATAGCAGCAGAACGCCAGATACCATGAGGGTGATTTTGTGTTGTGTCTTCATATTCATGCATTCTCCTCTGTAAATTCTCCTACATTTGGATAGGTTTAAAAGGAATTAATTAATGGTTAAATTTTCGAAACAAATCACCTCCTTTTTGCGTAGTTAAAGTGAATTCGGTTGTTGGTTTTGTTAATTAATGTCCATAAAAACTTTCCCAGACGATTAGCTTCTATTTAGTTAAAAATTAAAGGTATAATAATCCCTAATAACGATAAATTGCATGAAGGCATCATCATTGATAAATGCATGACACACGGAAAATCGTCGACTCATTTGCAGGAATGATAACACAGGGAAAATAGTACTCAAAATCATCACCTTTTTACGGTTTTTCATTTTTCGTAACTATTTTTAGATGCCATTTTGTCGGTGGAACATTCGGTAATGCAATAGTTTTTGGAGACTTGATCATTACCGTCGACGTATATGATCTTTTGTTAGCTCGCGAACAATTTGGGGAACTCGTTTTTGAGCTCAATTCACTTTTCTTTTTCAAATATAGAAAAAAAGTTGATAATCGTCAAGTTTTTTTTTCAATATGATCAAAATTTTTTAAGAATAATCCGTTATTCTAAAACATGTAACACATGCCGCCACAGGGCTTCTCGGCCTATTTTCGTCTTGGCGGAAACCGGGATGATCGGCTGCTGTGACGAAGTGGAGAAAAGTTGGCCATAATATCGTAGCTGAGCCTGAATTTGCGAATTAGAAAGCTTGTCGGCTTTGGTGCCAACCACTATAAATGGTTTTTTAAAGTTAGCAAGCCAATTCCAGAGTTCCAAGTCGAGAGGCGAGGGTTCAAGTCGCAAATCAACCAACGAAATGACCAGACGCAATTCCTCGCTATCGCGCAGATAGGTCGTAATCAGCTCCTGCCAATTGCGTTTTAATGTCTTCGGAGCACGGGCATAACCATATCCTGGTAGGTCGACGAAATAAAAAGCGTGATTAATGCGGTAAAAATTTAAGCATTGGGTCTTGCCTGGGGTAGCACTGACGTATGCCAATCTACGCCTCTGCAGCATGGCATTCAATAGACTCGATTTGCCCACGTTGGAACGTCCGGCAAAGGCGATTTGCGGCAACCGATCTTTGGGCAGATCTTTGATATGATAGACCGATTTGACGTATTTGACATGGGTTATCTTCATACCTGCTTGATCTTCTCTGCTTGTTTAAAACAAAACATCCCGGCCGAATAGCTTTCTGCCGGGATGCCGCAACTGAGAAACAAATTTCTTACGCTGCCGATTCTTTCATATCAGATCCCGTCGCAGTGGGGTATTTGCGCTTTTTATAGATGGGTTCTGCTTTTTTCGTCACCACATCGGCAGTGATGCGGCAGCCGATGACCTCTTTGTGTGCAGGAAGATGATACATGATGTCGAGCATAATGTCTTCCATCACCGAACGCAGGCCGCGCGCGCCAGTGCCGCGTTTTTTCGCAATGGCAACGATTTCCTTCAATGCGTCTTCCTCAAATTCCAATGCCACGTTATCCATGGCCAGTAGTTTTTGATATTGCTTGGTGAGGGCATTTTTCGGTTCGGTCAAAATCTTCAGCAAGGCTTCATCGTCCAATTCACTCAAGGTGCAGATAATCGGCAAGCGGCCCACCAGTTCGGGGATGAGGCCGTATTGCAGTAAATCCTCCGGTTCCACCTTTTGTAAAATCTCGCTATTGGTTTTGAGCCCCTGATGTTCGATGTCTGCGCCAAAACCAATCGTTTTTTTATTGAGCCGAGTGGCTATCAGCTTGTCCAGCCCTTCGAACGCCCCGCCACAAAGAAACAGGATATTTTGGGTGTTGATGTTGATAAAATCCATCTCGGGGTGTTTACGTCCACCCTTGGGAGGTACCGCTGCAATAGTTCCTTCCAATATTTTTAATAAGGCCTGCTGTACGCCCTCTCCAGAAACATCACGGGTGATGGAAGGATTGCCGCTCTTGCGGCTGATCTTGTCGATCTCGTCGATGTAAACGATGCCACGTTCGGCTCGTTCCAGATTATAGTCCGCTGCCTGCAACAAGCGCACCAAGATATTTTCTACATCTTCACCGACATAGCCGGCTTCGGTCAGGGTGGTGGCGTCCGCAATGGTAAACGGCACCTTCAGGAATCGAGCCAGGGTTTGTGCGATCAACGTTTTTCCCACACCAGTAGGGCCGATCAAGATGACGTTGCTCTTTTCCAGCACTACGTCATCACTGGGACGCGAGCGTTCCACCCGCTTGTAGTGATTATAAACAGCAACGGCAACGGTCTTCTTGGCATGTTCCTGGCCGATGACGAAACGATCCAGTTCTGCCTTGATCTCAGCGGGGGTTGGAATTCTTCCAAGCGAATAATAGCCCTGACGTGATTTTTCCCGCGCGATGATCTTGTTGGCAATGGTGACACATTCGTTGCAAATGCTCACATCTGGCCCCGTTACGATGGTCTCCACCTGATATGAGCTCTTGCCGCAAAAAGAGCAAATCTCCAACCGCCGCGTATTTTTTGGACGTTGATCCATGAAGTTGCTATTTTTTCCTTCCTTTGGGTATGGTTGTCTTGCGCACCATGATTTCATCGATGATGCCGTATTCGCGCGCCTCTTCTGGGCTCATGAAAAAATTGCGATCCGTGTCTTTGGCGATCTTTTCGATCGGCTGCCCGGTGTGATACGCCAGTATCTCGTTCAACTTTTCGCGAATGATAAGAATCTCTTTGGTCTGTATTTCAATGTCACTGGCCTGGCCTTGGGCTCCACCCATGGGTTGATGGATCATGATGCGCGAATGCGGCAAGGCAAAACGTTTTCCTTTGGCACCTGCCGCCAACAACAACGCTCCCATGGAGGACGCCTGGCCCATACAAATCGTCGAAACATCCGGTTTGATATATTGCATGGTATCGTAAATCGCCAGACCCGCATTGACATAGCCGCCTGGACTGTTAATATAAAGATATACATCCTTCTCCGGATCTTCGGCTTCTAAAAACAACAGTTGCGCAATGGCCAGGCTGGCCACTGTGTCATCAATAGCAGAACCAAGAAAAACAATGCGTTCTTTCAACAATCGCGAAAATATATCATAAGCGCGTTCGCCGCGTCCCGTCTGTTCGATAACAATTGGTACCAGTCCCATAAAAACTCCTTATTCCTCCTCTTCTGATGATTGATGGCTGTGTCTCGCTTTATCCTGCCAACTCTTTTTAACCTCGGTCACTTTTGCCCTTGTGGCTAAAAAGGTGTAGATTCTTTCATCCTCTAAATGATCGCGTAAGTGTTCGCGAAGTTGCTGATCTTTCTTTATTTTCTCCACCTCGGCGCGACCTTCCTCCCCTTGCTTCTCAAACTCCTGAAGTGTTTGCTGCAACTGCTCATCCGAGACACGCAGGTTAAATTGTTCCAGCATCCGTTCGCGAATCAGCATCCATTTGAGGTTACGAATGGCAAAAGGCCGTGCAGAAGACCGTACCGCTCCTTCATCGATATTTCCTTTGTTCCTTTTCCGCAAATCCTTAATAAACAAATCTATATATCTTTCCAGGTAAGTAGGGGGCACCTGGAAAGGTAAACGTTTGATCAATTCATCCTCTAATGCTTCGCGAAAGTGCTCTTCAGTGGCTCGCTGGGCTTCTTCTTTCATGCGTTTTTCCACATCAGCACGCAATTCTGCCAGCGACTGATAAGGCCCCACGTCCTTGGCAAATTCGTCGTCCAACTCCGGCACTCGGCGTTCTTTGACCTCGCGAACTAGGACCTGAAAATACTTTTCTCTATTTCTCTCACTTCTATTCTCAGCTAAACCCTGGTCTTCAGATTTGAGAACAATCCGCCTTTGCTCTCCAGCCTTTACATGCAACAACTGCGGGGTTAATTCCCGATCATCTTCTCGCAACCATATAACCTGTTGCTCTATCTTTTCACCCACGATGGGAACGCCTGTCACATCCAACTCTTGTAGATCCACGACCAAGTAATGGTTAGGTTGGGCTTCGCCTTCCACTGTGAAGACCATGGCATGGCGATCACGGATATTTTCCATCATCCGCTCGACGTCTTCTTCGGTCACCTCGTAAATTTCTTTTTCGACCGGCATCCCTTCAAAACCGACTATATCGAAAACTGGTCGGACATCAAAATGCAGCTCAAACCGTAAGCCGGATTCTTCATCATAGTGCATTTCCTTCACTTCTGGAGGATTCAAGAGGTCGAAGGAATGCTCCGTGAACAATGTTCTCGAAGCCTCCTTTACCCATTTGTCAAAAACTTCGGCTTCGATGCTTTTGCCGAACATTTTTTTCAGTAACGCTTCCGGCACTTTGCCTTTGCGAAATCCTTCAACTCGGGCATGCTTCTGATATTCTTCATATTTACTCTGTAACTCTGGCTGGATTTGCTCGGCTGCAATAGTAAAACGAACCACTGTATGCCAATTGGGTTGTGATGTAATTTGATATTCCAAAGTGTTCACCTCTGATTATTTAAAAAAATCGCCTTTATGCCGAACCTCTTCGAGGCTTTAAAACAGGATTTGCCGCATATTTTACAGTCAGAACCTCTATGCGGAAAAACCAGCCCTTTAAAAGACCCCTCGTTTGGAACGACAAATGGCGCTGAACATGATAAGTGCGAGAGGGGGGACTCGAACCCCCAAGCCCATAGGACACTAGATCCTAAGTCTAGCGCGTCTGCCAATTCCGCCACTCTCGCATGAATCAAATTTTTATAATATATTGAAAATTGTGGACAAAAGCAAATAAATTTTACCCCGCTCGCGGCCGCGTCCTCTCATTTCTGAATAAAAGTTCGCCAGGGGATATCCTCGATCGCCAGGACAAGACCAACAGGCCAGTTGGAAAAAACTATTTCCTTTATATGGCTCTATTTTAGGTGGCGAGCGGTTTTTTCATTCTTGCCGCCCCATCGAATGACTTTGCCTCCTTCTATCCATATGTGGTGTTCTGCTTTTCTCTCTGCCTCCAGCCCATCATTCCATCTTTGAAATGTACGAGATCGCTGCCGCCGATCCCTTCATTCATGCCTATATTCTTGGCGGTAGCGATCAGCTCATCCGTCGCAGAGATAGCCAGAAATCCTTCCACCGTGTCGATGATAGAGGTAAAATCTCGGGTAGGCTTTGGATTCTCCCACTGGATTTTGTGTTTTTTCTGCACGCAGCGCTCGGTCAGCCGCGACCGATATAGCCGGCGGCCCCGGTGATGAGAAACCGATTCAACCTGTGGTATTCCACTTGAAATACCTATCGGGCGATCAAATCGTTAATCTTTCTGGAAAAGAGCAAAACGACCGATCCCCCACCGCTGCAATCTGAATTTAAGAGCTGTTGCCAGCACCCCAAATCCATATTTGACGCTGCGACGAAAATTGATCGATGAAGCCTCGGGAAAATATTTCGTCGGACAAGAAACCTCGCCAATAGAAAAACCAAAATAGATGGCTTGGGCGATCATCTCATTGTCGAAAACAAAATCATTCGAACATCGATGCAGTGGCAAAGTCGTTAATAGCTCTCTGGAAAAGGCCCGATACCCGGTATGATATTCCGAAATTTTCTGCCCGAGTAAAATGTTTTCTATCAACGTCAGAATACGATTCGAGATGTATTTATAAAGCGGCATCCCTCCTTTCAGGGCGCCACCGGAGATGATCCGCGACCCCAACACCATATGATACTGACCAATGGCTACCAGCGATGCCATGGCACCCACCAACTTGGGCGTATATTGATAATCGGGATGCAACATGATGACCACATCTGCTTCTCGTTTTAAGGCTTCACGATAGCAAGTTTTTTGATTGCCGCCATAACCGAGATTTTTGGGATGAACGATGGTGGGAATGCCCAGTTGCTCGGCCACTTCGACCGTTCGATCTCGGCTGGCATCATCCACCATGATCACTTCATCGACAATGTCGAAAGGAATTTCCAAATAGGTTCTTTCCAGCGTCTCCGCGGCATTATAAGCCGGTAAAACGACGACTATTTTTTTCCCGTGTATCATGTCCTTCTCTTTATCCTCATCTTTCCACTTTTACAACGACACGTAAAAAGCATCAGCGTGTTGGCGCCATGCTTCACTCGGTATTTATCCCCCTATGGTCATCTTTATTCCGAACAAAATAGGTAAGAGTTGTTGGGTATTCTTTGCTGTGATACCTCCCACCAATCGCGATCATGAATGGCAAAAATGGTAAAGCCCAAGGATGTGGTTCAGGCTTTGCAAATATTAAACACCTGTCATATCGAAAACCGCCAGCGATGAGACATCTTAAATTCTCATGGTGGCAATTATTTGATCAAAGTTTTAGTCTTTTCATACAGGTTCAGTAATTGGCTATAATGCGCTTCGAAGCCGAACCGATTTTCGGCTACCTTCCTGGCATTTTTCCCCAACTCTAAAAGTTGTGGATGATTATGAGCCAACAGACGTATACAACGTACCAGGCCATCGACGTCGCCACGCGCCACCGTATAACCGGTCTTTCCCTCTTCGATGAGTTCTGGGATGCCCCCCATTCTGGTGCCAATCACGGGTTTTCCTAAAGCCATGGATTCATAGATGACCAGCGGCGAATTGTCGTGCCAAATGGAAGGCACGATCGTAAATTGGGCCTGGCGAACGATGTTCCGCAGTTCATCACCGCTTTTATACCCCAGCATCTGGATATGAGTCAACTTTTGCTCGTCGATGCGTTTTTTTAAATCATTCTCCAGGGGGCCGGTGCCGACGATGTACAATTTTATGTCGCGAATCTGGGCGGCAGCAGCCAATAAGAAATCCAAACCCTTTTCCTGTGTCAATCGTCCCATAAAGACGTAATAATCTTTTGGCTCGTAACAAGGTTGATACAGATCGGTATTGAGCGTATAAGGCTGCACCAAAACCGGTTTGTCGGCATATCCATATTTCATTATTTTATCTGCCAAAAACTGGCTTGGAGAGACAAAAAGGTCCACATTTTTTCGATAACTCTTTTTAAAATAATTGAAATAGGCTTCCATTGTGATCAACAGACTGGCCCCATAGGAATTGCGGAAACATTTTCTCGCTACGGCGTGCCAGAAATGTTTGCCATGACAGACTTCGCAGAGATTGTTTTTCCCATCCAGAAAAATATAATTGGGGCAGATCAATTTATAATCGTGCAGGGTCAGCATTACCGGCAGATTATAGTTTTTCAGGGTATGCATCACCGATGGCGAGAGGTGATGGTAGACCGAATGCACGTGCGCCAAGTCGGGTTCTTCTTTTTCTATGAGGGAGGCTAATTTTTGCTGGGCTTCTTGGTTGAAAATAATCCTTCGTGCCAGGTATAAACGCTTTTTCAGGGACTTTGTAGAAAAAAACTGTTCGGGGCTGAACCGACTGCAAAAATACTCCTGATAAACACTGTTAAAATTTCGAGGGTCATCCATGGCAAAGGGGATGACAGTATGGCCCTTTTTTTGTAATAAATCGGAGATGTTAAAAACATATCGTTCGGCACCGCCTTCGATATAATAAAACTTGTGAACCATCAAAATCTTCATGGGCGGAGTGTTCCCCCCCGAGCGTAGCTACGGTAAAGTTCTTCGAACCTTTTGATCTGTTGCTCTATTGAAAACTCCTCTTCAACCCGCCGCCTTGCAGCCAGCGATAGCCGACGACGCAACGCTTCGTCCATGGCACATTGGATGATGCGTCTGGCGAGTTCGCAGCTGTTTTTCACCGGGATTAAGAATCCGGTTTCTCCATCGACCACCGCCTCCTTGGTGCCATCCACAGGTGTGGCGATCACCGGCACGCCACAGGCCATGGCCTCCAAAACGACATTCGGCAGCCCTTCATAAAGAGATGGCAAGGTAAAAACATCGAAAAGTGGCAAAAGATCGGCAACATCCTGGCGGAAACCCAGCAATACGAAACGATCCTGCAAGCCTTTGCTTTGTATATGCGCCTCCAGAGTTGCCCGCAAAGGGCCATCACCCACCCACACGAATTTGGCGTTGGGAATCTGCTGTAAAATGCGATCGGCAGCTTCAATCAAATAGACATGCCCCTTCTGCTCATTGAGTCGCGATACTTGGCCGATGATAAAATCACTGTCGCTGCAGCCGATATCCAGGCGATGCAATGATTTTACTTGCGGGGTGAATTTTTCGATATCCACGCCGTATGGTATGACCATGACCTTGTGTTCGGCGACTTTTCGTTTTTCGACCAACCACCGTGCGGTGGCTTGGGAAACGGAAATCACCTTGTCCACTTTACGCACAGCATAGCGATAGGCCCATAATCGGTGCGGCACCAGCCATTTGGGCGAAGAAATCGTTTCCCAGCAAAACACCCCCTTGGCGCCGGCCTTGTGTCCTGCCAAGGCCGCCATCATATCGGCATAGAAGAGGGTGGACATGACGATTTCGATGCCTTCGGTGGCGATAAAATGGCGAATCCTTCGCAACAGGCCAAAATCAACCGTCCGTTGGCGTTGAAATACCATGACCCGACAGTCCAATGCAAAAAACAAGTCGGCGATCTCATCGCCCAGTCCCAACCCAATGACCGTCGTCTCGAATCGCTCTAGATCCATACGCTTGACCAGTTCGAGTAACTTGGTCTCTGCCCCGCCAAAATTGAAACCTTCAACTATCTGTAATACTTTAATTCTTTCCACAACGCCTCGCATTTTCGATGAGAACGCTTACCTTGGCAATGATTTGTTTCCAGTCCGATTGCTTGACTTGGATTCTGTGTAACTTTACGAGTTCCATCATCCCACATAAAAGATGAATTAGGATAAGCTTTAAAAAATCCTAATTTGAATCTAAATAATCCGAGTTTCGCAAGGCTTGTGACCGAATCGCTTTGGATTTTATCTATCAAGCAGCCCATTTATGGTTTATACACCTTTGCTGGGCCGGTCACCTGCCTCGGAATCACCAAGGTTTTTTAATGCTCTCGGCGGTGTACAGATAATTACGAACGACGTAATAACTGCCTTCTTTCTTGGGCTTGATCTGCAATAAATCCGGACGAAAGAGCCGTGACAGAAATGCAATGGGCAACAAGAAAAGAATAAACATCAGCGACAGGAGGACTTTTGAAACCACCGCGCCGATGAGTTCTGCCAGCTTAAACCAATAAATGGCAATCGTACGGCTCGGCCGCGGCATGAACATGCCGATAAACCCAAGGACAATGCCGATGATCAACAACCATTTCAACTTGAATATAAAAAAGAGGACGATGGTGCCCGTTACCAGTACCAGCATGGTCTGGTTCGTTTTCTCAGCATTCATACTATTCCTCATCTTTAGAATATGGTGTAGATGAAAGGAGCGATCGCACTGCTGCCGCCGATGACGATGAGAAATCCCATCAACAACAACACTACGATAATGGGCATCAGCCACCACTTCTTCCTTTCTTTCATGAATTCCCACAGATCCTTCAAAAAGTCCATATCTTTTCCCTTTCGTTTAATGGTTCACGGTATCGTGATGATATAAAATCAAAATGTCCTATCGAAAAAAGATCGGTAAATGGTGATTCATCTTAAAAAGAGCATTGACATAGAATTCGCAAGTTAAAATATCTCCTCGTTGTACTCCTCGCTATGACGCGCTTTTGATGTGATTACCCTCTGATGATGTGCTAATCACGATCACGATATCATAGATCGTGAGCGTATTTATCCCCTCCTTTGAGACGCATGATCTCGTCGTAGAGAGCTCGTGCTACCACATGATGACCATATTCGTTCCAATGACCGTCATTCTCTGGATTAAATTTACGCTGATGGAGCATGTAGTCGCTCTTGAAAATGGGATGTAAATTAATAAATTGGATGCCATGCTTACGGCAGTGTTGTTCGGTCATACTCCAGAGCCAGGCAAGGGGATTTTTCGCTTCATCTTTTTGGTTATAAATATCTTCGCGCAAGCCATCCATCATGACGATGATAATGCGATCAGGATTTTCTTTTCGCAAGGCCTTGAGGATATAGTCGGTCAGCCTGAAGATGGCCGAGCGTTTTTTATTGACATGGCGGATGACGACATTGGCGGAAAATTCTTCTTTTTCAGGCCATCGTATCTTTTCGGGAATATGGGTGATGGCCAGATTATTGATGAAATAACGAAACACGGCAGATTTGGCATAAAAGTCTTTCCGTTTTTGGCTCGCCACTTTGGTGCTGTCCAAACCGTAGAGGTATTCGGAAATCGAGGAATCTGGGGCAAAACGAATGGTCAGGAAAGGCATTCCCCAGCGGTGCAGTCCATAGATGCTGGCCAAAAAATCGTTGTGTACGACGTTGATAATCAAGATATCAGGCTGATAGTGGCGGCAGACATATCTGGACATGTAGAGATATTGAGATAAAGGTGCCGCCGATATGCCAAAGCTGTATACTTCATAGCCCTCTCCGAGCATTTGCGCCAGTTGGCGAGAAAAGCTGTCGCGGCTATCTACTTGTAGCGCTTCTACATAGGAATCGCCGATAATAGCTATGCGCGTCTTACCTGGAATTCTTTGTTCGTGGTAATCGATGGGACTATTCCACCCCGCATTATTAACGTGCCATTTTGCCCGTGGTTTGGCAAAAGGGCCGATACTAAAAATGCCCGTCGGTTTTCGCGGATCCAACCTTATGATTTCTTCTGTCGGATCGTAATAATATTTTGGCGGATCGCATGCGGGGATGAGGGTGCGAAATACAATTTCGAAAAAAATGAACAAAAAGACCAATGTCGGTACGGTAATGAACAGAAATGATTTTAGGCTCTTCATCGATCAATCCAGCTTGAACACTTCTTTCCAGTTTTCCTTATCCTGCCAATTGGGTTGTTCGGTTTTTACGAACAGGTAATCGCCGATGACGAGATAGTCCATCTCCGTGCGCATGAAGCATTTATAGGCATCCGTGGGGGTACAGACGATGGGCTCGCCGCGGACATTAAAGCTGGTGTTGACAATGACGCCATAGCCGGTTTTTTGTTTAAAGCGGTTGATGAGCTGCCAGAATCTTTCATTGGTTTCTCTATGTACGGTTTGAATTCGCGCCGAAAAATCCAGATGGGTAATGGATTGGACATCAGACCGTTTGTAATACAATTTATCCCATAAGGGCAACTCATGATAGTTTTCTGGCAGTGGCTGGCGCCTCTCTTTGACGACATCGGCGATTAACAGCATATATGGCGAGGGGATATCCAATTCGAAAAAAGAAGCGCAGTCTTCCATCAACACCGCTGGGGCAAAGGGCCGAAAACCCTCACGATATTTGATTTTCAGGTTGAGTTTTTTCTGCATCTCCGGATTACGTGCATCGCCCAGGATGCTGCGATTGCCCAGGGCTCTGGGGCCGAATTCCATTCGGCCCTGCATCCAGCCTACTACGTAACCTTCGGAGAGCAGATCAGCCACTTTATCGACGAGTTTATCGAAATCATCATACCGATGATAAACGGCCTTGTATTTCCTCGCCATATATTCGATATCGATGTTCGAATATTCTGGTCCCAGATAGGCCCCCTGCATGGCGTCCATTTGCTCAGCAATTTTCCGTTCCTTGCCGAAATAGATATAATGGCAAGCCATGGCAGCACCCAAGGCTCCCCCTGCATCACCAGCAGCTGGTTGGATGAAAAGATCATCAAAGATTTTCTTCTTCAACAATTTACCATTGGCGACACAATTGAGAGCCACCCCCCCTGCCATACACAAATATCTCGACCCCGTTAGCCGCTTCGCCTCCTCCGCCATCTTCAACACGATCTCCTCGGTGACCACTTGAATGGCATACGCCAGATCGCAATGATGCTGTTCCACTGGCGATTCCGGTTTGCGCGCCTTGAAACCAAATAGCTTTTCCCATTTTTCGTCATAGACCATCCGCAAACCAGTCGCATAATTAAAATACTCTTGATTTAACCAAATCGAACCATCCTCTTTGATATCGACCAACTTTTCTTTGATGATCTGGATGTATTTTTTGGTGTTGCTGCTATGAGGATTGCCATAAGGCGCCAACCCCATCAATTTATATTCACCCGAATTGACGACGAATCCGATGTAATACGTAAAGGCCGAATATAATAGTCCGACCGAGTGCGGAAAATGGAGCTCTTTATAGACGCTAATTTTATTGTCCTTGCCATATCCAATCATCGCAGTAGCCCATTCTCCCACCCCGTCGATGGTGAGGATGGCGGCCTCTGTGAATCGCGATGGGAAGAAGGCGCTGGCAGCATGCGAAAGGTGATGCTCGGGAAATAATAACTGATTTTTTTTGGTGTCGAACTTGCCCAGCTTGCCCAATTCTTCGTGGATGATACGCTTGAGGAACATCTTTTCTTTGAGCCACACCGGCATGGCTGCCAGAAAAGAAACTAATCCTTTTGGCGCAAAACGATAATAAGTTTCCAACAACCGTTCGAATTTCAAAAGAGGCTTGTCGTAAAAAGCAATGGCATCCAACTCTTCCAACGCCAAGCCGGAGTACTCGAGGCAGTACTGAATGGCATGGACGGGAAATTCAGATGTATGCTTTTTACGTGTAAACCTCTCTTCTTGAGCAGCTGCCAAAATCGTTCCATCCTTCAAAATGGCAGCGGCGGAATCATGATAAAACGCTGAAATACCAAGTATGTTCATACTCTTGCTTTCTCCAACTCATTGAATGAATTCTCGCTTCGGTAACTCATGATCACTAATGAAACATCTAAAGCCCGTTGGTTACTGCCTTCTCTGGAATAAATCCTCCTAATAGAAGCCATTATCCTTTTCATATTTATGTTCGATATATTCAATGACCAATTCGGCTACCCGGCGATTGCCCGCGACCGAATAATGACTGTTGTAACTATTGTAATAGGTTTGGTACGCTTCCTTCACAAACACCTCGCCAATATCCAAAAAGGGATACCCGCGATCCTTGATGTACTCGCGCAAAGGAGCATAAGGTACTTTATTATATTTCCTCATCAAATCAAGGCTATATTGATCGACAAAGACGATGATCAAGGGTTTTTCATTTCTTTCTGAGGCCAGATTCACAAACTGATCGATGAGATATTTCAAGATGCTCAGAGCCTCTGAATCCGTCTGATAAAGATGATAGTATTTGTATTTTTGTGTATCTACTTCGTAAGACGGAGCAAGCCATGAGCGAATCGGCACTGCGGCCAGATTCTTGAAATAGGAGGCATGCCCCAAAATGGTAAAGAGCACCGGAAAACGCAATTTCTCCGGAGCATTGAGTACTTTTTCATAGTAATACGGCCAGTAATCATCCGTTTTCAACGAATCGATATAATCTTCGTCCAAAAGTCGATAGAGCTGCTGTGGGTTCGAAATCGGATTAGGCAGCAACGCAAAGGACAGTCCTCGTTTTACGAACCGTGGTTTGGGCGGAAAAGGAATGCGCATATAAAAACCCGGATATCGCGACACCACCCGGCCGATATTCTCGCACAAGATGCCCAGAATGACGTATTCACTCTTGATCTGGTTGCGTCGGTATTTCAACAGCGCCTGGTCGGTGCCATAAGCGCCTACGCCATAATTGAGACAATACCATGGCCGCATGGTTTCGATAACAGAACAAAATGTTTGTTCTTCTTCTACTTCGGCACCATATACGAAAGAATCGCCAAAGGCCTTGATTTTATAACAAGGCTGAAGGGGATAATCTGTCTTTTTCCTTGTGCCCAGATTATTGCGCTCGGGTACCGAAATATCCCACCCCAATTCGGCATCAAAGGACTTTTTAAGCAATCGGTCGATCATGCTGCTCGTGAAGCGATGGCTTCCATAAAACAAGTTGCGCTTCTGATTAGCGAACGACAAACCCACATAAAGCACCGCCTCGATGCAAGTCCACACAAAGAGAAGAGCAATGATCCAAAAATATAACGTCCGATATCGAAAATTTTTTCGCGTTGTTGCCATTCAATGGCTCAATTCAGTTGTTGTATTCTAACGTTTTTGGGCGGCTGCGGCGGCGTAAGGTCAGGCTCATAATTGTCTCCCATATAATGGAAGCGCATGGCATCTGCAATGACAACGCCGTTGGCTTTGTTAGTGATGCGAACATAACTGTTGGTGCCCTTTGGCAGCTGCACATACCCCAATCGATTCCACTGCCCGATATTGATTTGCTGATTGATGATACCTTGCAATTTCACTTCGCCATTGACGACGATCTCGTAGGGAACATTGGTGGCTTCCTGGGAGGAATGGATGTAATCCCCATGCCAACCATGCCATTCGCTGACTTCGTACCAGCCGGGCACGCCGATGGTCGGTCGATAAGTGGCAGTGGCCTCTCCCTGCCCGGGGGCCACGGCATGATAGCCATAAGAGTCGTCGTTCAATTTGCTGGTGTCTTGAACATAATAAGGATTGATAAGCGATAAATCCACACTGCCTTTGGTGACCTTTTTGATCCAATTGCCAGTCAGCTCTACAGGGTTGCTGGCCGGGGAAGTATCGTTGAGATCGAAATTGTCGATGATGATATCGGCCACGCTGGTTGTCGGCTGGCGGAAGAGCAGAATACCATCGCCGCGCCAGTCGCCAGGATTTACGGTTAGACCCCAGAGTTGCATGGTATCGAAAAGTTGGCCGTTGTTATGGACGGGGTCTTGGCCCCCTTTCAATCGATAATAGGGTCCACCGACAAGGTCACTGGCGTTCAAGGTCTGCGTCTGACCAGTAGGATTACACACCGCCACGCCATTGGTGAAATAACGCAGAACCAGGCCATTCGGTAAGGTGATGATCTGGTTATCGACGGGGTAGCCCAGATTGGTTTCGAATTCATCATACCATTGGGCGACGTTGAAATTATAGCCATAGGCGATGCCGTAGTACATCTCATAAATGCAAGCTGTAGCCAAGCCGAAGCGCATTTTCCAAAATCGCTCCTTACCGTCTGCCGCCCATTTTTCAGGAATAAAATCTTGAATGGACATCACCGAAGGCTTCAGACCATTTTGCATCCAAGCCAGATAATCGGGAACAAAGTAATTTCGATAATTATCTGGATTACTCCCCCCCCATTTCAGAAACCCTTCAAAAATGTGCCCATGTGCCAAGGAATAGCATTGGTCCAAGGGGCCGCCATTGTTGAGGAAAATGAGATTGGGCAAAGAAGGCGCATTGGCTATCATGGCTTCGCGCAGGCGGAGCAGCCACAGATCCCGTCCATGCGCCCATCTTTGATTGACCCAGTTCCTGCCGTGTTCCACGTAATCATCTACGCCGTTATTATCAAAATCCACCGTCCAGCTTTCATACCATAATTCCTTAGTGAAAAAATCAAAGAACACGCCATCGTAGAGTCCATTGTCCCAATTCGGATAATTGCGCAGAAACTTGTCGACCAGATAATCCCAGGATTGCTTGCCATCGACGACAGGGCAGAATTCGCTAAAATTGGGAACAACCCCTGGGCCGCTATCGCGAATAATGCTGCGCACCATGGCGCCGGCACTGTGTGGCACATTGACGGCATAGTCGTCGTTCGGATTATCGACAACGATAAAAGTCGTATCGTTGGGAATGTTATTGACTTTAATCACATCATTATCGATCACGATATAGCAATAGTAATAATTGCCTGGTTGCAAGCCAGATGCCGCCCCATTGGCCGTGTCCACATAAATTTCCCGCTGGCCGGGCACAATGTCGCGCTTTAAAAAACCACGATAACTGCGGTAGAGAAAGAAATCCGGCGGATCGCCCGTGTACATTCGTACGGCAAGGGTAAACAGGATTTGATTGGGATTCAGTTCTCGCATTTTTTGCCCGATATAGACGCCATCTTTGCGTCCTTCGATCGTCAGAATATCGAAACGGGCAGCTAATTGTGGCCAGGTGCCGACAGAATAGACCGGATGACCTCCGCCACCTTCGCCCCAACAGCTGAAAAAGATCGTCCGCGGATAGGGGGGATTGAAGCGATCCTGCGCCTGCAAAAGTCCGAGAAAAAATAAAACCAAGATCATCAGAATGCGATTAATTTTCATTGTCACCTCCCATTAATACCAAGCGATCTGCTCAGATCCGCCCCGCCGCGAAAATTAACATTCCATGCATGACGTTGATTGAACGATTTGATTTCAGAAGTTTCACCTATTGCTTGTTTCTTTTTCGAAATCTGTTGTTGCATCAACCATCTCATGGTATTCTCTTCACAGACCAGAACAGCGGGTATGAAACCAATTAAGCGCCAATGTTGGTATAGCACTTCGAACAGATTATAATCCACCCCCACCATGTAATATATGAGCAAATTGATGACTCCGGCCAACGAAGCCGCGCCAGTATGGTAAAAAAATCCAATTCTGTTGTTTATTAATCTCCATCCTCTGAGTAGAACCATCAACATCAACAGAACGAAAAGCGTTGCGCTTGGAATGCCCTGTTCGGCAGCCACCAGCAAGTAGGCATTATGGACAATGCGCAGGCCGGGTATTTCAGGATCCGCATGATATCGGTAGTTATCCAGTCCGACACCCACCCATGGGTTTTCTCTTACGATCCGCAAGGCGTCTTGTGCCAGATATTGCCTGCTACTTTTATGCTGGCCGGTAAGAGTCGTCTGGGTATCGGCCATTCGCCCTTTTATGGCGCCACTATATTTGACAGCGATAAAGATAGTAGCCATCATGGCCAACACGGCAAACAAGAGAAACTGTCGCGTCGATATTTTTTTCTTTAACAGATCGATCATCGAAAAAAAGGCCGTTGTGACAATAAAACTCAACCAAGCGCCTCGCGTATAGGTGGCCAGTAAACAGGCTAAAGAAAATATCAGTGTTCCTATCCAGAGATAATTTGGCTTTAGTTTCACGTACAGGGTCATGCGCATGCACAAGGGGATGATGGTGATCAACCACGCGCCGAAGGCATTGGGTACAGCCAGAGTTCCCGAAATGCGAAATCGGGTCGATGGGGGCATGAATGGCAGATTCAGGGGCCCGATCTGCCACTGCCATACACCGATAAAACCCTCGAAAGCCAACGAAGCCAGTAAACCTAAAATGAAGGCACGCAGGTCGAGATAGGTATTCATCCGCGTCATCACTACATAGCCGATGAACAGCGCTCGCGTCAATTGCACCAATTGCACACGAAATTCGGCTGGTTCATAGGCTACTACTTCACCCGTCAACGCCAAAAGCCAAAAGAGAAAGAACAAAATTTTTATTGTTTTAATGAAAATCGAATATTTTGATTTCAGTGTTCCATCACGATAAAGAATCATCAGTGCCACCATGGGTATATCCAAGGGCATGATGACATCTACACCGCGCTCAAAGCCTCCCCTCAGGGTGCCCATGTTCATGTTCACACCCTGATTGATGCAGATCAAGAAGCCTAAAGAAAACAGCAATATCGATTTTAAATTTTTCATCTAACTTTCTTGAAGCAGTCCCATCAATCGGGTTGAATAGGCGCTGGTGTCCAAAACCGCTGCCAAAGGGCGACTGCGCCTGCTGCTGCCCAGAGGATCAAAAATCCATCGACGGGTAAGCGATAGCGAATCTCCGTCGAGAAAAGAGAATATCCCAATGCGATGGTGGCAATAAAGATCACAGAAAGCCAGAGTAAAGCTTTTTCTTTTCGGTACCTGATCATGCCGATCGGCGTTAAAACCAAAAGAGGAAGAAAAAATAGTACCGATACAAACTGTAAGAGTATCGAGGGCACAGCGGGCGGTGTGTCGATTTTCCGAACCACTGGCGACCAAAAGTTTAAAAATTCCGGCAAAAAGTGATCGAGAATAAAGGCCTTGGGTTCTCGAATCAATACGGTCCATACATCTACACGGGGCAAATGGAACAAATGCTTTTCTACCGCGAGCGACTCCTGCGGCTTACCCTCTTTAACCTTCCATAAATCGAACTCGTAGATATTTTGCAGCCATAACATATAGCCATTGGCGTCTAAAGCGGGTTTATCCAAAAACACCAAAAGGGCCATTCGTCGCACCGATTCGGGCTGAATGGAATCGGGCAAGAAATAAGTAAAACGGCGCGCCTTTAGTGGGCGATCGAATATCAATTTATTGTTCCATTTGTTTTGCAAAGCATCCGTCAACTCGATAACCGGTTTTTGACAAATCATCCCTTCGGTAGCAACACAACGCACAGTGTCAGCCGAATCGAATAATAGGCCACCATTCTGTTCATCAAGGATGATATCATTTTCGTACGCAAGCAATCGCTGCATGCGAATGCGGCGCTGACCTTCAAAGATCACTCCAAAATAGCGATTCTCATCAATGGGCAACCGGTCATTCAAAACCCTCAGAGAAACGATCTGGCGACCATCCAAATAACCATCGAGCCAGGTAAATCCACCTCTCTCGCAGAAACAAACATCGATTTTACGGCCATTAAAGAGAGAATCTTGCAGCGCTCTCTGCGCCAGCAATTGATAATAAAAGTGATTGATAAATCGCTGCTCTTCCAAACAACCGCGTCCTGGGGCTATTTTGTGAAACAATGAATAATTGCGAATCGTCCATGGTGTCAGAGTCAGCAATAAGCAGCCGGTAAAGACAACCAGGTCATTGGCTCTAATAGCTGCAAAACGCCAAAGCCAGATTAAAACCAATGGCACGCTCGGAACCAGAACCGGGCCGGTTTGTATCGCCAAACCATAGGCGACTCCAGCTCCAACCAGATAGCCCCATTGGCCCGTACGATAAAAGCGTAACAAAAACCATACCAAGCCGAGCAATAAGGTGATAAAAAGTTGGGTTGGATATACCAACCCGACGATTACCACATAAAAAGGATATACAGCTGAAAAGGCTCCTGTCAATAACATGATGGCGCGCGATCGAAAGGACTTGGCTAAATCATACAAGAGCAAAATCTGTCCGATGGCGAGCCCGATTTGAAAAATCTTGATCATCGTGCTCTTAAATCCGAATAAAAAATAAATAACCGCAATAAAAATGGGGTAAATCGGTTCCAGACAATAATGGCCATACTTGTAGCCGAAATGCATGCTCGGTCCGAATCCATTTCCTTCGATGATATGGCGCGCCGCCGTCACGTAATGGATCGTATCATAGAGTTGCCAATGATCAGAGTATAATAAGATATAAATCAATCTAATAACGACTGCGATGATGATCATCGCCGCCAGCGGATGCCGTTTACCATATTTTAATAGATGACCCATCGAATAATAGTCGAAATTTCTATATCATATCTGCAATTATAAATATTTGCCGAAATATTTTTATCATCGGGGAATTTAACATTATCACCCAATCGGTGTGTTATGGATTACTCTGTTCCCTTTTCATATCGAGCCTCTGCGACCTCATGCGAACCCATCGTCTCACCTGACAATTATTTTTCCGCTGACCCTCAAAATGTGGCAATTCCACTTTATGAATACAAGATTTCTAAATTAATTATTTCTGAGGCTAAATTCAAGTGAAATCTTGGCGATCATCCTGTAGTTTCAGTAGAACTATAAAGCAAGTAAATGTAGTATTTAAATTTAGATAACCTTATGAAGATAAATGAAATTGCTCTCACGACGTCCGCAGACCATAAGGAGACTAAAATCGTCAATGAACGTTCGTTTAAACGTGGTGATGAACACCATTCTACTAATATTACGAAATAACATTAATAGCTGCGGACTCGATTGAATCGATAGATGATGATCTCAGGCTGGATGATGGGATTTTGCGGCGTAAAAATCTGCAGCCGTTCTCCTCGTTGCTCCACCCAATCGAAAAATTGTTGGCGTTCTTGTACCACTTTAGGATATTTATCCTTAGAATACTCCCACTGGAAAAAAGCTCGGGTAAAGCCGTCAGAGATGTAATATTGCACACCCGAGTCATTAATTGTATGGATAAATTCGCTGGTTAGGTTCAAACGCCGAGAGGTTAACTTTATCGGATAGAGTCGATAGCGTATCTGCTCCATCGGTTTGGGATCAAAATAATTGGGCAATTGTGGGGGAAACGACTCGGTCATGATCCTACTGCCGTCGGGGATATGGTTCAGAATCCAATGATAGGCAGTGGTGCGCGGATCGGGCTGAGAGAGGGTATGGAAAAAGGTATAGATGCGTTGGAGCTGCAACCCTATCAAGCCCAAAAGGATACCAATGAGCGCAGCCCAACGTCGCAGAGGATGACGAAAGAGCGCAGTGCTGATTTTTTCCACAGCCATAGCAGCCGCCACCATGAAGAAAGGCACGACCGGGATCAGATGACGAATGGCTTTATAGGCGATGGATTCGAATAGTAAATAGGTCAGAAGTGTAAAGGAAAGCAACAAAACATCCTCGCGGGTGTGGCGTAGGATCATCACCAACAAGCCCAATAATGTCAATACCATGAGTGCCATTCCGAAGGAACCGGGCAAATGGCTGGGATAAAAAAGTCCAAAGGATGGTGCCTGGTCGCCTGTCCAATAGGAAAAGAGCCCGCCACCGCTTCCTAATTTGCCCTCCTTTTCGAACTGACCGACTTCCACCATCCCGGCTTTCGACTGATAAAAGTCCAAGATGAACAATGGACAGAAGACTAAAAAACCGATGACCAAGGCGAGGGAGAGCGCCCATAAATTTTTATCGAAAAGTCTCTGCCAAGAAAAACCACTGCTGAGCACTTTGTGGACGTGTGCATAAATAGCAGGGATGATTGCAAAAAACATGCTGAATTTGGTGGCAACGGCCATGGCGCTGAACAGTCCCGCTGCGATATACCAGCGGCGATGGCCCTTTTGTAAAATATGAACCGCTGCATAAACCGCCATCATCGCAAAAAAGGCCGCTGGGATATCTACGGTGCCGTAGTGGCTATGTTGAACATGACAAAAGTTAACCGCCAACAAAACAGACGCGATCCACGCCAATCTTCGTCCATAAAGATGTTTCACAATCAGGAAAAGTACATATACCGACAATACTCCCATGATCACAACCGTCAGGCGGCTCAATAAAAAAAAGGGGAACGGCGTGGTTTCGTAAAAAGTTTTAGCAGCAGCCAGTGAATCTATCTTTCCCGAAATCAACGATCCGACAATGAAAAGGGCAAACGGAATGGTTAATAGATAGGTAAAAAATGGCGGATAGACACCGATGGCGAAATATACCTGTGGATCCATAAAATAAGTGGATAACAACCTGCCGGCTTGCGCCACCAGTTTGATTTCATCGGGATGATATAAGAACGGTTTGCCAAATTGGATCTGATACAAGCGTACGAAAAATGCCACTGCTAATAGAGCCGCCAGCCAGAGGAGGGATTGGTTATCTATTTTTTGTTTTTTAATCATCTTCTCCTGATTAAATACCCAACGATTGATCGTTTCATTGCTATTAAGGCAACTCCCATCGGTTTTAAACCGGTTGCTTGCCGTGTCTTCTCTCTTTTCACCTTTTACGCAATATTTGCTTGAAAGTAGACAGATTCGTCTTAGAAGAAATAAATCGGATGATATCTTACGTATCACCCAAAACTCGATCTCTTTCTCCTCGCGGTTGGAATTTCCGAATCCGATGAGCGAGTTGGCTCAGCAATCAGGATATCTTTTACTTTGGATAAATTAGCTAATTATTCAGCGAAAATCAAGAAAAATCAAGGTCGTCATAGGGGAACTGCATCCATCTAAATAGCGATGATCTTGAAAAGGCAATGATTCTCTGATTATGTGTTAATGGTCGGTTTAACCTGGCCTCTTTTCATAGCGTCAAAGGGTTGAGTAAAGTTATAAAACAAAGTTGAAACAAAAACCGGGTGATTACTCTTCACGTAACTATGATCCATGAGGAACGACTCTCGACAATCAGGTAAAAATAAAGCGATTTTTGCTCGATGCCCAGCCTTGTTCCGAAGCAGGCAAGCCGGTATGGTTAGATACCGCCAAGGTCATTAACCTCAGAAAATAGATTAATAATTTGGTTGTTTTTGATCTTTGAATATTGTTCTTTTTTGCTTAAATTAAAATTTATAATGGAACATTGAATGGCAGCGGTTAAAGTTTTTGCGAATAGATCGGATGCTTATGGCGGTTAGGAGAATGGGATCTTAGAATCATGGGCGGTTTGTTTAGGAATACGTTTTTCGTCACCTTGTCGCAGGGATGGCACATGATCATGGCATTGGTCATGATGCCTTTTGCCTCTCGCTATCTTGGCGTCGAGGGTTTCGGTCAGTATAATACCGCCACTGTGATCATGTTCTATGTCTTTCTCATCAACGATTTTGGCCTCAACACCTGGATTACTCGCGAGGTGGCGCGAGATAAACTGCAGACACAATCGATACTCTCTCATGCCATCGGATTGAAGATCATGCTCATCTTACCCTGCCTGATTTTCGTATGGCTATACTATCTATTAACCGATTACGATACCAAAACCTATCAAGCCATCTGGATTTTTACCGTTTATGGCATCATCGATTCGTTCACCCAGTTGGCCTATGCCATCTTTCGCAGCTGGCAACGGATGGAATTAGAGACTTTGGTGGCTGCCATTGCCAAGACCACATTAACCGGCCTCGGTATTATGGCGCTGGTTTTGGGTTGGGGACTCCAGGCTTTCTCGGCGATGTTCGTAGTCTCCACCCTCCTCGGTTTGCTTGTGGCGTTCTCGTTGATCCGAAAAAAATTCGTGCCCATCGCTGTTCATTTCAACTTTCGGCAGTTCTTCCGCATGCTGACCTTTTCCGCAAATTTCGGGTTGGCGCTTTTCGTCGCCTCCTCATATGACAAGATCGATGTGCTGATGTTGTCTTGGTTGAAAGGCATGGAGACCGTAGGATTGTACAGCGCCCCAAACAAATTGCTCAGCTTCACCAACCTCATCCCCACTATATTCGCCACGGCCTTTTTCCCGCAGATGGCTTATTACGTAAAAGACCACAAAGAGCTGTCGCGCATCTTTTCCCTGGGTGTCAAGTATCTATTCATGCTGGCCATCCCCTTTGTAACAGGGGTATTCTTGCTGTCGAAGCAGTTGACCATTCTTGTTTTTGGTAATCTGTTTTCGGAATCGGCTGTTGCCTTGCGCATCATGGCTTTTGCAGCAGGGCTGAATTTTCTCAATCTTTTCCTTACCAGCGTCTATGGCGCCACCAATCATCAGAAAAAGATCCTACAGATCGAAGTCATTGCGCTTGTTTTCAAAATTGCGGTCAATGTGGTTCTGATTCCAAAATATTCTTATATCGGTGCTGGTATTTCCGCCCTGGCCACCGAGGCATTGGTTTTTATTCTGGCGATGAGCTGGGCCTTGCGCAAAATCACGACGTTGAATGAATGGTCCTTCATATACAAGTTCATCTTTGCCACCTTCATCATGGGGTTTGTTTTATATCTCATGCAGAATCAGCCGTTGCTGCTTTGCGTGGCAATTGCCATAGTCGTCTATTTTGCCATGCTTTTGATGAACGGGGCTTTGGACATCGAGCAAATCAAATACAATCTCAAAAGGCGAACGATTGGATGACGTTTTATTAAATGAGTAATATCGGACATTAACTATGAAGATCACCTATTTCAGTTATTTATATGACATTAAAGGCGTGTCTGCAGGTTCTGCCAACAAAGCGATTGGCTTCATCCGTGCCCTAAACGAGCTGGGTCATGATGCAAAAATCTACTGGCGTTCGGTTCAGCCGGAAGAACTGGTCGGAACAACGTTGAAGCACAAGTTGCGCGAGCGCCTGAAAAAATATCTTTCCAAGTATGTCCACGATATTCGGAGGTTAGCGAGCAATTGGCGCTACTATCGCCAAGAGCTGGACATCCTGCGGCACGAACAACCGGATATCTTATTGCTGCGGAGCGAGTTGTATAATTTTTCTGCGCTCCGTGCCGCGCGGAAATTACAGATTCCGGTTGTCTTGGAAGTGGATTGTCCCACGGCCTACGAACATCGTTATTTAAGCGGTCGCGATAAGATCAAATTGGGCACTCTCCCCGAACGCATCGAGAAATGGAACTGGCGTCACAGCAAGGCGATCATTGCCATCTCTAATATTTTGCGCGACTATTTGATTTGCAACAGTGTCGATCCCGAAAAAATTACCGTTATCCCCAATGGTGCAGACCCGCATCGGTTTCGGCCAGGTGTGGCAGATGATGCCTTGCGCCGACGATTCCCTTTGCAGGGCAAGGTCGTCATCGGCTGGATCGGTTCCCTGGTGGGTTGGTCGGGACTGGAAAATTTGTTAGCGGTCGCCAAACGAGTGTTGGAGTTGCGTCCGCAAGTTGCCTTCCTGTTCGTCGGTGGCGGAAAAAATCAGGAAATCATCGAGAAAACCTTTCAGCAACAAGACATTGGTCGACGTATATTTTTAACAGGAACCATTGACTGGGACGAGGTGCCGGCTTACCTGGATCTCATGGATATTACCATTGCACCCTATCCCAAATTGGATTTTTGGTATCCCTCATCGATGAAAATTTTCGAATATATGGCAGCGGAGAAACTGGTCATCGCATCCTCGGTGGGGCAGATAGCGGAAGTGATCGAGGATGGTATAAACGGCCTGCTTTTCGATCCTGATCAGCAGGAGGAATTGCTGGATAAAATCTTGCTGGCAGTAGATGAACCAGTCAAGCGTACCGAGATAGCGCACCATGCGCGTCAGACCGTTTTAGAAAAATATACATGGGAGGCCCATGCGCGTAAGATGATTACGATATTTGAGCAAGTGCTTAAAGCAAGGGGGTAAGGTACCATGTCGCTGCATACCGTCCTCGTGCGCGATGATGATATCAGCTATTTCACTGATCTCGAACAATTCACGCGGGTGCATCGTTTCTTGTTAGAGCGGGGGCTGCCGTTTAATGTTGCGGCCATCCCCGCAGCCAGCACTGCCATCGATGCCGCTGCCACCAGCCGCAAAGCGTCGAACCCTCGGTCGCAGGTCAAAGTAGCCTATCATGAACTTTACCGTGCAAAAGAGTTGACCGCTTTTTTTTCCTCGAGGCCGCAAATAGAGGTCGCCCAACACGGCTACCAGCATGTTCGCCAGGAGGATGGCACGCCAGAGTTTGCCAGCGAATCAGCTGGCGAGATCCGCCATCGCATCCTCGAGGGCAAGGCGATCATCCAAGGAGCCTTCGGCCGCGAACCCAGATTTTTCGTGCCGCCATTCGATACCGTGTCGCCCACGGCCATGGCAATCATAAAAAACCATTATGATGGCATCAGCCTTTCGCGCTACAGCCATTCTCTTTTGCCCCCCTATCTGTGGTTCAAATTTGCCGTTAATAAATGGCAACAAAAGCATTTGTTGCGCTGGCAAAAATTCATCGTTCTCAGCCATCCTGGATCAGACCTGATTTTTCTGCGCCATGATGAACCGTTGAACATCCATCATTTACCGGCTAAGGACGTTTTGGTGGTGACCGTACACTCTTGGATGTTCTTTGATGCAGCCGGGATGTTAAAAGAAACGATGCTTCAGAGATATGAAACCTTGCTGGCGGCCCTTGCCTCATCCCCAAAAATCCGATTCAAACGGTTTTCGGATTTGGCATAAGGACTGAAAATAAACGCATCATTTTTTTTTGCCAGAAACGAAATTCGATGCAAACGATCACAAGAGCCGATTGGATTGGTTGCGGATTTGTGTCTCAACGTTCGATGACCATTCTTGCAAAAGTTGTTCTGCTTCAGAAAAGGTTTAAATAAGAATGTCGACTCGTCTATCTTTGAAATAAAAACCAATTCCCCTGGCGAACAACCGGGTAAAATATGCAGCATGTCGATTCATATTTCATCGAATTATCGCTTTTTACTTGATTCTTTCTTCGCTATTGACTACATTGAAAAAAAATGATTACTGATAATTCCGAGCATCTATGATGAAGAAGAAAAAGATCGTTCTCATTATTCCGGCCTATAACGAAGCGGCCAATCTTCCGCAAATAGCGGCATCGTTGATTAAAGTGCGTTCGCAGCTATCGCAAGAGGGATATCTTTGTGAATTGGTGGTTATCGATGATGGTTCTGCCGATCAAACCGCACAAGTAGCCGCCAATCTGGGAGCGACGGTCATTTCGCATCCCTACAATCTGGGTGTATGTGCGGCATTGCATACCGGCTTCCTTTTCGCGAAGGAAGCGGATGCCGATTTAGCGGTCACGTTTGATGCCGATGGCCAGCACAATCCCGAGGATGTGCGCACGTTATTGCGGCATCATCTCGCCACAGGCGAAGATGTGGTCATCGGTTCTCGTTTCGTGGCGGATTCTGGGTACCGTAAGAATATCGCCCGCTATATGGGCATACAGCTCTTTTCCATCGTGGTCAAATTGCTCACGAAAAAGAAAATCTACGACATCACCTCAGGATTCCGCTTATTCACTCGGCCAGTCATCCATTATCTGGCGGAGGATTTTCCGCAGAATTATCCGGATGCGGAAATCTTGATCTCGCTGATCAAATCTGGATTCAGCATTGTGGAAATTCCCATCCCCATGCAACAACGGCTTTCAGGTCAATCACAACACAGTCTATTTCGATCCATCATTTATCCCTTCAAGAACTTGATCGCCATCCTGATTGTGTTGATAAGGTTATATGTCAGCAAGAGGAGAAATTACCATGAACTATAGTCTCAATATAAGTTTACAAAGTAAATTGATCATATCGGTGATAGCCATTGCTTTTATCGTTCTCATTCTATCTATGGTATATCGCCGCAAGCTTTCCGAAAGCATGGCCCTGTTATGGATCACGGCGACCCTTGTGGGGCTTTTGGCTATCCTCTCTTCCAAAATACTGTTTCTGATCTCTTATTTATTGGGTATTCACTTTGGCGCCATCGCCCTTTCATTATTGATTTTTGTGTTTCTGATCTTGATACTCATCTATCTCTCAACGAAATTATCGATCCTCTCCGAACAAAACCGTAAGATGGCGCAAAAAACGGCCCTATTGGAGTTCAAGCTACGAAAGTTAACCTCCAAAGAACAGTGAGGTGCCATTATATGAAAAATAAATATTGTGTGCCGAATAAATGGCGGGAGAGGGTAACGAGGAGGTGGGAGTCAAGCCTCGTTGTAGTAGATGACTTGATACATATTGGAAATCATTTCTTGCGCGCCACTTGACGGAATATATCTTCGTATTGATTTACGATTTGCTGCCAGTCATATTTCTGACGCACGCATTCCTTCACAATCTTACGATAATTTTCGACCATTTTTTCATCGTCGAGCACCTGTTGCATTTTCTGGGTGAGATCGTTATCATCGGTGCGAGAAAAGTAGATGCCCGCCTTGCCGAGTACTTCACGGTGCTCGGGAACATCATTGGCCAACACACAATTGCCAAATCCCATGGCTTCCAGCAGCGCCGGATGCGTACCGCCTACCTCGGTTGCCTGGACATAACAATACGCATGGGCCTGCAGTTCATGGTAGCCCTCTCCGAAAACATAACCGGTGAAAATGATACGCGGATCGGTGGTGGCGCGGAGCTGGCGAATATAGTCGCCGCTGTAGGGCGCATCGCCGACGATCAGCAACTTTTTGTCCGTCTTGACTCTTTCGAAAGCGGCTATCACCCGATGGGCGTTATTCTCCGGCTCGAGGCGACTGACGTATAAAACATATTCTCGGGGCTTGATACCCAGTCGTTTTAAAATATTCTGGCTTTGCACATTCATATTGGGCGCGCCGTAAGGGATATAGGTCGAAGATTTGCCGAATTTTTTCTGATAATAGCGCTGCACCTCTCGCGCGTCGGAGACAATAGCGGTCGGCAAAAAGGTCGCTAAAAATTCAGAGATGCGATAAAAAGCCTTTCCCGCAGCATTCCATTTTTGTCGCTTCCACTCCAGGCCATCGACGTTGAGCACCGTCGGCTTGCCCATCAAGCGCGGCAAAAGGGTAAAAATAGCATTGGCGCTGTTACAAATGAAAACCACATCGTATTTAATAAAAAAGCTGTATAATGTGCAAAAAAGCGTATGAGCCACGGTGTCGAAATACTTGTGGCTGATGGTCGGCAAAACCTTGATGCGTACGCCTTTATAATACGGCTTTTTGTAATCGATGATATTCTTACGGCCATAGACGGTGACCTCGTGGCCGCGTTCTACCAATCGCGGTGCCAAATTTTCGACAAACGTCTCAAAGCCACCATAATTGGCAGGAATGCCCCGTATGCCCATAATCGCTATTTTCATGAAACTGGAACCTCGCTATTCTTTACATTGGCATTTCGATGATGTACGGTTTCCCTCCACATCATTCTGATATCAGAAAAAATATTCCTATGCACCACGTATAAATAGGCAACATAACAACCGATACCAAAGGATAACCCCAAGATCAGAATCCCCAGTTTATAAGCCAATCCAATCCGCAGCAACAACCAGCGTAACAACCAGCCGGTGAGGATCATGACAAGGGAAGCCAAGCCCGCTGGTTGTAAGGCTTTGCAAAATTCTAACAAGGTCATTTTTACTTGTCGATTGGTGATGATTTGAATTATTGGAAACGTGCTCAAATAGAGAATGGTATATGCTGCTGCTGCGCCGATCAATCCCCAGCGCGTGCCGAGATATACGCTACCGGCCAGCAACGGCAGATAGCCCAGGTTCCACCACAACTCGATCTGCGGCTTGCCGCAGGCCATCAACACCGAGCCGCGCAGCGTGCCCACGGACTTGAACATGGCCATCGGCACCAGCAGCATCAACGGGATCGCCATATCTGACCATTTACCCCCAAAAACTACCTGGATGAACTCGTCGGCATAGAGACCCAACAACGCCAATATTGGAAACGTAATCAATGAGATGTAAGCCATCGATTGGGCATAGCCGCGTTTGAATCGCGACAAATCGTCTTGCACCGATGAAAAAGCCGGAAAAGCCACCTTAGAGACGATGCCCGATAGCCGAGTGATCGGCAATTTCACTAGATTCAACGCCAATGAGTAAGAACCCAACACCGCAGCGCCGAGCACCTTGCCCACGATGGTGACATCTGCATTGACGACGAAATAATAGGCCAGATCGTTTGCGAGCACCTTGGCACTAAAACCGAACATTTCTCGGAACTCGCTGGCGGAAAAGAAAAACGTCGGCCGCCAATGGCAATATCGCCAAACCAAAACCACATTGACGACGTCTCGTACCAAAGTCTGTGCCACCAGACTCCACACCCCCGCTTTCATCAAGGCCATAGCGATGGAGACCACACCGCTGACGAGCACCGAGGCGGTCTCGATGATGCTGAGTTTCTTGAAATCCATCTCGCGGGTGAGCAGCGATTTTTGCACGATGCCGAAAGAACCGATGATGAAATCGAGTGCAAAAACGACCACCACCGGTTGAACCATTTGGTTGGCAAAAAAAGCGCTTAAAGGAAATGACCCAAAAAAGGAGAGCAAAAATAACAGGATCCCAAAACCCAAGCCGCCCCAGAAGAGCGAGGAAAGCTGGTTGGTGGTCACTTGTTTTTTTTGTACGATGGCGGTGCCGAGGCCGCGATCGTTGACCAGCGAAATAGCCACGGTGATCAAGGCGGCCATGCCGACGATGCCGAAATCCTCCTTGCTCAACAGGCGCGCGAGGATAGCGGTGACGATGAACAACACCCCCTGCATGCTGGTCTTGGCCATGCCAGTCCACAAGACACCGGTGATGGTCCGCTGTTTAAGGTTCATAATGCCCCTCGCTCATCTAAAAAATACCCCGCCAAATGGGGGACCAGCGGAAATGGCAGTTGTTTACAGCGGTAAATACGCACAGGATAGTGAGCTCCTTTCACTTCTGCCACCAGGGAATAATTCATCTCCATCTCCTCGCGGATGAAACTCCAATAACGGGCGAATTTTTTTTCGCTGTGACCATCAAGGATAATAAAACTGGGGCGTTGTTGTTGAAATTTCTTCTCAAAATCTTCATCAAATTTTTTTATAAAGACCGTGGGATGGGTGACCCCCCCATACGGTTGCAAGCCACTGGCAAAGGTCCAGATCATGGCGCCACTGAGCACGGTATCGGATGGCTCGCTTTGCGAAGTTAAAATTTTGGTCACTTGATGTAAGGTCGAAGGAGACCATACAGCTTCGTACTTAGGTCCGATACGGGCGCCGGAATAAGAGGCGGTCAGAAACCATCCAAAAGTCACCAGCAACAACGCAGCGACCACGGTGTCTTGAAGTCGGCGATATGACACCAAAGCCATGGCCATCACTGCGATGGCGGCATAAACCAGGGGTTCCAGACGCAGGAAATGGCCAAGCCAGGCCAGCGCCACTATCCCAATCGCTGCTGTTAATAACTCGGGAAGAGGAGATTGTATGCGTTTCCATAGATACTTTTCGGCCAACATATAAACCACGGTCAAACCTACCGCGAAAGAGAGATGCGCAGCCACCGGCCATTGCCAGTGCCAGAAATAGCGCATCAGGAGGAAAATAACATAAAAAACCAACGCTGCCATAAGTAAGGTCCGCCACACCGACCACGACAAGCGTTTGCAAAGATAGAGGATCTGTGCCGCGGCTAAAATGGTGAGATAAGGAACGACTTCTAAAAAATATTGCGAATAAAAGACACTTTGGATGGATTGATAGACATAGGCCAGAAACGCCAGCAGCGGCCAAAGCAGCCATAGTAAGATGATATGGTTTGCTTTTTGCTGATCACCGGATTGGAGCTGTTGTACGAGAGCCAAACCAGCAGCGAACAATATGAAAGCTGCGAAAAAAACAGCGTCACGCCACGATTGCATGGCATAAGCAGGGTCTTGTTCAAGGATGCGATAACCCTCGCTGTCTACTACCCGCAGTTCGGCCGGCAAGGCGCCAAAAAAATGCCCCAAGCGGCTGACGATTAAATGGACAGGATTGAGTTGAGAGAACAGCAACGAACGTAGTCCCAGGTGATACCCATAATACAAGCCTACAAGCAAACAGACGGAGATAAAACCGGCAAAATAAACTCCGAGGCGGCGCCATCGCACCGACCGATCCTCCGTTGGATAAAAAAGTAAAAACAGGAAAACCGCTGCTGGCAGATAGAGGGTGGTCTGCCGCACATAAAAAGCCAAAGCCGAAGATATACCGGCCAGAAAGAAAAAAACCATCACCCGCGATTGGCTTTGTAAACCGACAATCAGCAAATATGCTGCAACACAACAAAAGAAAACGGCCGGCATCTCGGTCTTAACCACCGTAGACCAGATGAGGGTGTACGGTAGAAATAAATAAATAGCCGCAGCCACTATGCCGGTGGAGGCATCAAACAGGCGCCGGCCGATGAGAAAGATCATCCAGCCAATGCCGACGCAGGCCAAGATTGGCAACAGGCGTCCAGCCCACAGCGTCATTCCGAATAATTTCAGGCAGATCGCCAAGAGTAACGTATAAAGTGGTTGACGTGAGGCGTAATCCACCACTGGGATCATCCCTTGTAACAGCAGCCGGGCATCCATCAGATGGGCGCCTTCGTCGGGGTTGATCCAGCGGAGCGGCATGCCGAGCAAACGCACCACCAAGGCAGTGACGAATATTAGCCCAATCACCCCATGCGAAGGCAATACTAATTTTTTCAACAAGTTACTTATGTTGTCCATCCTCCATGATGGTTGTCAACCAGCAAACTGATTATCCACCAGCCTTACTTCTCATGCCCTAAGGTTGGTCACCATCTGCATTGGTGTTTTCTTCTTTCAAGGCAATACCTACCACCGATAAGCCATAGGGTAATCGCAGAAAACGCAATATATAGTTCTCGAGGTATAAGATATTCGTTAAAATCCAATCCATCCATGGTGGTAGCAACGACAAATCAGACGAGACTGGTCCTCCCTGCTTACGAAATTTTCTTAGCAAGCGCAAGGTTACGAAAATAGGAAAAAGGAAAGTATTTCGATAACTCAGATGCATGCGCTGGAAACCGGCAGACAACAATTTTCTTCTCAAGCTGGTGCAGGTATACCTTCGCGCAGTGTGAATGGCCACATCATGAGAACTTTTCAGCCAATCATAGGCCGGTAAGTTGAGGATCAGAATACCGTTCGGTGCGAGCAAACGATGACATTCTTTCAACACCCACACGTCATCTCTTACGGCTTGATGGTAAATGACATCCAATGAGATGATCACGTCGAAGCGTTCGCTCTTGAGTGGCATGTTTTCCACTGACGCTCTCAGCAATTGGGTTAGTCCGCGCTTGCGACAATAGTCGATAGCCAAAGACGAGATTTCGATGCCGCAACCTTGTAGATGGTATTTTTTGTTGATGGCAGCCAATATGCCACCGGTACCGCAACCTGCATCCAGCAAACGTGTATGTTGGTTTATGTTGTGCTGTGCAAGTAGCTTCAAGATCAGGTGATGTAGCCCTTTATACCACCAATAGCGGTCTTCCATCACGAATAATGTGCTGTATTCCTGGGGTTCCATGTCTGTTTAAAATCTGTTATGGCTACTGCTGAGATCGACGCGATAGATACAGGCCCAGCGCGGGCCAACCCGCAGTATCGCTTCGCATTTCAATCCGGGATGATCTTTACATTCGCTCAGGTGATTCCACGCCCCCAGTTTCCGGTTTGCATTCACCCATTTTGCCCAGGGGTTGTCGCGATTCACCATGAGATGATAACTGAGCCATGCCACATGGGTAATGCTATTTTGCTCGAGCCAGCGTAAAAAAGCCGCTTCGCTATCGCTGGGTGCTTCAGCCAGGGAAGCAAAATCGCGATCGCGGTCTAACGAGGTATAATAGGCAGCAATTCCGGGCTGCGTCATCGCCAAACGATCGCCAGGTTGGCGATTTTGCTCAAACCACTCACCCACCAACCGGAATTCTGCTTTGGCATAGCGAATTTCGTACAGATCGTTTCGTTGAAAGGAATTGATAAAAAAGCTTAAAAAGCAGCAAAGAGTCACAAGCAAGAGAAAACCTGCCCCATAGGAGACCGTCCATCGCTTTGGCCAATAGTAGACCAATAGAGGTATCATTGTAAACATGACACTCGTCCATTGCGGTTGTTGTTGGGGATATGGAAAGGTGATGGTTTTTAAGCTCAGAATCGTACCGATCAGCAATAGGAGACAAACGATGAGAAAAGAATAGGTTGCAAAGAGCTTACTAACAGCCTTGCCAATAAATTTGCTTTCCATTGTAAGTTCGCCTATGTTCTGCCAGCCTTTGACGATCAGGAGAATGGCGATCCAGGAAGCGATGACCACATAATCGGCATTGAAGAATGGCCAGATGCTATGCAGCACCCAATAACTGCAGAGAAAGATGGCCATGGTGAAGACTTGACGCCGTTGGCGTTGCCACAAGAGCCAACCACCCCACAGAAATCCGATCATCACCAAAACGAACCAGAATTTGAAAAGGTGGATCGGCAGAATGCGTAACAAATCGTTCCAAAAAGTATAAAGAAAGCGATAATTAAGGTGATAATTGGTAAAATAGGAACTATAGTCGCCGCCGGCACCAGAACCGGCGCTGTTTACCATGCTCCAGAGGATGATGAACAACGATGAGGCCAATAGGCGCAACACTGCCTTTATTTTGGAAGAAGTAAAGAGAAGATCGGCGAGGAAAAAAGCGCCGATGGCCAAAGCGCCTTCATAGCGTACCGTAGTCGCCACAAAAGCCACGGCATAGGCTCGTCGATCGTCGTGTAGGTACCGCTCAAAAGCCCAGAGGATCAGGCAAGTAACCAGAATCTCGGGCTTGGGTTTAAGGGCCATGCGCAGCGTGAGTGGATGAAAAGCCCAAAACCAGACAACCCATGCGCCAATATTGGGAACGAGGCGAAAAACGATGCGATAGAGAAACCAGATAGACAAGAGGTAACTGAGCATTCCGATGAGTTCTGCAGCATAGAGATCGGCAAATTTACCAGGAATCACCGAAGAGAAAAGAGCGATGAGAACAGAATACAGCGGCGGTCTTTTGAAATTTTCCGGCCATTGCCATTGTCTTAGTTTGGCCGCTTTTTCGGCATAGTCGAAAAAATCGCTATCCGGCACAAAAAATTGATTGACATGGAGAGCAAGGAATAGTATTGCCACTGCATATATGGCCACAAGAAATCTCGATGATGACTGTGTGTCTGCTTGCAGCGGTGTCGGTTCTTGATTCCCCCTAACGACTGTGGTAAAAGTTCTCATTTTGATCTTGAAATGGTTAACAAGGGATGGTGACAACTTCATAGCTGCCTTCTTTAACCCATTGGCCAGTAGTGTTCTTTGTATTTACGATAGAATTCGATAGTCTTGGTCAATCCATCCTGCATAGATGTTCTGTAGCGCCATCCCAATTGGTTTCGAATCTTGCTGTAATCGCCTCGGTAATCGCCGATATCGATGCGTTTTTTGTCGGCCGGAAAGGGGATGATCTCGTAATCGCCGTGGCCGATAATGCTGATCAGTAATTTGACAAAGTCGATCAGGGACATCGGTTCATCGCCGCCGAGGTTGTAGATGCTGCCGTTGCATTCGTCATAGGCTGCCACCAGCAAGAAGGCATCGACGACATCGTCCACATAATTGAAATCGCGAATCTGTTTACCATCGCCGAAGATGCGGACGGTCTCGCCATCGAGCAACTGGCGAATAAAGACGCTGACGAAACCCTGGCGATTATGTTTCATCAATTGCCGCGGACCATAAGTGTTGGTCAATCTCAGCGAAGAAGCCCGGATGCTATAGACGTTGTTGTAGAGGATGTGATACCATTCGCCCGCCATCTTGTTGATGCCGTTGACGTCGGTGGGATGTTGTGGGTGTTTTTCATCCACTGGCAGATAATCCGGCTTGCCATACTGCTGGCGCGTGCCGGCGAACACAATCTTTACTTTTGGATTGTTATGACGGCAGGCTTCGAGGATCGACAATTGCGAGCGGCAATTGATCTCCAGATCGGTAAAAGGATCCTCCATGCTGTCGATATGGCTCACCTGACCGGCCAGATTGAAAATATAATCTTGATCCTGGACCAGATAATTCATGCTATACTGGTCACGGATATCGGCGATATTGACTTTGACTTTATCTTCGATGCCGTGGATATTGAAGAGATTGCCGCCATACTGGGGGATGAGCGAATCGACGATGAGCACATTGGCGTCATATTCCACCAATTTGCGCGCTAGATTGCTGCCGATGAAACCCAATCCGCCGGTGATCATACAATTCTTGTGGCGAAAAATTCGCGGCAATTGCTCACGCCTGGGCATGGCCTCCCTCCTTGCGCACCACTAATTGGAACCATAATTTCAGAAAATCACGGCCCACATGATAGAGACGCTTGAAATTAAAAAACTGCGACTTGCCGCTGGCGCGGAAAAAATGGCTGACGCCCACTTCGGCAAAACGATATCCACGAGCACTGATCTTACGAATCATCTCGACGCAAATCGTGCCACTATTGGAAGTCAATTCCAGATTGTCAAAAATCCTGCGTCGCATCAACCGAAAATCACAGTCCACATCCTTGATCGGCAAGGCAAACATGAATTTGGCCGTATATTGATAAATTTTTCCTAAAACCACCCGATAAAACGGGTCGGAGCGCTTGATTTTAAATCCGTTCACCACATCGACGTCATCGTTCATGCACTTTACCAATAAAAGCAATTCCCGCACATCGTATTGGGCGTCGCCGTCGGTGTAGAATATGAAATCCTTCTTGGCTTCTTTGAATCCAGTGCGTAAAGCTCCGCCATAGCCGCGATTCTTCTCATGATAGACCACGCGAATGGGCTTAAAATGCGTTTCCAGAAAACGCAAAATCTCAAGCGTCTTTTCTTCACTGCCGTCGTCTATCAAAATGACCTCATAATCGTCGGTGACCTTTTCCGCAGTGGTCATCGCCTGAATGGCCATCGTAGGAATCGTGCCCCAATCGTTGTATACCGGGAAAAAAATCGATAACGAAGAAAGTCTTTGCGCCATTATATCTGCTCCATAAACAATAAACGGATTTGTTTGGTGTCACACTGATTTGCATTCTTTCGTCAAGACATGGCCACCCATTGCTGTGTTGAGAGCAGGGTGATACTTTTGCTGACGATCAGCTGCCTCAGCTGGGGATCACAAAGGGCCGATGTCTCATCGTCCACCACATCCGCTTTTTGTCCCAGAAAAAATTTAGGATGGCACATGAGTTCATGGACGCCTTCAGGCAGCTGCTGGATGATTTGCCTCAAAGTCTCTTGTTTGTTTTTGCTCATCGCCAATTCGAACCCCCAAAACCGGCGCGCACCACAAAATGCGGAATATGGCCTCGCTGCCGCACGCATGGAGAGGGCGGTCAGCCATTGCTGGGCATATGCTCGCCATCCGCCCAGTCGCCACGTAAGCAACGACGGCATGGAAATGCTGCGCACATAGCGTATGCCTGCTTCTCGAGACCAGCCCGCCACGATTTTTGCCATGGCCGGTAAGGCATGGATGTGATGATGACTATTCACATGGCTGATGCGCAGTCTCATGGCGGTGAGCCTTTCGGCTTGTGCGCTTAACTCGGCGCGTAGTTGATCAGCGACGAGTCGTCCCCTTAAAACATGGGCAATGAACGCATTTTTAGAATAAAACCGTCCATCTCTGTCCACCAAAGACGGAACCTGCGCTGCTGGCAAAAGCGGTCGGCCCTCCGTCATGTTGATGTGGAGCCCCACTGCCACCCGCTCCTGGCCACGAGCGTATTGGCAAGCCTCGTCGACTTCCGCGCCATTGGCGACTATGCCCACAGTGGTGACGATGCCCTCGTCACAGGCCTTCATAATGGCCCGATTGACCTGATTAGAAATACCGAAATCATCGGCATGTACGATCAACCATCTGCCTTGGTCCATGAAAGGATCACTCTCAACCGATTCCCGATGCGATGTGGCGTCAGACCGTGTCATACACTCGAAATTCAGCAGAGGTGAACCTCTGCTTACCAACCATGTTTAGAACACCGCCTACTGTGCCGATGCTCGATCACGCTCATATTTCATAAGGTGCACACCACCGCGTCGGCATCTGAATTTTCTCAGCCAAAAACCACCCATTCAAGGTCGCAGCTGGGAAAAGAAAATATCCTTTAATTGCTGCAAATTGCGTTCGGCATCAAAAATTTCTTCCACCCGTTGGCGGCCCGCTTTGGCTAATTGCGAACGTTTTTTAGGCGAAGCCAATAATGTTCGTATTTTTTCCGCCAATTCCGCAGCATCCGGTTGCTCCAACAATATACCCGATATGCCATTCTCCACCAATTCGGGAATGCCAGAAATGGCTGTAGAAATGACCGGGACCTCCATGGCCATGGCTTCGGCCAAGACATTAGGGATGCCATCGCGATTGCCCTCCTCATCCACAATGCAAGGCAACACGAATAGCCGAGCCTCTTGATACGCTTGTTTTACTTCCGTGGGCGGTAAAAATCCGGTAATTTCCACACAATCGAGTAGATGATTGAGGCGTATTTGCATCTCCAGCCGGGGCCGTTCCGGCCCATCGCCGATGATGCGGCAACGGAAAGAAACGCCTTGCTCTTTCAGCAGCTTACAGGCAAACACCAACAAGGCGATGCCTTTTTTCTGGACCAATCGGCCGACGGTAAGAATCAGTGGCGGCGATCCTTTAGGTTTGGCTTCGCGCCGAAATTTCGCGAGATTAATGCCATGCAAATTGACGAAAATCTTTGCCGCGTCTATCTCCGGATATTTTTCCAACAAATACTGACGGTTATACTGTGTGCAGGTGATGATAAAACTTGCCCGCTGCATCTTTTCTTTGAAAATCACCTGCGGAGTAAAAATATCATAAGCGTGAGCGGTAAAGCTAAACGGAAGATCCAGCAGCATCGCCGCCAACAAGGCGAGACTGGCAGCAGAATCGGCAAACTGGGCATGCACCAAGTCAAAATGGCGATCCAGCATAATGCGCGCCACTGGAGCGATGAGCAAAAAATGCAACAGCACGTTCTGCCGCTGCACTTTGGTCAGTTCCTTCTTCTTCACAGCCGCTCGCCACGCTGCTCGCACAACCGATTCGCCCCGAGTGCGATGATGCCAGGCGAAACGCCACGTCTTGAAATATCGGCGTGGATAGTGCCAAAGAAAATAGAGATGTCCCTTCAACACCCTCCGGCTGCTCATTTGCGAGAGGATATAAAACGTACTCTGCTGCAAAAAACCCAATTCCACATTCAGACTCTCAGCCGAAGGCGGGTTCAAGGCAAAAGTCTCAATAGAAAGCCCACGCTCCCGCAAACCAATCACTTCTTGATTGATGAAACTCTCAGAAAGAACAGGAAATTGATTCAATATATAGGCGATCCGAAGCGTACTGCTTTGAGTTCTGGATGTATTATGACCCATCTTTGAACGACAAACCCCTTATTTTAGATATTCACCGAATCGATGACGATAAAATTCTACCGTCTTTTCAACCCCCCGTTGCAAATCGATCGTCGGGTGCCAACCAGTTGCTTTATTCATTTTGTCATATGTGATGACGAATTTACGGATGTCAATATTCTGCCGCTGCGGTGGAAACGGCACGTGCACATATCGGCCTTTGCCCACTGCGGCGATGACAGTTTTGACCATGTCGAGGAACACCGTTTCCATTCCAGAGCCGATCATGAAAAACTCACCGTCGGCCTGCGGATAGAGAGCAGCGCGGACAAAAGCATCCACCACATCATCGATATAGATATAATCCCGCGTTTGCAAGCCATCGCCATAGACGGTGATGGGTTTATCCTGCATGGCGTTGCCGATAAACCAATTGAGGATGCCATAGTACCCATGTTGCATCTGACAGCGCGGCCCATACACATTATTCAAACGCAGAGAAACCACCGCAAAGCCATAGATCTTGCCATATAGAAACAGATATTGTTCGGCGGCCAATTTATTGATGCCATAGACGTCGGTAGGTCGCGTCGGGTGCGCTTCGTCCACTGGTGTATAGATGGGCTCACCGATCTGGCCGCGGCTACCGGCATAGATGATTTTGACGTCAGGGTTCAGTTCGGCGCAAGCGCGACAGAGATTCAGCGTGCCATGACAATTGATAGCGGTATCTAAATCCGGGTCGGCCATGGAAATTTCTCTGCCCACCTGAGCGGCCAAATGAAAAATGTAATCACGACCGGCGACATATTTTTTCAGCGTTTCATAATCGCGCACGTCGGCCTTCACCCACTGCACATCATCCTTGATTTCAACGATATTGGCCAGATTCCAGCCGTACGGCTCGAGGCAGGCATCATAGATAACCACCTCGGCACCTTCTTGCACCAAACGCTGAGCCAGATTACTGCCGATAAAGCCCAACCCCCCGGTGATCAAAACTTTTTTACCGTGCATGCTTGGTTGATGATTCTCCATCCAACTCTTCAATTAGTTTAGCGAATTCTGTTCCAATCCTCTGTATCGTGCAATGCTGTTGAAACACCGCATGGCCGCCTGCGGCAATTCTCGCGCGTAAATTCGCATCTTTTTTCAACGTCATGATGGCATCAGCGATGGCCTGCGGATTGGCGCGGTCCACCAGATAAACGGATTCTCCATGGGTGAGGAGTTCCTGTACCGGTTCATTACGTGCCGTCACCAGCGGTTTGGCCATGGCCAAGGCTTCCACCACTTTGTTGGTGGTGACACGGAAAACCCGGTCCACCTCGCCAAAGATGCCCAGACAAAGATCGGCTCGTGCCATCATCTGTGCCAGCTCGGCATAAGGAACCGGCGGATACAAGTGCACATGCGGCAAATCTAACTGCTGCGCCAAGCGACGATCGGCTTCATAGGTGATGCCGCGGCCGATGATCTGAAATTCGACGTCCTGATCCCGCAACAGATCGGCAGCCTGCAAAATATACTTTACACCATGAAACGGCGCATACTCGCCATGGAAATGAACTAAAAATTTATCTGTGGATTTCGCCACCTGCAGCGGTCGAATAATTTCATCGTCGACCGCCAAAAAAATGCGACGAAATTTTTCACCCTTGACGCCAAAGGTGCGGCAGAACCAATCGATGTGCGCTTGGCTCTCCAGAACCACGCGTCTTGACCATTGGTAAGATAGCCAATCGCTCCAGCCATACAGCCTTGCCCGCAAACTATCGGGTTTAGCCACCCCACGGTCATACACCATCGTATCCAGCGTGGTGATGTACATGTCGAAAAGGATGGGTTTAACCGTCAATTGCCGCAGAGCGGGTAATAGGAGCTGACCATAGAATCCGACCAGAACCAAATCACACTGCATAGCCAAGCGCGCCGCGCGCAGGAGCAGTTGCGGATAGTGTTTGAAAGAACGATCGCGCGGAAAACATCCCACCACCTCATACCCTTGTCGCTGTAGCGCTTTGAAAACAATGTGGTTACGCGAGTAGGTTTGCTCTCGACCGGCGACGAATAGAATTCTTCTGATCACTTTCCGCCACCCGTTTTTTGCTCATCCTGCTGCAGTTCGAGTTTACGCAGCCGATAGAGCGCATTCTCGATCAATTGCCGATTCGAACCGATAATATCAGCCAACAAGCCCATGACGAATATCTGAAAGCCGACGATCAGTAACACAGCCGTTAAAATAAGCGATTGAATATGACCGGCGCCACCAGCGGTGAAATAAAAATATAAAAATCGCATGCCCAGAATCAATCCCATCCCGAACAAAATAGCGCCGATGTAAGAGAACATCTTCAGCGGTTCGTACATGGTATAGATGCGGAGAATGGTAGCAACGGATCGTTTAATATAAACCCAATTACTTTTGAATAACCGCGAACGCCGGGTTTGGGGATTGGTGCGCACCGGCACGTAGGTAACGGCTAGGTTCTTTTTGCCGGCCTGAATGATGGTCTCTAACGTGTATGTGAAACGAGACACCACGTTCATCTGCAAGGCAGCCTCGCGCGAGAGGGCACGGAAACCGCTGGTGGCATCTGGTATCTCGGTATTCGATACCTGCCGTACTACCCAGCTGCCCAAACGCTGCAGTTGTTTTTTCATCCACGAAAAGTGGGGGATCTGGCTGGTGTTACGATCTCCGATCACCACATCGGCTTTGCCCTGCAGGATCGGTTCCACCAGCTTGATAATATCTTGGCCGCAATATTGGTTATCGGCATCGGTATTGACGATGATATCTGCCCCCAAACGCAGGCATGCATCCAAACCGGTCATAAATACCGTAGCCAACCCTTTATTCTTGGTCAAACGCACGATATGATGGACGCCGAGATCTCTGGCCACCTGCGCGGTGCGATCGGAACTGCCATCGTCCACCACCAAAAGTTCGATCTCATCGATGCCGGCAATGTGACGGGGCAGATCATGGATGGTCGCCGGCAAGGTCTCCGCCTCATTGTAACAGGGTATTTGGATGATGAGTTTCACTGCTTACTCGATGATCTCCTCGATATTATAATCCTTAATTTCATTGGCGTGGGTGAAGATGATCATCTCCGCCAAAAGTCCGATGGAAATCATTTGAATGCCGATGATGAAAAGCATGGTACCCAATAGCAACATGGGTTTGCCGGCAATGCCACCGATGCCTAAAATGCGATAGATGAACAAATAGATATTGATAGCGGCGCCGAGAAGCGTGAAAACCGCGCCGAAGAATCCGAGAAAGTGCAGGGGCTTTTTCGAATATCTGCTGAGAAAAACCACACTGACCAGATCGAGAAACCGACGGATGTAATTCTTGGGATAGACCGACTGATCGAAGCGACCGGGCAATTGCTCGACTTTTTCTTCGGCGAGTTTATATCCCTGACGATGAGCCAACACCGGCAGAAAGGCATTGAGCGCTCCATAATAAGGCACATGCGCCAACACCGGCCGCCGCAAAGCCAATACCCCGCTGTTGACGTCGTGCAAATGCAGCTTGGTCACGCCATTGGTCAGGCCGTTGAAAAGCTTGGAAACCATCTGATTGAGCCAAGAATCGCGACGCGGATAGCGCACCCCAATCACCACATCGTATCCTTCTTCTAATTTTCTCACCAGCTTGAGCAAATCGGTCGGATTGACGTGCACGCGACAGGTAAAAGTCAGTAACAGGCGGCCTCGCGCGATTCGGACACCAGCATCCAATGCCGAAGCTTCGCCAAACGTGGTGCGCAAGCGAATGATTTTGACTTTGTCGTCGCTTTGGCGGATGGCGGATAATTCTTGCCAGGTGGCATCACTGCTGCCATCGTCCACATAAATGATTTCGTAACTGCCAGCATAATCCTGTAATACCATCTTTAATTGTTGGTGCTGATCTCGAAGAAGGCTTTGTTGGTTATAAGCCAAGACGATGATCGAGAGATCCTTCGTGTCCGACGAGCCTATTTGCCCCTTATCTTGCAATTTTGTAATTCCCTGCATAATCAATTCATTGAATCAAATTATAAATTAGATATTTTTCTAACAAAAAACAATTATAAAATTTAGTTCATAACACTTTTTCGAAAAGAAAAAGAGGCCATGAAGCTTCATGATGTTTCTCTCAATTTTGAATGTCCTCAGTCCGGGCAGCAGGGCCATCCAATATCTCGAAAAAACTTTTACGCGATCCGGTCTGGACGATGAGTTTACCGATGAGTCCGAAAAAGATCATCTGTCCGGCCGACACCCATAGCAAAACCGTCAATATGAGCAGGATGTTGATATCGATCAAGGTGGCATGTTGAACGAAAAGTTTATAGAACATGGCGATAAGACTCATCAGCCCGCATATAAAGAACAAGGCGCCGATCTTGGCGAAAAATATGAGGGGGTTGTGCAGATGTCGCATAATCAGGCGGATGTTGATCAAATCCATGATGACGCGGAAGGTACGGCTGAGGTTATATTTAGAAGTACCAAATTGCCGTGGATGATGTCTCACCGGCATTTCGGTTATTTTGGCACCCTCGATGCGGAGGAGCGCCGGAATAAAACGATGCAACTCCCCGTACAGAGAAATGCGCCGAAGGACATCGCCACGAAAGGCTTTGAGGGAACAGCCGGTATCATGCAGACGCACGTTGGTAACCGAACAGATGAGGCGATTGGCAATTTTGGAGGGTATTTTCCGCAAAACTAATTTATCTTTGCGGTGTTTTCTCCAACCGCTGACCACATCATATCCTTGTTCTATCTTTGCCAACAGTGCCGGTATATCGGCGGGGTCGTTTTGCAAGTCTCCGTCCATAGCCACCACGATTTCGCCTCTTGTAGCAGCAAAGCCTGCCGCCATGGCAGCGGATTGGCCGAAATTTCCGCGAAAGAGTATGGCGTGGATGGATGGATGCTTGTGTGCCAACAAGCGCACTTTTTCACGTGTGCCATCGGTGCTGCCATCATCAACGAGGATGACTTCGTATGGCTTTTTCAATCTCTCTACCACCGGTTCGAGCTTTTGCCACAGCCGTTCGACGTTCTCCACTTCATTGTACAGGGGAACGACAATGGATAAAAAGATATTTGGATCATGATTTTGCATATTTTTTTCTTCGCAGCCAGCCGACCATGAGGGTCACCGGCAATAGAATAACGACCTCCAATAGAACCGTATACAGATTATGGCGATTGAATAAACTGGCGAAAAAATCTCTCGCATCCGAAGAGCGATAGACGTCGGAAAAGATCGGAATCGGTGATCTCAGATATTCAGACCAGAACGGCCAAAACAGTGGGACACCATAAGGCTCGAAAGAGTCGACGCTGAGCGTGTCCAATAAAAGATGCGCCATTCCCGCCAGGACAAAAAGCCATAGGGCTTGTTTTCTTTCCTCACGGCGAATCATCCCCCAAAGCCAGCCGCCTAATAGTCCGGCGCCCACCACAAAGATCAACGTGTGCGTCGCTTGGTGATGGTACTGGTTGGGGTTTCCCGCTACATATCCCAACAAAAGATCGAAATCGGGCAAAATGGTAAAAATCAACGTAGCCAATATGAGCCGCCATTGCCGCAAGGGGATACGATAGCCATTGAGCAACATGATTCCACTCAAACCATGTCCGATGGGTGTAGGCATACTTGTACCCATTTAAGATAGCACAGATGACCATGTTAAAAATTACGCTATTTACCTTTAGGCCCATTAGTCGCCACGCTGGTGAAGGGCGACGGGCAACTCATCGCAAACAGGAATGTCCACGCTTCGATTTTGGCCTTAAATTTATTAGCAGCATGAGCGAACGATCGCTGAAAAAGCTTTTCACCAGCAAATCAAGCCCACTGGTGGCGGAGAATCAGCTGATGATTATTTAAGGTCATCGATGGGGGGATGGTAGGCAAGTCATCCTCTCGCCTATGACTCCGGCCGCCATTCTTCGATACCGCCTGCTGATTTCCAATAAATTCACTCTTTTTTCTTCTTTGGATATTAATTTAAAAGAAAAACTTGACAGATGAAACAGCTTTTTTTATGCGCATGAAAAAAAATGCTTGCATTTTTGTATTCAGGGTATTATATTTAACTAAATATTTAGTTAAACTAAATGGTTAATTAATACCTTAGGAGTTCATTTCAAGTTGGAAGCAGAAAAAACCCGAGAAAAGATCAAAGCCGCAGCTCAGGAGGTTTTCGTCCAACGAGGCTATGATGGCGCGCGCATGCACGAGATCGCAGATCGTGCCGGTGCCAACAAGGCCATGATCTATTACTATTTTAATTCCAAAGAAACCCTCTTCGAAGCCATTCTCCGCGAAACCTTCCACGAAATGATGACATCGGTGCGCAATCTCTTCTCCGTTCCCATCACCGATCCGGAAGAAATTATCCCCAAGATCGTCCATCTCCATCTGCAATTCCTGCGGGATCATCCGCATATTCCGCAGATGATGGTTCGCGAGATACACAGCGGCAACCCCATCGTAACACGCGTCATGAAGCAAATCCTATCGGAAGAGGCTCAAGAGAATATTGAGCAAATTGCCCGGTTTTTCTTTATCGCCAAGCAGCGCAAAAAGATCCGATCCGTTGATGCAGATCAAATCATCTGGAATATCCTGGCGCTGAATCTTTTCTATTTTTTCACCAAACCAATGTTGCAGACCATCTGGCCGAACCAATGTGCCGATGAGGACAGACTCTTACAACGTCGGGAAAAAGCCATCGTCGATTTGCTGCTCTACGGACTGTTGCCACGACCAGAGAGAAAAATGAATAAAGAGCAAAAATGACCATTTGAGGTTCTCATGCGAAAGATATTCATATTCATGACACTTTTCACCTCCGTCTATGGGCAAATAACCCTACATCAATGCCTGGAGAAGGCAATCACGAACAACCCGGTTTTTCAGGCTTCCAGGTTGGCCACGGAATCGGCACGGCAAGAGGTCCGGCAGGCCAATGCCGCACGCTTGCCTTCTTTGGATTTCTCCGGTTCATATCGCCGCCAGAGCACTGTTCCGGAGCTGCGCATCGATGCCATTGAGCTGCCTTTCGGTGGCAGTTTCACACCCTTCCCTGGCGGCAGCATGCGCTTGGGCACAGCAGACAATTATGATTTTCGCCTCACGCTCAGCCAGCCGCTGTTCACCGGTTTTCGCTTATACAACACCTCACGTGCCGCAGTAGCCATGAGCCAGGCCAAAGAATACGAACTCTGGCGGGCGCGCAACGAATTGATCTATCAGGTCGAAGCCACATATGCCGCGGTTCTCAAGGCGCAGCAATTTCGTGCGATTGCCGAAACCGTCGTCGAGCAGGTCGACCTCCATCTCAAGGATGTAAAGAATCTCATCGAGCAGGGACTGGTGCGGAAAGACGAACTGCTCAAAGTTCAAGTCAAACGTTCCGAGGCCGAACTGGCGTTGCTGCGCGCAGACAATGCGGTATTCCTGGCAAGGGCTGCCCTGGAAAACCTGCAAGGCTCCCCCCTGCCTGCTGAAATGTCCTTAGAACCCATGACCCCAGATAGCGGGCAGTCGCCAGATATCAACACCTCCCTTAAAACAGCTGTCGAAAATCGTCCGGAATTACGTCTGTTTTTCCATAGCATCGAGGCGGCCGAAGCAGGTCTAAAAATCGCCCAGGGTGGTAGGTTGCCAGCTTTTGCTGCTTTTGCCAGTTTTGGTTATGGCAAACCGGGGTTGGATTTCATCAATAAAGAATGGATGGATTATTGGCTCGTTGGTATCGCAGCAGAATGGAATCTGTGGAATTGGGGTAAAATCAGTTCGCAAATACAGCAGGCCGAGCTGAATCTGCAAAAGGTGACTTATAACCAACGTCAGGCATACGATGCGATCACTCTGGAGGTAACCCAAGCGTACCTCCAATGGCAGGAAGCACAAAAGCGCCTGGTATTGGCCGAGCTGATGGAAAAACAGGCAGGAGAAAATTTCCGCGTCAGCGAACAGCAGTATCGACAGGGACAGGCCTCTCACAGCGACTTTTTCGATGCTCAGAGTGAATGGACGCGAGCTCGACTACAAAAAACCGAAGCAATCATCGACGTCGCTCTGGCTCAGGCGAATTGGCGAAAAGCCGTGGGATTATCGGCCCGTCATTATGGCTTACTGACAAAGGGATCAATGCCTGATAGAAAAGGGGTTGAAATAAACCATCACCAAAAATATTTTTAGTATCCTATTATCAAAAAATTGCGGCGATGGCAATTCAAGATGTCTCGTCGCTGGCGTTCATCGACATGACACGTTTTTTGAATTTAATTCTGTTATAACGAAAACATTATTATTACTTGTTGCTGGCGCTCCTCGACATGACAGTTTTTTTATGTTCACACGTTCACTAAAGCCTGAACAACGTAATTTCTTTATTAGAACTTGATCTCTGACAAGGATTCGGATCTGCAGATAATCGAATTGTGGAAAATTTATGGTTTTTCTATCATCTATCAAACACACGAGGGTATTATGAGCCCAATTTTTCAACGGATGATCATTGCTGGTATTTTGGTTATGTATCTTTCTTCTTGTGATCGTCAACAGAACAGAACCATCAGCGGATCGGGGACGATCGAGGCCACGGAGGTTTTGGTCAGCGCTAAAACCGCTGGAGAGGTGACCGATATATGGGTTAAAGAAGGAGATTTGGTAAAAGAGGGGCAACGGTTGGCGCAAATCGATAGCGAAAAAGTCCATTTAAGCAAGCAACAGCTGCTGGCAGGTTTGCTGGAATTGCGCCTCAACCTGGACGCTGGCAGACGCAGCGCGCAATTAGCGAAGGATCATCTCGATAACACGGCGAAGAAATTCCAGCGCATCAAAACCTTGCTGGCCGAGGGTAGTGCCACCCAACAGCAATACGACGACCTCGAGACCGCTTTGAAAGCAGCCGAAACGCAATATCAAAATGCGCGCACCACCTTGGAAACGTTAAGTGCCAAAGAGAAGCAACTTTTGGTACAATTGGATTTACTGGACAGCCAACTACGCGACACCAAAATGACGGCCCCCATCAGCGGCATAGTGATCGAAAAATACATCGAGAAAGGCGAATTAGCCCGACCAGGCTCTCCCATCGTCGGTCTGGCGGACTTGCATCATTTATGGATTAAAATTTATGTCAAAGAGGTCGACCTGGCGCGGATTGCCCTCAACCAAGCGGCAGAGGTCAAAATCACGGCTTACCCGCAGCAGCCTTTTTCTGGCCGCGTCAGTTGGATCGCCGCCAAGGCCGAATTCATCCCAAAAAACGTACAAACTAAAGAGGCACGCGCCGATCTGGTCTATGCGGTAAAAATTGAGGTTGAAAATCGCGACCAGATTCTCAAGATCGGCATGCCGGCGGATGTGATCTTGAAATAATTTCCGCGGCTTAAGCTTTATAGTCGCCTTACAATTTTTAACACAAAAGATGATCAAGTTTATGTGATTGTGTGAAAACCGCTAAAAAATGTGTCATGTCGATGAGCGCCAGCGACGAGGCATCTTATACTGTCACTGTCGCAATTATTTGATAATATTAGAAATATTAAAAGATCATACCGTTAAACTAATAGCGTTTATCTGTCATTTTTTAGTAAAATATTTCGTTTTCCCAGTCTCTATCCCTTGGAGGCAAAAAATAGCGAATTCGAAAAGTGAGTGTTGAAATCGACATAAGGGATATTTGTAAATCCTTTGGCCGAGTCGTTGCATTGGCTGGCCTCACCCTGGAGGTGTGGCAAGGCGAATTGTTTGGCCTCATCGGTCCCGATGGCGCGGGCAAAACTACGTTATTGCGCATTCTCTGCGGACTCTATTATGCCGACTCTGGCAGCTGTCACATGGCTGGTTTAGATGTGAGGAAAAACACCCGCACCATCCGCGCTATGCTCGGATATATGCCGCAGCGTTTCTCGCTCTATCCCGATCTGACTGTGGCTGAAAACATGCGTTTTTTCGCCGATCTTTTTCAGGTGCCGGCCGCTGAACGGGAAAACCGCCTCCAGCGCCTGCTGAAATTCAGTCGTCTTGAACCCTTTGTACATCGCCGCGCCGCAGCCCTCTCCGGAGGCATGAAGCAAAAATTAGCCCTCTCCTGCACACTCATTCATACACCCAGAATCCTATTGCTGGATGAACCGACCACGGGCGTTGATCCGGTCTCGCGCCGAGAATTCTGGAATATCCTTGCGGAATTACGGGATCAGGGTGTGACCATTCTCATCACCACGCCCTACATGGATGAAGCGGCCAAGTGCAACCGCATCGCCTTCTTCCATAAAGGAAAAATATTACTGACGACCGAACCAGCAAAGATCCCCTCTTTTTCGAAAAATATCCTCCTGCAAGTTCATTGTCATGACCAGGTGCGAGCTGCAGCAATTCTGCAAGAGAGTAGGGCATTTGCCAACGTCAAAATCTTTGGCGATCGACTACACGTCAGCGGCACAGAATCGCCCACACAAATGAAACAAGAAATCAGCCGCCTATTATCCAGTAAGGACATAGAAGTCCGTGCGATTGAATCGATACCTGCCGGCATTGAAGACGTCTTTATGGAATTGATGCATGAATAAGTTGGCACAAATAACCCCTTCCGTACAAGTGGAAGAACTGACTCGCAAATTCGGCGAGTTCACTGCCGTCGATCATATCTCCTTTACTGTCCAACAAGGAGAAATTTTTGGCTTTCTCGGTGCCAACGGTGCCGGAAAAACCACCACCATAAAAATGTTGTGCGGCTTGTTGTTGCCTACCTCCGGCAAAGGCTATGTGGCGGGATTCGACATCTATTCGCAGACCGATCAGATCAAACAAAATATCGGTTACATGTCGCAAAAATTTTCCCTATACGATGACCTCTTGGTACGTGAGAATCTGGAGTTCTACGGCGGCATCTACGGTCTTGATAAACAGGAGCTTCGTGTAGCCATGGCTTCATCCATTACAGCAACGGGGTTGGCCGATCATTTGGACAAGCTCACCGGCGACATCCCCATCGGTTGGAAACAACGATTGGCTCTGACCTGCGCCATCCTCCATCGCCCTAAAATACTCTTTTTAGATGAACCTACCAGTGGGGTAGACCCGATTTCTCGCCATCAGTTCTGGCGGCTCATATACGATATGGCAGAAAAAGGTACCACTGTTTTTGTGACCACCCATTACCTGGAAGAAGCCGAATATTGTAATCGCCTGTCGATCATGCACGACGGCCGCATCATGGATATCGGCGCCCCGCAACAATTGAAAGAGAAATATCACAAATCGTCCATCGAAGAAGTATTCATTCACCTGGTGCAAAAATGAAACCGAGATTCGTGGCTATATTACAGAAAGAATTCATACACATCCGGCGCGACCCGCGCAGCCTGACCATTGTCTTTCTTTTGCCTCTTATTATGATCTTTTTGTATGGTTATGCCATCACGTTCGATATCAGAGAGATCAAGATCGGCCTCCTGGATGAGGATCGCAGCCCGGCATCTCGGGAGCTGATCAGACAGTTGACCAAGTCGCGATATTTTGTCGTCACCACCGACCTCGAGGAGCGTCGCGATATTGAGGTTGCCATGCTCGAACGCAGAATCACTGCCGCCGTGGTCATTCCATCTCAGTTTGGCCGCGACATGCATCGGTCGGTGCAAGTGCCAGTACAGGTTTTGGTGGACGGCTCCAATTCCAATTTGGCCACAGTGACGGCTAATTATCTCAAGACTTTCTTCATGACCTATTCATTGCAGATCAACGCCCAATGGCTAAAGGTGCCGGTGAATATGGAGCCCCGTGTGTGGTATAACCCCGATCTCAAAAGCGTTCATTTTATCGTCCCGGGGCTGATCGCTGTCATCATGATGTTGATCTGTGCGCTATTGACATCGACCACTATTGCCCGGGAACGTGAGACGGGCACGATGGAGCAGATATTGGTTTCCCCTATTCGTTCTCTGGAGATCATTGTCGGCAAAACGTTTCCCTATATTTTTCTGGCGCTCATCGATGCTGTAGCCATCGTTCTTTTTGCCTATGTGGTATTCAGCGTGCCGTTCCGCGGCCAGCCTCTTTTATTCTTGTTTTTTGCTTTGGTCTACGTTTATACTTGTTTGAGTTTTGGCATATTTATCTCGGCGCGGGTTAAAACGCAGCAGGTGGCGATGATGGTGGCACAGGTGAGTACCACCTTGCCTTCGCTTTTGTTGTCGGGATTCATCTTTCCCATCGTATCGCTGCCGAAAATTTTGCAGATCATCAGTTACTTGGTGCCGGCCAAGTATTTTCTTATTATCATTCGTAGCCTCATGCTAAAGGGGGTTGGTCTGGGGCAGCTCTGGCAACCGACGCTGTTTTTATTGGTGTTCGGCACGTTGCTGTTGGCAGTAAGTGCCAATCGATTCAAAATCAACCTGGAAGGATAAATCGTTGCGCAAAATATTATCTATCATCCGCAAGGAATTTCAGCAGATCCGACGCGACCGACCCATGTTGGCCATCTTGTTCGTTGTGCCCATCGTGCAGTTGTTGGTACTGGGTTATGTGGTGTCGTCGGAAGTGAAGAATGTGCCAACTGTAATTTGTGACATGGATCGCTCGCCAGATAGCCGCGACCTCATCGCCCGCGTGATCCATTCCGGTTATTTTGACGTCCGTTATTTCGAACCCCAAATGAGTGAGATGACAAAATATCTCGATTTAAATAAGGCGACTTTGGCCATTGTGATCCCGCAAGAATTCTCGCGCAATCTGCGAAAAAACGTGCCCACACAAATTCAAATACTGATGGATGGCCAAGACTCCAATTCCGCCGTGATTGCCATGGGGTACATCGGTGGTATTCTCGAGAGCTTTATCAGCGACCGCCTCCATCGGCAGATGATCGAGTACGCCGGTCAGGTGGATATCCATCTGGTCACGCCCGTTGTACGCATCTGGTATAACGAAGACCTGAAGTATAGCCACTTTATGGTGCCTGGTATCGTTGTCTTTTTATTGACGATGGTCACTTCGCTGGTGAGCGCCATGGGTTTGGTGCGCGAGCGCGAGCTGGGAACGCTGGAACAACTACTGGTGGCGCCGATTAAAAAGCACGAATTGCTTATCGGCAAATTGGTGCCATTTGCCCTGCTCGGTTTTGTGGTATTCGCACTCGGTATCGCCTTTGCCAGAATCTGGTATCATATACCCATCGTTGGTAATCTGGGCATCATTGCTTTGTTTGCGTTTTTGTATCTTTTTTCCACTTTGGGCATCGGCCTGTTCGTCTCGGCTTCCTCGCACACTCAACAACAGGCCATGTTCATGACCATGTTCTTGTTGGTATTCTTTATACTCATGTCCGGCTTTTTCGTGCCCATCGAAAACATGCCAAAAACATTACAATATCTCACCTATCTCAACCCCATGCGTTATTTTATATTGGTGGTGCGTGAAGTTTTCATCAAAGGAGCGAATCTGCACCACCTCTATCTGCAAGGCATTGCTTTATTGATCTTTGGTGCCCTGATCTTTTCCTTGGCTGCCATTCGATTTCAGAAGCGGTTGAAATAGGTTCTCATGAAATAAAAAAATATAGTTTTTTTCAAAAAAAATATGTAAAATTTAGTCTCATCTGTTCCTATTAACAAAATAACTCTTTTTTAGTTATCAGGTTGTAAGCTTTGATCCCGATCCTGTGTTAAGGCTTATGATGTTTTAAGATCAGTCGGATTCCCCTATTGGGTGGGAGTTTCGAACTTGACTCGCGAGATATTACAGAATTCTGGTTTGAACGTCCGTTTGTGTTAGTATATGGAGAAAAATTTGTCATATCGAGGATCGTCACTGTGAGACATCGTTAACTGCCATCACCGCAATTATTTGAAGCTAAGATGAGCGATTACCCTAATTTTGCGAGGGTTTTCGATTTTTGCAAGGTAGTCTCTTGAACACCAATCGCTCAATTTAGGTTGAAATATTATAGATAGAATTCATGATTTAGCAAAATGGCGGGGGTTGCTTGTGCTTTTATTTTTAGAGACATATTTGTTTGCCCATAATCACCTATGCCAGAACTGCCCGAAGTAGAAACCATACGGCTTGGCCTGTTACCGAGGTTACAAAATAAAACCTTAGCAAGCATTGTCATCCACGAAACGCGATTGCGTAGGCCCTTGCCGGAAAAAGCGTTAAAGCAGCTGTTGGGTTGCAGATTGATGGACATCCAGCGTCGGGGTAAATACCTGTTGTTCCTATGGGATAATCAATTGGTGCTGTTGGTGCACTTGGGTATGAGCGGTCGGCTGGGATATTATGAGCAGGCAAAGGAAAGGGAACCGCATACCCATGTCATATTTGGTTTTCAAAAGAGTGGGCAATTGCATTTTCGCGACCCGCGTCGTTTTGGTTTTATAGATCTTTTACCCGCGGACGAGACGACTAATTTTCCGGCCTTGCGGCAGCTGGGAGTGGAACCATTATCCAAGGATTTTCGTACTACTTACCTAAAGCTTCAATTAGCAAAATCAAAGCGGCCGATCAAGCAGGTTTTGATGGACAATCGCGTGATGGTCGGAGTAGGCAATATCTATGCTGCGGAAGCGCTTTTTCATGCTGGCATCCATCCTCAACGGCCGGCGTGTTCGTTGCGCGAAGATGAGATAAGAGCCCTGCGCCAGGCGGTGGTTTCGGTGCTGCGCCGTGCTCTGCACAAAGGCGGCACCACGCTGAACGATTTTCGTAATGCTGAGGGCGAGCCTGGATATTTTCAGAACCAATTATCAGTCTATGGCCGCGGAGGCGAACCCTGCCGCAGGTGTGGCGCGCCCATCGTGCGCTTCGTCCTTAACGGACGAAGTTGCTTTGCCTGTACGCGGTGCCAAAAATAGGGGGAAGACGCGACGACCTTAGGCAATTGTGGAATCTGTTCGACTAATGTCTCATAAACTTGCCTCAACCTACTCAGGGGGTAAAAAGGAGGCGGTTCAAAAAGAAAACCAAATCTCGATGAGGGTAAAGTTCAAACTAGAACTAAGAATTTGAGGATATTTTCAAAGCTATTGTATATGTATCCATAGCCTCACAATTTTTGTTTAATCATTTTATGTCGGATCGATTGATATGAAGTATGAAAAGTTTTTTCTCAACCTTGGTGAGAAGACAGTCTCTTTTTTCACCACCGTCACCGAAATTTCGCAGATGTTGGTAAACAGTTTGAAAGCCTTACCCAGCATCTGGTTTTATCGTCGGCAGTTAGTAGAACAATTGTATAATTTTTCTGTCAAAACGCTACCGATTGCCGCTGTTATTGCGGTGTTTATCGGGCTGGGCGCCACGGTACAAGGCACCTATCAGACTTCGGAGATGATCCCACGTGCCAATGTGATCAATGTCATCTTCAAAAGCACCATCTTGGAGCTGTGCCCGATCGTTCTCTCGCTGGTGTTAGCCGGCAAATTGGGTGCTTCACTGGCCGCGGAAATTGGTAGCATGAAAATCTCCGAACAGATCGAAGCTCTGGAGACCATGTCGCTAGATCCTATCGGATTTTTGGTGCTGCCGCGCATGCTCGCTGGTCTGATTATGCTGCCGGTCATAACGATTTTTGCCAATTTCATCGCTATTTTCAGCTGTTTCTTCGTCTCGGTCGTCATGACCGATTGGATATCGGCGCAGGAGTTCGGCAGCGGTTTAGAGATGGATTTCAAGCCTTTCGAACTTTACTTTGGCAATTTCATCAAACCTGCGGTGTATGGATTCATCATTGCACTCATCGGCAGCTTTTTCGGCATGCGCACCAGCGGCGGAGCCAAAGGCGTAGGCACAGCCGCTACCAATTCGGTGGTGGTCTCCGCTGTTTTCATCGTCATATTTGATTATTATCTGGGAAGACTCTTACTATGATCAAAGTCAATAATCTCACCAAAAGTTTTGATGAATCGCCAGTGCTCAAGGGCATCAACCTTCAGGTAAAAGATAACGAGACGATGGTCATTCTCGGGCCAAGCGGCCAGGGCAAGACGGTATTCATCAAAACATTGGTGCGGCTTATCCAACCCGACTCGGGTAGCATTTATTACGATGGGATCGATATCTTAAGTATGCCCAAGAGGGATTGGGTAAAGTTTCAGAACAACTTGGCCTTTGTCTTTCAGAATAGCGCCTTGTTCGATTTTTTGGATGTAGGGGAGAACCTCACTCTCTTTCTGCGAATGCACAAAAATATGCCCCTCTCGGCGACACGGCAGATAGTTTTGGATGCCATTCATTTTGTCGGTCTGGATGAGGATGTTCTGGAAAAATACCCAGAAGAGCTGAGCGGCGGCATGCGTAAACGTGTGGCCATTGCCCGCGCTATGATCAAAAGGCCAAAATACATTTTTTACGACGAACCTACCACCGGATTAGACCAGAACAACGCCGAAAAGGTAACGGAACTGATCGATATGTTGAAAAAAGAAATAGGAGCCACCTCCATTATCGTCACCCACGACATTAAGCTGATGCGTGATGTTTCCGATCGGGTGGCTTTGCTAAAGGATGGCCTCATCTCATTCGTTGGCACAAAAGAGCAAATTTCTGCGGACACACTAGAATTTCTTTATGAAACAAGAGGTGAATATGACTTATAAAAAAATGACTTATATTTCCGGGGTCATCATCTTTTTCAGCGCCGTGATATTCCTGACGGTCATACTCTGGCTTTCGGGGTTGCGCATTATTTCTGCCAGCGAATACCGCGTTTTCTTCAAATTCCCTGATGTCGTCGGTCTCCGCGACCGCTCCCAGGTGTTCATGCGCGGTTATCGTGTTGGCTGGACCAAAGGTGTGGCCTTCGAAAAGGATGGCGTAGTCGTGCGCGTGGATATCAAACGCCGATTTCGCATCCCGGTGGATTCAAAAGTAGAAATCAACACCCTCAACCTCATCGGTGAAAAGGCGATCACCATCACCCCCGGAATCTCGGATGAATTTCTGCCACCCGAAGGTCGGATGATGGGCGAAAATAAAGATGTCATGGTGGTTGCGAAAACCATCCTCATGGACGTCAAAAAAAGGTTGGAAGAAGGAGAATTCGACAAACGTGTGAACGAATTTGGTTCTTCCATCAAGACCATGTACTCTCTCATTAATAAAGTGGACAGCAAAATCGACAGAGTAGATGTCGAGATGTACAACCAACAAATCATGGCTTTGGGAGAAGCTGCCCGTAGCATCCGTGAAATGGCGAGCAACGCCGATCAACAAGTCAACGATTTCGCCCGTCAAGGCACAGCCAGTATGAAACAAATGCAAGAAGCCTCACAAAAGGTTGCCGAACTATCGCAACAACTAAACGAATTGACCCTCCGTCTCAACCGCGGCGAAGGCTCCATGGGCGAGTTATTGCAAAATAAAGAGTATATTCAGAATTTGAACGCAACAGTGACCGAATTGCGGTTGCTGATCGAGGATATTAAAAAGAATCCAGGTAAATATGTGAGCGTCTCGATTTTTTGATTCCCATGCGAAAAATATATCTGTTTTTGTAAGCAAAATATTAAATGACTAATTAACTATTGATTTTATTGAGTTAATAATGTTTTAAATGGAGGTCATAAATTCTTGTAATTCTTGAGCACTCGTTTGAGGCTATAGGCCCAAAAAACGGGTCATACTCCATTTAGACAGTCGTTTTGCCTCTGATTAAGAAATGATGATTCATCCAATTTTGTATAATTGTAAAAGGATGCTCCTTTATCCCTTTGCGCTGTTTGAGAATAACAGCATTTGATTTTACCTGCTGCCTTAGACCCGCAAACACCAAGGGAATGAAACGAAATTAAATAAAAAAGTGACTTGGAAGAGTTTTTTTTATTTTCCTTCCTATGGTCTTCGTGGGAGCGCAAGGAGCGCAACCGGAAGGCGGGCATTCTTGCCCGCCATTGTACCTTGTGCTCACGGTCGCCCTACAAGCGCAAATAGTTTCTTTGGAGTGCGGCGCCTCGGCGCCGCTTTTTTCCACTACAGTGGCCACAGAGCGCGCAGAACCCCCCAAGGGAGAAGAAAAAAACGCAGAGCGTCCACATCTCAACGGACGTCTTCAGTGACCACTTTGCCCTTTATTATTTTTATCTCGTCCCCACGGTCTCCGTGGGAGTGCAAATCCACCAACGCTCTGCGGTGATATAAAATACAAGAACGCCAAAGGCGTGAGATGATTATAGCAAAATAATTAATAGGTGTTCAACCCGGAACGGGTGACATGATAAAATATTTTCTTTGAGATATGGGAGGGCAGGCGTCCCCGACATCCTCGTGTACATGACAATTTTTATTTGATAAAAAATGTCGACTTCCCCCCACCATCTCCGTGGAAGCGCAAACCCCGCCGCTCTGCTGTGAGATAACATGCGAAAACGCCCAAAACACTCTTCCCCCTGGGCTGCCATCACTCGAATACCGCATCATCCACTGGTTCATCGATCTTTACTTCGAGTACCGTGGTCTCGGCAACTTTTTTATCTTTTTCAAAGCCGACGATTTTAAAAGGCAGTTGCAAACCATAGGCGGACTGATAGTCATGAAACTGCTCTTCCATTTCCGTGGGACCTTGCTGGCCGATGGCGGTAAATTTTGTGCCCAGAGGCAGATGACTGGCACGATCGAGATAGAGATGATACGATAATTCGCCTTTTGCGATCAGCAATTCATCGGCTTGGGTATCTGCAAAAAGGGTTTCGCCGATCAATTGGGCATCAACCTCCTGGAGCTGGCGCACGAGCATGAGCGGATCGCGGAATAGGTTTTCCTTCATACTCTTTACGACCGTTTCTGGCGCCGGCATGCTCCCCTGCGGGCTGATCATCTTGCCGTTTTCGCCATTGAGGATAATCTTCACCTCTCCCATTGGCGTCTTCATGATACGACAAATCTTGTCGGGATAAACCGTATACTTTTGTGCATCCATCGTCATCTCACCCATGGGTGTAGTCTGGGTGATCTTCACTGCAGCCATCATACTTTTGATGGCACGGATTCGCTCGCTTCCTCCCAAAGCATTCGCCATTTTTTGCAAGAGCGCTCTGGCCTGGCCTACACTCTCTGCGGTGGCAGTTGGCACTTGCGGTTTTGCCGTTGGAATGGTGATGTCGATTTCGTTCACTGGCCCCAGCACCGACAAAGGTTCATCGAAATTGGCAGGATTTCCGACCACTATAATCTGTACCTGCTGGGGGTGGAGATATTGTTTGGCCACTCGCAAAATGTCTTCACGGCTCACTTTTTCCAATTTTTGCCGCAGCTGTTGCAAAAAATCCAATGGATAACCGTAAAAGGAATAGGTGATCAATCGGTTCATTACTTTGTCGTTGTCGTCGAAATCGAACACATAAGAATTGAGCCAACTATCGAGAGCGTCGCGCAATTCCTCTTCGCTCACCAATTCGGTGGTCAGCAAATTCATTTCGCGGAGCATCGAGCGGATGGCTTCGAGGGTGCGCGATGATTGGGTTTCCAACCCCATTTGGAATTTTCCCTCAAAGGCATAGTTTGTGCTATAGATGCCTTCGACCCGATATGAAAGGCCCTCCTGAGCGCGGAGGCGGTTGAACATGCGACTGTTGAAGCTGGCGCCGAAGATTTGGTTCATCAGCGTCAGAGCGGGTAGATCGGGGTTATCCTTTTTACCTCCGATGTGGCCGATGTAGATGTAACTCTGCGTCACATCCGGCTTTTTGACCAAGTTGACGGTATAGCGATATTGGTAATCCACTTTGGGTATCGTCGGCCGAGGCAGTCCGTTGTCCTGCCATGCTTCGAAGGTTTTACGGATTTTTTTCAGCATGTCGGCGGAATGGAAATCCCCCCACACACCCAATACCATGCCTTTTGGCCGCACAAAGTTTTTATGAAAGGTAATCAGGTCATCGCGGGTGATGGCATCGACGGTGGCATACTCGACGTCGCGGGCGTAGGGGCTTTGATCGCCGTAGATGAGCTGTGAGAATTCACGAGCGGCAATGTTGGCCACCAAATCATTCCGCCGGGAGATGGCGGTCCGCATATTGATCTTGGCCAGATCGATCTTATCCGGCGGAAACGCCGGCCGCATCAGCACATCGGCATAGATGGCCAGCACTTTATCGAAATGCTCTTTGAGCGTAGAAAGGGTAGCGCTCCCTTCGAGCACGCCGATGTCCGTCTCCACAGCAGCGGCAATTTTTTCCAATTCCTCATCGATCTGATCGCCATGCATGGATTGACTGCCTCCCGTGCGCATAACAGTGCCGCAGATGGAAGCCAGACCCGCTTTATCCGCTGGCTCCCATGCCGAACCCGCGGCAAATACTCCACGCATCTTTATGAATGGCAATTGATGATCCTCCAGAAGCAGCACGCGGATACCATTTCTTAAAGTGATCTGTTTAGGCTGGGAAATCGTAATTTCACGGAGTTTATCAAAGGTCAATTCCTTATAGTGCTTTTGTCCAAAACTGAAAGAACACAGGCCCCATAACACCGCTAGGGAGAACCATGTGGAAAAAATTCGCGAACGAAATTTCATGGGCTAATCCTTTCTCTATTGTGCGGTTTCAGAGGGTGGTACGATCATCGCCACCGTACGATTGCGCTTGGTAAATATTTCCTTGGCCACGCGCTGAATATCGTCGACTTGAATGGCCTCTATTTTGCTTACTTCGCGAAACATTTCGCGAAAATCACCGAACAGGGCTTCGGCGCGGCAGAGTTGCATGGCCAAGCCTTGGTTGGAAGCCAGACCCCGTAAAAAGTCGGCTTTAGCGCGAGTCTTGACCGCAGTCAGCTCTTCGGCACTCAGAGGTTCTGTCTTTAACCTTTCTATCTCTTCATAAATCGCCTTTTCGCATTCCTCGGTGGAATGGCCCTGCGCCGGTATGGCCAAAAACACATACAAACCAGGATATTTCTCCGTTAACCCAGAAATAGCATTGACGGCTACAGCTATTTTTTTCTCTTTCACCATGCTTTTGTATAGACGACTGGTTCGACCCTGGCCTAAAACGTCGGTGATGGCATCTAACACCGCTGCATCTTTATGTAATTGATTGGGCCGATGATACCCTATGACGATTAGCGGTTGCATGACGTCTTCCACTTCGATGCGCTTTTGGCCCCACTGTGGCGGTTCTTTGGTGAATAACGGTCGACGGGGCTGGCCCTGGGGCAACCGTCCCCAATACACCTCGATTAATTTTAAAACCTGCCGAGTATCGACATCGCCAACAATACCGAGGATCAGATTTTGGGGGGTATAGTTTTCAATAAAATACCGCTCGGCATCATGACGACTCATCGTTTGTAAATCCGACATGTGGCCGATACTGGGCTCACCATACGGATGGGCTTTATAAGCAGCAGCTAAAAACTCTTCCAGCAATTTACCGATCGGCTGATTCTCGCGACTACGCCGGCGTTCTTCCATCACCACTTCTTTTTCGGTGTAGAACTCGCGCAAAACCGGCTGTAAAAAACGATCCGATTCCAGACTCATCCATAATTCCACTTTGTTGGCAGGGAGACTGAAAAAATAAACTGTTTGATCGTAGCTGGTATAGGCGTTCATGCCGACGCCACCGGCGGTTTCAACAACGCGGCCAAATTCATTGGCAACAACGTATTGTTTGGCCTCCTCCACCGCCTGTTTGTGCAATCGCCACAACTCGGTCAGCCGATTGGCATCCGCCAAATCCCCTTTGGCGTACTCTTGTCGCCACGCCAGAAAAGTCTCGTCTTCTTTGGCCATGGCTTTTAATTCTGCTTCCAAATCCTTAGTACCCACGGTACGCGTGCCTTTGAAGGCCATGTGTTCGAAAAGATGCGATATCCCAGTGATGCCTTTTACTTCGTTGACCGCACCTACATCGGCCCAGGTGACAAAGGAAACCACCGGCACTTCATGCCGCTCCAAAATCAGCACACGTAGACCATTGTCCAACGTATACTTTTGTACCTGCTTTTCTAACTGCAAATAGCCTTGTGCCCATGTGGAAGACAACAAGGCTATGAAGCTGCAAAGGAGAAATACAAAGAAAAAACTCCAGAGATATGGGATCTTTTTCATAGCCTTTCCTTATTTAAAAGAGGTTTTTTATATTTTTTTCTATCCCCATTCAGTTTTCACAATTTAGTGTCTCATCTCCAACGGTACAACCTCCGCCAGACCGACGATGAGACCCCAGAGCACATAAACAAAGACCTAATATTGGATAGTTACGCCGTGGCCTGACAGTTTTTAATCATTTCTCGAAAAACCTAAAAAATTTGCCTCTCAAGGGTGATTCAAGATCGCATCTTCGCATTTAAACAAACTTTTCATGCAGTTACCTACATTAATTTTACAGATATCTTTTCTTTTTCGCAAGGGAAACTTTCGCTTATTTGGTCGGTCCCATAGAGTGATGGCAAAAGCTTCCTCAGATAAAAAACTCCCCCAGTTCCATGAAATGCTACACCCCTTCCCCAAAAATGATTGTGTGAAAATCATTAACCACGCGTAGAGGAGCCTTTGGGATGATAGTATCGTTTCACTCACGAGCGCCAACGATGAGATATCCTCCATTGCTTTCACCGCCTTTGATACTATTCAATATATTAACCTGGATTCTTTGTTAACCCGCTCGTCGAGTTCATTAATTCCACGAAATAGGTAAATTAGACTGAGCTCAAGCCGGTAGTTAACTCAGAATCTGGCTATTAAATGTTCAAGCCTTTAAAATAATAGCAGCGGTTATTCATGATTAAAAAGAAATTCTGTTTTTCCGCACCAACAAAATCGAAATCAATTGTCGGATATTTTTCTATAAATATTAACCATTTTGTGCAAATAACCATTCACAAGATCCTACAGCTCGTATTTATAAAAATCTCTTGTAAAAAACCACAAGTGTTTATAAATTTGAAGGGTTGAAGAAAATCAACAATTGCTGAGATTCTTTTGATGAAAAAAGTGTTGATAAATACTACGGCTGCGAAAAGATTCAAACAGCTCTTTGCGCAAGTGGTGGAAGTGAATCCCGAGCAGTTAAGGATGGACGCAAAGCTAAAAAACATCCCCCAATGGGATTCTATTGCTGCGGTGTCGCTCTTGGTGATGATGCAGACAGAGTACAATAAAAATGTGACAGCAGAAGATATTCGCCAGGCAAAAACCATAAACGATCTTTACCGTCTCATCCGTCGCGATACGTGACCGGAGAATAGGTGGATTTAGTGCAGCGAATCAAATTAACATCTTGGGGTAATAAAAAGCAGGAAGCTAAACCAGCCTTTAAATTTACATCGCTTCTTACAGCTGAGCATTTACCCGAATTGGAACGTCTGCTCTTTTTCAATCCCCAACAAAATCGTTATTCCAAAGAGATTATGCAGGTGATCGAAGACAATGGTTTGCCAAAGATCGTCAAGGATCGTCAGCGGTTGAAAATTTGTATCGGCGAACAGCAGGAGGTTAACTCGATTTTTGCGCTGACCCAATCCCCTGCAGAACAATTAGTAGGTGTCATAGTGTTCACCCGCCCTGATGATGATCAGATCATGATCCTCCATGTAGCGGTCGATCAGGAATATTCTTTCCAGGGTAGTCACGCCGATGCCCTTCTTACATTTCGGCTGATAGAGGCGGTACAGCACCTAGCTAGTAAAGTCAAAGGAGTTACACGGGTTGGCCTCATGTATGGCCGCCATACCGGTCGCACTTTGTTCCTACCAGTTCTTGGAAAGGAAACAAGACAAGCATGAAAACTGTGATCCGGGACATTGCCTATCATTTGCCGAAGAATGTCGTCACCAATGAAGATCTGCAAAGTGAGAACCCTGGCTGGGACGTGCAGCGACTGCAACAGCATACCGGCATATATCAACGATACATTGCAGATCCGTCAGAAACGGCATTGGATTTGGCCCTTGTCGCCTGCAGAAAACTGTTTCAGCGATATCCAGAGCTGCTTCCAAGCATCGATGGCATCATTTTCTGCACCCAGAGCCCAGATTACATCATGCCCCCTAACGCGTGCGTGCTACACAAACATCTATCTTTAAAAGACGAGGTATGGGCATTCGACATCAATCTGGCTTGTTCGGGTTTTATCTATGGCCTGGCTATCGCATCAGGACTGATGCACATAAAGGCCACAAACCATATCCTTCTGGTTACAGCCGATACGTATTCGAAATATATCTATCCCAAAGATCACTCGACGCGAATGGTGTTCAGCGATGCAGCAGCGGTCACCTATCTGGCAGCATCGACACAAAAAAATATCGGCATTCGCGATATCCTCTGCGCGACACAAGGAAAAGATTTCGATTCGTTCTATATCCCGGCAGGCGGTTCTCGTATGCTTCGATCGGAACGCACGCAGGCTGAAGTAAAAGATGACTATGGCAACATACGCACGGCTGAACATATCCAAATGGACGGAATGCGGCTATTAGAATTCATCATGAAGAAACTTCCTGCCCAGATCGAGTCCTTGCTCAAACGCCAGCGCCTCGGCATCGACGATATTGACCTGTTCGTCTTCCATCAGGCCAACCGATTTATCTTAGATGCCCTGGCTCGGAGACTGCACATCCCCCAAGAAAAGATGTTTAAAAACCTTAAAGTGGGTAACACCGTTTCGGCTTCTATTCCCATCGCCCTGGCAGAGGCGCAAGAGCAGGGGCTGCTAAAACAAGGACAGCGGGTGCTCTTATCTGGATTCGGTGTTGGCCTCTCTTGGGGCACTGCCATTGTGGAGTTTTGATATTCGGATAGGAATATCTTTTCTCGGCATTGGTGATGGCCAACTGCCTAGTCTGTTTAAATGCAACTTGGTACAATGGGCCACGAAAAAACAACGATGAGAATGAAACTTTGCCATATCTCGGAAAAGGTAAAAACACAAAAGCGCATCAGCAACAACAACGAGAGGTTAAATTAGGCAGGCCAATGGAGCATATTCTTTACAAAGATATTACCCTGGGCATTGCTTGCCCTATGGCCAACGAGCGCGACAATGCCATCGCCTTCGTTGACGCGGTGATGAGCGTCTGTCGGCCTATGGGATTCAGAAAAATACACTTTTTCACGATCTTCGACCGGGTCTGCACCGATGGCACTTATGAGATGTTGCTTGAGCACGCGGCAAAAGTTCCGGAGCTGAGGGTGGTTTTTGCGCCGGAGAATCGCTCGGTGGTGGATGCCTATGTGCGCGGCTACCGTGAAGCGATGGCAGCTGAATGTGATTGGATATTGGAAATCGATGCCGGATTTAGCCATCGGCCAGAGGATATACCGCAATTTTTTCAAACCATGGTGCAAGGCTACGATTGTGTGTTCGGCAGCCGATTTTGTCCCGGCGCCCAATATCGCGAAACATCGTTGAAAAGAATCATCCTCAGTCGAGGGGGGACGTGGCTGAGCAATCGGCTATTGGGCACAAGATTACACGACATGGCCAGCGGTTTTGAGCTTTTTTCGCGGCAGGCCATGAGCAAAATTTTGGCAAAAGGCATTCACTCGCGCGGGCCTTTTTTCCAGACCGAGATCCGAACCTATGCCCATGCTTTGAAAATCATCGAAGTCCCCATCCAATACGGCGCTGCCAGTCATCATATAAACAGCAAAGCTATCAAAGATGCGTTCGCCAATCTATGGCGGTTATTCCAATTAAGAATAAAAGGCGATTTGTTTACCGGCATGGATGATGGATGAGGTCTTGTTTACTGGGTAGATTCCCTCAAAAAAAATAATTAAGAAGAAAAGTACATTGTTCAAGCTTTAGCTTTGAACGGGTCGAGATAACTTTTAAAAGCCAATTCCATATGAAGCAAGCTCTGATTGTAACCTCGATTGCTAAACCCAACAAGATATTAGCTACTTTGGCTCAAGGCAGCGTAGAATATCAATTTGATTTCATTCTCATCGGCGATGCGGCTTCGCCGCCTGATTTTCATCTTCCAGGATGCCGATTTTATGGTTTGCAGGAGCAATTCGGCACTGGCCTTCAATTTGCAGAAAGGTGCCCGCAACGGCATTACGCTCGCAAAAATATTGGGTATTTACTGGCTGCCCGCGAGGGCGCACAAATCATCGTCGAAACCGATGATGACAATTTGCCAATGGATAGTTTTTGGCAGCCGCGACAGCGATGCGTCCACGCTGCAGTTTTATCCCACAGTGGCTGGGTGAATGTCTATCGTTATTTTTCCGACCAGCTCATCTGGCCTCGAGGATTTGCTTTATCTCAGCTGCAGCAAACCGTGCCGGCATACGAGACCCTTGCCGTAAAAACCATCGATGCGCCCATCCAACAGGGCCTGGCCGACGCCAATCCAGACGTGGATGCCATTTATCGTCTGATCCTGCCCTTGCCGCAGCATTTTAATCCCCATCCCCCCATAGCTTTGGGGAGAAAAACCTGGTGTCCATTCAATAGCCAAAACACCACCTGGTTTCGTGAGGCTTTTGCCCTTTTGTACCTGCCCGCGTTTTGCTCATTCCGCATGACCGATATCTGGCGTAGTTTTGTTGCGCAACGCATTGCCTGGGAGAATGACTGGCATATACTCTTCCATGCACCCACCGTATGGCAAGAACGCAACGATCATAACCTCATGCGTGATTTCAACGACGAGATCGTCGGTTATCAATACAACGAGAGAATCTGTGAGGTGTTGGAAAATTTGCCGCTGAAATCTGGTGCAAAACACCTTGCCGATAATCTACGAATCTGTTATCGAGCCTTAATAGAGCAAAATTGGATTGGCTCTCAGGAACTGGCGTTATTGGATGCCTGGATAGAGGATTTGCCAGAGGATCTGAAATAGTTTACTTTTAAAGAGCATCGATAAACTTTTTCTCCGTCGAAAATTTCCGTCAACTCCTCTTTAAAAGGTATTGTTTAATAAGCTCACGCGGGCATATCGAGGAGTTCTCATCTGGTAAATTATTTTATCATTCAAAATATTCGTCGGCCGGACATCTTTCCAGTTTTTCGATAAAAGAGGCGGGATGACTTTTGGTCATCCAGTAAGGGGCAGGTTTGAAAATCAATTTTTTTCTTCAAATGCAAAAATACAAGCTTTTTATTCCTTGTACCCATTGCGGATATTTGAATAAATATCGTTGATAAAGGGCTTGGTGTCTGGTCCCCACTTGTAGTGAGAACGTGAACGCCTCGGCTACGTCCTTATCTAATCGGCGCAATGCTTCCAACTCTACTCGGCGAATGGGCAAGCCGCTGATTTGATGCAATACTTCCGCTAACTGTTTTTGTTCGATCGCCGACCCACAGAACACATTAAACGTCTCGCCAACAGGGCCGTTACTCGAGAAAAATTCGATCAATCCGGCCGCATCCTCTACATGCACCAGCGACATATAGTTGTTCCCATCTCCATATAAGGGAACATAGCCTGCTTCATGCATGGGACGCAAGTAAAAACTTTTGAACCAAGAGCCGTTGCCATAGGCCCAGGCTACGCGCATGATCTGTCGGGGAATATCTTTGGCCTCGACGATGGGTTGTTCGCCGATATGGTAGGCGCGCGCGAAACTAACAGGATGCAACGGCTCATCTTCAGTGATTTCGCGATCAGCTACATTGCCGTAGGCCAGCGTGCCGGCAACCAACACCAACAGTGGCGGATGAGATTGGTGCCGCAGCCATCGTAACAATCGACGATTAGCGAATGCGCTCAAATGTCCGGCCATCCTGCGGCCGAGGGCGCCTTGGCCTGGGATACGCGCCAGATGGTAGATGATCTGCGGCATGTCATCGGAAAGCGCATCCCAATTGAATGACCAGAGGGAACCGTGATAAATGCGCGCCGGTATTATATCATCCGCCAAACTTTTGTGATGGATCAGGTATCGCACCGCATGGCCTTGTTGTTGGCAACAACGAGCCAAAGCAGTTCCCAAAAATCCGGCACTGCCGAGGATGAGGATATTTTTTTTGTCGGCTAAGGGTTTCATTTACAAAAAATATTAAAAAAATAATTGGACTGATAGCAGATTAAGATCTCTTGTCGTTCGATATTGGAAATGACATGGTTTCTGCTGCCTTCATGTAATTTCTCACGTCATTGTGTGAAAACCTTCAGAAACGTGTCATATAGACGAGCGAGCGACCAGACATCTTGAACCATCATTGTCCTACTGGTTCGTTAATATAATACATGTACTATACCAAATCCATGATAATTTTTATATTTGTGATTTTTTTCTCCACGATTTATTGTTAGTACAAAATCACTAACGCGCTCGATTACCTTGATATTCTTTTTAATTATCCGGTAATTGATTGTTTTTTTAGCCCTTTGCCTGAAAAGCTTGCAGGGACACCTGACCTCAAGCGTCGTTTATCTTCAATGCCAAAATAATCCCTCATGCAAACAGACGGTGTGGCTGGAGTCAAGCCTTCCTGTTTGTTACTATCGGTGCAGCACTCCAACTGTGTCCCATTGTCATAGCCATCTGATCAATCCGGAGACGAGATCGATTGCAGCGCTAAGGAACAACATGAATCGACCTATGATTTGAATATTCCGCATTTTTGTCAAGTAACCGATCAGCACCAGCGATAGTAAAAACAGCGATGTAACCAAAAAAGATGATAAAGAACCACAGGCCATATGCCATATTTCCGGCCAAAGCCATGTTCGGATTACGCGCGTTGCCGCCGACGATCATGAAGGTGATGATGAAAAACATAAGGATCGTCAAAAAGATGCTGACGCCGCGTGAATGGCTGTTGACGAGAGGAGTGTGGGTGTTCATAAGGGCTCCGTGAGTAAAGATGATTTAAGCCAACCTACTCTGAAAGTGGGTAGGAGATAAATAATAAGGAATAGGGTATAGGGAATAAGGTAGATGTAATAAGACATTGAATGATGACATATTTTCCTATGGTTCTGAGTTGTTTGTTAGATAGAATAGACATTTGAAAAATATACAAAAAAAATGGATGAAAAAATACATTTTTTACATGGGTGACCTTTGGTCGACAATCAATAGGTGAATGAACATCGAGAATAGCTTGCTATGGAATTATTCACATGTTAAAACCCATGCCACAATCGCAGGGAATTCAGGCTTTAGCCTTTCATGAAACCCTGAAGGGTAAAATCCCAACGAATCCCAACAAATCCCAACTGTCCCACCGCATGGAGGAACCGCATAAAGGAATTCAGGCTTTAGCCTTTCATCCAATATCGCAGGGACGCCTCTGTTAGTTGCTATAAAACCCTAAAAAATAAATTCCCGGTTTTCAATACGTTGCGGGGGTTACACACTCGGCAACTCGAATCACTTAAAGCTCAGCATCCTCTCCACTGCCGCCAAAGCCTTGACGCGGATTTCCTCCGGCACTTCTACCACATATTGTGTCATCTGCAAGGATTTAAGCGTTTCCTCCAGCGTGATCTCTTTCATATGCGGACAGCGCACGCTGCACAACCTTATCATCTCTTTTTCCGGATTTTCCGCTGCGATGTTGTCGGCCATGCTGCATTCGGTCAAGAGGAGATAATGTTTGGCCGAACTTTGCTGCACGTAGCGGATCATGGCCGAGGTGCTGCCGGTGAAATCTGCTGCTGCCGTTACTTCAGGGCTGCACTCCGGGTGCGCCAGAACGATGGCATCAGAGAATTTTTCCCTGGCGCGATGGATGTCATCCACGGTGAATTGCTCGTGCACTTCGCATTTGCCCTGCCAGCCGATAATAGCGTTGTCGATGTTCTCATCCGGCTTGCGTATGCCTTTGGATGTTTTGGTGGGCACAACCAGCTTTCGACCAAGCTCTTTGGCGACGTTGCCGGCTAAATAGAGGTCGGGCAAAAAGATCACCGCAGAATCTTTGAACGAAGAAACAATGGCAGCGGCATTGCCCGAAGTGCAACAGATATCGCTCTCGGCCTTGACGTCGGCATAGGTGTTAATATAAGTGACCACCGGAACGCCAGGGTACATCTGTTTGAGAATGCGTACATCCGCAGCGGTGATGCTCTCGGCCAAGGAACAACCGGCTTTTGGCGAGGGGATGAGCACCGTTTTAGTGGGGTTGAGGATCTTGGCGGTTTCGGCCATAAAGCGCACCCCGCAAAAGACGATGATGTCTGCATCGGTCTCCGCTGCTTTACGGCTGAGCTCCAGCGAGTCGCCTTTGAAATCCGGAATGGTGTGGTAGAGGGCCGGCTCCATATAATTATGACCAAGAATCACGGCGTTGCGTTCTTTTTTCAACTTTTCAATTTCATAGACCAATTTTGCTTTGATGCGCAATTCGACATCAGGGATAATACCATGAAGTTTTTGCTGCATGATCTGATAGATACTTTCGACAGTTACATTGTTTTCCAACATATTTTCCCTTTTTATAATACTATTGACTTGAGTTTGATTACAACCCACCTCCTATGTTACCTCTCGATCTAATTCACTTATTGAACAAGATTGAGCTCGTCTAATGAGGTAACACAGATCGCAGATGGAAAAGCAGTTATTTACAAATTGGAGATAAATATGACAAAATTTTTGTCTCTCTAAAATAATAAAATACAAGAATAAATGCAAGCACTGGGTTCAAAGGAGGGAATAGTGAGATGATTTTTACTATATTAACCGATGGGTTATATCGGAACCGACGAGAGTGACGGGATAGCGAATTAGGTGTTAAAATCTTCTTAATCTCCATCTAATCCACCTATGTTTGGGATTTATAAAACTCGAAGAATGGGTCGATACAGAATCCAATAATTTATTGAGAAAAATTTTGCACCTTTTAAAATAAAAAACTTGACAAAAAGAAAAATCTTTTTTATTTTACAGAAAATTAAGGAAGATTAAATGTTAGATTCTTTACTCACATACCGTTTGCACATACAAAATGACACGAACTGGGGTTGGTGGTGGCGTATGTCTACGCGTAGTGGGAAGAAGAATCTAACGTAATTCTATTTAAAAATAGCTCATAATTCACAAGCCCGCTACGTGAACCAGACGCAGCGGGCTTTTTTTATTTAATTGTTGAAAGGAGGTTATCCATGGACACCACAAAAATTTTCCTCGATGAACGCGACATGCCCAAACAGTGGTATAATTTGGCTGCGGATTTACCGTCGCTTCCGCCACCGCCGTTGGGTGGAGATGGCAAGCCCTTGACACCAGATAAACTGGCGCCGGTTTTCCCCATGACCTTGATCGAGCAGGAGGTGAGCACCCAACGGTGGATCGATATCCCTGAAGAAGTGCAAAAGATGTATAGCCTTTGGCGTCCCTCACCCCTCCATCGGGCGCGGCGGTTGGAGCAGGCACTTGGCACGCCGGCGCGGATCTATTTTAAAAATGAGAGCGTCAGCCCGGCAGGAAGCCATAAACCCAATACCGCTGTTGCTCAGGCTTATTATAACAAAGTGGCAGGGATCAAACGGATAACCACCGAGACCGGCGCCGGCCAGTGGGGCAGTGCTTTGGCTTTTGCATGCAGTCTTTTGGGACTGGAATGCAAAGTATATATGGTGCGGGTTAGTTTCGAACAAAAACCATTTCGTCGCTTAATGATGGAAACATGGGGCGCCAAATGCGTCGCCAGCCCTAGCAACGATACCGCTTCCGGTCGCAGAATGCTGGCTGAGGATCCTAATACGCCCGGCAGCCTGGGCATGGCCATCAGCGAAGCTGTGGAAGATGCTGTAACCGATTCCTCGGGTCGCACACGTTATTCCCTTGGCAGTTTGTTGAATCACGTGTTGCTGCATCAGACCATCATTGGTCTGGAGGCAAAGAAGCAACTGCAACTGGCAGGGGAAAAGAAGGTAGACATGGTGATCGGTTGCGTGGGGGGCGGCAGTAATTTCGGTGGTGTGGCTTTTCCCTTTGTAGCCGACAAGATTAACGGTGCCGATATCGAAATCATACCCGTGGAGCCAACCTCTTGTCCGACCATGACGCGTGCTCCTTATGCTTACGATTATGGCGACGTGGCGGAACTAACACCTTTACTGCCCATGCACTCCCTCGGCCATACCTTTGTGCCGCCACCCATTCATGCCGGTGGGTTGCGTTACCATGGTGTGGCGCCGCTGGTTAGTCATGCCATTAACCTGGGACTCTTAAAACCACGCGCCTATGACCAGCTGGATTGCTATGCGGCGGCGGTTACCTTTGCGCGTGCGGAAGGCATCATCCCAGCACCCGAAACCAGCCATGCCATCGCGGCAACCATCGATGAAGCACGCAAGGCCAAAGAAGAAGGAAAAGAACGGGTGATCCTGTTCAACTTTAGTGGTCATGGCTTAATGGATTTGCGCGGTTACGACCTCTATTTTCGAGGTGAGTTGGTCAACTATCCCTTGCCTGAAGAGGAAATGAAAAAATCCATCGCTTCGCTGGAAAAATTGCCCAAGCCCGCCATGGCATAACAGGACAGGTAGCGGATTTTAGTAATACCTCACTTTTAGAGGATAAAGGCCGTTGTACAGGACTGAAAGTCATCATGAGGACCACCAACGACGGTCAAGCTTGAGCTTGTACCATGAATGGTAACCTCTCATAAGTTCCATAGGATATTTTTTGATGAAACTTTCACTCTCTGGAGAGCCCTTTCCCCTAAGTGAGGTATTACTATGTGTGCTATTTTCGTTTGCAAAGAGCAGAAATTTGCTTAAATTTAGGCATGTTCGAAGATAACAAGACAGACGCTTTACAAGAAAAATTGTCTTCAGGCAACGATCTCCTCCAAACTTTTCCCGAAGAATCAAAACCCCGACGATGGCGATGGTTACGATTTTTGGTAGTGATGATGGCGTGGTTGGTTATTCTTCTGGCGGGCATGGTGAGTTACATCTTCTCGACCTTACCCAATGTGGCCCCTTTGAAAAAAGAAAATCCTAAAATAACCGCGATGATGGAATATCGGGAGGCTGAAGCAAAGGCAAAAGGCTCGAAGCTGCGCCGAGTCTATTATTACGTGCCGCTTTCGCGGATCTCGCCCTTGTTATGGAATGCGGTACTGATCGCCGAGGATGACAAGTTCTTTCAACATGAAGGGTTCGATTGGGACGGCATCAAACAGGCAATAGATAAGAATCTCGAGCGCAAGAGGGTGGTTATGGGTGGTTCGACTATTACTCAGCAGTTGGCCAAAAATCTTTTTCTCAAACCTTCGCGTACCCCCTGGCGCAAAATTCGCGAAGCAATTATTGCCATGAAACTGGAAAGGGAATTGGATAAACGCCGAATCCTGGAATTATACCTCAATGTGGTAGAGTGGGGAAATGGCATCTATGGCATCGAGGCTGCTGCCAGAACCTATTACCAGAAATCAGCTGCAGACTTGGACGCTTCGCAATCCATTCGTTTAGCTTCTGTTTTGGTAAATCCTCAACGGTATTCCCCATTTAACGATCGCAATCGGCGAATGCGCAATAAAAGGTTGATCTTGGCAGAACGCATGTTCAAGCGGCATCTTATCGATGAAGAAACATACCAATGGTTGATAGAAGAGTTTCATGGAACAAAAGCATCGCCTTGATGCCATGCAGAGAAAACATCATCGGGCACGTGTTGCCTTTCCATCGCAGGGCATGGCATCGAAGGTAAAGATTTCCCCTCGTTTCACGACTCACATTGACGTGCTTTTTGGTCTTGTAAAGATTCGTGATTATTTACTGCAAATTTCCTCTTTGTTTTAATGGGCAGGTCCTTTCTTCTCCATTGTCTTCAAAGCTGGCGATCACAATTTCACTTTGAGGTCTCCCTATTCCCATCAGTAAGTTGTTGATTATTTACCTATAAAACTATTGCATGTCGTCAAAAAAATTAATAATTTCCAGAAAATAAAATCACGCATCGCTACGGAAACAGCCGTCTCCGTGGATAATCTGAACAGAAAGAACGAATAAAAAGTGGAGGGCCTCATGAGCGTCAAAGTTCGACTGGGTATTATGATGTTTCTGCAGTATGCGATTTGGGGAGCGTGGGCGCCGGTGCTATCTGCCTATTTAGAAAACACGCTGGGGTTCAGCGGTATTCAAATCGGCGTCATCTATAGTTTGTTACCACTGGCCACGATCATCTCGCCTTTCATCGGCGGACAAATCGCCGATCGTTATTTTGCCTCCGAAAAAGTCATTGGCGTCTTGCAGTTGATCGGTGGCGTGCTGCTGATCTTTGCGGCGCAAATCAGTAATTACACCCATCTCATGTGGATGTTGCTCATCTATTGCCTTTTGTATGCCCCTACTCTGGCGTTGACCAATTCGATTGCCTTCATCAACATGCATAATTCCGAGAAAGAATTCGGTCAAATCCGCGTTTGGGGCACCATCGGTTGGATCGTCGCCGGTTTGCTTTTGGCCGGATGGCGAACATATTCCCAGAAACATGGTTTTGATCTACCAGGAGCCGACACGCTGTGGTTGGCTGGTGTCCTTTCCATCATCATGGGTTTTCAGTCTTTTACCCTACCGCACACGCCTCCGCGTAAAGACGCGGCCAAACCCTGGGCTTTTGTCGAAGCGCTGAAAATGCTCAAAGATAAAAATTTCCTGCTCTTCATCATCATTGCCTTTGTGGTAGCAACGGAGTTGATGTTTTACTACATCCTCACCGCGCCATTCCTGGTATCCGAGCAAATCGGTGTCTCCAATGAATCGGTTTCCGCTGTGATGGTGATCGCTCAGGCGGCGGAGATTTTCGTTTTGGCATTCCTCCTGCCCTACTTTCTGCCGAAATATGGTATCCGCACTACCTTGACCATCGGCATATTGGCCTGGCCGCTGCGCTATATCATCTTCGCCATCGGGCAACCTTCATGGTTGGTGATCGCATCGCTGGCGCTGCATGGCTTTTGTTTCGTGTTCTTCTTTGCCGCTGCCTTCATTTACGTAGATACGGTTGCGCCGAAAGATATTCGCCACTCGGCGCAGAGCCTCATCACCTTGGTGACCTACGGCATCGGCAATTACATCGGCAGTTTGTTCGCCGGATGGGTAAAATCCTATTTCACCAGCGACTCTGGCACCAATTGGACCGGCATCTTTCTGGTGCCATGCGTGCTGACGGTCATCTGCGCAGTGGTGTTCATGGCTTTCTTCAAAACCAATCGCACACCAGCGCAGAATTAAAACAACCACCAAGAGCTAGCGGGTGGTTTGATGGTTAAAGCTCGATAGCATCCGATGGCCGATGGTGATACGGGTTACTGATTTTTCACTCGACCTCGGATGAAGACCATGTCTGGAGTTCATCCAATAGTTAGACAAGGAACTCAACATGAATGTACCCTTTTGGGTTTAAACAGAGAGGCACGAACTGATGAAAGGCTAAAGCCTAAATTCCAAACTATTGAGGTAAAAGTCATTGATTTTTGGGTCCCTTCTTCATGAAAAATGCCTGAAGCAGGGATCAGTAGCAGGAGTCCACTGTACATGATTTCATTACGGCATGTTCTTGCCGATGAATGACTAGAAAATAAATGTTTTGAAGAACGGATTTCCGTGCGACGATTATTTCGAACTGATTTTTCTTTGCCCAATGTATAAATGATGATCTAATCTAACCCAACAGGCACACAGCAATCGAAATGAAACCGTTTTTTATCAGTTGTCAATCACAATATAAATAAAATCATGGGAGTTTACTATGGCGAAAAGAACTCTGGGGGTTGGATTTGTTGGCGGCGGATTTGTGGCGCAATTCCACATCCGCTCGTGGGTGGGGGTGCGTAATGCGGACGTTAATGGTGTAGTCGCCAAAACGACGGCGGAGGCGGAAAACGCCGCAGCGCTGATTAAAAAACTTGATTTGGGTCAGGGTAAAGTGTTCAAGTCGGTGACCGAGATGGTGGCCGATCCTGAGATCGACGCCATCTGGATTTGCGCGCCCAACTTTACTCGGGTGGAAATCATGGAAGAGATTGCCGATGCGGTGCTCAGCGGCAAGGGTAAACTCATTGGTGTGGCCTGCGAGAAACCGCTGGGCCGCAATGTTCGCGAGGCGCGAAAAATGCTCGAGTTGGTTAAAAAGGCTAATTTATTAGATGGATATCTGGAAAATCAGGTGTTTTCGCCAACGGTATTGCGTGGCCGTGAAATCATCTGGCAGCGGGGTGCCACCCTCACCGGCAGACCCTATTTGGCCAGAGCAGCAGAGGAACATTCCGGCCCGCACATGCCCTGGTTCTGGGAAGGTGAGCTTCAGGGAGGCGGCGTGCTCAACGACATGATGTGTCATTCGGTGGAAACCGCCCGCTTTATGTTAACCCCGCCCGGAGCGCCCCGGAATACCCTGACGCCGGTCAAAGTCACAGCCTATACCAACTGCCTCAAGTGGCAAAGACCGCACTATGCAAAAAAACTTCAAGATTATAGTAATGGAATGCTGGACTATACCAACCGTCCGGCAGAAGATTTTGCCCGCAGCCTCATCGAATACCGCGACGAACAGGGAGAAAAACTGGTGGTCGAAACCACTACCTCCTGGTGTTATGTCGGCGCCGGCTTACGCCTTTCGATGGAATTGTTGGGACCGGAATATTCCATGCAGATCAATACGCTGGATACCGGACTCAAAGTCTTCTTTAGTCGCGAGGTGGTGGGAAAAGCCGGCGAAGATCTGGTGGAAAAGCAAAACGCCGAGGTGGGGTTGATGCCAGTGGTAGCCAATGAAGGCAATGAATATGGCTACGACGTCGAGGACCGCCACATGGTGGAATCCTTTTTAAAAGGCGTGAGACCAGTGGAAAACTTTGACGATGGCGTCAACGTCACCGAATTGCTGATGACCGCCTACATGAGCGCCGAGCAGGAAAAAACCATCCCATTCCCACCGCCGGGGTTAGAAGATTTTATCCCAGCGGTGGCAAGAGGAAAATGGAATCCGCGCAAACAGTAAAAACGGCTACCTCCTGGCTTTGTGACCTTTGTGGCTTTGTGTGAAAAAAATATTCTCATACAGAGCCACAGAGAACTCAAGCTGGGATATTTACTCAATCTCGGCGAAGCATTCAGCGTATCATTAACGGTTATACAGAATAGAGGCTACCTGTTTTTCTCGGTGACCTTTGTGGCTTTGTGTGATAAAAATATTCTCACACAGAGCCACAGAGAACTCAAAGTGTTATTTCATGATGGCACAACACCTTTAATTAAAAACAAATGAATATTTTTCTTTGTATGTGTAAAGGTGTCCCACCGTGAATGAGAATGAAATCGGCAAAATCATTGTTGACTCCGCCGTTCGGCTTCATCAGGAACTTGGCCCGGGATTGCTTGAGAGCGTATATGAGGTTTTGCTGGCCCATCGCCTGAAACAGGCAGGTCTGCATGTACAAAGGCAACAACCCATTGCCATCGAATTTGATGGTATCCAGTTTGATGAAGGGTTTCGGGCGGAATTGATCGTAAAGGATAAGGTGATTGTCGAATTAAAATCGATCGAAACTATCAACAAGTCGCATTTGAAGCAAGTTCTCACATAGCTAAAACTAACCGGATTGAAGCTCGGTTACTTGCTTAATTTCGGCGAAGCATTCATGAAAGACGGCATTCATCGCATCATTAACGGTTGTTTAGAATAGAATGCTACCTGTTTTTCTCTGTGACCTTTGTGGCTTTGTGTGATAAAAATATTCTCACACAGAGCCACAGAGAACTCAAAGAACAATAATAATAACATAAATTGGAGGATATCACGATGCTGCGTAAAATGTCACACATGCTACTACTTATCACTATCTTGGCGTTACATTTACCTTATCCCTCATCGGCCGGCTGCGATTGTTACAAGGACGTGCGCATCAAAAAGATGAAAATATCCATGCAGACTTATACCTTCCGCAAATTCACTTTTGCCGAAGCGCTGCAAAAGACCCAAGCCCTGGGCATCCGCTACGTCGAGGCATACCCCGGCCAGCGGTTGAGCCCAGATATGCCTGCAGATGCAAAATTTCATCACACCATGACCGACGAACAAATCGCCTGGGTGAAGAACGAGCTCAAAAAATATGATCTGAAACTGGTGGCCTATGGCGTGGTCGGGTTCGACAGCACCGAAGCCTCCATGCGTGCGGTTTTCGACTTTGCCCGTAAATTGGGCATCGAAGTGATCAATACCGAACCGGCCTTTGCAGATTGGTCTCTGTTGGAGCGAATGGTTAAAGAATATAACATCAAAGTCGCCATTCACAATCATCCGCTGCCCAGTCGCTACGCCTTGCCAACGGCGGTACTGGAGAAGGTGAAAGGGCTTGATCAACGCATCGGCTCTGGCATGGACACCGGTCACTGGATGCGTTCGGGATGGGAGCCCATCAAAGCCATGGCATTGTTACGCGGCCGCATCATCCACGCGCATCTCAAGGATCTCGACCTTTTCAATGAGCCGAAAAAGGCCAAAGATGTGCCGTTCGGCTCTGGCAAGGCCAACATTCACGACATCCTTGCCGAGTTGACCTTGCAAGATTATGATGGCTATCTCTCCATCGAGCACGAGCGCGAAGACGAGTCGCTGAACCCCTCGCCTGCTATCGCTAAGGGACTGGAATACATCAAGAGCATCACCTATTTCGAGGGCTATCAGCAACTATTGCCCCGCTACAACGGCCAATATTCCAAGCATGGCTGGAACCATTACGGTCCCGGCCATTTCCTGCTGGATGAAAAAACGGGGATTTTGACCGGCCAGGGCGGCATGGGTTTGTTATGGTATAGCGTCAAAAAATTTAAAGATTTTATTTTAGAGTTGGACTATAAATGCGATGAGGTGTTCACCAACTCGGGCATCTTCCTACGCGTACCGGAAGTGGTGACCAGCAATGAGTACATCCATACGTCTTTCGAGATTCAGATCGATGATGCCTCGAAAGGCATTCACGGCACCGGCGCCGTATACGATGCCGAGGCACCAAAAGCTAAGGCTTTCAAGGAGCCAGGTAACTGGAATCACTACAAGATTTCCTTCATCGGCGATGTTATTACCGTGGAATTAAACGGCATAAAAGTGGTCGAATGGAAAGCCGAACCGCGCGGTAAGATTCGTTCCTTCGCATCCGAAGGGTATATTGGCCTGCAGAATCATGACAGTCGCGCGCCGATTCATTTTAAAAACATCTATATCAAAGAACTGTAACCAATGCGCCATGAACCAATGGTGCATAAATGAATCAATCAGTAAAAACGGTGGATATTTCCATCGTCATACCTGTCTATAATGAGAGCCGGAAAATTGCCGTGGATCTGCGAGAAGCCTATGGATTTATTCGGCGGCATGCCTTTTCTGGCGAAGTCGTTGTTGTGGATGACGGCAGCGACGACCAAACTGCTGAGGTAGCAGCTCACTGCCGTCCTCCCCAAAACATTTCTCTCAAGATCCTGAAGATTGCCTGCCACCGCGGCAAGGGTTTTGCCGTTCGTCATGGCATGAGCCAGACCCTTGGCCGCTATATCTTATTCATCGACAGCGGCCACTGCATCCCCTACGAAGAAATTATGCGTGGTATGTATCTCATCGACAAAGGCGAGTGTGAGATCGCCCATGCCTCGCGGCGATTGCCGCAGAGCATCATCGCGCGGCCGCAGTCATGGCGGCGACGGGCAGCTGCGTGGCTGTTTCGCAAATTCTTTACCAAACTGCTGGGCATACCTTCGTACCTGACCGATTCGCAAGCGGGGCTGAAGATATATCACGGGGACATCGGTCGAACCCTCTATCGCGCCGCCACCATCGACGGATTTCTCTTCGATGCCGAAATCATCCTGCGTGCTCTCCATGCCGGTTATCGTATCAAAGAATTCCCCATCACCTGGCATTCCGATCCGGACAGTCGATTACGCCTGCTGTGGCTGCCCTTCATTCTTTTGCGCGATGCCGTTCTCCTTAAATGGCGATTGCACAAAGAATTTCGCCATAAAACGTAGACCGAAACACTCCACACAGACCATCAGCATCATTTTTTAACTCCCCCCATTGATCCATTTTTTTCTCCGAGGCGCTTTTGGATTACTTTACGACGCCCTCGGACTGGAGTATGTGACCGAGAAGATGTAGTTACCATAACGAAAATGACTGTTCTATAAAGCATTGATAATATGATATTTGCAAATTTTTAGTGGTGAAGTTGGGTTAGCGGTTGCGCTATGTGATATAAGCCAATTGTTAAAAATAGAGTAATAAAAATATTTTTAAGTGATTGTTTTTTCATAATTTTATCCCCTTATCCGATCAAACCGATATAAAAAAGGCTCCCCCGCGACGCAGGGAGCCTTTTTTCAAGGAGGACTACCAAATGCGATGAAGGTAATTCTATTTGAACCAGACCAAACCCAAGGAGATAAGTCGCTGTGCTAAAAGCTGCGAATCATCTCTATTTGAGCATGGTCATCTTTTTAATCGATCTCTGGGCATCGACATTCAAGACATAGAAATAGACGCCAGAGGATACTTTATTGCCACCATTATCCAATCCATCCCACAGCACCGAATGGCTACCACTCGTTTGACGACCATCTACCAGCGTACGTACCAGTCGACCGTTGATGTTAAAGATCGCCAACTTGACCATGGCAGGCTTATCCAATGAATAAGCAATAGTGGTCGTCGGATTGAAGGGATTGGGATAGTTTTGCAAGAGCGTAAAAGAGACCGGATTGGAGACGATGGGATTTTCCTTACTCTCTACACCAGTCGTGCCATCAAAGCCATATTCGATGAAATAGATGCCGGGCCGCGGTTGTTTGGCCGTGGTGTTCCAGTCCACCTTGCTCCACAGGATAATATCCGTCTGTCCATCCCCATCTCCATCCCCTATCGCACTCCGCGCCGAATGATAT
>FWPV01000268.1_pt1 | contig 176521 bp, 167 predicted proteins | sample 2228371 | NCBI WGS metagenome assembly FWPV01 (sample SAMEA103939776, study PRJEB20133) | metagenome | reverse complement strand
CGCATCCCAGACTACAAGATCACCAAGGTCGAAGACCTGCTGCCTTGGAAATGGAACGGGTAGCGGTCAGACCGGACGCTTACCCACTTGTGGCTGGCCTTGCGCACCAGCCCAGACCGGTCATCCGTCAACTCGGTGTAGATCAGGCGTGCTTGTTCACGTGAGAAGGGCCTGCGCTCACTGCCGCTATCCTTGGCCTTGGCCACCTTCATCTTATCGAACAGGGTATGCGGGGCTTACCCGTGCCGCTCGGCCCAGTCGAAGAACATCTTGAACATCTGGATGTGGCTGTTGATCGTCTTGGGCGAGATTTTCGGGTGTCCCGGTTCCTTGATGACCTGCATCAGCGGCATGGCCTTCAATTTGGGCTTGGTGTTCCGACTTGACGGAAGGGCCTGCAACACCTTCTTGACCTCATTCGCGTCCTGCTTGGTGATCGTGGCAAGTAGGCGGTCACGCCTAAAGTATTCGATCAGGATGTTCAGGTAAGCGCGGTTCTGCCCGATAGTCTTCTCGGCCCACTGGCGGGAATGCTCAGCGACGAAGTCGTCCACCGCCGTGCCCAACGCTGATGACGTCAGCAAGGCGGCTGGAGGGGCCGCTGGAGGAACAGGCTCGAAGGCCGGGGCATCGTCATAGGCGTAATGCTCAAGGCGCTCGGCGACCTCCAGAACGCGCCTCAGCATGTCGCGGCGGCCCATGCGTAGCTCCGTTGCAATCCGGGGCATGCTGGCATCCCAATCGGCATCGGATACGGCCATCTTGCGCTTGAACCGTTCGACCGGAAGCCAGATCGGGTGCGCGCTGTCGATGTCCATGAAACTCTCATGGTCCAGCACTTCCTCACGCGCATCGGCCAAAGCATTCTGGGACAGGCCGCGTCGGTCCAGCCAGTCAATGTACTGGTCGAGTTGGACCTTAAAGAAAGTCCGCACTTTCTCCCGTATCTCGTGCTGAGGTAGTCCCGCCAATGCCTTGTTCTCGCGTAGCAATCGACCACAGGAAGCAAGAAACCTTGCCAAATCGCTAGCCCGATCCGGGCAACGTGTGCCCAAGGAGATACGGACTGTGGTTCTTCCTTTATCTAAGGACGAAGGGATAGGCCAACGGAAGTAGTAAACCCCATGCCTTGAGGGGGTTAGGTAAGATGACAGCATCATGGGGCATGTGTCCCACTTTGTGTCACACTCGGCTGCCAAGCCGATAAGCCTATGATTTAGAAGGGAATGGAGGCGGGTACCGGAATCGAACCGGTCTTCACGGATTTGCAATCCGCTGCGTAACCTCTCCGCCAACCCGCCGCGAAGGTGGGGGAGGGATAGCGGATGCGACGGGCGGCTGCAAGGCCTTCCTCCCCGCCGGAGGCAGGCTTGACTTGGCCGCGCACCCCGCCGATTGTCCGCCGCAAGCGGGCAGGGGCGCAAGACGCGTGCAGAAGATCCTCATCACCGGGACCGCCGGGTTCATCGGCTTTCATCTGGCCCGGCAGCTTCTGGCGGCAGGCCACCGGGTGCACGGCTATGACGGGATGACGCCCTATTACGATGTTCGCCTCAAGCAACAGCGCCATGCGATGCTGCTGGCGCTGCCCGGTTTCACCGCGACCGAGGCGATGCTGGAAGACATGGCGACGCTGGAGACGGTCGCCGGGGACTTCGCGCCGGATGCGATCATCCACCTCGCGGCGCAGGCCGGTGTGCGCTATAGCCTGACCCATCCCCGGTCCTACGTCGAGACAAATTTTACCGGCAGTTTCAATGTGTTGGAGGTAGCAAAGGCCCTGAAGGTCCGCCACCTGATGATCGCCTCCACCTCGTCGGTCTACGGCGCGAACCCCAAGATGCCGTTCCACGAGACCGACCGCACCGACCATCCGCTGACCGTCTACGCCGCGACCAAAAAGGCGGTCGAGGCGCTGTCACACTCCTATGCCCATCTCTGGGAACTGCCCATCACGCTGTTCCGCTTCTTCACCGTCTACGGCGCCTGGGGCCGCCCCGACCTCGCCTATTTCAAGTTCACCGAGGCGATCCTGCGGGGCCAGCCGATCGACGTTTACAACCATGGCCAGCTTTGGCGCGATTTCACCGCGGTCGAGGATCTTGTCGAAGGGGTCGTCCGCCTCTTGCCGCTGGCCCCGCCGGTGCCAGCGGCGCGCGCAACCCCGGTCGAAGGCGACAGCCTCAGCCCCATCGCCCCCTGGCGGATCGTGAACATCGGCAATTCCGACAAGGTGCATCTGATGGACTTCATCGGCACTCTTGAAACCCTGCTTGACCGCAAGGCGATCTGCAATTTCCTGCCGATGCAGCCAGGCGACGTGCCCGCGACCTGGGCCGATTGCACGTTGTTGCAGCGACTGACCGGATTCCGCCCGGCAACCGGCCTTGCTGCGGGCCTGAAACCCTTTGTCGACTGGTACCAAGAGCACGCCCGCCGTTGACTGGCTCTATCGGCGGGGCATGTCTGGTCCTAATCCCGGATCCGGAATTCCACGATACTTCCGCGCGAAATGCAGTCGAAAGGACAGGCCATGGAAGACTACGCGGGCATGAACGACATCGGTGCCGTGGTCGAGGCCGACCGCGCCCATGTCTGGCACCACCTGTCGCAGCACAAGCAGTATGAGACCGTCGACCCCCGCGTCATCGTCGAGGGCAAGGGGATGCGGGTGTGGGATGCCAAGGGCAAGGAACACCTCGACGCGGTGTCCGGCGGGGTCTGGACCGTCAACGTGGGCTACGGCCGGGAATCCATCGCCAACGCCGTCCGCGACCAGCTGGTGCGGCTGAACTACTTCGCCGGGTCGGCAGGCTCGATCCCCGGGGCGATGTTCTCCAAGAAGCTGACCGAGAAGATGCCGGGGCTGACCCGCGTCTATTACAACAACTCCGGCTCCGAGGCGAACGAGAAGGTCTACAAGATGGTGCGCCAGATCGCGCACCGGCACCATGGCGGGAAGAAGTGGAAGATCCTGTATCGCGACCGCGACTACCACGGCACCACCATTGCGGCCCTTGCCACCTCGGGCCAGGACCAGCGCGCCATGCAATACGGGCCCTATCCCGACGGCTTTGTCCGCGTGCCGCATTGCCTTGAATACCGCGCCCAGTGGGACGTGGAAAACTATGGCCAGCGCGCCGCTGACGCCATCGAAGAGGTGATCCTGCGCGAAGGCCCCGACACCGTCGGCTGCCTGATCCTGGAACCTGTCACCGCCGGCGGCGGCGTCATCGTCCCGCCCCAGGGCTATTGGGACCGCGTGCAGGAAATCTGCAAGAAATACAACATCCTCCTGGCGATTGACGAAGTCGTCTGCGGCGTCGGCCGCACCGGCACCTGGTTCGGCTACCAGCACTACGGCATCAAGCCGGACTTCGTGACCATGGCCAAGGGCGTCGCCTCGGGCTACGCCGCGATTTCCTGCACGGTGACCACCGAAGCCGTCTTCGAGATGTTCAAGGACGACCCCTCCGACCCGATGAGCTACTTCCGCGACATCTCCACCTTCGGGGGTTGCACCTCCGGCCCGGCGGCGGCGCTGGAGAACATGAAGATCATCGAGGAAGAGGGGCTTCTGGCCAACACCCTGGCGATGGGCGACTATTGCCTTGGGAACCTGCAGGCGCTGATGGACAAGCACAAGGTCATCGGCAACGTCCGCGGCAAGGGCCTGTTCCTTGGGGCGGAACTGGTGGCGGACCGCGCGACCAAGGAACCGATGGACGAAAAGAAGGTCGCCGCCGTCACCGCCGACTGCATGGCGCAGGGCGTGATCATCGGCATGACCAACCGGAGCCTGCCGGGGTTCAACAACACGCTTTGCCTTTCGCCAGCGCTGATCGCGACGAAGGACGACATCGACGAGATCACCACGGCGATTGATGGGGCACTGACGCGGGTGTTCGGGTAAGGATTGAGGGCCTTTGCGGGCGGGGACGGTATCCGGTTACGGGCACCCTTTTTTGCCCGGAATCAAGGCGCTTGCGCCGCCGGGCAGCGCCCGCGCTCCCGGCCCTCGCAAGGGTGCTCGGGCACATCGCGCGGGAAAACAGTCCACTGGATTGTGTTCTTGTCCGCCTCACCCCCCTCGGGCGGGCGCTTTGCTACGTCAATCCGCAGAACTGCGGCGGGAGAGGTTGAGCCATAAAGTGCCTAGAACCGATGGTGCTCGCCCACCCGGCGGTCCGGCGCTGCTCTCTGTTCCGCTTCAGTTCTCCGCAGAAGGTTAACACCCTGCCATCTCTACGCACATAGAGATGGAAGGAAGACGCAAGGAAGACGGCGAAATCGCCTTGACTTGAAGGGTCAAGCGGTCGCTCATCTGGACTCATGCCCGCCATCCCCCCCGAAGCCTTCTACCTGACCCCCGGCGCGCAGGGTTCCCTGCAACAGCAGATCCGCGCCATGGTCACCAAAGGCATCCTTGCCGGACGATTCCGCCCCGGCAGCCGGATGCCCTCGTCCCGTGGGCTGGCCGAGCACCTTGGCGTCAGCCGGATCACCGTGACGCTGGCCTATGCCGATCTCGTCTCTTCGGACTACCTTACCTCGGCCGGGCGGTCGGGGTATTTCGTTTCGGACACCGCCCCCCTCGCGCCAGAGTTTCCCCAATCCGAACCCCGTGCGGAGGCCATAGATTTCAAGGGCTTGACTGGCGGCCGCTTCACCCTGACCCCCCGCGTCGAGCGGCCCGAGGACTGGGACCGCTACCCCTTTGCCTTCATCTACGGCCAGGCTGACCCCACGCTCTTCGACCATCAGAACTGGCGGCAATGCGCGCTCCGCGCCCTTGGGCGTCGCGATTTCGCGGCGCTTACGACCGACTACTACGATCGCGACGACCCCCTGCTGATCCAGGAGCTTCTGCGCACCATCCTGCCCCGCCGGGGCATCGCCGCGCGCGAGGATGAGGTTCTTCTGACCCTCGGCGCGCAGAACGCGCTCTGGATTGCCGCCACGGCTCTTCTGGGTCCCGGCCGCCGCGCCGTCGTCGAAAATCCCGGCTATCCGGCCTGGCGCGCGATCGTCGCGGCGACGGGTGCAACGGCGGTTCCCGTGGCGGTCGATGCCCAGGGACTGCCTGTGCAAGCCCTTGATGCCGATGTGATCTTTACCACCCCCTCGCACCAGTGCCCGACCAATGCCACGATGCCGGTCGACCGCCGCGTCGCCCTGTTGGAAGCCGCAGAGCGCGCAGGGTCCATCGTCATCGAGGACGACTACGAATTCGAGATGTCCTTCCTGAAACCCGTCGCCCCCGCGCTGAAATCACTGGACCGGGGGGGAAGGGTGATCTATGCGGGCAGCTTTTCCAAGTCCGTCTTCCCCGGCCTGCGCCTCGGCTACCTCGTCGGCCCGCCCGGCTTTGTCGCCGAGGCGCGGGCCTTGCGCGGGTTGATGCTGAAGCACCCGCCCGGCCATATCCAGCGCACGATGGCCTACTTCCTCGGTCTTGGGCACTATGACGCCCTCGTCAACCGGATGAAGAACGCTTATCGCCGCCGCCGTCAGCTTATGGCCGAGGCCATCGCGGCGGAAGGCCTGACCGTCGCAGGGCAGGGCGGCTTCGGCGGTTCGAGCTTCTGGATGCGCGCGCCCGAAGGCACCGACACCGAGGCGCTGGCCTTGCGGCTGCGGACGGAGGGGGTGCTGATCGAGCCGGGCCGGGCCTTCTTTGCCGAAGACGGCCCGAAGACCTTCTACCGCCTCGCCTATTCCTCCATCGCCCCGCAACGCATATCCGAGGGGGTCGCAAGGATCGCAGGGGCTCTGGCGCTACCGGGCCGCGACAACTGGCCCTAAGGCTGGACTCATCGTGACGCTAGACTGCCGGAAAGCCAGGGAGACAGGCCATGAAGATGACGACCGAGGAAGCCTTTGTGAAGGTCCTGCAACTGCATGGGATCGAACATGCCTTCGGCATCATCGGCAGTGCCTTCATGCCGATCTCCGACCTTTTCCCCAAAGCCGGGATCACCTTCTGGGACTGCGCCCACGAAGGCTCGGGCGGGATGATGGCGGACGGGTTCACCCGCGCCTCGGGAAAGATGTCGATGATGATCGCCCAGAACGGGCCGGGCATCACCAACTTCGTCACGGCGGTCAAGACGGCCTACTGGAACCACACGCCGTTGCTGCTGGTGACCCCCCAGGCCGCGAACAAGACCATCGGCATGGGCGGCTTTCAGGAAGTGGAGCAGATGGCCCTGTTCAAGGACATGGTCTGCTACCAGGAGGAGGTGCGTGACCCTTCGCGCGTGGCGGAAGTCCTGAACCGCTGCATCCTTCAGGCCCGCCGCCAGTCGGCCCCGGCTCAGATCAACATGCCGCGCGACTACTGGACGCAAGTGATCGACATCACCCTTCCGGCAGTGGTGGAGTTCGAGCGGCCCGCGGGCGGCGAGGATGCGATCGCGCAGGCGGCGCAGCTTCTGTCCAGCGCGAAGTTCCCGGTGATCCTGAACGGCGCGGGCGTGGTGATCGGCGGGGCGATTCCGGCCTCGATGGCGCTGGCGGAGCGTCTGACCGCCCCGGTCTGCGTCGGCTACCAGCACAATGACGCTTTCCCCGGCTCGCATCCTTTGTTCGCGGGGCCTTTGGGCTACAACGGGTCGAAGGCGGCGATGGAACTGATCGCCGGGGCCGATGTGGTGCTGGCGCTTGGAACGCGGCTGAACCCGTTTTCCACCCTGCCGGGCTACGGGATCGACTATTGGCCGAAGGCGGCGAAGGTCATCCAGGTCGACATCAACCCGAACCGGATCGGGTTGACCAAGCCGGTGACGGTCGGAATCGTCGGCGACGCGCGGAAGGTGGCCGAGGCAATCCTCGCGCGCCTGTCGAAGTCGGCGGGAGATGCCGGGCGGACGGAACGCAAGGCGCTGATCGCCCAAAAGAAATCGGCCTGGGCGCAAGAGCTGTCGTCGATGGACCATGAACAGGACGACCCCGGCACCAGCTGGAACCGGCGCGCCCGGGATGCCAAGCCCGCGTGGATGAGCCCCCGCATGGCCTGGCGCGCGATTCAGGCGGCCTTGCCGCGCGAGGCGATCATCTCCAGCGACATCGGCAACAACTGCGCCATCGGCAACGCCTATCCGGCGTTCGAGGCCGGGCGGAAATACCTGGCGCCGGGCCTTTTCGGTCCCTGCGGCTATGGGTTGCCGTCTGTCGTGGGTGCCAAGATCGGCTGCCCGGATACCCCGGTGGTCGGCTTCGCGGGCGACGGCGCTTTTGGGATCGCGGTGACCGAGCTGACGGCCATCGGCCGCAAGGAATGGCCGGCGATCACCATGGTCGTGTTCCGCAACTACCAGTGGGGCGCGGAAAAGCGGAACTCGACGCTGTGGTATGACGACAACTTTGTCGGCACCGAGCTGGACGAGGGGGTTTCCTACGCCGGGATCGCCCGGGCCTGCGGCTTGCAGGGTGTGGTCGCGCGAACGATGGAGGAGCTGACGGCGGCGCTTGGCCGCGCCATCGACGACCAGATGGTCCACGGCAAGACCACGCTGATCGAGGCGATGATCAACCAGGAACTGGGTGAGCCCTTCCGCCGCGACGCGATGAAGAAGCCGGTGGAAGTGGCGGGGATTTCCAGCGCGGACATGCGCCCGCAGGTCGTCTGATGCCCTATGACCTTGGGCCGCTGGCGCTGCTGTGGCTGGCGGTCGCCTGTTTCGTCGCGGGCTTCGTGCGCGGCTATTCGGGCTTCGGCTATTCAGCCCTGCTGATCGCCGCCGCAAGCATCGTCACCAATCCCCTCAACTTTGTGGCTGTTGTCGTCATTCTGGAAACGCTGATGTCGCTGCAGGCTGCCAAAGGGGCCGGGCCGGATGTGGACTGGAGGCGGGTCTGGTGGCTGCTGGGCGGGGCGGCGCTCGGCCTGCCGCTGGGGCTGTGGATCCTGACCGGGGTCAGCGAGGACACCGCCCGGGCGGTGGTGTCCGGCTATGTGCTGCTGATGTGCGGGGTGCTGCTGGCCGGGTGGCGGCTTTCGCGTGAGGTGTCGGGGCCTGCGAACGGGGTCGCCGGGGTGATCTCGGGTCTGGCAAACGCGCCGGGGATGGGGGGGCTGCCGGTGGCGGCGTTCTTTGCCGCGCAGCCGATGCAGGCGACCGTGTTCCGGGCGACGCTGATCGCCTATTTCCCGCTTCTGGACCTCTATTCTGCACCGCTCTACTGGTATGCCGGACTGGTCACCTGGGATACGCTCTGGGCCGCCCTGCTTGCCCTGCCGATCACACTTGTGGCGAACTGGCTGGGCGGGCGGCACTTCTTCGGCACCGATCCGCAAGAGTTCCGCCGCTTTGCCATCGTGCTTCTGGCGGGTCTGGCGCTGTTGGGGCTGGGCAAGGCGCTGGTCTGATGTGGCTGATCGTGAACGCAGGATCGTCCTCGCTGAAGCTGAAGGTCCTTGACGGCGAACGCGAGGTCGCTAGGGCCGAGGTCGGCGAAATCGGCGCGGACGGCCACCAGGCCGCGATGGCGCTGGGTCTGGCCCGGGCCGGGGTGCCCGTCGACCGCCTGACAGCCGTGGCGCATCGGGTGGTGCATGGCGGATCGGGATTGACCGCGACCTGCCGGGTGACGCCCGAGGTGCTGCGCCAGATCGAGGCCTGCGTGCCGCTGGCCCCCCTGCACAACCCGGCGAACCTGGTGGGGCTTCGGGCGATTGCCGCGCTGGCCCCCGGCCTGCACCAGTATGCGGCTTTCGACACGGCCTTTCATGCGACCAACCCCGAGGTGGCGGTGACCTATGCGCTTGCGCAGCAGGAGCGCGACCGCGGTCTGCGGCGCTATGGCTTTCACGGGATCAGCTATGCGGCGCTGGTGCGGATCCTGCGCGGCAGGCGTGCCCTGCCGGAACGGCTTCTGGCCTGCCATCTGGGCAATGGCTGCTCTCTCTCCGCGATCGTGAACGGTCGTTCGGTAGCGACGACAATGGGCTATTCGCCGCTGGACGGGCTGACGATGGGGACGCGGTCCGGGGGCATCGACGGCAACGCCGTCCTGCGGCTGGCCGAGGTGCACGGGGTCGCAGCCGCCGGCCGCATCCTGAACCGCGAGAGCGGCCTTCTGGGCCTTGGCGGCCACAGCGACCTGCGGGCGCTGCATGCGGCGGGCACGCCGGAGGCGCGCTTTGCCCTTGACCATTTCGCCTACTGGGCGGTGCGGCACGCCGGCAGCATGGTCGCGGCGATGGGCGGCCTGGACGCGGTGGCCTTTACCGGCGGCATCGGCGAGAACGATCCCTGGGTGCGGAAGGAAATCCTGTCCGGCCTGTCGTTCCTGGGAGTATCTCCCGACCTTGCTGCCAATGCCCGGAACGACGCCGTGCTGCACGACGCGACCAGCCGTGTCGTTATCCTTGTTGTGCCCGCCGATGAAGAACGCCAGATTGCCCTTGAAGCGCAGGCCGTCATGGCCGGGGAGGGCGCGTGAACCAGCCGAGGGTGGAGACTCAGAGAGAGGTCGGCGACGAGGTCCGCCAGACCACCTGCTACATGTGCGCCTGCCGCTGCGGGATCGACGTGCATCTGAAATCCGGCAAGGTGGCTTACATCGAGGGCAACCGCGACCATCCGGTCAACAAGGGCGTGCTGTGCGCCAAGGGCGCATCGGGGATCATGCAGGTCACCGCACCCAGTCGCCTGAAAGCGCCCTTGCGCCGGGTGGGGCCGCGCGGGTCGGGTGCCTTCGAGGTGATCTCGTGGGACGAGGCGCTGGCGACGGCGGTCGCCTGGATGAAGCCGCTGCGGGAAACCGCCCCCGAGAAGCTGGCGTTCTTCACCGGGCGCGACCAGTCGCAATCCCTGACCGGCTGGTGGGCGCAGATGTTCGGGACGCCGAACTATGCCGCCCACGGCGGGTTCTGCAGCGTGAACATGGCGGCCGGGGGCATCTACACCATCGGGGGGGCGTTCTGGGAATTCGGTCAGCCGGACTGGAACCGCACCAAGCTGTTCGTGATGTTCGGGGTGGCCGAGGACCATGACAGCAACCCGATCAAGATCGGTATCGGCAAGCTGAAGGCGCGCGGCGCGCGGGTGATCAGCGTGAACCCGATCCGCACCGGCTATTCGGCGGTGGCTGATGACTGGATCGGGATCACGCCCGGGACCGACGGCCTCTTGATCCTGAGCCTGATCCATTGCCTGCTGGAAGCCGGGAAGATCGACCTCGACTACCTGGCGCAGTGGACGAACGCGCCCCTGCTGGTGAACGGGACCGAGGGCGCGGAAAGGGGGCTGTTCGTCCGCAACGCCGAAAGCCAGCCTTTCGTGATCGACCGCCGCAGCGGCCACCCGGCGCCCTGGGACGGCAAGGGGGTAGAGCCGGACCTTGGTGCCGAGTGGCAGGGCAACCGCACCGTCTTTCGCCATATGGTCGAGGAATACCTGAAGCCGGACCATGCGCCGGAGGCCGTGGCCGAACGCTGCGGCGTGACGGCGACCCGCATCCGCCAGTTGGCTGCGGAACTGGCGCAGGTGGCCTTCGAGCAGGCGATCACCCTTGACCGGCCCTGGACCGACTTTCGCGGCAACGCGCACAAGGACATGCCCGGCCGCCCGGTCAGCTTTCACGCGATGCGCGGGATCTCGGCCCATTCCAACGGCTTCCAGACCGCACGCGCGCTGCATCTGCTGCAGATCCTCCTCGGCGCGGTCGAAACCCCGGGCGGCTACCGGCTGAAACCGCCCTATCCGAAACCCGTCGAGGCGCATCCGACCCCGCATTTCGTGACCACGCCGGGCAAGCCGCTGACCGGGCCGCACCTGGGCTATGTCCGGGGGCCGGATGACCTTTGCCTCTTGCCGGATGGCAGCCCGGCCCGGATCGACAAGGCGTTTTCCTGGGAGAACCCGTTCTCGGCGCATGGGCTGATGCACATGCTGATCCCGAATGCCCATGCGGGCGACCCCTACCGGATCGACACGCTGTTTCTCTACATGGCGAACATGGCGTGGAATTCGTCGATGAATTCGGCCCGCGTGATGGAGATGCTGACCGAGGAGAAGGATGGCGAATACGTCATTCCCCGCATCATCTACTCCGATGCCTATGCCAGCGAGATGGTGGCCTATGCCGACCTGATCCTGCCCGACACCACCTACCTTGAACGGCACGACTGCATCAGCCTTCTGGACCGGCCGATCTCTGAGCCCGACGCCGCAGGCGATGCGATCCGCTGGCCGGTGCTGGAGCCCGACCGCGAGGTGCGCTGCTTTCAGTCGGTCCTGCTGGACCTTGGCGCGCGGCTCGGCCTGCCGGGGATGGTGAACGAGGATGGCAGCCCGAAGTTCAAGGACTATGCCGACTATATCGTGACCCACCAGCGCCGCCCGGGCGTCGGTCCGCTGATGGGCTATCGCGGCGACGGGACGGCCACGGGCCGGGGCGCGCCGAACCCGGACCAGATGGCGCGCTACATCGAAAACGGGGCCTTCCATCAGGCGCATGTCCCGGAGGAGGCGGCCTTCTACAAGCCCTGGAACGCCGCCTACCAGGACTGGGCGGTGAAGCTCGGCCTCTACGAGACCCCGCAGCCCTATCTTTTCAATATCTGGTCCGAACCGATGCGCCGCTTCCAGCTGGCCGCCGAGGGGTTCGGACCCCGCCAGCCCCCCGACCATCTGCGCGCGCGCCTGAAACAGGCGATGCACCCGCTGCCGGTCTGGTATGCGCCCTATGGCGACGCGGATGCGGCCTTCGGCTATCCGGTCCATGCGCTGACGCAGCGGCCGATGGACATGTATCACTCCTGGGGCAGCCAGAACGCCTGGCTGCGGCAGATCAGGGGGACGAACGTGCTTTATCTGCCGACGAAGATCTGGGAGGCGCAGGGGTTTGCGACGGGCGACTGGGCGCGGGTGTCGTCGCGCGCCGGGGTGATCACGGTGCCGGTGGCGCATATGGCCGCGCTGAACCAGAACACGGTCTGGACCTGGAACGCCATCGGCAAGCGCAAGGGGGCCTGGGCGCTGGATGCGGATGCGCCGGAGGCGACGACGGGGTTTCTGCTGAACCACCTGATCTCGGAACTGTTGCCCGACCGCGACGGAGTGCGCTTGTCGAACTCAGACCCTGTCACCGGCCAGGCCGCCTGGTTCGACCAGCGCGTCCGGGTCGAGCGGGTGGCGGCCGGGGATCACCCGCGCGGGACGGTGGCGCCGGCGTTCGAGCGCCTGCCCGACCCGCCGCGCACCGGTGGCGGCCGGGGCCAAAATTCTTCGAAGAATTTTGCCAAAAGTTTTCGAAAACTTTTGGTCCAGGGCGGGGAGGCCGAGCGATGACCGCCTTGCCGGGACCCACCGAAAAACGCCTTGGCCTGGTGATCGACCTTGACACCTGCGTCGGTTGTCAGGCCTGCGTCACCGCCTGCAAGGGCTGGAACGATGCGGGTATCGGCTTGTCCGATCAGGATCCCTATGGCGCGGACCCGGCGGGGACATTTCTGAACCGGGTGCATTCCTACCAGATCGCGGTGCCCGACGGTCCGGCGCAGGTGGTGAACTTTCCCCGCTCCTGCCTGCATTGCGACACCGCGCCCTGCGTGACCGTCTGCCCGACCGGGGCCAGCTACAAGCGGGCCGAGGACGGGATCGTGCTGGTGAACGAGGATGCCTGCATCGGCTGCGGCCTTTGCGCCTGGGCCTGCCCCTACGGCGCGCGCGAAATGGATGCGGCGCAGGGCGTGATGAAGAAATGCACGCTCTGCGTCGACCGGATCTACAACGAGACCCTGTCAGAGGCGGACCGCGAACCGGCCTGCGTGCGCACCTGCCCGACAAACGCGCGGTATTTCGGCGATCTTGCGGACCCCGAAAGCAAGGTATCGAAGCTGGTGGCAGACCGCGGTGGCTATGACCTGATGCCGGAGATGGGGACCAGGCCCACGAACAAATATCTGCCGCCGCGCAAGAAGGGACCTGGAGACGCCAGCCCGCTGGCACCGCTTCTCGATGTGAAGGCCACCGGAATCGCCGGCTGGCTTGACAGGATGCTGGGGAAGGTCTGAATGCACCCCGCGCCCTCGGTCATCCTGTTTTCCGCGCTGTCCGGCCTTGGCTTCGGCTTTCTTGCCTTTCTGGGCTGGGGAGCCCTGCAACCCGAGGGTCTGGCGGCTTTCCTGCTGTGGGGCCTTGGCTACGGACTGGCGGTGGCGGGCCTGCTGGCGGCAACCTTTCACCTGGGCAACCCGAAGAACGCGCTGAAGGCTTTCACCCAGTGGCGCACCAGCTGGCTGAGTCGCGAGGCCTGGGCCTCGGTCACGACGCTGGCAATTCTTGCGCCCGTCGCGCTGTCGGGCATCTTCGGGCTGGGCCTGCCGCAGCTTGTCGGCCAGGTCGGCGGGACGCTCGCCCTCGTCACCGTCTTCACCACGGCGATGATCTACGCCCAGATCAAGGCCGTTCCGCGCTGGCATCACTGGCTGACCCCGGTGATGTTCCTGGCCTTCGCCCTGGCAGGGGGCGCGACGCTTTCCGGTCGCGTCTGGGCTCCGGTCCTGCTGTTGGCCGTCGCGGCAATCCTGCTGGCCAGCTGGAAAACCGGGGACGAGGCCTTCGCGAAAGCCGGGCAGACGACGGGGACGGCAACCGGGCTGACCCGGCTCGGGCTGCCGTCCGTCCTCGACCCAGCGCATACGGCGGGCAACTACCTCAAGCGCGAGATGATCTTCGTCGTCGGCCGCAAGCATGCAGCAAAACTGCGCCGGATCGCACTGGCGCTGGCTTCGGCGGCCCCGGCTGCGATCCTGCTGCTTCCGCTTGGGCTCTGGGGCATCGCCTTGGCCGCGGTCCTGCATCTTGCGGGAACACTTGCCGCGCGCTGGCTGTTCTTCGCCGAGGCCGAGCATGTCGTGGGACTTTACTACGGCGCGCGGGGATGATCCTTTCTTGCCCATGAGCGCGTTCAAGACCTATGACATCCGCGGCCGTCTCGGGACGGAGCTGACCGAGACCGTTGCCCACCGCATCGCGCGGGCCTTTGCCACCGTCACCCAAGCCGATGCCGTGGTGCTGGCGCGCGACTGCCGGGAAAGCTCGCCCGCGCTCGCCGATGCTGTGGCGGCCGGGCTGATCGCGCAGGGCGTGCGGGTGCTGGACCTTGGCCTTGCCGGGACCGAGGAGATGTATTTTGCCACCGCGCAGCTTGGGGCGGGTGGCGGACTTTGTGTCACCGCCTCGCACAATCCGCGCGAATACAACGGGATGAAGCTGGTGGGGCGCGGTGCAGTGCCGCTGCCGGACGCGGACTTCGCGCGACTCAGGGCGCTGACCGAAGCGGCCTGCGACCCGGACAAGGTGCCGGGAGGCGGCCGCGAGGATCGCTCGACCGTGCGTCGCGACTATGTGGCGCATGTGGCCCGGCTGGTGGGCGCGGCCGGGATCGGCCCTTTGCGGCTGGTCATGAACGGCGGGAACGGTGCCGCGGGGCCGACGCTCGATGCGCTGGCCGAGGGGCTGGCGGCGCAAGGCGCGCGGCTTGACCTGGTGCGCATGCATCATGCGCCCGACGGGAGTTTCCCGAACGGCATCCCGAACCCGCTTTTGCCGGAGAACCGGCCTGCAACCGGCGAAGCGGTGCGCGCCGCGGGCGCCGACATCGGCGTGGCCTTCGATGGCGATTTCGACCGCTGTTTCCTATTCGACGGCGAGGGCGGGTTTGTTGACGGAGAACATGTCGTGGCGCTTTTGGCCGCCGCACATCTGGCCACTGCGCCGGGCGCGGCGATCGTCCATGATCCGAGAGTGATCTGGGCCGTCGAGGATGCCGTGCGCAGGGGCGGGGGACGATCGGTCCTTGCGCCCACGGGACATATCTTCCTCAAGGCTGCGATGCGGCGCGAAGGCGCGCTCTATGGCGGCGAAATGAGTGCGCATCACTATTTCCGGGGTTTCATGTCCTGTGATTCGGGCATGATCCCCTGGCTCATGGTGGCCAAGCTCGTGTCGCAGTCAAACGCCAGCCTCACCGAGCTGGTTGGCGCGATGCGTCAAGACTTCCCGTCGTCGGGCGAGATCAACTTCCGTGTGGCAAACCTGCCGGCCGTGGTGCAGCGGGTCGAGGCAGAGCTGGCCAGTCGGTCCCGGTCGACGGATCGCACGGACGGGCTGAGCCTGGATTTCGGAAATTGGCGGCTCAACCTGCGGGCCTCCAACACCGAACCCCTGCTTCGGTTGAACGTCGAGGCGCGGGGCGATGCAGACCTGGTCGCCGAAGGCGTGGCACGGGTGCGGGCGCTGATCGAAGGATGAGGCGCCCGCGACCCCGGGGTCAGGCGGTGACCGAAGTCGCCGCAGGCTTGCGCAGGATCGGCCAGCCCCGGCGGAACACCGGGATCACCGGCATATCGTCAGCAAGCCGCTGCAGCGAAGCTTCGCGCCGCTTCAGGCGGTCGATTTCGGCGCGGATGCCTTCAAGTTCTTCGGCGAGGGTAAGGCGGGATGCGGCCATTTGGTCCTCCTTTGTTCTTCCCGGTCAGCATCGACTCGAAGTCTGAAGACTTTGCTAAGCGCCAGAACGGAAGCCGACTGTTTCCAACCCGGCGGCTTGTCAGCCTGGCGGTCCCCGGGCATCCTCAGTTCAGTATTCTGGATAAAATGCGCATGTGGACGGTCACTATTTTCAAAGCTCTGGTTCTGGTGCTTCGAACCTTGCCGCAGCTTGCTGTCCGGCTGCTGGTTTTTTCCGGGATTGCCCTCGGACTGGCCGTTGCAGGCTTCGCCGGGGCATGGGTCGGCTACCGGATGGGACTGGGCAGGGGTGCGACGAACCCTGAGACATTTGCACTCTTGGGCGGTCTGGGCGGCCTGGCGCTGGGGGCGAGCCTTGTCGCTTTCCGGCGCGACTGGCTTTTGCACGCGGTCCAGGTGCGCAGCATCGCGCTTTTGGTCGACGGGATGGACGGCAAGCGCGTGCCCTATGGCCCCGGTCAGATCGCCGAGGCCCGGGCGGCGGTGGCGGCGCGCTTCGGCAGTCGGGCGGAGCTTCACAGCCTCGACCGGCTGATCCGGGGGGTGTCGGGGCTGGTCACGAGGGTGGCCGAAGGTCTGGGTCCGGTGCTGACCTTGCCGGGCATCGGACGCATCGCTTCGGGCGGGCAGATCCAGCGGGTGATCCTGGCACAGGCCTACCGCGCCCGGCCCGAGAACGCCTGGGAGGCGGCGCATGACGCCCTGGTCCTTTACACCCAGAACGCGCGCCACGTCCTGACGGCGGCAGGCTGGATCACGCTGGTCGGCTGGCTGGTGACCGGTGGTGCGTTCCTGCTTTTCCTCGCGCCGTTTTCCGGCCTCGTCGCAGGGTGGCCCGGGGGCGGGCCAACCGGCGGTCTGGTGCTTGCCGGCCTTGCCGCATGGGCGTTCCGGGCCGCGCTGATCGAGCCTTTTGCCTTCGCCTGCCTGATGCAGGCTTTCGTGCGGATCACGGCCGGGCAGGATCCCTTGCCGGAATGGCGCGGACGGCTGACGCAATTTTGTGACCGGTTCCGGCAACTGGGCGAGCGGGCGGTCACCTGGGCACCCGCAGCCGGGATCGAGGGCTGACCTGCCGGCCGGCAGACACAGCGACCGTGCCGCAGTCAAACATATGAAAATGCTCTGAAGCCCGGTTGCGGCATCCCGGCAGTTGTGGCAAGACTCGACGGCAGTCCAATGAGACCGATGAGTTCAGAATGAGCGAATTCGCCACCCGACGCGTCATGATGGTGGATACGCAGGTCCGGCCTTCGGACGTGACGAAGTTCCCGATCATCGAGGCGATGCTGACCGTCCCGCGCGAAACCTTCGTCCCCGACGAGAAGCGTGAGGCGGCCTATGTCGGTGAAAACCTGCCGCTCGCCCCCGGTCGCGTGGTTCTGGAGGCGCGCACCATGGCCAAGCTTCTCGATGCGCTTGACGTGCAGCCGACGGAACTCGTCCTGGATGTCGGCTGCGGCCTTGGCTACTCTGCCGCGGTGATCGCGCGGCTGGCCGAAACGGTGGTGGCGGTCGAGGAGGACGAAACGCTTGCCGCCGAGGCGCAGCGGCTGCTGTCGGAAGCGGGCGTGGACAATGCGGTCGTCGTGACGGGCAAGCTGTCCGGTGGCGTGGTCAAATGCGCGCCCTATGACGTGATCACCATCGAAGGTGGGGTGGAACAGGTCCCGGAGGCGATCCTGGCGCAGTTGAAGGACGGCGGTCGGATCGGTGCGGTCTTCATGGACGGCGCGGTCGGGACTGCGCGCGTCGGCTACAAGGCCGAGGGAGGAGTCTCCTGGCGGTCGGTGTTCAATGCGTCGGCCCCGGTGCTTGCCGGTTTTCGCGCTCCGCGTGGCTTCACGCTGTAGGGCCCGCCGGGCCCGGTTCGGCTTCGGGCGGCGTGCCCGTCCTGCCCGGACCCTGGAACAACGCCTGCAGCATGTCTGCGGGCCCTGATAAGGCGAAGATGATGCGTGGATGGCTTCTGTCGGCAGTCGTGGTTCTTGCGGGCCTGGTTACCACGCCCGCAAGCAGGGCAGAAACCCTGGCCGATGCGCTGATTGCCGCTTACAAGAACTCCAACCTTCTGGACCAGAACCGCGCCGTGCTGCGCGCGGCGGACGAGGATGTGGCGGTTGCGGTGTCAAGCCTGCGTCCGGTCGTGTCCTACACCCTGCAAGGTCAGTGGCAGCGCGCCGACATCACGAGGCTTTTGGTGCCTGGCGTTGCCGAAGAGCTGTCCGCTTCGCTGACGCTCAGCGCGGAACTGACGCTTCTCGACTTCGGCCGGCGTCGGATCGGCATCGAGATCGCCCGGCAAAGCGTGCTGGCGACGCGGCAGGCCCTGATCGATGTCGAGCAGAACGTGCTGCTTTCGGCGGTCCGCGCCTATGTCGATGTCCGGCTGGCGCAGGAAGTCGTGGCCCTGCGGCAATCGAACCTGCGGCTGATCTCGCAGGAACTGCGTGCGGCGCAGGACCGGTTCGACGTGGGCGAGATCACCCGCACCGACGTGTCGATCGCCGAGGCGCGGCTTGCGGCCTCCCGGGCGGCGCTGGCCTCGGCGGAGGGGCAGCTGATGATCGCGCGCGAGGCCTACAAGGCCGCCACCGGGGCCTATCCGCAGCAGCTTGCCGCCTTGCCCAAGGCGCCGGCCCTGCCGCGCACGATGGAGGAGGCGCAGGGTGTCGCCCGGTCGACGCATCCGCAGATCCGCCAGGCGCAATTCCAGGTGACGATTGCGGACCTGCAGGTCGAACTGGCGAACGCAAGCCGCAAGCCGACGCTTGGGGCAGGGGTCGCACTGCGGACCGATGATGACAACCAGCAAACGCAGTCCTTCGGGCTGACGCTGAACCAGACGCTTTATGCCGGGGGACGGTTGTCGGCCTTGCAACGGCAGGCGCTTGCCGGCAAGGACGCGGCACGGGCCGGGTTGCAGCAGGTTGCCGTCGGTCTGGTGCAGAACGTGGGCGTTGCCTGGGCGAACCTCGAGGTGGCCACGGCCTCGACCAAAGCGTCCGATCTCCAGATCCGCGCAGCGCAGGCCGCCTTTGACGGCGTGCGCGAAGAAGCCGCCGCCGGAACCCGGACGACGCTGGATGTGCTCAACGCGGAACAAGAGCTTCTGGATGCCCGCAACGCCCGGCTGGAGGCCGAAGCCCAACGCTATGTCGCCGTCTATCAGGTGCTGGCGACGATGGGCCTCTTGACGGTCGAACACCTGCAACTCGGCATCCCGACCTACGACCCGGAGGCGTATTACGGGGCGGTCGAGAAGGCTCCGTCGCACAGCGCCCAGGGCAAGAAGCTGGACCGGATTCTGGAAAAGATCGGGAACTGACCCCCCGCCAGGTCGACAATTCCCGATTTCTGTTGCTATTCTGGGGCTTGTGGCGCTAAGTTGAGGCAAGACTACGCGCAAGCGACCGGATGTTCCCGATGGTTGGACCCCTGAGCTCGGAAGAGATCGAGGACGTTGTTTCCTCGGTGCGCAGGCTTGTGTCGAACGAACAGCGGCCCCGGACGCTGAGCCGCGATCTGAACGCCGAACGGCTGTTGCTGACCCCGGCTCTGCGGGTGGTGGCCGAAACCAGCCCGCTGGCCCCGCTCGTTCTCGATGCCCCAGTGGTGGAAGCAGCCGAGGAAGCCGTTGCCGAGGCCGGGGCAGAGGCCGAAGGTGCCATGCAGGTGCAGGCGGCGGTGCCGCCGCAGGGCTTGCCCGAAACCGACGCGCCTGCAGCGCCTGCCGCCGCGCAGGAGGCCCCACCGGCCCAGGCCCCGGTCTTCGCACCCGAACCGGACGCCGGCGTGAGTGATCTCTCCGGCGGCGTCGGGGATGCGGGTTCACTGGACGTGTCGGTTGCGGCCGAGGCGGAATGGGAAGACGAAATCTGGGCCGAGCCCGGGTCGGTCTCGTTGGGTGAAGCCGCCCTTGCCGCCGATGAGGCCGAGCTTTTGCCGTCGGCACCGGGACCGGACCATCCCGGGGAAACGGCGCCCGAGGTCACGGCGCCCGGGGTCACGGGGGACGACGCTGTGCCCGCTGCCCGGGAACGGGATGGCAGCGCGTGGGTCGAGGACGAACCGATTACCTTCATTCCGCTGCGGCGCCGTGCCGGTTCCTTGTCCGAAGCGGATGCGCCCGCAGAGAAAGTGGCGGTGTCCGGGACCGCGGCGCTGCCCAGTGCTCCGGAATACCTGGATGAGGACGGCACGCCGCTCGCCGTGCTGGACGAAGCCGCCTTGCAAGAGATCGTTCGCCAGACGCTGCGGACCGAATTGCAGGGCGAGCTGGGTGAGCGGATCACCCGCAATGTTCGCAAGCTGGTGCGGGCCGAGATCAACCGTGCGCTCATGGCCCGCGACCTGGACTGATCGTCCCGAAAACAAAAACGCGCCCCGGCAGGGCGCGCATCTTTTCTGCCTTGATCCTCGGGATCAGGCGGCTTCGGCCTGTTCCAGTTCCAGCGCATGACGGCGTTCGGATTCTTCGCGCGACAGCGCGACCGAGGTCCGCACACCCTTGCCGACAAAGTCCATCAAACCCTTCACCACCCGCTCGTTCGGGTCGATACCGGCGCATGACAACACTTCGCGCCCATCACGCGACCGTGCCCAGCGGGCAATCTGGTCGGGACCGTTGCCATATTTCTTGTCATCGGCAATCGCATCATCCAGCGCCGCCAGAACCACGGCGGCAAAAAGCTTGCGTGCACGCTGGCCCTGCTCGAAGTTGAAGGCGGTGCTGTCGATGGTGTCACGCATCGTGGTTTCCTTTATTCTTGCTCTTGTCTTTCGCGGCGTCCGTGTGTTGTAACGGTTTGGTCACGATTCGGGGGTTACCGGTTTGGAATGACTGCCATGCAGGAAATGCATGGCTTGTGTGATCTGGATCAGCATCTAGTCTGGTCCGGCCCTTCACTATCACGAGATTTAGAGTCAGCACCCAATATTTCAACCTTTGGTAAGGATTTTCTTGCCAAAGCGCGCGCAGGGTTTGTCAGACGACGCGAAGTCGCGCCGTGCCTGCCGTCAAAATGCCATCCGCCCGGTCATGCCGCAGATAGGCGATGCCGAATCCGCCGCTCTGGGTGAACAGGTTGCCGGCGGGCTTGCCGTCTTCTGTGGTGATCCCGGTGCCGACCGGGGCGGCACCGTCCACCACGACACGGACCAGACCCTTGCGCAACTCGGTCTTGTGCTTCATCCGTGCCGTAACCTCCTGGCCGACGTAGCAGCCCTTGCGGAAGTCGACGCCGTGAAGCCGTTCAAAGCCATGTTCCAGAATGAAGCTGTCGTCGGGGATCAATTCGACGCCGCTTTCCGGGATCAGGTTTTCCACCCGGATCCGGTCCCAGTCGATCGCTGGGGTGCCGCCCGGGGTCTCGGACCAGACGCGCCAGCCAAGCGCCGGATGGCGCGGGTCGGGCAGCGCGCCTGCCGGGGGCGCTTCGAGACCGCGCAGGACATGCCGGGCGACCGGCGCGATCTGCACATCGGCGCGCAGCCGGTACTGGTTCAGCCGTCGCTGCGTGTCTGCACAAAGCAGCGTCGAAATGTCGATCAGTAGCCCGTCGTCTGCAGTCCTGACGACAAAGAAATCGGCCAGATATCTGCCTTGCGGGGTCAGCAGGGCGGTCCACACCATGCCGGGACCCTGGTCCAGCGGTCTGACATCGTTTGTCACCAGGCCTTGCAGGAACGACAGCGCATCCTTGCCGGTCAGGCCCAGCACGGTGCGGTCACGGGCTGTTTCGCCATGTATCATGCGACCGAGGCTAAACCGGCCAAGCTCGGCGCGAAAGGGTCAGTCACGCAGTTGTGCCTCGTGCAACTGGGCATAGAGACCCTTCCGCGCCATCAGGCTGTCGTGCGTGCCTTCCTCGACCAGCCGACCCTGATCGAGAACGATGATCTTGTCCGCCCCCATCACGGTGGACAGCCGATGCGCGATCACCAGCGTCGTGCGCCCGGACTGCGCCCGCGCCAGCGCCTCGGTCACGGCTGCCTCGGTCCGGGTGTCAAGCGCCGAGGTCGCCTCGTCCAGCAGCAGGACCGGCGCATCCGCCAGCAGCGCCCTGGCAATCGCGATCCGCTGGCGCTGGCCGCCCGAAAGGGCAGAGCCGCGGGTTCCGGCGGGCGTCTCGAGACCAAGCGGCAAGGCGGCGACAAAGCTGGCGACCTCGGCATCGGCAAGCGCCTTTTCGATCCGGGCGGGCTCAAGGCCGGTTCGTCCCAGGATCAGGTTCTCGTGCAGCGTCTCGTCGAAAAGCGCCGAGTCCTGCAAGACCGTGGCAAGCAGGATGCGCTGGTCGGACAGGCTGAGGTCCCGGACATCGACGCCCCCGATCAGGATGCGGCCCGACTGCGGTTCGACCAGGGCCGCGATCAGCTGGAAGACGGTGGACTTGCCCGCCCCGGACCTGCCGACCAGGGCCGTGACCTTGCCGGCTTCGGCGGTAAAGGTCAGCCCGTTCAGCACCGGGCGGTCGGGATAGCCGAAGGTAACCGCTTCAAAGCGGATCTCTGGCGCGCCGGGGGCGGGCTTGGAGCGGCTCTGGGCCGGGCGGGTGCTTTTGCTTTCCGTGTCGAAGATGCTGAAGATGCGGACCAGGCTGCCGCGCCCGACTTGCCAAAGTCCGGCAAGATCGCTCAGCCGCCGGATCGGCTGGAAGGTCAGGGCCATCGCGGTGAAGAACGACATGAATTCACCGACAGTGCGCTTGCCTTCGGCCACTTCGCTTCCGCCCAGCATCAGGACGGCGAAGAAACCGATGCCGGTGATCACATCGACAAGGGCCGGCATTGCGGCGCGTGCCGTTGCGGCCTTCACCTCTGCCCGCACGATGGTTTCGATGATGCGCTGGAAGCGGTGGCTCTGGTAGGTTTCCATCCGGTTCAGCTTCACCGCCTGGATGCCGTGGAAGATCTCGTCCAGTCGCGTGGCGCGAAGTCCGGCCTGCTCCCGGCTGAGAATGACCTTGCGGTAAAGATACCGGCGGACGAAGAAGGTCGGCAGCAGAAGCAGCGGCGCGCCGATCAGGGCGGCTGCGGTCCAAAGCGGGTCGATCATCAGCGCAACAAAAAACAGTCCGATCAGCGAGACCAGATCGCGCGAAACGCCGCTGAAAACCATGATCGTCGCGGTGGTGGAGGCAAGCGTATCGCCTTGCACGCGTTCGATCAGGCTGCCGGGCGGGTTGGTCTGGAAGAAGCTGGTGTCAAGCGTCAGCATATGCCGCACCAAGGTCGTCTGCATGTCGCCTGCAGATTGAAGATTGACCTGCGATGTGAGCCTGCGCCCGATGATCGAAGTGGCGGCGCGGACCACGAACAAGGCAAGGATCGCCCCGCCCACCCAGATCAGCCCGCCCGAACCGCCGGGCTGGAAGACCTGATCGAACAGAGGCTCGAGCATGTAGGACAGCAGGCCCAGCGTCGAGCCTTCGATCAGCATCACGACGAAGGCCAGCGCAAGAAGCGGAATGTGGGGGCGAAGGTAGTCACGCCAGAATCGGCCGAACAGCTCGCGAGAGGTATAGGCTCGGGTGGGTTCCACGGGGCGGTCTGCTTTCATGCGGATCAGACCCGGGGTTTAGCGGGAAAGCCCGCGTGCCTCAAGCCGGGCCGGTTGACGCGCGCCGCGCTGCGGCCTAGCCATCGCAGGACGACGCAGGAGACACGCATGAGCCTTGCCGCAGGCCGCCCGTATCTGGCCATCCCCGGACCTTCGGTGATCCCCGACCGCGTCTTGCGCGCCATGCACCGGGGTTCGCCCAACATCTACGGGGGCCCACTCCTGGAATTGGTCGCGGGGCTTTGGCCGGATCTGCGCCAGCTCGCCGGCACAGTTGGTCATGTCGCCATGTATATCGGCAATGGCCATGCGGCCTGGGAAGCGGCAAACGCCAACATCTTCTCGCGCGGCGAGAAGGCGCTGGTGCTGGCCATGGGGCAATTCGGGCTGTCTTGGGCCGGCAGCGCCCGCGCGATGGGAATAGAGGTCGAGGTGCTGGACTTCGGGAAGTCGTCCCCTGCGGACCCCGACCGCATCGAGGCGGTCCTGCGGGCGGATGCGGGACATCGGATCAAGGCCGTGCTGACGACGCATGTCGATACCGCAAGCTCGATCAAGACCGACATCCCGGTGCTGCGCCAGGCGATGGATGCGGCCGGGCATCCCGCGCTTCTTGCGGTCGATTGCATCGCCTCCCTCGGGTGCGACGAGTTCCGGATGGATGACTGGGGCGTCGATGTGATGGTCGCGGCCTGCCAGAAGGGCCTGATGACACCCCCCGGCCTGGCCTTCGTCTGGTTTTCCGAAGCCGCTCGGCTGCGCTGTGGCCGCACGGACCTGGCCACCCCCTACTGGGCCTGGGGTCCGCGCGTCGAGCCGGACGAGTTCTGGCAATACTGGGATGGCACGGCGCCGACGAGCCATCTATACGGCCTGCGCGAGGCCATCGACATGATCCGCGAGGAAGGCCTGTCCCGGGTCTGGCAGCGGCATCGGGTGCTGGCGGGCGCGATCTGGGCGGCGTTCGACGCCTGGGGTGCCGGCAATCCGGCCATCGCGATGAACGTGGCCGACCCGGCTCATCGCGGCTGGTCGGTGACGGCCGCGCGGCTTGGGTCCCCGCATGCCACGCGCCTGCGCGACTGGTGCGAGACAAAGGCCGGGGTCACGCTTGGGATCGGCCTTGGCATGGCACCGTCGACCGACCCTGCCTTTCACGGCTTTCTGCGGCTCGGGCATATGGGCCATGTCAACGCCCACATGACGCTGGGCGCGCTGGCGGTGATGGAGGCCGGCCTGACGGCGCTGGAAATCCCGCATGGGCCGGGCGCGATCGAGGCGGCAGCACGGGTCGTGGCAGGAGGTGCCTGAGCCGCCGCCGGTTCCTGCCTGCCTGCGGGACGCCACCCTGGTGCCGTCCCGCCCGCACGGCGCGCCGACCCATATGGGTCGGCGCGCGCGATTGTTCGCCCCCTGTGCACGACCGAAGCCGATCTGTGCACCTCGGGCTGCATTGGGCCTCTTTCCGCGCGGCGGGCCAGGGCGTATCATTGCCCCGCGATGGAAACCAAGGATGCGGTGCCAGGGGTGAAGCGCAAGGGGCAAAGGCCCGTCGTCGGGATCATCGGCAACAGCTACATGATCAACAACGGCTATCCGGCGCATTCCGCCGGAACGATGAACTCTGCCGCCGTGGCCGAGGTCGCGGGCTGCCTGCCGCTGATCATCCCCTCCGACCCGCGCTATGTCGCGGTGGACGAGCTTCTGGAGCTGTGTGACGGCTTTCTTCTGACCGGTGGTCGCCCGAACGTGCATCCAAGCGAATACGGCGAAGAGGAAACCCCGGCCCATGGCGCCTTCGACCGCGGCCGCGATGCGATCACGCTGCCGCTGATCCGCGCCTGTGTGGATCGCGGCCAGCCCTTTCTTGGCATCTGCCGGGGGTTCCAGGAAGTGAACGTGGCCCTCGGCGGCACGCTTTACCCCGAAATCCGCGAGCTTCCGGGCCGGATGAATCACCGGATGCCGCCGGACGGCACGCTTGAGGAATGTTTTGCCCTGCGTCACCCGGTCACCTTCAGCGAAGGCGGCGTCTTCCACCGCCTGATGGGTGCGCGCGAGGTGATGACGAACACGCTGCACGGACAGGGCATCGCGCGGCCCGCCGCAGGCGTCGTGATCGACGGCCATGCGCCGGACGGCACTCCGGAAGCGATCTATGTCAAGGATGCGCCGGGCTTCACCCTGTCGGTGCAGTGGCACCCGGAATGGAACGCGGGCAACGATCCGGTCTCGCGTCCGCTGTTCCAGGCCTTCGGGCAGGCCGTCGCAGCCTGGGCAGTGCGTGAAAACCCCAAGGCCGCCTTGCGCCGGGCCTGATCCGTCCGGTCTTGATCAGGATCAGGGCACGGGGTCGTTGGCCGGCTTAAGCTCCTCCCGCATCACGCAGGGGGAGGCATCATGTATTTTCTCATCACCTATGCCACGACCGACGGACAGACCCGCAAGATCGCCCGCTTTGTGGCAGACCGGCTGGCTGGCCAGGGTCAATCGGTCGAACTTCTGAATGTCGAGGATGCGGGCGGCATCGACCTTGGCCGCTTTGACGCGGCAGTTCTGGCAGGGTCGCTGCATGTGGGGGGCTACCAGAAGGCCCTGGAACGCTACGTCGCTGCGGCCAGGGTCGAGCTTGCCACCCTGCCGACGCTGTTCCTGGCCGTGTCGCTGTCGGCGGCGGGCAACGACCCGGACGACTGGGCGGGTCTTCGCAAGTGCCTCGCCGCGTTCGAGCTTGAGACCGGCTGGACCCCGGGCCGGGTCGAGCATGTGGCCGGGGCCTTCCGCTTTGCCGAATACGACTTCTTCCGCGCCTGGGCGATGCGGCGGATCGCCGATCAGAAGGGCGAGGCGGTCGAGCCCGGCAAGGACAAGGAATACACCGACTGGTCGGCGCTTGGCCATACGCTCGATGCCTGGGTTGCAGGCCTGAAGCCCCGGGTCAAAGCGGCCTGAGCTTCAGCTTGGTGATCCGGTTTTCCCGCCTGGCGATCACGGTGAAGCGGAAGCCGTGAAAGCTGAACACCTGGCCCTCGTTCGGGATCATCTGCGCCTCGTGGATCACCAGACCGGCTATGGTGTTGGCCTCGTCATCCGGCAGCCGCCAGTCGGTCGCGCGGTTCAGGTCGCGGATCGTCATCGCGCCGTCCACCAGAAAGGCCCCGTCCCCGGTCTGGGTCATTCCGGCATCCTTGCCGACCACGTCGAACTCGTCGGTGATTTCGCCGACGATTTCCTCCAGGATGTCTTCCAGCGTGATCAGGCCCTGCAGCGCACCATATTCGTCTACGACCAGGGCGAAATGGGTGCGCCGCGCGAGGAATTCGCGCATCTGTTCGTCCAGCGTGGTGGTGTCCGGGATGAAGTAGGGCTTCATCGCCACCTTCTCGATCTCGAGGTTCTCGATCCCTTCGACCGACCCCGAGCCGCCGCGCACCAGCCGGTCGACCTCGCGCAGCAGGTCCTTGGCGTGAACCACGCCCAGAATGGTGTCGTCGCTGTCCCGGAAGATCGGCAATCGGGTGTGCGGCGAGGCAAGCACCCGGGTGATGATGTCCCCCGGGGGCAGATCGGCATCGATCATTTCGATCTGCCGGCGGTGGCGCATGATTTCATCGACAGTGCGGTGGCCAAGGTCCAGCGCCCCAAGCAGTCGGTCGCGGGCGGCCTTTTCGACCGCGCCTTCGGAATGGCCAAGGGCGATCGCTCCAGCGATGTCCTCGCGCAGCGCCAGCATGGCGCTGGCCCGGTCGGATGGCAGCCCGACGACACCCAGCAGCCTTTGGATCAGTCGGCGCATGCGTCCGGGCGGAGAGACAGTAACCGGGACCGCCGGGGGATCGCTGGGCATCGGGCTGGCTTTCAGGCCTTGCGGGACAGGGGGTGCTTGGTCAGGACAAGCTCGGTCAGATGATCGTCCAGGACATGGGTGTAGATCTCGGTCGTGGCCAGGTCGGCATGGCCAAGCAGCGTCTGGATCACCCGCAGGTCGGCGCCATGCGCCAGAAGATGCGTCGCAAAGGCATGGCGCAGCACATGCGGGGTGACGCGGGCAGGGGACAGGCCCGCCAGCACGGCCACATCCTTGACCAGGCTGTGGAAATACTGCCGCGTCAGGTGCCCGTCGCGTCCGTCGCCCGGAAACAGGAACCGCGAGATCGCGCGGCCGGCGCGGCGGGCCTCGTCCTCGGTCGCGTCGCGGTGGGCAAGCCACTCGGCAAGCGCGGTCCGCGCGGGCGAGGACAGCGGCACCATCCGTTCCTTGTCACCCTTGCCGCGCACCAGGATCATCCGGGGATCGCCCCGGGCTGCCGCGACCGGAAGGCTGACCAGTTCGCTGACGCGCAGGCCCGTGGCGTAGAGCAGCTCAAACAGCGCGGTGTCCCGCAGCCGGTCCGCGGGGCTGCGACCCCGCAGGCGCGCGGCTTCCATCAGCCGGGTGACCTCGGCCTCGGACAGGGTCTTCGGCAGGCTTTGAGCGCGACCCGGTCCGGTCAGGCGCAGGGCAGGATCGTCGGCGCGCCAGCCTTCGTCAAACGAGAAGCGGAAGAGTTGCCGGATCGAGGACAGCCGCCGGGCGCGGGTGGACCGTGCCAGGCCCTGAGCGTCACAGTGCACCAGATAGTCCTGCACCGCCTCGCGCCCGACCGTGGCAAAGTCCAGGCCGCGCCGGTCCAGCCAGTCCGCGAAATCGACCAGATCCCGGCCATAGGCCAGCCGGGTGTTCGGCGCCGCACCCAGTTCGGCCGCGCGGGCGTCAAGGAAAGTCGCGATCCACCGGCTCGCCTCGGGGTCGGGCATGGCCTATCCCCGCCGTTCCAGGATCATGAGTTCCAGCGCCGTGCGTCGCGCCACGCTTTCCAGCCCGGTCAGCCGCAACAGCGACAGCCCCTCGGTCACCTGGCGCAGATCGCCCTGGACCCCGCGACCGATGCCGTCGATTGCCGCGATGATCGCCTCTCCCTTGCGGTTGCCGTCCAGCAGCGCCTGCGCCTCGACCGAGGGGACGGGCGCGCGGAAGGCTGCCGAAATGGCCCGCGCCAGGCTGTCCGGCGGCAGCGCGCCCGCCGCCGTCCCCATCGCGATGGCGACGAGAAAGCCGTCCTCGGCCGTGGCGGGCCGGTAGGCCTTGGCCACGGTTTCGGCATACGGCGACAGAAGACCGATCCGGAAGGCAATGGCCGCCGCATCGCCGGAAAGCGGCAGATCGACCAGGGCCTTGCCGAACAGGGTGGCGAAAGGCACCTCCAGCTCGGCCTCCTGCATCCGCGACCAGACTTCCGGCAATGTGGCGGCGATGCGCGCCGGATCGCCCGAGGTGACCGCGGCGTCGAAGGCCTGAAACGCCGCGACCCGGTCCCAGACCCCGCCCGAGGCCGCAGGATCGTAGTCGGTATACAGCCCCAGGATAACGTTGGGTGGAATCGTGCCGGCCCGGGTCAGGCGCTCCGCTGCCTCGATCCGCGCCTTCCAGCCCGATCGGGGGCCGATCTCGGCATAGGAAAAGGCGATGGGCAGGCTTTCGGTCGGCAGCGGCTCGCCGATCGCGGCATAGATCATCCAGTCAAGCGGCGTGACCGGGTCGGGGGCCGCCGGCACCGGCTCGCCCTCGTAGAGATCGGGGTCGAGAAAGCGCGACAGCAGCGCCTCCTGGTCGGGCGTGATCTGGCCCAGAGCCCGAGACGTGCGGATCGTCAGCGCCGCCGTCTCCCAGTCACCCGACCGCGCCAGACAGAAGATCCGCGCCGGCACGGTCGGCGCCAGATAGGGCGCGTTCGCCATGTTTTGACAGGCCCGATCCTCGGACCCGGTCAGCAGCGCCACATCGAAGGCCCGGCGGAACAATTCCGGCGTGGTCGCGCCCGCGGCATCGATCAGCGCCGCCGCCTGCTCCAGCGCGCCCAAAGCCATCAGCTTGTCGATCCGCACCTGCAACAACTCGCCCCGGCCGCCGGAATCGACCGGGGCCTCAACCTCGGCCAGAAGCAGCGTCAGGAACAACTGGCGCAGCGCAGGCAGGTCATCGTCAGGATGGGCGATCAGGCGCTGGGCGATCTCGCGCGTCAGCCCGGCACCCCACAGATCGCGCGGCAGTCCCGAGACGGCGGGCCGGATCAGTCCGACAGCATCGGGGGAAGGTGCGTCCAGCGATGATGTCGTCACCCCGGCAGGCACCGCGGTTCCGGCTTCCGCGACCGGCGGTTCGGTGACAGCCGTGGCCCCGGTTCCCGCCGCCGTCGGCGTGGCCACCGACTGCGACAGCCAGTCGATCGCGGACAGCGGCCCGCCGGTCGTGCCCGTCTGCTGAGCTTTGACGGCCTGGGTGGCGAGGATCAGGCAAAGAACACCGGCCGCACTAGTTCGCATTCAACACCACTGGCTTCTTGACCTCGCCTTGCACGGGGGCCAGATCGCCCAGATAGGCATAACCCGTCAGTCCGACAAAGCCAAGAATCACCAGCAACAGCAAAGCCTTGATGATCCGACCCATCGTTTTGCCCTTCCTCGTCTTTTCCCGGAAGGCTTGATCCTCCCGGCTCTTGTTGCCGCCCGAAACCGCCGAACTGGCGACCGCTGCGGGTTCCTGCGCGAATGTATATAGCATTCGGCAAGACTTCACGCCATTGAGGGACGAAGATTTCCCGTCGGCAAGTCCTTGCCCGGGGCGCGCGGGACGGTGGGACGGGGGCCATGGCGAGGTTGGCGAAGACGGTGGTGCTGGTCGGGATGATGGGGGCGGGCAAAACGGCCGTCGGCACGGCCCTTGCCCGCCAGCTTGGGGTCGCGTTCCGCGATTCGGACGAGGAAATCGTCCGCGCCGCCAACCGCAGCATCGCCGAAATCTTCGAGCGTGACGGCGAGGCCTTCTTCCGCGCCCGCGAGACCGAGGTGATCGGCCGCCTGCTGCGCGGCACGCCTTGCGTCCTGTCCACCGGCGGCGGGGCGTTCCTCTCCGAGACGAATCGCACTCTGATCCATGATGTCGGCGTTTCGGTCTGGCTCCGCGCCGAGCTGGAGCTTCTGTGGCAGCGCGTCCGCACCAAGACGACCCGGCCCCTGTTGCGCACCGCGAACCCGCGCGAAACCCTTCGCGAGCTTCATGAAAAGCGGCAGCCCTTCTACGCCCAGGCCGACATCGTGGTCGAAAGCGCGGCAGAGCGGTCGGTCGAAGACATGGCCGCGCGGGTGCGCGAGGCGCTGAAGAGGCGCCCGGATGTGCTGGAGGCCGCGACATGAACACGGTGGCGGTCGATCTCGGCGCGCGGTCCTACGAGGTGCGGATCGGCCCCGGCCTGATCGCGCGGGCAGGGGCCGAGATCGCGCCTCTCTTGCGCCGCATGCGTGTGGCCGTGGTGACGGACGAAACCGTTGCAGGGTGGCATCTGCCGGCCCTGACAACGGCGCTGGAAGCCAGGGGGATTGCCGTTGCCGCGCTGGCCCTGCCGCCGGGCGAGGCGACGAAGAACTGGGCGAATCTGGCCCGTTGCACCGAATGGCTGCTGGAGCAGCGGGTCGAACGCAAGGATGTGGTCCTTGCCCTTGGCGGCGGGGTGATCGGCGATCTCGTCGGCTTTTCCGCCGCGATCCTGCGGCGGGGCGTGCGCTTCGTGCAGGTCCCGACCACGCTTCTGGCGCAGGTCGACAGCTCTGTCGGCGGCAAGACCGGGATCAATACGGCGCAAGGCAAGAACCTGGTCGGCGCCTTCCACCAGCCAAGCCTCGTTCTTGCCGACATCGACGTCCTGACCTCGCTGCCCGACCGCGACTTCCTGTCCGGCTATGGCGAGGTGGTGAAATACGGCCTGCTCGGCGATGCCGATTTCTTTGGCTGGCTGGAACGGGAAGGCCCGGCAATCCGGGCTGGCGATCCAGCGGCGCGGCTGCGGGCGGTGACGCGGTCGGTCGAGATGAAGGCCGGGATCGTTGCCCGTGACGAGACCGAGGAAGGCGAACGCGCGCTTCTGAACCTTGGCCACACCTTCTGCCACGCGCTTGAAAAGGCGACAGGATATTCCTCCCGGCTGCTGCATGGCGAAGGCGTCGCCATCGGCTGCGCGCTGGCCTTTGAAGTTTCCTCGCGCCTTGGACTGTGCAGTCAGGAAGATCCCAGCCGGGTCCGAGCGCATCTTGCCGCGATGGGAATGAAGGTCGACATCCGCGACATCCCCGGCGAGATCCCGGGGTCCGAGACGCTGATCGCGCTGATGGGTCAGGACAAGAAAGTGGTGGACGGCAAGCTGCGTTTCATCCTCGCGCGCGGGATCGGTCAGGCCTTCGTGGCCGAAGATGTGCCGGGCGAAACGGTGCGGGCCGTGCTGGACGACGCGGTGCGTGCCCGCTGATCAGAACAACAGCTTGTAGACGTTGCCATTGGTGTCGGACGCCTGCCCGGTGCCGCTGGCCGTGCCGGAACCGATGACGAAGGTGCCCTGCACCCGGGTGCCATCTTCACAGACCGCATAGATCTCGCCGTTGTTGACGCCCGCCACGGTTTCCCGCGCGGTCCCGACCTCGCCCCCGGTCTTTTTCCAGGTCAGCGCCAGCCCCTTGGAATTCGACACCGTGCGCGGGGTCAGCGAGCTCCAGGTGCCGGTGCACTTGCCCCGCCCCGGCAGCCGGAACGACAGGGCGCCAGAGGTGCCGGTCGTGTTCTTCGCCGTGGCGCGGATCACCAGGGTCGGATCCGAGTCGGCAATCTCGCCCTGCAGCGGGTATAGCTGCATCTTGCTGAACGAGGGCGCGCAGGCCGCAACCGGCAGCAGGAAAAGACCCAGCGTCAGTCGCCGGACCAGCCGCGACTTCGGGCCGGAGGTCAGGAAATCGACGGTCATGGCCTCGGCTTCTCCACAAGGTCGTCATGGGGGGGCGGCGGCACGCGACCGCACGCCGCGCGCATCCCGCGCGTCGCAGCGTCTTAGCGGCGAAACCGCCGGAATGTCCAGCCCGTACCCATCGGATCACCCTGGCCCGACCACTTCTGCGCCGGTGCCCTTGACCGCGAACTGCAGCAGCGCGCCGATCGTCGTCAGCCCGCCCGGCTGCGTTGGAAACGGGGTCTGATCGGGATGCCAGGTCCCGCCGTCATGGTTCAGGACCGAATGCGGCATGTGGCGCATCAGCCCGGTGATCGTGTCGGCGATCAGGTGGCTTGCCGATTCGCCGATCCGCTCGCCGCTTTCACGGATGTGCGCCTCGCACAGGAAGTAGAGCCAGGCCGGGGTTTCCTGCAAAAGCCCGTTGCGCGCCGCAAAGTCCGGCAGACGCGGCGACCCGGGTCCATCGATGAACCCCGGCGGCAGGGCCGCCGCGATGTCGCCGCTGTCCAGCACCCGCACCCCGTATTCCCGGGCCAGCACCTGGCCGAACGGAATGCGGCGATGAAAGCCGCGCATGATGTTGCGAAACAGGATCGAGCCATGCGCCGCGACGTCTGATGCACCGATTGCGTTCAGCATGTCGCTGGCAAAGGTCAGGTCGATTCTCTCGGCCCCGCCACCACCGGCCGCACCTGATGGCCGGCTCATCCGGTTCCAGTCGATGACCCAGTGATCCGGCAACTGCAGCGTCTCGGCGGCGGAACTGCCCATGTTGCGATGCGTGGTGAACTGGAACAGCTGCTGCAGCGACGCGCCCCGGTTGCCCAACCGGCTCCCGGTCCCGAAATTGGCGTTGAAGTCATAGGCCGAGCCAACCATCGAATGGCCAAAGCGGAACGCGGCGGTGGTGAATTCCAGCGGCACGGTCCTGGCCGCGGGCAGGGTCTGCGGCCGGGCCGCCAGAGGTGTCCGCAGCGCCGCGGGCGACAAGAGCTTGTCGAGAAAGTCATGCAGGATCAGCCAGTGATAATGCAGCAGCACCAGCTGGCGCGCCTGGGCGAAGCATCCGGCCGGATCGCGCGGAAACCGATCCTTCAGTGCGGCCACGGCCTTGTTGTGAAACAAAAGCAGACCGAGGTGGAGCTGGCTGATCACCAGGTTCTCGTCATTGCGCCGGTCCGCGATCAGCGGTTTGCCGTCCTGCCGCAGGATATCCGGCGCATCCCTGGCATGGGCGACCAGGTCCGGGTTCTGTTCTTGGTCAATGAAGACCTGATCGACCTCGCGCCGTGTCCTGCCCAGCCGGAAACTCATGCCATCCGCATCGTAGAGCGCCCTGATCTCGGGATCGGCGCTCAGCGGGCCCTCGCCATACAGGCTGTCCAGCGACAGCGGGTTGGGTTGCTCGTTGATGAACTGCCGCAGGATGACCGGCACCGAAAAGCGGCGGCGCCGCTCAAGCCCGGCCAGGTCGGACGCGCCGATCACCTCGACGGGCTCGGGCAGGTCCGGACGGGTGATGACATCGCCCACCGGGGCCGAGATGTCGTGGTTCACGAACTGCCCGAAATAGGTGTATACCGCCGGAAGCGGCATCCGCAGCATCGGCAGGTTGCTCATCGGAATGCGCGTCGCCTTCTCGAACGCCTTGAGCCGATCGAAGGTCGCGGCGGCGCTCAGTCCCCGAAAACAGCCCGCTCGGCTGTCCTTGGCCAGATCGGGAAAGCGGTAGCAGTAGCGCGACTGCGATGCCGTATCGCCGATGGCCGTGGACTGCGGCGCGGCTGCGGCGCCGATCCGGAACAGCGAATGCGGACTGGTGATCTGCGGCATGGGGTGCCTCTTGCGGGCCTGGATCAAAAGGGTTCGGGCAGGTTCAGGCCGGGCTGCCCGGGGCAAAGCCGGGCAAAGCGCGGGGTATCGGTCCGGCCCCGCATCGCGCACAGGCCCGGCACCATCACGCGCATCGTGGGCATCGGATCGCCGGGAAGCGTCATCTCGACCGCCAGGACGCGGTGGCCAAGATGCGCCAGCCGAGCCAGAAGATCCGGCACCGTCAGCGGCCCGGAGCGCCGCGCCGGACCCGGCAGAAACTGCGGCTGTCCGCCCATCGCGGCCCGCGCACTCCAGTCCAGCGCCTCGGTCTGGCCAGCCTCGCGCGCGAGGTCGAGACTGGCCTCGGTCTGCACCAGCTCGGTCACCGCGGCAAGTGCCGCATCCGCCAGAACCGGGCGCGCCGCCGATCCGATCGCCAGCGCCCGGCCATCGGGTTCTGCGGCCACGGCGACCACGACCGGCAAGCCGATATCCGTCGTGATGTCGAGAAGCCGTGTCGCGCGGGGACGCTGGTGCAGCCACCAGAACAGCCTTGGCTGCTGCGCGTCGATCACTTCCAGCGCAACGGCGGCGCCCTGCCGGTTGCCATGCCACCACAGGGCCACCGCGTCGCGCTCCACGCATTCCCAAAGCGCCGCCGCCACGGCACTGTCACGGGTTGCACCCGTCGCGCATCCTGTCGAGTCCGCGTCGTCCCGCAGCGGTTCGGCCAGGACGGCGGCACAGTCGAGAAAGACGCTTTGCGCGGGGACCGGGGCCGTCACACCCGACACAAGATCGGTCGCGGTGACCACGGCCAGACCATCTTGCCGGGGCAGCCCTTGCAACTCCGCCAGGTGCTGCTGCGCCAGGCTCGCGCGGAGTTCCAGCGCTTCGGCCCCGGCAGCCAGCATCGCTTGCGGCATGGTCATCCCGCGCCCGGCCGGAAGCCTTGGCAGCAGCCCGGTCACGCCTTCATCCGTCGGCAGGGCGATGGCCAGGAACAGCGGCGCGCCGGGCCGCGCCAGCGGCAGGATGCGGAAATCATCTGCCAGGGCCTGTGTCAGCCGTTCGATCATCTCGGCAGGGTTTTGCTTCATGCCCACATTCAAGGCAGGATGGTCGCAGGGATCAAGGTCGGAATCGGACGCCCGTTCCCCATTTCACGCTGGCATCACGAACCTGGCGGAACACTGGGGCAGAGACCCGACGCGGAAACGGACCAACTAGAAGGGGAGTGACGGCGCAATGGCGGGATTCATCAAGCTGAAAAGCAACTCGGTGGCAGATCAGGCAGAGACCGGCGAGGCGATCATGAAGGTCAGCAAAAGCGCCTTCAGGGACACGCCGAAATCCGAGTGGCGCAAGTTCAACGCCGACACGCGGGGCTGGTTGCATCGAAACGGCTATCGCTATGATGGGCCGGACGCGGGCCCGAACGGCGAGATCCCTGACACGATCGAGATCGTGCCGGTCTACGACACCCCGAACCGGATGCATGTGAAGGTGCCATGGGCGGGCGATCTCGAGACACCGCCTGTCTTCCCCGACGAGCCGACCTACGGCAACATGCCGGAGGTGCGCTTCAAGGTGCTGCTGGCGCGCTACTTCATGCGCAAGTGCCGATAGGCACCGCTTGGCCTCAGGCCTGCCCGGCCATCTTGCGGGCAAGCCTGAGGCCGGAAAGAAGGCTTTGCTGCCCCTTCGGCCAGTGGATCGGCAGCACTTCCATGAGCCATTTTTCAAGATCATCGTCTGCCGCGCGGCCGTTGCCCTCCCATTTCGATGCCGTCAGCGTCGAAAAGTACCGGTAGGCGGCCCCTGCCTGTGCGGTATGTCCCAAGAGGGCCCAGGCGGCGGCGGCAAGGGCCGCGCGGTCCGGAAAGCCTTCAAGGCACTTCTCGACCGTTTCGATCGTCGTCTGATAGTCGGCGTCGAGAAACTGGATGGCTGACAGATAGTCGGTGTAATACTCGGGATAGACCGGGTTCATCTGCACGGCTTTCGCGGCAAGGCCCTTGGCATCATCGATGTGCCCAAGGAAGGCCAGGCCGCAAGCGGCGGAAATCAGGGCCTCTGAGTCATTCGGATTCAGGTCGACCGCCATGCGGAAATGCGTTTTCGCGCGCTCGGCCGATTTGGCGATCAGCCAGGTCCAGGCCATGCTGATGTGACAGCGCGGATCATAGGGGTCCAGCGCGATCGCTTCGCGGGCGTGTCTGAAGGCCGCCGCGCAATCGTGCTGCCGGTCGGGATAGCCCGGGCGGACCAGGCTGCGGCTGCACAGGATTTGTGCCAGGCTCGCGTGGCTCCCGGCCAGTCCCGGGTCAAGCTCGATGGCCCTGAGGAACATCGCCTCGGCCTCTGCATCCGCCTCGGCCGACCACAGGCGCGACAGCTGGTGCCCCTTCAGCCACAAGTCATAGGCCACCGGATTGCCGGGCGTGGATCTGGCATGGCGCAACAGCGTGATGTGGTTGACCTGGCTGGCCAGATTGGCCGCAACCGCCCCCGCGACCGAGGAACTGACCTCCTGCAGATCGTGTTCCCTGACCGGATAAAGCGCGGACCAGACCTCGCTGCCATCGCGGCAGTCGACCAGCGTCACGAACAGCTTGCCGTCCCCCGCGCGCCAGTCCAGCACGCAGTCCACCGCGAAATCCGCGTCGATCACCCGGGCAACGGCAGTGAAATCGACAGCGGTGGCCGATTCGAAACCGCTCGAAGGCCATGGAATGACGATCCAGCAGCGAAAGCGCGACAGGCAGGATTTGGCCAGGAAAGCAAAGCCTTCGCCGAGATAGTCCTTGCTGGCGTCGGTGTATCGGGTCAGGGGCGGGCGGATGGTGATCCGCGGCGGGCCGCCGCGCGACAGGGTCGGGACCCTGACCGCAGGCAAAGCGGCGTGGCGCTGCAGCGAGACCTCGCCGGACTTGATCGCAACCAGAAGCTCGTTCGACGCCTCGCTCGGCTCGCTGTCCAGCTCCTCCGCCAGGGCCTTTTCCAACAGGCCGAACTGGCGCAGCGCGGCGGACTGGTCGCCCCGCTGGGCGTGGAACCGCATGATGAACTGATGCGCAAGCTCGTGGCTGGGCTCGATCCGCACCAGCTCTTCGGCGATGCGGGTATCCGTGTAGGCATTGGCTGCGATCAGTTTTTCCAACTGGTCGGTCAGGGCGCCGGTCACGACCGAGCGCACCTGCGACCGTTCGATCTGCAACCAGGCCTCGAAGACCGGGGCGCTGGGTTGTGCGGGACCGAAAAGCTCTCCCTGCCACAGCGCGGCAGCCGAGATCAGCGCCCTGGGGTCTTGCGCCCCGGCGGTGATCAGCTCGCGAAAGCGGTGGACATCGACATCGAAGGCCGAACCATTCAGCGCGACGGAAAACCGGTCGGCCTCGACCACATCTTCGCCGTCCGGCCCCAGCACCTCGCGCAGTTCACGCAGGGCCTGGCGCAGGCTGGACCGCGCCAGCGCTTCGGGCGCGGGATCCCAAAGCAGCGATGCAAGCTGCTCGCGGTTCAGCCGCCAGCCCGGGCTCAGCAACAGAAGTCCCAGCAAAAGCCGGGTCTTGCGGGTCCGGAACGCAAGCTCTTCCCCGGTCGCAACGCGCGCGACCCGGCAAGAGCCAAGGAGGTTGACCGCAAACCGGACCATGAACGGGACCCCAGAACCGTATGCGGCAACGATGCACGTTGCGCTGGGCGCTTTCAACCGGCGAAGGCCTTGAAGTGCAGCCGAAATTGCCGGCTGTGGCCTTCGGGTTGCGCCGGTCGCACGGCCTCCGCCAGCTTGGCCCGTCAGGCCGTCAGAAAGGGCTTGGCGGTCATCGTCGGGGGCACCCGAACCCCCATCCGCGTCAGGATCGAAGGGGCAAGCGAAAGTTGATCCAGGACATCATCTTCGGGCGGCAAGCTACTGTTTCCGAAATAATAAAGCGCAAAGTCCCTTTGGTCCTCGCCCGTCCCGCCATGATGGCCTCGGGCATCCTGGCCATGGTCGGCGGTGACGATCACCTCATAGCCCGCCTGCCGCCAGCGGTGCAGGAACGGGGCAAGGATCGCGTCAAGGTGGCCGCAGGCATGATCCATCTCGGCGCAGTCGTGAAAAAAGCGATGCCCCATGCTGTCCAGCGTGCAGGTGTGCAAGATGCCGTAGTCGATCTCCCTGATTTCGCACAACCTTGTCAGGGTGCCGAACAGATCGAAGTCCGCAGGCGTCATCTGGTTTGCATGCCCGTAGCCGTGCATCGTGTGAAACCGGCCGTGCGTGATCGGGCCGCCCGGTTCGTCATATTCGATGTCGCGCACCACATCGAAGGGCGCGCGGTTGAAGAACTCGGACCAGTAGCTGTGCGTCACGGCGCCGGTCTTCTTGCCCGCCTTCGTCAACTCGCTGAAAACATCGGGAAATTCCAGTCGCCGGATGCCCGCATTGTCCCAGATCCCATGCCGTTGCGGCGGCACGCCGGTGTGGATCGAGGCATAGCACGAAGCCGAGGTCGAAGGCAGCACCGCCCGCATCCGGCGCACCCGCGCCTCGCCCTGTTCGACCCAGCCCTCGAGGTTGCCGAACAGCCGCCGCCAATTCCGCCAAGGCACGCCGTCAAGGATGATGAGAAGAAGTCTGGTCATGGCTGGAAACCGTCTGGCATCTGTCTGGAAAGCGTATGGCTCATGGTATGGCTGGCGGCCCCGTCAGTTCCCCGCGCTTTCCATCTTCCGGTGCGCGATCACCCCTTCCAGCCAGCCCAGTTCCATCTCGGGGACCGAGCTGAGCAACAGGTCGGTATAGTCGTCGAACGGCGGGGTCAGCACGTCCGACTTCTGGCCGTAGCGGACCACCGCCCCCTTGTACATCACCGCGATCTTGTCGGCGATCGCCTTGACGGTCGCCAGGTCATGCGTGATGAAGAGATACGCCACCCCCGCCTCGGCCTGCAGGTTCAGAAGCAGCTTCAGGATCCCGTCCGCCACCAGAGGGTCCAGGGCCGATGTCACTTCGTCGCAGATGATCAGCTTCGGGTTCGCAGCCAGCGCCCGCGCGATGCAGATCCGCTGCTTCTGGCCGCCCGAAAGCTCGGCCGGATAGCGTGCGGCAAAGCCCTTGCCCATCTCGATCTGGTCCAAGAGCTCTTGCACGCGCCTGTCGCGTTCCGCCCCGCGCAGACCGAAGTAGAATTCCAGCGGCCGCCCGATGATCGTCCCCACCGTCTGGCGCGGGTTCATCGCGGTGTCAGCCATCTGGTAGATCATCTGGATCTCGCGCAGGTCGTCCTTGCTGCGCCTGGCAAGGTCTGCCGAAAGCGTCCGCCCGGCAAAGCTGATCCGCCCCTGCGACGGTGGCAAGAGCCCGGTGATCGCGCGGGCAAGCGTCGACTTGCCCGACCCCGATTCCCCCACCACCGCCAGCGTCTGCCCCGCCGGAAGTTCCATCGAGACGTTCTTCAGCACGTCGAACCTGGTGCCCCGATACCGCGCTGTCAGGGTCTGCACCTGCAGGACCGGCGGGGCCGGGGCCTTTTCGCTGTGGTCCAGCCCCCGGACCGACACCAACGCCTTGGTATAATCCTCGCGCGGGCGATGGATGATCTGCCCGGTCTCACCCAGTTCCACCATGCGCCCGTGGCGCAGCACCATGATCTCGTCGGCCACCTGCGCCACCACGGCAAGATCGTGAGTGATGTAAAGCGCCGCGACCTGCGTATCCCGGATCGCCTCCTTGATCGCGGCGAGGACGTCGATCTGCGTGGTCACGTCCAGCGCCGTCGTCGGCTCGTCAAAGATCACCAGATCGGGCTTCGGGCACAGGGCCATCGCGGTCATGCAGCGCTGCAACTGCCCGCCCGAGACCTGATGCGGATAGCGGCGACCGATGGTTTCGGGGTTCGGCAGTCCCAGCTTCCTGAACAATGCCACGGCCCGCGCCTCGGCCTCGGACTTCGACAGCAGCCCGTGGCTCAGCGAGGTTTCGATCACCTGCTCCATGATCTGCCTGGCCGGGTTGAAGCTGGCCGCCGCCGATTGCGAGACATAGGTCACCTCGCGGCCCCGGAGCGCGCGCAATGCCCTGGCATCGGCCAGCCGGATTTCCCGCCCGTTCAGATGGATCGTGCCCCCGGTAAGCCGCACCCCGCCCCGGCCATAGGCCATGGCAGAAAGGCCGATGGTGGACTTTCCCGCCCCGCTTTCGCCGATCAGACCCAGCACGCGACCGGGTTCCAGCGTCAGATCGACACCGTGGACCAGGGTCACGTTCTTCGGCGGCTCGCCGGGCGGGTAGGATGTGGCCTCGATCACCAGGCCCTTGATCGCAAGCAGGGGCTCAGCCACCGCGCCCTCCCTTCAGGCTGGAGGTGCGGGTCAGGATCCAGTCGGCGACCAGGTTCACGCTGATCGCAAGCGCCGCGATGGCGGCGGCGGGCAGAAGCGCCGCCGACTTGCCGTAGATCAGCCCGTCCTTGTTTTCCTTCACCATCCCGCCCCAGTCCGCCAGCGGCGGCTGGATGCCGAGGCCGAGGAACGAAAGGGTGGAGATGAACAGGACCGCGAAGATGAAGCGCAGGCCGAATTCGGCCACCAGCGGTGACAGGGCGTTCGGCAGGATTTCCCGGAAGATCACCCAGGTGCCCTTCTCGCCGCGCAGCTTCGCGGCCTCGACAAAGTCCATCACCGCGATATCCACTGCGACGGCGCGGCTCAGTCGGAAGACGCGGGTGGAATCCAGAAGTCCCATCACCAGGATCAGCACCGTCATGTTCAGCGGCAGCACCGACAGCATCACCAGCGCCACGATCAGCGAGGGCACCGCCATCACCAGATCGACCAGGCGGGACAGAAGCTGGTCGATCCAGCCACCCTTCACCGCGGCGAGAAAGCCGAGGAACGCCCCGAGGCTGAAGGCCAGCACCGACGAGGCCAAAGCCACAAAGATCGTGACCTGTGCGCCGAAGATCAGCCGGCTCAGGATATCGCGGCCGATGGTGTCGGTGCCCAGCCAGTGCGTTGCGGAAAAGCCTTCCCACTGCGCGCCGGAGCTGTCGTCCAGCGGAAAGGGGGCGATCCATTGCGCGAAGATCGCGACGAACAGGAAGGTGCCGGTCAGGATCAGCCCGACAACAGCAGAGAGCGGCATCCTCATTTCGGGTGCCTCAGGCGCGGATTGGCCAGGATGCCGATGATGTCGGCCAGCATGTTCAGGACGATGTAGACGGCGGCGAAGATCAGGCCGACGGCCTGCACCACCGGCAGGTCGCGTTTGGTGACGTGGTCGACAAGGTATTGCCCAAGGGCGTTGTAGCCGAAGACCACCTCGACCACGACGACGCCGACCACCAGATAGGCAAGGTTCAGCATCACCACGCTGACCACCGGCGCGATGGCGTTGGGGAAGGCGTGCTTCCAGATGATCGTCATCGGAGAAAGGCCTTTGAGTTCGGCCGTCTCGATATAGGCCGACTGCATCACGTTCAGGATCGCGGCGCGGGTCATCCGCATCATGTGGGCAAGGACGACGAGGACCAGCACGATGACGGGCAGGGCGATGGCGTTCAGCTTGGCCCAGAAGCTCATCCCCGGAAAGACCATGGCGACCGGCTGGAAGATCGGGATCAACTGGGTGAAGAGGAAGATCACGAAATAGGCCGCGACGAATTCGGGCAGTGAGATCGTGGTCAGGGTGACACCCGAGATCAGCTTGTCCGGCCAGCGCCCGGCATGGCGCGCGGCGATGACGCCAAGGAAGATGGCCAGCGGCACGGCGATGACGGCGGCGCAACCGGCCAGAAACAGCGTGTTGCCCAGACGCTGCCCGATTGACTGCGCGATGTCCGCGCCATTGGTCAGCGCCTTGCCCAGATCGCCGGTCAGGACGCCTCCCAGCCACTGGAAATAGCGGGTCAGCGGCGGCTGGTTCAGCCCCATCTTCTCGCGCAGGTTCTCCAGAGCCTCGGGCGTGGCCTGCTGTCCGAGGATCGCCTGCGCCGTGTCGCCGGGCAGCGCCTCGACGCCAAGGAAGATGACCGCAGATACGGCCAGCAACAGCAGAAGGCCCAGCGCGATGCGCTGGACCACCAGTGTCAGGATCGGATGCACCGGACCCGCCTCAGGCGTTCAGCCAGGTCTTCACTTGCGCACGCCCGTTCATCAGCTCGCCGTTCGGATCGTCGACCCAGCCGCCGATCACGTCGCTGACGCCCGAGACGAAGTCGTTGAACATCGGCAGGATCAGCCCGCCTTCGTCGCGCAGGATCTTCGCCATCTCCGAATACATGCCCTTGCGCTTGGCCGTGTCCAATTCGCCCCGCGCCGCCAGCAGAAGTTCGTCGAACTTGGCATTCTTGAACTTGGTGTCGTTCCATTCCGCCGTGGACAGATAGGCGGTGGAATACATCTGGTCCTGCACCGGACGCCCGCCCCAGTACGAGGCGATGAAGGGCTGCACGTTCCAGACATTCGACCAGTAGCCGTCGTCGGGCTCAAGCTGGATCTGCAGCGGGATGCCCGCCGCGTTGGCCGAGGCCGCGAACAGGTTTGCCGCATCCACCGCGCCGGGGAACGCCCCGGCCGCGGTGCGCAGCACGATGGGCGAGCCGTCGTGGCCGGATTTCTTGTAATACTCGGCCGCCAGTGCCGCGTCATATTCGCGCTGCGGGATGGTCTCGTCGAACAGCGGGTAGGCCGCGTTGATCGGGAAGTCGTTGCCCCGGCTGCCAAGACCGCCAAGGATCTTGTCCACCATCTCCTGCCGGTTGATCGCGTATTTCAGGGCCATCCGCAGGTCGTTGTTGTCGAAAGGCGCCTTGTTGACATGCATGATGAAGACATAGTGCCCGCGCCCGGCGACCGCCTTGATCTGCACGCCGGGCACACCCTTGAGCAGCTCGACGATCTTGGGATCAACCCGGTTGATCATGTGGACCTGGCCCGACTGCAGCGCCGCCGTCCGCGCGGTGTTGTCGTTGATCACCAGGATCTCGACCTCGTCGGCGTGGCCGATGGTGCTGTCGAAATAGTTCGGATGCTTCTTGAACGTGTGCCGCACGCCCGGCTCGTTCACCACGACCGCATAAGGTCCCGCGCCGATTCCCGCCGCCGGATTGTCGACCCCGCCACCCGGCTGGATGATCAGGTGATAGTCGGCCATCAGATAGGGCAGGTCCGCATTGGCCGCGTTCAGCTTCAGCGTGACCATGTCGCCCTCGGCCTTCATGTCCGCGATGCCCTGCACGATCCCCAGGGCCCCGGACTGCGCCTTTTCGTCGGTGTGCCGCTTCAGCGTCGCCACCACGTCCTCGGCTGTCACCGTGCCGCCGCCTTGATACTCCACGCCCGCGCGCACCTTGAACTTCCACTCGGTCGCATCCGGGGACGAGGAGACTTCCTCGGCGACACGCATGTCGAGCGTGCCGTCCGGCTTCACGTCGCACAGCATCTCGCCCCAGGTCATGTTGACCTGGAACGGCACCTCGGACGCCGCCAGCGCCGGGTCCAGGCTGTTCGTCGATTCGCCGCCCTGCATCCCGACGCGGATCACCCCGCCTTTCTTCGCCTCCTGGGCCTGCGCGGCCTTGCCGAACAGCGCCGAGGCGAGGCCGGCCGACACGCCAAGCGCGGTCGTGCGTCCGACGAACTCGCGACGGGACATCCGTCCGGCCTTCGCCTGTGCCACCATCCAGTCCAACTGGTTCACCTTGTCGTTCATCGTCGTCTCCCTGTCTGGTCCCCGATCATCGCGGGGAACCTTTTGTTGACTGTGCAATCAATAGACCGCGTGCCGCCCCGCCGGGCAACACATTTCGTTCAGACGAATGTGCGTTCCACCTCCTCGTCCCAGTGCCGGTCGAACACGACCGCGTCGCCCTCCCAGGCGGTCAGCCGCGCCTGCATGCGCAGGTGTGTCCCGGTCCCGGCCATTTCCGCCCAGGCCCGGGTCCGCACCGCCCAGTCCCCGCGCGACAGGCGCTGCTCCCAGAGATGGGTGGCGCGGGCCGACAAGGGATCATCCGGGTGAATCTCCCAGCGTTCGGTCAGGCTTTCGCCGGTGACAAGACCATGCGTCAGGTTCTCGCGCTCGCCCTGGTCATCCTCGACCACCAGCGTCACGATGCCCGTGACAAGGTCACGCTCGACACGGCGGCGCGCGCGACCCTCCCGGATCACCCGATGCGCCCAGGGGGCGGCATGTTCGGCGGCCGGCGGGGTCCATTCCGGCCGGTCGGCACCCTGATGCACCGGCAGGGTCAGGCTGCCCCCGGTCACCGTCAGGGTCGCGGCCTCGGGCGAGGGCCAGACGAAAGGCCAGTAACTCGTCGATAGCGCCAGCCGCAGGTGATGCCCTGCCGCCAGGCGATAGCCCATCTGGTCCAGCAGGAACGCGACCTCGACCGCCTCGCCGGGCACCATCGGCGCCGGGTTCTCGCGGCTGGCGCGGTGGCAGAGGTTCAGCATGCCATGTGCGATCCGAACCGACGATCCATCGGGGGCCACGTCGCACAGCCGCGCCACGACGAAGGCCTGGGGCTTGTCGGACGCCAGCCGCAGCCGCAGCTCTGCCGCGCCCAGAAGCTGCAGGTCTTCCGCCAGAACCTCGCCGTCGAGGCACAGCGACAGCGCATCATCCGCCGCCTGATCCCCCGGCATCTCGGCGTTCAGCCCCATCGGAAAGAACTCGCCTGCCTGAAGGCCAAGATGCTGCGGCGAGCACAGCGGCAGCGCGACCATCTGGTCCGGCCTCGTTTTCGCCAAAAATCCTGCCGGCAAGCCGTTGGTCGACGCCATTGGTTCAGGTGACCAATGGCTTGGGGGGTGCAAGACCCCCGCTCCGGCGCTGGCCAGATGCAGGACCGTCGGGCTCACGCGCGGCGATGGCCAGGCGCGCTCCTCCACCCAATGCCCGGGCCGGTATGCGGCGCTCGCGTCCGGCGGCGCGGAGTGCAGGACATAGGCGCGATAGGCGGGGTCCGTCTCGGCCCCGTTCGGGATGTCCTTCAGCCAGCGGTCCCACCAGCGCAGGGCCAGTTGCAGAAACCCGACCTGCGGCCCGGGCACGGCGGTATGGGGATACTGGTGCACCCAGGGCCCGACGATCCCCTTGGTGGGTGCCGGGGAATGTTCCACCAGCGCCGCGACCGTGTTCATGTAGTTGTCGGCCCACCCGCCCCAGATCATCGCGGGCACCCGGTTGCGCGCCCAGTCCTCGCCGACCGACCCGTGCCGCCAATAGCCGTCCCGTGCCTGATGCGCGGCCCAGCGCGGCGCGAGCCAGGGCTCCGCCTCCAGCCGCCGCAGCCAGTCGCCGCGCCAGTCGTTGCGCAGCAAGGGATCGGCGGGCCGCGAGGAATAGGCCAGCATCACCGCGCCCCAGCCGAAATTCTCGCCCAGGAGGCAGCCGCCCTTGAAATGGATGTCATCGGCGAAGCGGTCGGTCGTGGAACAGACGCTGACCACCGCCTTCAGCGCCGGATGCCCGTTCCAGGCCGCCTGCAGGCAGTTGAACCCGCCCCAGGACTTTCCCATCATTCCCACGGACCCGGTGCACCAGGGCTGACGCGACAGCCAGTCGATCACCGCCAGCGCGTCGTCCATTTCCTGGGCTGAATATTCGTCGTCCAGCAACCCGCCGCTGTCGCCCGTGCCGCGCATGTCGACCCGGACCGCGGCATAGCCGTGCCCGGCGAACCAGGGATGCATCAGCTCATCGCGCGGCAGGGTTCCGTCGCGCTTGCGGTAGGGGATGTATTCCAGCACCGCCGGGACCGGGTTGACCGGCGCATCCGCGGGCATCCAGACCCGCGCCGAAAGCCGGGTGCCGTCGGGCATCGGGATGCCCATGTCCTCGGTCCCGGCGATCGGCCGGGGAAAGTCGCTGCGGATCGTCACCTCGACCCCTTTCCGATTCTCCGGGTCCATCGGATATTACCCGGTCGTGCAATTCAAGGGCCCTGTGCGCACGGCCCGCGACCTCCGCGCGACCTCCGCGTGCGACGTGTCTTCTCGTCGGCCTCCCCGGCAAGGCGAGACGCCGTCGTCGACGTGCCGTCGCCGCCGGTGCAAGTCTTGCCAAATCGTGAGCCGCCCTGGCCAACCCGTTGAATCATCGTGCCCGCCGAACCATGCCACGCGTTGCGCCCCCCGCCTGTTCAGCCCCGCACAGCCCCCGCGCGGCCAGATCGGGATGAAATTCCGCCCGCCCCGGTCTACCTTCCCCCCGGAAGGAGATCCGCCCATGTGGAACCCGCTCTTGGACCGCTCCATCCCCCTCGGCGACGCCGTCGACGCGATCGAGACCGTCATCGTCCCCCGCGCCCGCGACCTCGGCGGGTTCGAGGTCCGCCGCGCGCTGCCCTCGGCCCAGCGGCAGATGGTCGGCCCCTTCATCTTCTTCGACCAGATGGGTCCGGCCGAATTCCTGACCGGCACCGGCATCGACGTCCGCCCGCACCCCCACATCGGCCTTGGCACCGTCACCTACCTGCTGAAAGGTCGCCTCCACCACCGCGACAGCCTCGGGACCGATGCCTGGATCGAACCCGGCGCGGTGAACTGGATGCTGGCGGGGCAGGGGATCACCCATTCCGAACGGACCGACGGCGCGGCCCGCATGTCCCCCCTGTCGATGTTCGGATTGCAGACCTGGCTCGCCCTGCCGAAGGACCGCGAGGAAGCTCCGGCGGGGTTCATCCACCTTGGCCGCGCGGCCCTGCCGGAACTGGACGGCGAGGGGAAAGAGGTTCGCCTGATCCTCGGCCATGCCTGGGGGGAACGGGTCAGCCTCGAGATGCCTTCCGAGGTCTTCTACGCCGACGCCCGCCTGGCCCCGGGTGCGACGATACCCCTGCCGGACGACCACGAGGACAGGGGGGTCTACATCCTTGACGGCGAGGTCTCTTCGGCGCGCCAGGTCTTCCCGGCGGGACGGATGCTGGTTTTCCGGCCCGGCGACCGGGTGTCGGTGACGGCCGGACCGCAGGGGGCGCGGGTCATGCTCCTCGGGGGGGCCACGATGGACGGCCCCCGTTTCATCTGGTGGAATTTCGTCGCCTCGTCGAAGGAGAAGATCGAGGCTGCGAAAGAAGCCTGGCGCGCGGGGGACTGGCAGCACGGTCGCTTCAAGCTGCCGCCCGGGGATGACGGAGAGTTCATCCCGGCACCGGACCGCTGAACCCCCATTGACGGCCTCGTGAGATGCGTCTATCCCGCCGTCCACGCGCGGTGGTAGCTCAGTTGGTTAGAGTACCGGCCTGTCACGCCGGGGGTCGCGGGTTCGAGCCCCGTCCACCGCGCCAGTTCCTCCGATCTTCCGCATCCATGGCCGCAACGGTGCCGCGCGCGGTCTGCCTTTCTGGGGCCTTGACTTCATGAGGTTGGCTGCGGGCCTCCGCCGTCTGTCTGAGATTGGCGGGCGGTGGTGCCGCCACGCGCCCCGCTGCCTGCGCCCCCGCGTCGGGGCCCGCGACGCCGGGCGCGCCGGGGTCGGCTGACAAGATGGCAGGTTGGCCCCCACCCTGCCCATCGAGGGGACGCGTGGCGTCAAGGCGCGGCGTTTCCCGCTTGACGCCCCCGGCCCAACCCACTATCTGCCCGGTCCAGCGCGCGGTGGTAGCTCAGTTGGTTAGAGTACCGGCCTGTCACGCCGGGGGTCGCGGGTTCGAGCCCCGTCCACCGCGCCAGTCTCTTCCATCAGCATCGCGCGCGTCCGGCATCGCCTGCTGCCGTGCCGGTCGCCAAAACGGGCGATGCGGCGCAGGACCGAGTCGGCCGGGCCGGCTGGTGGCGGGCTTTCCTGCCAGCCCGTGCCGAGGGCAATCCCAGCCAGCAAGGCCGGATCATGGGGCGGATCGCGCAGGGATCGCGCAGGGCTCGCGGACCTATGAGGTGTCGCCCTGGCTTTGGCAGGTTCCTGCGGCATCTGACGCCCGGGGCCGTGAGGTAGGCAATGCCCGGAAATCGCACCGGGATCCGACGGAAAGCGGCACCCGGGTTCACGGCGGCTCACGCGGCCGTGCCGCACGCGGCCTCACGCGCCGGCACCTTGGCGTGAGGCCCCCTTCGCGCCGCACTGCAGCAGGTGTAGGGTCACGACATCCCGACCAGAGCCTGCCGGATGGTCCAGACCATCGACGCGACAGGCCCGGCGCGCCGGGATTTTTCCGGAACGGAGATCCCGTGCGGACCGTTCCCGATACAGGAGACGTATGATGCGTTCGAACACTCTTGCTCTTGCCCTGGTCGCTTCGCTTGGCCTCGGGGGTGCCGTGCTGGCCGCCCCGCCGACCACCACGTCCGGGGTCATCAAGTCGATCGACGCCAAGGCCATGACCGTGGTGCTGCAGGACGGATCGTCCTACACCGTGCCCAAGGGCGTCGATCTGAAGGCGTTCAAGGCTGGCGAGAAGGTGACGATCACCTGGGATGCGAAGGGCGACAAGAAGGAAGCTTCGGCGCTGAAGGCGGGATGAACCCGGCCCGACGCGCAAGAAACGGGGGCCTTCGGGCCCCCGTTTTCATTTCACAGCGCGAGCCTGTAGCGGATATGGCCGTCCGACCGGGTGTAGCTGTCATAGAGCGCGCGGGCGCGGCGGTTGGCCTCGTCGGTGTGCCAGTAGAGCCGCGACCAGCCCTTTGCCCGGGCGAGGGCAATGAGATCGTCGATCAGCGCACGGCCAAGACCGTGGCCACGGGCCATCTCGGCAACATAGAGATCCTCGAGATAGCAGTCTTCGGTCGCGACCCAGGTCGAGGGATGGTGGAGGTGGATGGCGAAGCCGCGGACCTGGCCCTCGATCAGCGCCAGGCGGGCCTTGACCGGAGAGGCGGGATCCATCAGGCGCGCCCAGGTGGCGGTGGTGATCTCGGGGGGAAGATCGACCCGGTAGTAGGCAAGGTAGGCATCCCAAAGAACAAGGAAAGCGGTTTCATCAGAAGGATTTGCATCGCGAAGTTCAGGCATCACGCGAGGCGCGCCAGGATGCGGGCCCAGGAGCGGATGCCCTTGTGGAAGCTGTCCAGATCGTATTTTTCGTTTGGCGCGTGAATCTGGTCATCGTCGCGGCCAAAGCCGATCAGCATGCCGTCCATGCCAAGGATCGACTTGAAGTAGCCCGCGACCGGGATCGAGCCTCCGGCCCCGACAAATGCGGCGGGGCGGCCCCATTCTTCGGTCAGGGCCTGCCGGGCGGCTTCGAAAGCCGGGTCGGAGATTTCCATGACCGAGGCGGGCGCGCCGTCGCTGCCGCCGTGCCACTGGATCTTGCAGTCGGGGGGCATCTGCGCCTCGGCCCAGGTGCGGAAGGCGGCGATGATCGTTTCGGGGTCCTGGCGCGAGACGAGGCGAAAGGACACTTTCGCATGGGCCTCGGACGGCAGGACGGTCTTGAAGCCCGCACCGGTGTAGCCGCCCCAGAGGCCGTTGACCTCGGCGGTGGGGCGGGACCAGATCCTTTCCAGCGGTGTCCGGTCCTGTTCGCCGGCGGGAACGGAAAGGCCGACGTCGCCAAGATAGCGGGCGTGGTCGAAGGCAAGCGCCTGCCACTGCTGGCGGAGGGTATCGGGAAGTTCGTCCACGGCATCGTAGAAGCCCGGCACCTGCACGCGGCCTTGCGAATCGTGGAGGCTGCAAAGCAGGCGCGCCATCAGGTGCAGCGGGTTCTGCGCCAGGCCGCCATACATGCCGGAATGCAGGTCGCGGTTCGCCGCGCGGATGGTGAATTCGGCTTTCACGAGGCCCCGGAGCATGGTGGTGATGGCTGGGACCGCACCTTCGAACAGCCCGGTGTCGCAGATGAGGGCGACGTCGCAGCTCAGCTCGTCGCGGTTCCGTTCGAGGAAGGGAATGAGGGAGGGCGAGCCGGATTCTTCCTCGCCCTCGAGAAAGATCGTAAGCTTGCCGGGCAGGGTGCCGTGGACCGCTTTCCAGGCGCGGCAGGCCTCGATGAAGGTCATCAGCTGGCCCTTGTCATCTGAGGCGCCGCGCGCGCGAATCACGCGGCCCTTCGGGGTGTCCTGCAGGTCAGGGTCGAAGGGTGGGCGGTCCCAAAGCTCAATCGGGTCAACGGGTTGCACGTCATAGTGACCGTAGAATAGCAGGTGACGCCGCCCCTCGCCGCCATGAGCCACAACCATCGGGTGCCCGGGGGTCTGTGCGGCGCGGGCATTGAATCCAAGGCTGGCAAGATCGGCGGCCAGGTGATCTGCCGCGCGGGCGCAGTCGGCCTTGTAGGCCGGGTCGGTCGAGATCGACGGGATGCGGAGCAGCGCCATCAGCCGGTCCAGCGACTGGGGCAGGGTTTCGTCGATGCGCTGCAGGACGGCGTCGAGGGACGGGGACATGACACTCTCCGGGATGTGAACGCAAAAGAGCCTAGCAGGCGGGTCGGGACTGTCCAGAGCGGGCGCGCTGCGCTAAGGAAAGGGGTCGGGGCCGCGCGGGGTGACAAAACGCCCCCTTGGATCGCCGGGCCGTTTGACCGAAATCAAGGCACCGAGGCGGAGGTTCGTCGAGAACGGCCGCAAAAGGACCGGGACGCATGACCAGATACGACGACGCGATCGATGCCAGCCTGCAACGCCTGCACGACGAGGGACGCTACCGAACCTTCATCGACATCGCTCGGGCGCAAGGCCAGTTCCCGCAGGCGGTCTGGACGCGGCCCGATGGCAGCCAGAAGGACATCACCGTCTGGTGCGGCAACGACTATCTGGGCATGGGCCAGCACGCCGAGGTCCTCGGCGCGATGCACGAAGCGCTGGAGGCGACGGGCGCTGGCTCGGGCGGAACGCGGAACATCAGCGGGACGACCGTCTGGCACAAGCGGCTGGAGGCCGAGCTCGCCGATCTGCACGGCAAGGAGGCCGCGCTGGTCTTCACCTCCGCCTACATCGCCAACGATGCGACGCTCTCGACGCTGCGGGTGATCTTTCCGGGGCTGATCATCTATTCCGACGCCCTGAACCATGCCTCGATGATCGAGGGCGTCCGGCGCGGCGGGGGCGAAAAGCGCGTCTTCCGCCACAACGATGTCGCGCATCTGCGCGAGTTGCTTGCGGCTGACGATCCGGCAGCGCCGAAGCTGATTGCCTTCGAATCGATCTATTCGATGGACGGTGACTTCGGGCCGATCCGCGACATCTGCGACCTGGCCGAGGAGTTCGGCGCGCTGACCTATCTGGACGAGGTCCATGCGGTCGGCATGTATGGGCCGCGCGGGGCAGGGGTTGCCGAACGCGACGGGCAGATGCAGCGGATCGACCTCGTCAACGGCACGCTGGCCAAGGCTTTCGGCGTTTTCGGCGGCTATATCGCGGCCTCGGCGCGGATGGTCGATGCGGTGCGGTCCTATGCGCCGGGGTTCATCTTCACCACCAGCCTGCCGCCCGCGGTGGCGGCGGGGGCGGTGGCCTCGGTCCGCTTCCTGAAGGGCGCGGGCGGGGTCGCGCTGCGGGCGCGTCACCAGACGCAGGCCACGATCCTGAAGACGCGGCTGAAGGCGCTGGGACTGCCGATCATCGACCATGGCAGCCACATCGTGCCGGTGCATGTCGGCGATCCGGTGCACTGCAAGATGCTGTCGGACATGCTGCTGGAAGATCATGGCATCTATGTCCAGCCGATCAATTTCCCGACCGTGCCGCGCGGCACCGAGCGATTGCGCTTCACACCCTCGCCGGTGCATGGGGCGGGCGAGATCGACCGGCTCGTGCGCGCGATGGATGCACTGTGGGCGCATTGTGCGCTGAATCGCGCCGAAGCCGTCGCGTAAGGCCTTCGCCCGGTGGAAAACCCCTTGCCCTGTGCTAGGCTTTCGCGAATAGAACAAGACGGTGAGTCGCTGGGGAAGGCGACCGCACAGAGTGGTGGACTAAGGGGACAGGGCGCGGATGATCGGTTGGAGGTCAAAACCTTCGACGACCGAAGCGGACAAGCCAAAGGGCTTTGACGACTTCGAGTTGCGTCTCGGTGATCTCATGCGCGGCGAGCGTGCCACGCTTGGGAAATCGCTGCTCGACGTCCAGCGCGAGCTCAAGATCAAGGCCACCTACATCGCCGCCATCGAAAATGCCGACCTGTCGGCTTTCGAGACCCCGGGTTTCGTCGCGGGCTATGTCCGGTCTTATGCCCGCTATCTGGCGATGGACCCGGAATGGGCGTTTGAACGCTTTTGCGCCGAGGCCGGTTATGCGGTGTCGCACGGGCTGTCCGCGGCTGCATCGCCGCAGCAGTTCGTGAAGGCGCGGGCGCGGGCGGAATTCTCTGATCCCCTGGGTGATCCGAACGCAAGCTTCATTCCACGCGGCGAGGCGATCTTTGCCCAGATCGAACCGGGAGCCCTGGGCTCGATTGTCGTCCTGATCGCGCTGATCGGCGCGATCGGCTACGGTGGCTGGTCGGTGCTGCAGGAGGTCCAGCGCGTCCAGTTGGCCCCGGTGGACGAGGCACCAAGCGTGGTGGCCCAGATCGACCCGCTGTCGAATGCCGGAAGTGCCGAGTCGCGGGTCGTGGCAACCCGCCGGACGGAGCCTGCTGGCGAGACGGTGGCAAGTGCGGCAGGCACGGCGCCGGCCGATGTGCTTGACCGGCTGTATCGCCCGCAGGCGCTGGATGTGCCGGTCCTGACCTCTCGCGATGGTCCGATCGCGGCGATCAATCCGCGCGACACCGGGGTTCTGGCCGAGGTGGCCGCAACCGATGCTGTCGACGCGGCGGTGGCCGAGGCGGTGACCAGCGAGGTCCAGGTCATCGCGGATGCCAAGGAAGGCGTCGAGGTGCTGGCCGTGCGCCCGTCCTGGGTACGGGTGAACGCGGCCGATGGCACGGTCCTGTTCGAAAAGATCCTTGACGCGGGCGAACGCTACAGCGTGCCGCCGCTGGAGACGGCCGCCGTGTTCCGGACCGGGAATTCCGGGTCGATCTATTTCGTCGTGGACGGGGTCGCCTATGGCCCGGTCGCGCCGGGCGCCCAGGTCGCCAAGGACATAACGCTGTCGCCCGAGGCCCTGGTGCAAGGCTTTGCCCAGGCCGACCTGACCCAGGACGAGGATCTTGCCCGGTTCGCGACCGCCGATGCCTCGGCTGGAGTGCCGGCACCGGTTCTGCCGGGTCAGCCAGCGTCGGAGTGACCTTCCGCCCCATTGCCGCCCCTCGCCGGGCGACCTATGCTGCCGCCAGGAACAGCGGAGCCTGACCGATGACGCACAATCCGATCCGCCCCTGGCGCAACATCGAGCGGCGCAAGTCCCGGCAGATCCGGGTCGGCCGCGTCCTGGTGGGCGGCGATGCGCCGATCAGCGTCCAGACGATGACCAACACCATCACCTCCGACGTGGCCGCGACGCTGGAGCAGATCCGGCGCTGTGCCGCCGCCGGGGCGGATATCGTGCGGGTCTCGACCCCTGATGAGGCGTCGACCCGGGCGCTGAAGGAGATTGTCGCCGAAAGCCCGGTCCCGATCGTCGCGGACATCCATTTCCACTACAAACGCGCGATCGAGGCGGCCGAGGCGGGTGCGGCCTGTCTGCGCATCAATCCCGGCAACATCGGCGATGCCCGCCGCGTGGCCGAGGTGGTCCGGGCCGCGAAGGACCACGGCTGTTCGATCCGGATCGGCGTGAACGCGGGTTCGCTGGAAAAGCACCTGCTGGAGAAATATGGCGAGCCCTGTCCCGAGGCGATGGTGGAATCGGGGCTCGACCATATCCGGCTGCTGATGGACAACGACTTTCACGAGTTCAAGATTTCGGTGAAGGCATCCGACGTGTTCCTTGCGGCGGCGGCGTATCAGCAACTGGCGGACGCGACCGATGCGCCGATCCATCTGGGGATCACCGAGGCCGGGGGACTGGTTTCGGGAACGGTGAAATCGGCGATCGGCCTGGGGAACCTGCTCTGGATGGGAATCGGGGACACGATCCGGGTGTCGCTGTCGGCGGACCCGGTGGAAGAGGTGAAGGTCGGCTTCGAAATCCTGAAGTCGCTGGGCCTCAGGCATCGGGGGGTGACGATCATCTCTTGCCCCTCTTGCGCTCGGCAGGGGTTCGACGTGATCAAGACGGTCAGCGCGCTGGAAGAGCGGCTGGCCCATGTCACCACCTCGATGAGCCTGTCGATCATCGGCTGCGTGGTGAATGGCCCGGGCGAGGCGCTGATGACCAACATCGGCTTTACCGGCGGCGGAGCGGGCAAGGGAATGGTCTACCTTGCGGGAAAGCAGGATCACACGCTGTCGAACGACCGGATGATCGACCATATCGTCGGGCTGGTCGAGCAGAAAGCCGCCGAGATCGAGGCGGCCGAGAAACTGGCGGCGGAGTAGTCTCGGGCCAGTGACCGTGCTGATTCCCGGCCAGTTGAGACAGGCAGGTCCGGCAACCGGCCCGGCGCAGATCGGCGGCGCGACCGCGTCGGCCTTCCGGCTGCACGTCGCGAAGACCGCCGGCGTGGCCAAGCCCGCACGGCCATCGGGCAGGGTGCCGGTATCGTCGGCCGTCCGGCCAGCGATCGGTTCGCGCGTCACGGCAGGGGCCTTGGCCGGACAGGGTCGGGTCGGGCGGGCGACACGAAGTTTGCCGACTTGTGATCCCGCGGCCACGCGCCGCCTGCGGCGGTGGCGCACTGAATTTACTTCTGCCGGTCAAGCGGGGATAAGGCGGCGATGATCGTCGCGCGCGTGCTTTTGGTCTTTGTCCTTCTCTGCGTGCCGGTCCGGGCCCAGGAACTGTCGGCGCTGGCGCGGGTCGATGCGATGCGGTCCGGCCTGGTGGCGACCGCAAAGGGTCTGGAGCTTCGGCTGGGGCTCAGCCAACCGGTGCCGTGGCGGGTGCGGCTGATGGACAACCCGCCCCGGCTGGTGATCGACACGCGCGAGGTCGACTGGGCGGGGGCGGCGGTTCTGGCCATCGTTCGCCCGGCCCTCGCGATGCGGGCGGGATCGTTCCGGCCTGGCTGGTCACGGCTGGTGCTGGAACTGGACGGGCCCTACCGGCTGGTGCGGGCCGAGATGGTGACCGCGGGCGAGACCAGGATCGACCTGGCGCTGGCCCCGACCGATGCCGCGGACTTTGCGGTCGAGGCGGCAAAACCCGACCTTCCCGAATGGGCCGCGCCCAAGGCCGCCGAACTGGCCTTGCCCGTCGCCGAAGGGGCCGGGCCGCTGGTCGTGGTCCTTGATCCCGGCCATGGCGGATTGGACCCGGGTGCCGGACGGGACGGGCAGAGCGAGGCAGCCCTGATGCTGACCTTCGCGCGCGAGTTGAAAGAGGCTCTCATCCGCGACGGACGGTTCCGGGTGGTGCTGACACGCGACGCGGATGTCTTCGTGCCGCTGGAAACCCGCACCTCGATCGCGCGCGAGGCGAAAGCGGACCTGTTTCTGTCGCTGCATGCCGACGCGCTGGCCGCGGGCGATGCGCAGGGCGCGACGGTCTACACGCTGGCCGAAGAGACTTCGGACGCGGCTGCGGCGGCGCTGGCCGAACGGCATGACCGGGATGATCTTCTGGCCGGGATGGATCTGACCGCGCAGGACGATGTCGTGGCCGAAGTCCTCATGGACATGGCCCGCACCGAAACGCTGCCGCGCACCGACCGGCTGGCAGCGGCGATGGTGGCCGCGATCAAGACGGCCAGGATCCGGATGCACCGGCAGCCGCACCAGACCGGGGGCTTCTCGGTCCTGAGGTCCCCGGACATTCCCTCCGCGCTGCTGGAAGCGGGGTTCCTGTCGTCCGACCGTGACGCCAAGCGGCTGTCGGACCCGGTCTGGCGGGCAAGACTGGCCGAAGCGGTGGTCGAGGGTCTGGCTGCATGGTCGGTCGAGGATGCGGCGTTTCGTGGTTTGCGCGGGCCCTGAGGCTTGCGAAACCCCGCCCGCGCCGCCACTTGTGACCGGCCAAGGTTTTGACTGGCGCGCGCGTCTGCTATAGTGCAGGGCGAAATCAGCGGGGTGTTCGGTGCTTAGGTTTGTCGGCAACGTTCTGGGCGGTCTCTTTTCCTTCATCACGGTGGGGCTGATCTTTGCTGCGCTGACCATGGGCGGCATCTTCTACATGTATTCCCGCGACCTGCCGAGCCACGAGAACCTTGCGCAATACTCCCCTGCGACGATCAGCCGGATCTATTCGGGCGAAGGCCGGATCATCGACGAATTCGCCGAGGAACGGCGGCTGTTCGTGGCCTCCGGCGACATTCCCGACCTGGTGAAGAACGCCTTCATCAGTGCCGAGGACAAGAATTTCTACACACACAACGGCTATGACGCGCGCGGCATACTGGCGGCGCTGATCGAGGGGGCAAGGACGCGGGGCAGCAATATGCGCGGAGCCTCGACGATCACGCAGCAGGTGGCGAAGAACCTGCTGCTGGATGGCTCGCGCAGCGTCGAGCGCAAGATCAAGGAGATCATCCTTGCAACGCGGCTGGAGCGGGCGCTGTCGAAGGACAGGATTCTGGAACTGTATCTGAACGAGATCTTCCTGGGGAAGAACTCCTATGGCGTGGCGGCCGCGGCGCAGACCTATTTCAACAAGTCCCTGTCCGAGCTTGCCCCGCACGAGGCGGCCATGCTGGCCGCCTTGCCGCAGGCACCGGGCAAATTCGACCCGGTGACCGCGAAGGACCGGCTGACGGAACGGCGCAACTACGTGCTGCGCGAGATGTGGCAGAACGGCTATCTCGACGAGGCCACCTATCTTGCGGAAAAGGATATGCCGCTGCGCACCGTGCAGAACGGCGTCGTCGTTTCGTTCCGCGATGCGCTGCCCCCGCGCGACTATTTCACCGACGAAATCCGGCGCCAGCTTTCGGGCCTGTTTGGCGAGAAGGAGTTCTTTTCGGGCGGCCTGACGATCCGCGCGACAATGGACCCCGCGCTGCAGGATGCGGCGGCGGCGGCTCTGCGCGAGGGGCTGGAGAACTATGACCGCAGCCAGGGCGTCTGGCGCGGCACGGGCAAGACGCTGCCGGCCTCGGCGCTGGGCGCGGAAGCGGACTGGCGGGCGGCGCTGGCCGCGCTGGAGCTGCCGCGCGACATCCCGGCCTGGTTCCCGGCGGTGGTGCTGGACGTGGGCGAAACCGACGCCCGGGTCGGCATCGAAGGGGTTCTGGACAACGGGAAAGGCAATTTCATCCCGGCCGAGGACGTGACCTGGGCAAGGAAGCGTCTGGAAGGCGGCGAACTGGGCAAGAAGGCCAAGGTCGCGGGCGATCTGCTGGCGGTCGGCGATGTTGTCCTGGTCCGTGCGGTCACCAATGATGATGGCACCTTCCGGCGCTGGTCGCTGCGCCAGGTGCCGGAAGTGCAGGGCGCCTTCATGGCGATGGACGTGAACACCGGTCGCGTGCTGGCGATGCAGGGCGGCTTTTCCTATCAGGATTCGGTCTTCAACCGCACCACGCAGGCCACGCGCCAGCCGGGATCGAGCTTCAAGCCCTTCGTCTATGCCGCAGCCCTGGATTCAGGCTTCACCCCCGCCACCATCGTGGTCGACGCGCCGATCGAGGTCGAGACGCCGCAGGGCCTCTGGACCCCGAAGAATGCCTCGAACAAATACTACGGGCCGACCCCGATGCGCACCGGGATCGAACAGTCGCGCAACCTGATGACCGTGCGGATCGCGCAGGAAATCGGCATGCAGACCGTTGCGAGCTATGCCGAACGCTTTGGCGTCTATGACCGGATGGGAACCTTCCTGGCCAATGCGCTTGGGGCCCAGGAAACGACGCTGTTCAAGATGGTCGCGGCCTATGCCATGTTCGCCAATGGCGGCGAGAGGGTGGAGCCGACGCTGGTCGACCGGGTGCAGGACCGGTTCGGCAAGACGATCTACCGCCACGACCAGCGCATCTGCGTGACTTGCGCCGCCGCAACCCTGCCTGCGGGGCAGGGGGTCTCCATCGACACCAACCGGGAACGGGTGATGAACGCCGTCACCGCCTATCAGTTGACCAGCATGATGCGGGGCGTGGTGCAGCGCGGGTCGGCCAGCCGGCTGAACCTGCCGGTCCCCATCGCAGGCAAGACCGGCACGACCAACGAAAACAAGGATGTCTGGTTCATCGGCTATTCCTCGAACATCGTGGCGGGCTGCTACATCGGCTATGACCAGCCGCGCAGCCTGGGCGAGTCTGCCTTCGGCGGAACGCTGTGCGTTCCGGTGTTCCAGACCTTCATGGAGAAGGCGATCAAGAAATACGGCGGCGGCGAGTTCCGCGTGCCTCCGGGTGGCTATTTCCGCAACATCGACCGGTTCACCGGCCAGCCGCTGCCGCCCGAGGCCTCCGGCGACAACGTGGTTGCCGAGTATTTCCGCGAAGGCGCAGATGCCCTGATCGGCCTTGGCCTGGTGGTGGACGGCGGCTTTGCCATGGGAGAAAACCTGCCGCTCTTCGCCTATGGCGAGGGGGAAACCGTCGTCGATCAGGGCACGACGGTGACCACCTCCGAAGGCGAATCGGTCGTCGTTCCGAAGAAGGCCGATTTCGGCACGGTCTCTTCCGGCGGACTTTACTGACACCGCAGTCTGCCAGGGACCGCACCCTTGCCGGGGTGCGGCCAAACCCGTATGACCGCCCGCGAGACAAGAGACTGGACCCGCCCCATGCGCGCCGAAACCCAAGGCAATGTTGAAGCCATCCAGAAGACGCTGAAGCTTCTGGCGCAGCGGATGGACTGGGAAACCGCGCCGCACCGGCTGGAGGAATTCGATGCCATGATCGAATCCCCCGACCTCTGGAACGACCCGGCCAAGGCGCAAAAGCTGATGCGCGACCGTCAGGCGCTGATGGATGCGGTCGCGGCCTACAAGCAGATCGACACCGGGCTGAAGGACAACGTCGGGCTGATCGAGCTGGGCGAGGCCGAAGGCGACGCCGAGATCGTGAGCGAGGCCGAGGGGGCGCTGGCCGACCTGGTCAGGCTTGCCGCCGAGAAGGAGCTTGAGGCGCTTCTCGACGGCGAGGCGGACGGCAACGACACCTTCCTTGAAATCAACGCCGGGGCCGGGGGCACCGAAAGCTGCGACTGGGCCTCGATGCTGGCGCGGATGTATGTCCGCTGGGCCGAAAAGCGCGGCTTCACGGTGGAACTGCAGTCGGAAAGCGAGGGTGAGGGCGCGGGGATCAAGTCGGCCTCCTACAAGATCAGCGGCAAGAACGCCTATGGCTGGCTGAAGACAGAGGCGGGTGTGCACAGGCTTGTGCGGATCAGCCCCTATGACAGCGCGGCGCGGCGGCATACCAGTTTCTGTTCGGTCTGGGTCTATCCGGTGGTCGACGACAACATCGAGATCGAGGTGCAGGACAAGGACATCCGCATCGACACCTACCGCTCCTCGGGGGCGGGTGGCCAGCACGTCAACAAGACCGACTCGGCGGTGCGGATCACCCACTTCCCCTCCGGCATCGTGGTGACTTCCAGCCTGAAATCGCAGCACCAGAACCGTGACATCGCGATGAAGGCGCTGAAGTCGCGGCTGTACCAGCAGGAGCTGGACCGCCGGACCGCCTCGATCAACGAAGCGCATGAGAGCAAGGGCGACGCGGGCTGGGGCAACCAGATCCGGTCCTATGTGCTGCAGCCCTACCAGATGGTGAAGGACCTGCGCACGGGCCATGAGACATCGGACACGCAAGGCGTGTTGGACGGCGATCTCGACGGGTTCATGTCGGCGACGCTGGCACAGAACGCCAGCGGCAAAAAGCGCGGCGAGATCGCGGACGTCGACTGAGGCGCAACCGCCCCGGACCTGATCCGGGGCCTCAGCGCCCGCCGAGCGCGACCCTCGGGCCATCCTCCGGGTCAGGCCCGGGACGGGGAAACCGCTGCAAGGCCCTTGCTCGACAGTCCGCCTCGCGCTTAGCATCCGGGCATGAGCGTCGCGCCTCCGCCAGCCGCACCCGAAATCACCCTGCTGGACCTGTCCGACCTGCGGGAAAGCCTGGCCTCGGGCTGGCATGACTTTCGCCGCGCGCCGGCTCTGGGGCTGGCTTTCTCGCTGGTCTATGTGCTGGGGGGCTGGCTGATCTTCTGGGCGATGACGACGAAGGGCCAGATCTGGTGGACGCTGCCCGCCAGTGCCGGGTTTCCGATCCTCGGCCCGTTCATCGCCTGCGGGTTCTACGAGATCTCGCGGCGGCTGGAAACGGGCGAGCCGCTGACGCCAGGCGCGATCTTCGGGGTGATCTTCCGCCAGAAGGACCGCCAGGTTCCGGCCATGGCCGCGGTCATCGTGGTCTATTTCCTGTTCTGGAACTTCCTGTCGCACATGATCTTCGCGCTGTTCCTGGGGAATGCGACGATGACCAATGTCTCGTCCTCGCTTGAGGTCTTCCTGTCCCCGGCCGGGCTGACCATGCTTGCCTTCGGGACGGTGGTGGGTGCGGCGTTCGCGACGCTCTTGTTCAGCCTGACCGTCGTGAGCCTGCCGATGCTTCTGGACCGCGAGGTGGATTTCGTCACCGCGATGCTGACAAGCTTTGCGCTGGTCCGGGAAAACCCGCTTTTGATGCTGGGCTGGGGTGGCCTGATCGCGATCAGCCTGTTTCTGGGGATGATTCCCGCCTTCCTGGGGTTGTTCGTCGTGCTTCCGCTGTTCGGTCACGCGAGCTGGCATCTCTATCGCCGCGCGATCACCTGACAGCCCGCGTGACGCAAAGGGCCAGTGCGGCCGCCAGCGCGGCGCTCAGGCTCGCGATCAGGGCAATCGTGCCGAAACCGGTTCCGGTCGCGGCAAGATGCGCCGGTCCGTCGCCAGGCACCCCGAAGCCCGGAGCCGCATCGCCGTGGGACCAGGCCGCGACCCGGCCCAGAACGGCGACCGCCGCCAGACCGGCGGCGCGGGCGACGGCAGTGTTGATGCCCGAGGCTGCCCCCTGTTCGCCATCGGCCGCGCCTTGCATCTCAGCCGCGGTCAGGGATGCCACGTCAAGGCCGAGGCCGGTCCCGGCCAGCGCGGCCAGCGGCACCACGAGCGACCAGAATTCCCCAAGTGGCGCGGCAAGCGCCAGCCAGGATCGCCTCCCCAGGTGATGAACATGCCGCCAAGGACCGGCCCGGGCGCGGTGGTCAGCGTCGAGGCCGCGGCCCAGAGGCCAAGCGCGCGGCCCCGGTCGGCCACGGGATAGGCGCGGGCGATCATCGCCATCGATCCATTGTGCCTGGGGCAGGGTGGCCCCCAGAGCCGCCCGCATGGCCGGGATCGGGATCGACGTCACCGAACTGTCGATGAACCCCATCGATGACGCGAGGACCGCCGCCACGAGGATCGTCCTGCGATCAGCCTCGGCACAAAAGGAAACGGGCACCGGAGTGCCCTCCGATGCCCGCGAACCGGTCATGCAGGATCGGCTTATTCGGCGTCGCTGGCCGCCGCGGGCGTGTCCAGCCGCACGGCCCCGACAGGGCTGCGGCCGTTGGCAAGCGGGTCTTCCTGGCGTTGCACCGAGCCTTCGAAATGCGCGCCGGATTCGATGGCGATGGTCTTGTGGATGATGTCGCCTTCCACCCGGGCGGTGGAGGTCAGGCGGACCTTCAGGCCCCGGACGCGGCCGATGACCCGGCCATTGACGACGATGTCGTCGGCCACGATCTCGCCGCGGATGGTGGCGCTTTCGCCCACGGTCAGCAGATGCGCCCGGATGTCGCCCTCGACGGTGCCTTCGACCTGGATGTCACCCGTGGTGCGCAGGTTGCCAACGACCGTCAGGTCGGACGACAGCACCGACGCACCTGCCTTGCCCTTCGGCGCGGAGGGGGTGAAATCCATGGACGGCTTGGTCATCGGGGTCTCCGGGGCTTTGGGCTTCTCGGCCTCGGCCTTCGGGCCCGGCTCGTTGATGCGGCTCTTAGAAAACATTCTTCGCTGCCTTTATGAAGGTCATCGGGTTCACCGGGGTTCCGTTCAACTGAACCTCGTAGTGCAGATGGGTGCCGGTGGAACGGCCTGAACTGCCCATATCACCGATCTGGTCCCCGCGCGAGACCCTTTGACCGGTCTCCACGCGAACTTGAGCCATGTGGGAATAGCTCGAGACCAGGCCATTGCTGTGACGGATCTGAACGTGCCAGCCGAAGTCGCCTTTCCAGCCCGCAAAGATCACCACGCCGTCGCCGCTGGCGTAGATCGGTGCCCCGCGGGTGCCCGCCAGATCCGTGCCGTTGTGCATCCTGGTGCCGCGGCCCATCGGATCGTTGCGATATCCGAAGCTCGAGGTCATGCGGAAATTGCCGCGGACCGGCATCGCCAGCGGCAGGCTGCCGGCCGCGATGCGATACATGTTCAGCCGGTCGAGCCCGCCCAGAATCGCGTTCGCGCGCAGCTCTTCGGGTGCCGGTGCCGCGCCCGAAGTCGAGAAGGTGATCGGCGTAAGCGGTCCACCCTGGCCGGAATAGCCCTCGCGGACCGAATCGATCAGTGCCTCAGGCGACATGCCGACCTCGCGGAACATCCTGTCCAGGGGCTCGACCGAGACGGTCAGCGCCTCTTCCAGCTTGGCGAAGATCGCATCGTTGCGCAGCTGCATCGCTTGCTTGGCGTCGGCGACACGCCGGGCCTCCTCGCGCGCCGCCGCGGCTTCGGAAAGGCTCCTGTTGCGTTCCAGCGCCGCCTCGCCAAGGGCCCCGGTCAGGAACTCGAGCGTCGCGAGCGTGTCGCTGGCCCGGCCAAGCTCGGTCGCAGCGCCCGATTGCGCGCTGAGCGCGAGGGTCATCCGCTCGGCCTCTGCACGCGCACCGTCGCGTTCCTTGATGGTTGTGCGCAGCGTGTCCTGGACCGCCTCGATCCCGGTTTCCAGCTCCTGCCGCCGTTCCTCCGAAGCCAGGAGCCGCTCCTGCATGTCGGACACCTGCGCCAGCGCGATGTTGAACCGCTCCTGGGCCCGGACCGCCTCTTCGGCCCGCAGGTCGCGGTCCGTTGACAGCGCGTTCAGCCGTTCCTCATACAGGGCCTGCTGGCGGACCGACTGTTCGCGGGCCGAGCCGGCACCGATCGAATCCATCATGATCAGCGCGGTGGCGACGATGGTCCAGGCAAGGGCCAGCGTGCCGCCCACAAGCGCCATGATCTGGGTCGCCGGACGCAGCCGGATGAACCGTGTCTCGGTGTCCGACTTCAGGAACAGCCGCTGTTCCGGAAAGTGACGCTCTAGGCTTTGATGGTAGCGATAGGCAAGGCGATTCAGCACGTTGGGGTCATCCGTTCATGGCCCTGGCAGAGGCCTGGCAGCGTTACCCCGGGATCGCCGACCCCAGGCCTGGTCCTGATTATCCAGCCGGTTACAGCGCCGCAACAATTTTGACCGGACGCAGGGTTTTTCCGCGCGCGACGGGGAATTTATCGGCAAGAAATCGCCGATTATCCGGCGTCTTCGGCCAGCGGCCAGTAGAAGTCGGGCGGCAAGCCCGCTTCGGCACGTTTCGCCTCGTTGAAGGGCGGCTTCAGCGACCCGTGGAAATAGCGGCGGACAAGTGTGTGAAAGACCTCTTTCGGATCGGTCCCGTCGCGCCCGCAGAGCCAGTTGAACCATTTCGAGCCATAGGCGACATGCGCCACCTCTTCGGCGTAGATCACCTCCAGCGCGGCCCGGGCCTGCGTTTCGCCATGCCTGCGAAAGATCTCGATCATGCCGGGGGTGACATCAAGGCCGCGCGCCTCCAGCACCATGGGCACGACCGCCAGGCGACCGAGAAGGTCATGGGCGGTGTCTTCGGCGGCGCGCCACATGCCCGCATGGGCGGAAAGGGCGCCATATTGGCTGCCCATCGCCTCAAGACAGTCGCAGATCAGGTTGAAATGCTTGGCTTCCTCGTCGGCGGCCTTGACCCAGTCATCGTAAAAGCCCCGGGGCATCGGCTGGTCGGAGAAGCGGGCGATGAGGTCCCAGTGCAGGTCGACCGCGTTCAGCTCGATATGCGCGACCGCGTGCAGCAGCGCGATCCGGCCTCCGGGCGACCCGGGGCGACGACGCGGGACAGCGGAGGGCGCCAGAAGCTCGGGCCTGACGGGCCGGGCGGGACGCGGCGGCGGCTCCGCCCGGCCGATCGGAAGCGGCTTTGCCGTGTCGCGCGCGGCGAACCAGGCGGCGGCATGGGCGCGACCGAGGGCGGTCTTCTCGCGACCATCGGCGGTGGTCAGCACCTCCACCGCCATTTCCGCCAGGCTCTGCACCCTCATCTCCTTCCCTCAAAAGTCTTCGAAGACTTTTGCAAATTCCTTCGAAGGAATTTGGGCCCATCGTTACAAGGCCCGCGCTGCCGCCAGAACGTCGTCGGCATGGCCCTTGACGCTGACCTTGTTCCAGACCCGCGCCACCTTGCCCGACCCGTCGATCAGCACGGTCGTCCGCTCGATCCCCATGTAGGTCTTGCCATACATGCTCTTCTCCAGCCAGACGCCGTAGTCTTCGCTGGCGTGGCCGGTCTCGTCCGAGGCGAGGACAATGCCGAGCCCGTGTTTCTTGCAGAACTTGTCGTGGCTCTTGACGCTGTCCTTCGACACGCCGATCACCGTCGTGCCGGCGGCGGTGAAGTCGGCGAGACGCGCGTTGAAGTCCTGTGCCTCCAGCGTGCAGCCCGGGGTGTCGTCCTTGGGGTAGAAATACAGGACCACTTTGCCCGGACGCAGGGCGGACAGCGTGACCGTGCCGCCTCCGTCGCGGGGTAGGGTGAAATCTGGCGCGATCGCTCCTGCGGAGATCATGGGCGGCTCCTTGCCTTGTGCTGCAATGTGACTTTCCATCTAGGTGCCAATCCGCAAAGATAAAGGCAAGACAGCGGCGTGCGCGCCGTTGTCAGGCCCGAGAGGCCGGGGCAGCGTGGCACAAGGCGAAAGATGCAGGACCAAACGGTGGCGCTGGAACACGGGATCGAACCCGTAGCAGCGCCAGCCCGCGATGACAGGGCCGAGCGCCCCCGGCGGCGTCTGCCGCGCGGGCGCGGCGGGATCAGCCTCACGGTGATCCTGACGCTCGTGCTGATCACCGGCGCTTTCGGCTATCTGACGCTTGCCTACACCGGCAAGACGCTGCGGTTGCCGACCTGGGGCGTGGCCGAGATCGAAGCGCGGTTGAACGACGGCCTGGCCCAGACGCGGCTGCCGCGGAACGCGGGGTTCTCGCTGGGCGGCGTGGAGTTGGGCGTCGACCGCAATTTCGTGCCGCGGTTCCGGCTGAAGGACATCCGGCTGATCGGCAGCAATGGCCGATCGCTTCTGACCCTGCCCGAAGCCGCCGTTGCGCTGGATCCGGCGGCGCTTCTGACCGGAAAGGTCCGTCCTGCGCAAGTGCGTCTGGCCGGCGCGCGCATCTCCATCCGCCGCGATGCGGCCGGCGGCATCGACCTTGTCCTGGACGATCAGGCCCAGGCGACGGGGCCGAAAAGCCTTTCCCAGGTGTTCGCTGCCGCCGAAGAGCTGCTCGCGTCGCCCGTTCTGGCTTCGCTGACGGTGATCGAAGCCGAGGGCCTGACACTCAGCCTGACCGACGACCGGGCAGGACGCAGCTGGCAGGTCGGCGACGGTCGGCTGGTGATCGAAAACGGGACCGGGGCGGTTTCGGCGGAACTCGGGCTCACGCTGCTGGATGGGGCCGATCCGGCGCAGGCAGTGCTGACGCTGGTGGCCGACAAGGCCTCCCGAACGGCCCGGCTGACGGCCAAGGTCGACAACATGGCCGCGACCGATCTGGCCGCGATGGCCCCGCCGCTGGCCTTTCTGGCCTTTGTCGATGCGCCGATCTCGGGGTCGCTGGAGGCGCGGCTGGCAGAGGATGGCACAGTCGCCGCCATGTCGGCGGCGCTTGGCCTTGCGGCGGGCAGCGTCGACCCCGGGCAGGGTGCCCGGCCGGTGGCCTTCGACCGGGCATCGCTGTCGCTGAGCTATGATCCGGCGACCGCGCGGATCTCCCTTGGCAAGCTTTCGGTCGAAAGCCGGTCGCTGCGCTTGACCGCGCGCGGGCATGGCGACCTGCTCGGCCCGGGCAACACCGCCCTCGCACCGGGAGCCTTGCCGGCCAGCATGGAAGCCCAGATCGCCTTCGAGGAGGTGATGATCGACCCCGAGGGTCTGTTCGAGGCTCCGATCCGCTTTGGCCAGGGTGCGCTTGATCTGCGACTGCGGCTGAAACCGTTCCGGCTGGACATCGGGCAGCTGGCGCTGGTCGAGGGAAAAGAGCGGCTGCTGCTCTCCGGGGCGATCGCGGCGGACGGCTCTGGCTGGGGCGGGGCGCTGGATATGTCGCTGAACCGCATCGCGACTGATCGGCTGCTGAAGCTCTGGCCGGTTTCGGTGGTGCCGAAAACGCGGGACTGGTTCGCCGAGAACGTGGCGCAGGGCGCGCTGTCGAACGTTGAGGCGGCTTTTCGGCTGAAACCCGGGGCGCAGCCGCAGTTCAACCTGACCTACGAGTTTTCCGACACCGCGGTGCGCTTTGTCCGCACATTGCCGCCGATCCTGAACGGTCGCGGCCATGCCACGCTGAACAACAAGACCTACACGGTCGCGCTGGACGATGGCTATGTCATCGCCCCCGAAGGCGGGCGGATCGAGGCGGACGGCACGGTCTTCCAGATCCCCGACATCACCCAGCGCCCGGCTATGGCGAAGGTCGACCTTGTCACCTCGGCCAGCCTCACCGCCACCCTGTCGCTCCTGGACCAGGAGCCGTTCAGCTTTTTCTCCAAGGCCGGGCAGCCCTACAACCTGGGCGACGGGCAGGCGGATCTGACCGCGACGATCCTGATGCCGATGAAGCCCAAGATCCCGTTCGAGGAGGTCAGCTTCACCGTCGCGGGCACGATCCGCGATCTCACCTCGCCCGCGCTGGTGCCGGGTCGCATCCTGACCGCACCCGAGGTGAGGGTGGCCGTCAACACCAGCGGGCTGGAGCTTTCGGGCAAGGGCAAACTTGACCAGATGCCGATCGATCTGACCTACCGGCAGGGCTTTGGCCCCGAACAGAAGGGCCGCGCGCGGGTCAATGGCACGGTGATGCTGTCAGACCAGATCCTGCGCGATTTCGGGGTGGAACTGCCCGCAGGCGCGGTCAAGGGCGAGGGCCCGGCGGCGATCGACGTGGCGCTGGTCAAGGACCGGCCGCCGCAGCTGACGCTGACCTCGAACCTGACCGGCCTCGAGCTGCATTTCGATCCGCTGGGCTGGACGAAGGCGGCCGACACGAAAGGCGGCCTTGATCTGGAGGCGACCCTGTCGCGCGCCCCGGTGGTGGAACGGCTGGTCCTGCGCACCCCCGGACTAGAGGCAAGCGGCACGGTCACCACGCGCGAAACCGGCGGGCTGGACAAGGCCGTCTTCGACCGCGTCGTCGCGGGCGACTGGCTTGACGCCGCGGTCACGCTCACCGGTCGCGGCAAGGGAAAGGCGGTGGACGTCGCGCTGACCGGCGGGTCGCTGGACCTGCGCCGGATGCCCGAGGGCGGCGGCGATGCCGCCAGCGCCGGGCCGATTGCCGTGAAGCTGGATGCCTTGCGCATCAGCGACGGGATCCGGCTGACCGGCTTGCGCGGCGATTTCGACACCAGGGGCGGCCTTGGCGGCGATTTTGTTGCAGGCGTCAACGGCATGGCCGACATTTCGGGCACGGTCGCCCCGGTGGGCGATGGCACTGCGGTCCGCATCACCTCGCAGAATGCGGGTGCCGTCATGGCGGCGGCGGGCATCTTCGACAAGGGGCGCGGCGGCAATCTGGACATGACGCTGATCCCGCGCGGGCCGGCAGGCGAATATAACGGCAAGGCCAGCTTCACCCGGCTGCGCGTCCAGGGTGCGCCGGCGCTGGCCGAGCTTTTGTCCGCCGTGTCGGTCGTGGGACTTCTGGAACAGATGAACGGTGCCGGGCTTGCCTTCAACAGCGGCGAGGTGACCTTTGTCCTGACCCCGAAGGCGGTCGAGATCACCCAAGGCTCGGCGGTCGGAGCCTCGCTTGGCATTTCCTTCGCCGGGCTTTACCGCAACGACAGCGGGTGGATCGACATGCAGGGGGTCATCTCGCCGATCTATCTGTTGAACGGGGTGGGACAGATCCTGACGCGCCGGGGCGAGGGGCTGTTCGGCTTCAACTACCGGGTCACCGGCACGGCAGCGGATCCGAATGTCGCGGTGAACCCGCTGTCGGTGCTGACGCCGGGCATGTTCCGCGACCTTTTCCGCCAGCGCCCGCCAAACCTGAGCGATGCCACCGGGGCCGAGGGCGGATGAAGCTTGCCGATTTCGATTTCGACCTGCCAGAACGGCTTGTCGCCACACGGCCCGCCCGGCCGCGCAGCCATGCCCGGCTTCTTCTGGCCGAAGGCGACCGGATTTCTGATCGGCATGTCTATGATCTGGTGGACATCTTCCAGCCCGGCGACCGGCTGGTCCTGAACAACACCAAGGTGCTGCCCGCGCGTCTGTCCGGCACGCGGGTCCGCGGCGAGGCGGTGGCAAAGGTCGAGGTCACGCTTCTGGACCCACGCCCGGACGGCTGGCGCGCGCTGGCCAGGCCTCTCCGCAAGGTCCGGCCGGGCGAGGTGATCCGCTTTTCCGACCGCTTGTCCGCAACGGTGACCGCAAAGTCCGAAACCGACCTGACGCTTGGCTTCGACCTCGGCGGCGATGCCTTCGACGCCGCCCTCGCCGAGGCGGGTGTGATGCCGCTGCCGCCCTACATCGCGGCCAAGCGCGCCGCGGACGATCAGGATCGCACCGATTACCAGACGGTCTTTGCCCGTCACGCCGGGGCGGTGGCGGCCCCCACGGCAAGCCTGCATTTTGACGAGGGCCTGTTGCGCGCGCTTGCCGCCAGGGGGGTCGATTTCACCGAAGTCACGCTGCACGTCGGCGCGGGCACCTTCCTGCCGGTGAAGGTCGAGGATGTGACCACCCACAGGATGCACGCCGAATGGGGTCGGGTGACGGCGGCCGCGGCGGCAGAGATCAACGCGACGAAACGCAGTGGCGGCCGGGTGATTCCGGTTGGCACCACGGCGCTGCGGCTGATCGAAAGCGCGGCGGACGCGGATGGCACTCTGCACCCCTGGGAAGGCGAGACCGACATCTTCATCTACCCGGGCTACCGTTTCCGGGTGACGGATGCGCTGATGACCAACTTCCACCTGCCGAAATCGACGCTGGTGATGTTGGTCGCGGCGCTGCTTGGCGAAGAGCGCATCCGCCGCGTCTACGACCATGCCATCCGGCAGGGCTACCGGTTCTTCTCGTACGGCGACAGCTCGCTGCTGATCCCCTGACCTCGGCCCCGGCCGCCTGCCGCGTGCCGCGGCCGCCGCGCCGCAATGCAACCCGTGGAACCGGAAACAGCGGCCGGTGTTCCGCTGCAAGCGCGCGGAAAGCGGCCGCGTCCGGCGGTTGGCTTGCCTTGGACCGCAAGTTCGGGCAGGCAAGGGGCAGCGCGAAGTGTGCGGGGACAAAGGACTGGCGATGCTGAGGGTTCTGGCCCATTCCTGGCCACTTCTGATGGGGGTCATGCTCCTGATGGTCGGCAACGGCATCCAGGGCACGCTTCTGGGCATCCGGGGAAACATCGAGGGGTTCTCGACCTACCAGCTTTCCTATGTCATGGCCGCCTATTTCCTGGGTTTCCTCTTCGGCTCCTGGGCCGCGCCGAAGATGATCCGGCAGGTCGGCCACGTCCGGGTCTTTGCCGCCCTGGGCTCGCTGATTTCCGCCATTCTGGTGATCTATCCGGTCTACCCCGACTGGATGATCTGGACCGCGCTGCGCGTGCTGGCGGGGTTCTGCTTTTCCGGCATCTACATCACGGCGGAAAGCTGGATCAACAACACGGCCTCGAACGAGACCCGGGGCCAGGCGCTGTCGGCCTACATGATCGTGCAGATGATCGGCATCATCGCGTCCCAGGTCCTGCTGAACCTGCCCGATCCGACCGGCTTTGCGCTTTTCATCCTGCCGTCGGTGCTGGTGTCGCTGGCGTTCATGCCGCTGCTGCTGGCACCCACACCTGCACCGGCCTTCGACGGTTCGCGCCGGGTGTCCTTTGCCAGGCTGTTCCGCATCTCGCCTCTGGGCTGCGTCGGCATGCTGCTGACGGGGGGAGTGTTCTCGGCGATGTTCGGCATGGCCTCGGTCTGGGGCGCGCAGGAAGGGCTGTCGGTGGCGCAGATCTCGATCTTCGTCGGCGCGATCTATGTCGGTGGTCTGGTGCTGCAATATCCGGTCGGCTGGGCCTCGGACCGGATGGACCGGCGCAAGCTGATCATGGGGCTGTCGGCGGCAGCGGCAGCGGTGATGATCGTCGCGGCGCTGGCGCCCTTGCCCTTCCCGGCGCTTGTCGGCGTCGCCATGGTGCTGGGTGGCATCACCAACCCGGTCTATGCGCTGCTCATCGCCTATACCAACGACTTCCTCCCGCGTGAGCAGATGGCCGGAGCCTCCGCCGGTCTGATCTTCCTCAACGGCTTGGGCGCGGTCTTCGGCCCGACCGCGACCGGGTGGATGATGGAACAGGTCGGCCCCTCGGGCTTTTTCCTCTTCATCGGCGGACTTTACGTCATCCTGGTCGGCTACGCGGTCTACCGGATGACCCGGCGGGCCGCCCCGGCCGCCACCGGCGCATTCCGCGGCGTCACGCCGGGAGCCTCGCCGCTGGCGGTCGAGGCCGTGCTGGACGAGGCCGTGCTGGACGAGGCCGTGCTGGACGGGGCCGTGCTGGACGGGGCTGCGAAACCCTGACGATCACCCGTTGCACCCTGCGCCGATCCCTGCAAGGCTTTGCCCCAGCAGGAGAGGTTTTCATGTCGGACCCGATCGAGCTTCTGGAGTTCTGGCTGCACGAGGTCGGCCCGCAGGGCTGGTATGCCGGGGGCGAGGACATCGACACGCTGTGCCGCGACCGGTTCGCGGATCTGTGGCAGGCCGCGCGGGACGGCGGGCTGGAGCATTGGGTGGATGGCACCGTCGGCACGCTGGCCTATCTGATCCTGACCGACCAGATTCCGCGCAACATCCACCGCGGCACCTCGCTGGCCTTTGCCACCGACCCCCAGGCCCGGGCCGCCGCGCGAAAGGCGCTTGCGGCGGGCTGGGACATCGCCGCCCCGGAACCGGAACGCCAGTTCTTCTACATGCCCTTCGAGCATTCCGAGGATCCTTCTGATCAGGCGCTGTCGGTGCAGCTTCTGACCGAACGCCTCGCCTCGGACCCCGACATGGCGCTGCATGCCCGCGCGCATCAGCAGGTGATCGTCCGCTTCGGCCGGTTTCCGACCCGCAACGGACCCCTCGGCCGAACCTCGAGCGCCGAAGAGCAGGCCTATCTGGATCAGGGCGGGTATGCGGCCGTGGTGGCCCGGTTGAAAAGCCATGCGTCCGGTGCATAGGGTTACGGCAAGCCCAGCGTTGCCTGGGGTTTGAAGATAGTTTAATGGCAAACCACTTTTTCCGGGGAGGGAAGAATGGCGGATCAAAGCTTCGACGTGATCGTGATCGGTGCCGGACCGGGGGGCTATGTCGCCGCCATCCGCGCCAGCCAGCTTGGCCTCAAGGTCGCGATTGTCGAGCGCGAGAACCTGGGCGGCATCTGCCTCAACTGGGGCTGCATCCCGACGAAAGCGATGCTGCGCAGTGCCGAAGTCTTCCATCTGATGCACCGCGCCAAGGAATTCGGCCTCGGTGCGACCGGCATCAGCTATGACCTGCCCGCCGTCGTCGCTCGCAGCCGCGCGGTCGCCAAGCAGTTGTCGGGCGGCATCGGTTTTCTGATGAAGAAGAACAAGGTCACCGTCTTCATGGGCGCGGCGACGATCCCGGCCCGGGGTCAGGTCGCGGTCAAGACCGACAGGGGCACCGAGGAACTGACCGCGAAGTCGGTCATCCTCGCGACCGGCGCGCGGGCCCGCGAACTGCCGGGGCTCGAGGCGGACGGCGATCTCGTCTGGTCCTACCGGCACGCGCTGGTCGCCAGCCGGATGCCGAAACGGCTTCTCGTCATCGGATCGGGGGCGATCGGGATCGAATTTGCCAGCTTCTTCAACACACTGGGTGCGGATACCACCGTCGTCGAGGTGATGGACCGCATCCTGCCGGTGGAAGACGCCGAAATCAGCGCCTTCGCGAAGAAAAGCTTCGTGAAGCAGGGCATGAAGATCCTTGAAAAGGCCGCCGTCAAGAAACTGGACCGCAAGCCCGGGCAGGGCGTCACTGCGCATATCGAACAGGCGGGTCAGGTCACCACGCAGGACTTCGACACCGTGATCTCTGCCGTCGGCATCGTCGGCAACGTGGAAAACCTGGGGCTTGAGGCTTTGGGCGTCAAGATCGACCGAAGCCATGTCGTGACCGACGCATACTGCCGCACCGGGGTCGAGGGGCTTTACGCCATCGGCGACATCGCCGGCGCGCCCTGGCTGGCGCACAAGGCCAGCCACGAGGGCGTGATGGTGGCCGAACTGATCGCGGGCGGGCATCCGCATCCGATCAAGCCGAATTCGATCGCCGGCTGCACCTATTGCCAGCCGCAGATCGCCTCCGTCGGGCTTACCGAAGAAAAGGCCAAGGCGGCGGGGCATCAGGTCAAGGTCGGCCGCTTCCCCTTCATCGGCAACGGCAAGGCGATTGCCCTGGGCGAGGCGGAAGGGATGATCAAGACCGTCTTCGACGCCGGGACGGGTGAACTGCTGGGGGCCCACATGGTCGGGGCGGAAGTGACCGAACTGATCCAGGGCTATATCGTCGGTCGCAGCCTGGAGACGACCGAAGCGGAACTGATCGAAACCGTCTTCCCGCACCCGACGCTGTCGGAGATGATGCACGAAGCCGTGCTCGACGCCTACGGTCGCGCAATTCACATCTGATGCGGTCCCTCAACCGGGTCGTGATGCAGAAGGAAAGCCGGGACTGGATCATGGGGCTCGGCCCCGAACGGCTGGACGCGCTGGAATTGTCGGGGAAGTTCGGGCAATCCTTCCCCTTCCGCAGCTATCGTTTCGTAAACCGCTGGAAATTCGACCCCTGCACGGGGCCGATGCTGGATGACGCGGGCAAGGTGGTCCGCTTCGACCTGATCCTGGCCAACCAGGTGTGGGAGCATCTGGACCGCCCTTTCGCCGCCACCCGCAACATCTGGCGCATGTTGCGCCCCGGCGGCTGGTTCTGGGTCGCGGTGCCGTTCCTTGCGCCGCTGCACGCTGCCCCGGTCGACTGTTCGCGCTGGAGCGCGCGGGGCCTGGGCAACCTTCTGATCGAGGGCGGGTTCGACCCGGACCGCGTTCACGCCCGCCAGTGGGGGAACCGCCACGTTGCCGCGCGGAACCTGGAGCTGCCCTGGCCCCCCGTGCTTCGCGACGACGACGACCTGACCGATGACCCGGACTTTCCCGTCGTCGCCTGGGCCATGGCGCAGAAGACCTGACCCCTTCGCTGTCGCCCCTTGCGTCTCGTCGGCAGACCCCCGGCAAATGGCGACGAATCCGCCACGCGCGGCGCCCACTGGCATCCCTTCCCCGATCCCGCTATCCCTCGCCCATGCGCAACCTGCCCCCCATGGCTCGTGTCCTTCTCCTCTGGCTTGCCGGTCTTGGGGCCGCCGCCCAGTTCGGCAAGATCTCGATCCTCTATGAGACCCTGCGCGCCAGCTATGGCGGCATGGGCGAGGTTGCGCTCGGACTTGTCGTGTCGATTGTCGGCCTGGTGGGGCTGGTCTTCGGCACCACCGCCGGGCTCCTGGTCGCCCGGATCGGTCCGCGCCGTGCCATCGTGTCGGCGCTGGCTGCCGGGGCCGCGATGTCAGCCTTCCAGTCGCTGATGCCGGCCTACCCGCTGATGCTTGCCAGCCGGATCGTCGAGGGCGCTTCCCACCTTGCCATCGTCGTCGTCGGCCCGACGATGATCGCCGCGCTGGCACCCGAGGCCCAGCGGCCGCTGGCGATGACGCTGTGGTCCAGTTTTTTCGGCGTGACCTACGCGATCCTCGCCCTGGTCGGCCCCTTTGCCTCGCCCATCGGTCTTTTCCTCGGCCATGCCGTCTACATGGCCGCGCTGGCGGTCATCCTCGCAGTGAGCTTGCCGCCGGACCCGCGCGGCGAGGTGCCGCCGCTGGCCAACCTGCTTGCCCAGCACGCGACCATCTACCTCTCTCCCCGTCTCGCCGCTCCGGCGATGGGGTTCTGCTGCTACACGTTCCTTTACGTCGCCGTCCTGACCCTGCTTCCGCCCGAAACGCCGGAGCCTTCCCGCGCGCTGATTGCCGCCGGGATGCCGCTGGTCTCCATCGCCGTGTCGCTGAGCCTGGGGGTCTGGCTCTTGCGCCGGATGCCGGCGGTCCGGCTGGTGCAACTCGGCTATGCCGCCGCGATTCCGGGATTTCTGGGGCTATGGGCCTTCTGGGGGGTCGGGGCGGGGATGGTTGCCGGGGGCTTCCTGCTGTCGGGGGCGCTTGGCATCGTGCAGGGTGCCAGCTTCGCCGCGATCCCAGAGCTGAACGCAACAGCCCCAGACCGCGCCCGGGCCGCAGGGGCGGTGGCGCAGCTTGGCAACCTTGGCACGACGACCGGCACGCCGGTGCTGGCCGCCCTGCTGGCCAGTGCCGGCCCACCCGGCCTGGCCATCACCGCCACCTTCCTGTGCGGCCTGGGGATCGCGGTACATCGCGTGCAGGCACGGCGTCGGGCAACCCGCTTCGATTGACGTCCGTTCCCGTTTGGTTCACAAATTCTGGTTGGAGACCGGGCCAACCCGCACTATCTGTTGGCCGCGAGGCCGGGGGTCTGACATGGCGGAACAGAAGTTCATCGAGGTGCGCGGCGCGCGCGAACACAATCTGAAGGGCGTGGATGTCGATATCCCGCGCGACCGGCTGGTGGTGATCACCGGGCTGTCGGGGTCCGGCAAGTCCAGTCTCGCTTTCGACACGATCTATGCCGAAGGCCAGCGGCGCTATGTCGAATCGCTGTCGGCCTATGCCCGGCAGTTTCTGGACATGATGGGCAAGCCGGATGTCGACCACATCTCGGGCCTGTCTCCGGCCATTTCCATCGAACAGAAGACCACCTCGAAGAACCCGCGCTCCACCGTCGGGACCGTGACGGAAATCTACGACTACCTGCGGCTGCTGTTCGCCCGCGTCGGCACGCCCTACAGCCCCGCCACCGGCCTGCCGATCACCGCGATGCAGGTGCAGGACATGGTCGATGCCGTGATGGCGATGGAAGACGGGACGCGCGCCTACCTGCTTGCGCCGATCATCCGCGACCGGAAGGGGGAATACCGCAAGGAATTCCTTGATTTGCGCAAGCAGGGCTTCCAGCGCGTCAAGGTGAACGGCACCTTCCATGAGCTTGAGGACCCGCCGGTCCTGGACAAGAAGTTCCGCCACAACATCGACGTGGTGGTGGACCGGATCGTGGTGAAGGAAGGCATCGAGACCCGGCTGGCCGACAGTTTCCGTACCGCGCTGAACCTGGCCGACGGGATCGCGGTGGTAGAGCTTGCCGATGTCGCCGCAGAGGCGGAGCCGACACGCATCACCTATTCCGAGAAATTCGCCTGCCCGGTCAGCGGTTTCACCATCGCCGAGATCGAGCCGCGGCTTTTTTCGTTCAACGCCCCCTTCGGCGCCTGCCCGGTCTGCGACGGGCTGGGGATGGAGCTGTTCTTCGACGAACGCCTTGTCGTCCCCGACCAGAACCTGACCCTGATGCAAGGGGCCATCGCGCCCTGGGCCAAGTCGAAATCGCCCTATCTGACCCAGACGATGGAGGCCTTGTCCAAGCACTACGGCTTTGCCCTCAAGACCAGGTGGAAAGACCTGCCCGACCCGGTGAAGGACCTGTTCCTGCACGGCTCCAAGGGTCAGGAGATCGAGTTCCGCTATGACGAGGGCGGCCGGGTCTATCAGGTTAAGCGTGTCTATGAGGGGATCATCCCCAACATGGAACGCCGCTACCGCGAGACCGATTCGGCCTGGAGCCGCGAGGAGATGGAGCGCTATCAGTCGAACCGCGCCTGCGGGGCCTGCGGTGGCTATCGGCTGAAGCCCGAGGCTCTGGCGGTGAAGATCGCCGGGTTGCACATCGGCCAGGTGGTGCAGATGTCGATCACCGAGGCCTTCGCCTGGGTCGAGGGCGTGGCGGCGACGCTGACCAGACAGCAGAACGAAATCGCGCGCGCCATCCTGAAGGAAATCCGCGAACGCCTTGGCTTCCTGGTGAATGTCGGCCTGAACTACCTGACGATGAGCCGGGCCGCGGGCACTCTGTCCGGCGGGGAATCGCAGCGGATTCGTTTGGCGTCACAGATCGGGTCAGGCTTGACCGGGGTGCTGTATGTGCTGGACGAACCCTCCATCGGCCTGCACCAGCGCGATAATGACCGGCTTCTGACCACATTGAAGAACCTGCGCGATGCCGGGAACACAGTGCTGGTGGTCGAGCATGACGAGGACGCGATCCGCGAGGCGGATTACGTCTTCGACATGGGGCCGGGCGCCGGAGTGCATGGCGGGATGGTGGTCAGTCACGGCACTCCAGAGGAGGTGGCCTCGGATCCTGCCAGTCTGACCGGCCAGTATCTGTCTGGCGCGCGCGCGATCGCCGTGCCGAAAACCCGCCGCAAAGGGAACGGCAAGAAGCTGGTGGTCGTGGGCGCGACGGGGAACAACCTGAAGTCCGTCACGGCAGAGTTCCCGCTGGGCCAGTTCGTCTGCGTGACGGGCGTTTCGGGCGGCGGCAAGTCCTCCTTGACCATCGAGACGCTCTACAAGACCGCCGCCATGCGGCTGAACGGTGCGCATGAAACGCCGGCACCCTGCGAGACGATCAAGGGGTTCGAGCATCTGGACAAGGTCATCGACATCGACCAGCGCCCGATCGGGCGGACGCCACGGTCGAACCCGGCCACCTACACCGGCGCCTTCGGCCCGATCCGCGACTGGTTTGCCGGCCTGCCGGAGTCAAAGGCGCGGGGCTATCAGCCGGGGCGGTTCAGCTTCAACGTCAAGGGTGGCCGCTGCGAGGCCTGCCAGGGCGATGGCGTGTTGAAGATCGAGATGAACTTCCTGCCGGACGTCTATGTCACCTGCGAGACCTGCAAGGGCCACCGCTACAACCGAGAGACTCTGGAAGTCCGTTTCAAGAACAAAAGCATAGCCGACGTTCTTGACATGACATGCGAAGACGCGCGCGCCTTCTTCCAGGCGGTCCCGGCAATCCGCGAGAAGATGGACGCGCTGTGTGAAGTGGGCCTTGGCTACATCAAGGTCGGCCAGCAGGCGACGACCCTGTCAGGCGGCGAGGCGCAGCGGGTGAAGCTGTCGAAAGAGCTTTCCCGCCGGGCAACCGGCCGGACGCTGTATATCCTGGACGAACCCACCACCGGCCTGCACTTCGAAGACGTGAGGAAACTCCTGGAAGTCCTTCATTCCCTTGTGGAACAGGGCAATACGGTCGTGGTGATCGAGCACAATCTCGACGTGGTGAAGACCGCCGACTGGGTCATCGACATCGGCCCGGAAGGCGGCGACGGCGGCGGCGAGATCGTGGCAGCGGGCACGCCCGAGGACATCGTGAAGTCTGAGGCAAGTCATACCGGGCGCTACCTGAAAGACCTGCTCCGCCCGCGTCGCGTCGCGGCAGAGTAGGGTGGGCATTCTGCCCACCCTGCCAAGGCCTTAGTCCAGCGCCTTGAAGTTCAGCGCCGCGCCATCCTTGATGCCCGAGAACCAGCGCGCGGTGACGGTCTTGGTCTTGGTGTAGAAGCGGAACGCATCCGGTCCGTACTGGTTCAGGTCGCCGAAAGCCGACTTCTTCCAGCCGCCGAAGCTGAAGTAGGACAGCGGCACCGGGATCGGGAAGTTGATCCCGACCATGCCGACGTTGACGCGGGACGCGAAGTCGCGCGCGGTGTCGCCGTCCGCCGTGTAGATCGCCGTCCCGTTGCCGTATTCGTTGTCCATGACCAGCTTCAGCGCCTGCTCGTAGGATCCGGCGCGGACGGAGGTCAGGACCGGCCCGAAGATCTCCTGCTTGTAGATCTCCATCTCCGGCGTGACATGGTCGAACAGCGACGGGCCGACGAAGAAGCCGTTCTCATAGCCTTGCAGTTTGAAGCCCCGGCCATCGACCACCAGCTTCGCGCCCTGCTCGACGCCCGAGTTGATCAGTCCCAGGATACGGTCTTTCGAGGCCTGAGTGATGACCGGTCCGAAATCCACATCGTTTCCAGCGGTATAGGGGCCGACCTTCAGCTTCTCGATTCGCGGGATCAGCCGTTCGATCAGCGCATCGGCGGTCTTCTCGCCCACCGGCACAGCGACCGAAATGGCCATGCAGCGTTCGCCTGCCGCGCCATAGCCCGCACCGACCAGCGCGTCGGCGGCCTTGTCGAGGTCGGCGTCCGGCATGATGATCATGTGGTTCTTGGCACCGCCGAAGCACTGCGCCCGCTTGCCGTTCGACGCCGCGCGTCCGTAGATGTATTGAGCGATCGGGGTGGAGCCGACGAAGCCAACGCCCTGGATCACCGGATGGTCGAGGATGCCGTCCACGACCGTCTTGTCACCGTTCACCACTTGCAACACGCCGTCCGGCAGGCCCGCCTGTTGCAGCAGCTCGGCCAGGAAGATCGAGGTCGAAGGCACCCGCTCGGATGGTTTCAGGATCATCGCGTTGCCCGAAGACAGCGCCGGCCCGATCTTCCACAGGGGGATCATGGCGGGAAAGTTGAACGGGGTGATTCCGGCGACGACGCCAAGAGGTTGGCGCATGGCGTAAAGGTCGATCCCGGGGCCGGCGCTGTCCATCATCTCGCCCTTCAGCATGGCGGGGGCACCCATGCAGACCTCGATCACCTCAAGCCCGCGCTGCACGTCGCCCTTGGCGTCGGGGATGGTCTTGCCATGTTCGCGGGCGACCAGTTCGGCCAGTTCGTCCATGTTCTGGTTGATCAGCGCCCCGAAGGCCATCATCACCCGCGCCCGGCGCTGCGGGTTGGTGGCGGCCCAGCGGACCTGGGCCTTTGCGGCCTCCTGGATGGCGTGGTCCAGTTCGCCGAGTGTCGCCAACGCAACCCGCGCCTGCACTTCGCCCGTGGCGGGGTTCATGACATCGGCGAAGCGGCCCGACGTGCCCGCGACGCGCTTTCCGTTGATCCAGTGACCGATCTCTTGCATGGAAGCCTCCCTGTGCTTGCATGTCTTTTACTCTTGCACAAACGCCAGACCAAGCGGCAATGTGTCAAAAGCGTTTTGCAGGAATGCAAGACACCGCGTCGCATTGCATGCGCTCGTCGGGGGGCACGACGAAAAGCGCAGCGCATGAGGGAGTTTCTGCGTGGATTGGGACGACCTGCGCGTCTTTCTGGCCGTGGCGCGGACCGAGAGCCTTTCGGCGGCAGGCAAGCGGCTGAAGATCGACCCGGCGACGGTCGGCCGCCGCGTCGCACGGCTGGAGGAGTCGACAAAGGCCCGGCTTTTCAGCAAGTCGCCGCAGGGCTATGCCGTGACCGAAGAAGGTGCGCGGCTGATCCCGCATGCCGAAACCGCCGAACGCGCGGCCTTGGCGGCCGAAGAAAGCCTGTCCGGCCCCGGTGGCCTGACGGGCCTCATCCGTCTTGGCGCGCCGGACGGCTGCGCGAATTACCTTTTGCCGCAAGTCCTTGCCCGCATCTGCGACGCGAATCCGGGGCTGGAGGTGCAGATCGTGGCACTCCCCCGCGTCTTCAACCTCTCCAAGCGCGAGGCCGACATGGCGATAGCCGTCAGCCGTCCCGAGGCCGGGCGGTTGACCGTGCAGAAGCTGACCGATTACAAGCTGCACCTGGCGGCCAGCCGCGGCTATCTGGACCGCGCCCCTCCGATCAGCACGCCCGCCGACCTCAGCGGCCACCGCATCGTCGGCTACATCCCGGACATGATCTTCGACAAGGAACTCGATTACCTGGCCGAGATCGGCATCGGCCCGGCAACGCTCAGCTCGAACTCGGTGTCGGTGCAGCTGAACTGGCTGCGCCACGGGGCAGGGGTGGGGGTGGTGCACGATTTCGCCCTGCCCGCCGCGCCGAACCTTGCCCGCATCATGACCGACCGGATCAGCCTGACCCGGGCCTTCTGGCTGATCCGGCATGAAAGCGATGCCCGGCTGGACCGCCTCAACCGCTTTGCCGACCAGTTGACCCGCGAGGCGCGGGCCGAGATGGCACGGCTGGAGGCGGCGCTGGCCCGGGGCGAAGAGCGCTCTTGACACAAGGGGGTCCCGGGGCCGACCCTTTACCTCCGATCCTTGGGAGGTAACGCGATGACCGTGCAAAACATCTTGAAGATCAAGGGCGACGCTGCAATCGTCACCGTGCCCTCGACCGCCAGCCTGTCCGAGGCAGCCGCCGTGCTGTCCGCGCGCCGGATCGGGGCGGTGGTGGTGTCCGATGACGGCCAGCGCCCGCTTGGCATCCTGTCCGAACGTGACATCGTGCGCGAGCTTGGCCGACGCGGAGTGTGCTGCATGACGGATCCGGTCACCAAGACGATGACGGCAAAGCTTGTCACCTGCACCCGCGCCGACCGCGCGACCGAGGTGATGCAGAAGATGACCGACGGCCGCTTTCGCCACATGCCGGTGATGGAGGGCGAGGTGATGGTCGGTTTCATTTCCATCGGCGACGTGGTCAAGGCGCGGCTTGCCGAACTTTCGATGGAAAAGGAAGCGCTGGAAGGCATGATCAAAGGCTTCTGACGTCGCAAATATGCTTGCACCCGCGCGAGCAATAATGTTGCGTGCGCGGCGTGGCTGTGAGGATGATCCATGCGCATCGGGCTTTATCCGGGAACCTTCGACCCGATCACATTGGGCCACATCGACATCATCCAGCGCGCGATGGCCCTGGTCGACCGGCTGGTGATCGGCGTTGCGATCAACCGCGACAAGGGGCCGCTTTTCGCCCTGGAAGACCGGGTTGCCATGGTCGAGGCCGAATGTGACGCGATCATCGAAGGCACCGGGGGCGAGATCGTGGTTCATCCGTTCGAGAACCTCTTGATCGATTGCGCCCGCGATGTGGGGGCGGGGATCATCATCCGCGGTCTCAGGGCCGTCGCGGATTTCGAGTATGAATTCCAGATGGTCGGGATGAACCGGGCGCTGGATGCCAGTATCGAGACGGTGTTCATGATGGCCGATGCGCGGCGGCAGGCGATCGCGTCGAGACTGGTCAAGGAAATCGCCCGGCTGGGCGGCGACGTGTCCAGCTTTGTGACCCCGCCGGTGGTCGCGGCGCTGAAGGCCAGATACGGCTGACATGCGAAAGGGGCCCGTGGGCCCCTTGTTGTTCCTGCGTCCTGCGCGGGGCAGGTGGCTCAGGCTGCCTTGCCGTAGACCGCCTCACGCGCGATCTTTTCGGCGTCGCCCGGGAAGATCCCCAGGTCCAGCGCGATGTCCGCGGGCAGGTTCGCGATCTCGTCGCGGGTCTGGCGATACAGCGCATAGTTGGCAGCGGCAGTCTTCAGCATTTCATACACATTGAGCATCTTCATCGTCCTTTTCCATTGCGAGGGGTCTGCTTTTCCTTCTCGCAGGGCCGGAACATAAGCCCTCTGTTAGCGCAAACAATGACCAATGCTGCGGTGCAGCTATGCAGTTATCGCATGGCTTTGACCCATGACGAAAGGCGCCCGAAGGCGCCATCCTGTTGCATTTTCAGGTGGTTCAGATCAGCTTGCCCATCGCAACAGCCGTGTCAGCCATGCGGTTAGAGAAGCCCCATTCGTTGTCGTACCAAGACAGGATCGACACGAAGGTTCCGTCCATCACCTTGGTCTGGTCCATGTGGAACACCGACGAATGCGGGTCGTGATTGAAATCCGACGACACCAGCTTTTCGTTGGTGTAGCCAAGGATTCCCCGCAACGGACCATCGGCCGCCGCCTTGATCGCGGCATTCACTTCCTCGGCCGAGGTCGCACGTTTGGCGATGAACTTCAGGTCCACCACGCTGACATTCGGCGTTGGCACCCGCATCGCGAACCCGTCCAGCTTGCCCCTCAGTTCGGGCAGCACCAGTCCCACGGCCTTCGCGGCACCCGTCGAGGTCGGGATCATCGACAAGGCCGCCGCGCGGGCGCGGTAGAGATCCTTGTGCATGGTGTCCAGCGTCGGCTGGTCGCCGGTATAGCTGTGGATCGTGGTCATCATGCCCTTTTCGATCCCGATGGCGTTGTTCAGGACATACGCCACCGGCGACAGGCAGTTGGTGGTGCACGAGGCGTTCGAGACCACGATATCGTTCTTGGTCAGCGTCCCGTGGTTCACGCCGTAGACAATCGTCTTGTCCGCGCCGTCACCCGGGGCCGAGATCAGCACGCGCTTGGAGCCGTTTTCCAGATGGGCCTGGCACTTCTCCTTCGAGGTGAAGATGCCGGTGCATTCCATCACGATGTCGACATCCGACCACGGCAGGTCCGCCGGATTCCTCAGCGCCGTCACCCGCATCGGGCCGCGGCCCACGTCAATCGTGTCCGCACCCGTGGTCACGGTCGCCGGAAACTTCCCGTGCACCGAATCGTAGCGCAGCAGATGCGCGTTGGTCTCGACCGGGCCGAGATCATTGATCGCCACCACCTGAATATCGGTCCGCCCCGATTCAATGATGGCCCGCAGCACGTTGCGGCCGATGCGGCCGAACCCGTTGATGGCGACAGTCACCGTCATGATCTTTCCTCCGTCGCGACGCGGTGTGCGTCGTCTGTTAGCGTTAACAACCGCAACTGGCCCGCGATTTCAAGCTGTGTTTGCCGCGCTCAGTTCCAGAATTCCACCCATTCCATCAGATCAAGGAACTTTCGCCCCAGAAACAGCACTTCCTCCCCGTCGTTGGCAAGGATGTCCAGCGCCAGCGCGGCGGCGATCAGCAAGCCAAGGTAAACTGCGACGGTGTTGGTCATTCGGGCCCGGTCGGGTCGTGGTCTGCAAGCTCTATACGCGAAATCCGAACGCAACGTGAAGACCGTTCGGACCGGGGGGCTTTGCCTCATCCTGCGACCGGGTTAGATAGCGCCAGGCACTTCGGAGGTTGAGATGAGTGGTCTGCTTGCCCTGCTTGATGATGTGGCCGCCATTGCCAAGGTGGCCGCAGCCTCGGTCGACGACATCGCGGCCGCGGCGGCCAAGGCGGGAACCAAGGCAGCGGGCGTGGTGATCGACGATGCCGCGGTCACCCCGAAATATGTGCATGGCTTTCAGGCCGACCGCGAACTGCCGATCATCTGGCGCATCGCGCTGGGATCGCTGAAGAACAAGCTGGTCGTGCTTCTGCCCGGTCTTCTTGCGCTGGATGCCTTCGCGCCCTGGGCGATCACGCCGCTGTTGATGCTGGGCGGGGCTTACCTGTGCTTCGAGGGCGCGGAGAAGCTTGTCCACATGTTCGCCCCGCATGCCGACCACGAGATCGAGGCGGATTTCGACACCAGGGATCCGGCGCGCCTGGAAGAGGAAAAGGTCGCCGGCGCGATCAAGACCGATTTCATCCTGTCGGCCGAGATCATGACCATCGCTCTTGCCACCATCGAAAGCCCCAGCTTCTGGATGCAGGCGATCACCCTTGCCGTGGTCGGAACGTTCATCACCGTGGCGGTCTACGGCGCTGTGGCGCTGATCGTGAAGATGGACGACCTTGGCCTGCACATGGCGGCCACCGGCCACACGTCCGGGTCCAGGGCACTGGGTCGGGGGCTGGTCCGGGCCATGCCAAGGCTGATGGCGGTCCTGTCCACGGTCGGCACCGCGGCGATGCTCTGGGTCGGTGGCAACATCGTCATCCACGGGCTCGATGTCACGCAGCTTTGGGCCTGGCCCTACAAGACGATCAAATATGTCGCGACCGAACTGGCCAATGCCCTTCCGGCGGCACAAGGCCTTGTTCAGTGGCTGGTCACGGCGGCGCTCGACGGCGTTTTCGGACTGATCCTGGGCGTGATCCTGATTCCCTTCGCGACGCGGGTTGTCGCACCGATCTGGACAGCGATCGCGGGCGTGAAAGCCCGTGCCGACTAGCTGGCCGACAGCGCCAACCGTTGTGTGAGCGCCGAGACGAGATCGGTCCGTGTCACGATTCCCACCACCTGCGGACCTTCCACCACCGCGACCGCTTCCGCCCCGCCATCCGCCAGAAGCGGCATGATCGCGCCGACCGGGGTCAGGGGCACGACGCGGGGAATGTCGGTCTGCATGATCTCGCCTGCCCTCGGGGGCCGCTTGCGATGGCCGTCGATCAGATGTGCGAAGGCGCGGACCAGGCTGTGATGGCGGTGGAAGGCATCCTCGCGCGCGCGACGGATCAGGTCGATCTGAAAGATCAGGCCCATGAACCGGCGCTGTTCTCCCACCACAGGCAGCGAAGTGAAGCCGCGGTTGCGGAAGATGTCGGCGACCTCGCTCAGACGGGCCTCGGGTGCGACCGTGACCAGGTCGCGCGACATGATGTCGGAGGCGGTGAATCCCTCCATCCGCCGTGCCGCAGCCGCCTGCTCTGCCGCTCCAACCAACCGGGCCAGGTCGGCGACGCCGAGGTTCGCCGAGTGCCGGAACTCTTCCAGGATCGTCGCCAGTTCGGCAGGATCAAGGCCGATACGCTCTTGAGGCTCGGGGTCGGTCGTGCCGTGCGGCCCAGGCTGGGCCGGCTGGCGGAACGGATAGACCCGGCCCACGGCGAAATTCCACAGGATGCCAAACCCGACCAGCAGGGTCGATCCGGTGACCACAGTCGCCAGTGTCGCCGCCCAATTTTCCGTGCCGCCAAGCGCGACCAGAAGCGCGACGGCGCCTCCGGGCGGATGCAGGGCCCGAACCGCCAGCATGGCCAGGATTGCCAGACCCACGGTACCGGGCGTCACCCAGTCGGCGGCGGGCAGCAGTCCCGCGGCCGTCAGCGCGACGATTGCGGACAGGCCGTTGCCGACGACCACCGACCATGGCTGTGCAAGCGGGCTGTTCGGCACCGCAAAGACCAGCACCGCCGAGGCCCCGAACGGTGCGATCAGCCAGCCGACGCCAAGACCGCGCAAGGCGATCCCCGCGATCAGCAATCCCAGGGCCGAGCCCACTCCCGCCCGGGCAAGGTCCGCCGCCTTCGGCCCGGCCATTGCCGGCATCAGGCCCCGCCAACCCGCCATCCGCGATCCTCCCCCGACCGACGGGCTCCTGCCGCGCCGCCCCTCGAACGACACGGCCGCCCCGCGCGGGCGGCCCTTTTGGTTTTCACCATCGCGGCGGCGATCAGAGCAGCGCCTTGACCTTCGCGACCGTGGCTTCTGCGGTGATCCCGAACTCGGCATAGAGCCGTTCCATCGGGGCACTGGCGCCAAAGCTCGACATGCCGATGAACCCGGACTTCGCCTCGCGGCCCCGCTCGCCCAAGAGCCAGCGGTCCCAGCCCTGCCGGACGCCGGCCTCGACAGCGACGCGCACCGGCCCGGCGGGCAGCACACGCTTGCGCCAGGCCTCGTCCTGCGCCGCGAAAAGCTCCATCGACGGCATCGAGACGACGCGGGTGCCGATCCCGTCCGCCTCCAGGCCTTCGCGGGCCTTCAGCGCGATCTCCACTTCCGAGCCGGTGGCGATCAGGATCACCTGGCGCTTTCCCGTCGCTTCGGCCAGCACATAGGCGCCCTTGGCGACCATGTTCTGCGCGGTGTGGGTCTTGCGCACCGCCGGAAGGTTCTGGCGGCTCAGCGCCAGCACGGTTGGCCGGCGCTTTTCGGTCAGTGCGATTTCCCAGGCCTCGGCGGTTTCAACGAGATCCGCCGGGCGGATGACCAGCGTGTTGGGCGTCGCGCGGCTGATCGCCAGATGCTCCACCGGCTGGTGTGTCGGGCCGTCCTCGCCCAGGCCGATGCTGTCATGCGTCATCACATAGACGACCGGCACCCCCATCAGCGCCGAAAGCCGCATCGAGGGGCGGGCATAGTCGGTAAAGCACATGAACGTCCCGCCGTAAGGCCGCACCCCGCCATGCAGAACCATCCCGTTCATCGCCGAGGCCATGCCATGCTCACGGATGCCGAAATGGATGTAGCGGCCCTTGCGGTCTTCGGGCGTGAAGACGCCGAGGTCGGCGGTCCTGGTGTTGTTCGACCCGGTCAGATCGGCCGAGCCGCCAATGGTTTCGGGCAGGACCGGGTTCACCGCCTGCAGAACCTTCTCGGACGAAGCGCGTGTCGCAAGTTTCGGCATGTCGGCAACCGCCTGCTTCTTCACCGCCCGGATGGTCGCGGCCAGCCTGGCCGGGGCGTCAAGCGCGAAAATGCGGGCGAACTCTGCCCGCCTCGCCGGTGACAGCGCGGCCAGCCGCGACTCCCATTCCGCCCGCGCCTTTGCTCCACGCGCGCCGAGCGACTCCCACCATTTCTTCACGTCGGCGGGAATCTCGAACGGCCCGCCTTGCCAGCCGTAGGCATCCTTTGCCGCCTGCAGCTGCGCCTTGTCGGTCAGGGCGCCGTGGCCCTTGTTGGTGTCCTGCGCCGCATGGCCAAGCGCGATGTGCGTCTTGCAGGCGACCATCGCCGGGCGGGCGCTCGCCTTGGCCGCGCTGAGCGCCCGGTCGATGTCCGCCGGATCATGCCCGTCACAGTCGAAGACATCCCAGCCGCTTGCCGCGAACCGCGCCTTCTGGTCGGTCACGTCGGCCATCGAGACCTTGCCGTCGATGGTGATGCCGTTGTTGTCCCAAAGCACGATCAAGCGGGAAAGTTGCTGCTTGCCCGCAAGGCCGATCGCTTCCTGGCTCACGCCTTCCATCAGGCAGCCGTCGCCGGCGATGACCCAGGTGTGATGGTCCTGGACCTTCGCGCCCCAGCGCGCGCGCAATGATTCCTCGGCGATCGCAAAACCGACCGCATTGGAAATCCCCTGGCCCAGCGGGCCCGTCGTCGTCTCGACCCCTGCGACATGACCGTATTCCGGGTGCCCGGCCGTGATCGCGCCCCATTGCCGGAAGGCCTTGATCTGGTCCAGCGTCATGTCCTCATAGCCGGTAAGATAGAGGAGCGCGTAGATCAGCATCGACCCATGCCCCGCCGACAGGATGAATCGGTCGCGGTCAGGCCAGCGCGGGGCCTTGGGATCGAACTTCAGGTGCTTTGCAAAAAGCACCGTCGCCACATCGGCCATGCCCATCGGCATCCCCGAATGGCCCGAGTTCGCCGCCGCCACCGCATCCAGCGCCAGGGCGCGGATCGCGGTCGCGCGCATCCAGTGATCGGGGTTTTTCTGGCGCAGGGTCTGGATGTCCACGGCGGCGTTCCTTCGGCAATTTGCTTGGTGTCTGCGCAAGCGTCCTAACCAGCGCGACCGGCAAGATCAAGCTCGCTCCCCAAGGCCTTGGGAAGAAAGGCCGGTCGCCTTTCGCCGGTTTCGCGCTAAGATGGAAATAGGGGGGCCGACGCCGATTCGCGACGCCTTGGTCCGGTTGCGGGCGCGGGACGGCGTTCAAGGTGCAAGGGGTTTGGGTATGCAGGAAATCACCGAACTGGAAAAGCGGATCGCGGCGGCGCTGGATCGGATCGGCAAGGGCGTGGACCGGCTGGTCAGCCAGCCGCGGGCGGCGGCTCCGGTTTCTGGCAGCGCGGCGGCTCCGGCGGATACGGTCCTGCGCGCCCAGCTTGAGGAAGAGAAGTCGCTGACAGCCCAGCTTCAGGCCAGGCTTCGCGCCGCCCGCGACCGGGAGGCGAAGGGCGATCTGCAGGAAAAGGTCGACCGGCTGACGCAGGATCTCGACATGCAGGGCCTGGAATTGCAGCGGATGCGCCGGGTGAATGCCAGCCTGCGCGAACAGCTCGAGACGTTGCGTTCGGCACAGGCCGCAGGCCTGACCGAGCCGGGCCTGATCAACCGGGCGATGCAGGCCGAGCTTGAGGCGCTGCGCGCGATGCGGCTGACCGAAATGGCCGAAATGGACGAAATCCTTGCCGCGCTTGAACCCCATCTGACGGAGGCCCGCAATGCCTGAACTGGAAGTGACCATCGGCGGGCGACCGTTCCAGGTTTCCTGCCAGCCCGGGGAAGAACATTTCCTGCGCGCGGCCGCCGGGATGCTGGACGCCGAGGCGAAGCCTATCGTCGCCCAGCTCGGGCGCTTGCCCGAGGCGAAGCTCTTGCTGATGGCCGGGCTGATGCTGGCCGACAAGACGGCAGCGGTCGAGGACGAAGTGCGGTCCCTGCGCGCCCGCGTTGCCGAGCTCGAGGCGCGGCCCGTCGCCACCCGTGATGTCGCCGTGGTGCCAAAGCAGGTCTCCGACACCCTCGCCGAGATCGCCGCACGCGCCGAAGCGATGGCCGCACGGATCGAGGAACAGGTGCGCTGATCATCATGCGATCCCGGCGGCTGCCGCTGCCGCTGACCTGCAGTCAGGCTGCCGACATGGCAGGTGCGGGCCGGTTCACCGGCTGCGGAACGCCGTCACGCGTTGGCTTCGCGGATCTTTTCCGCAGCCGCCTTGTCGAAGCTGACGCCCTTGGTCTCGAACAGCTGGTCCAGCTCGCCCGAAAGTGTCATCTCGGTCACGATGTCGCAGCCGCCGACAAACTCGCCCTTCACATAAAGCTGCGGGATCGTCGGCCAGTCGCTGAAGTCCTTGATCCCCTGCCGGATCTCGGCGTCGGCCAGCACGTTCACGTCCTGAAACTGCACGCCCATGAAGTTCAGGACTCCCGCCACGCGGCTGGAAAACCCGCACTGGGGCATCAGCTTCGTCCCCTTCATGAACAGCACCACATCGTTGTTCGCGATCGTCTCGCGGATCGTCGCCTCTGCGCTCATCGCCTGATCTCCTCATCGTCGTCATTCAGCGCCTGATATCCGCCCGAGCGGCTTTGCGCCAGATAGGCTGCCATGCGCCGTTCGCTTTCCCGGGTCGCGGCCAACCGGGCGGCGGCCGCCTCGTCCACCGGGGGCGCACCGCGTTTGCGCGCCGCGCGTGCCCGCAGGATCGTGACCAGACCGACCAGCGGCACGAGCGCCGTAACCAGCCCGCCAAGCCCGGCCGCCACCGCCATCAGTCCGGCACCTTCGTGGTCAGCGCCAGCGCATGCAAAGCGCCGTTCGGCCCGTCCATCCGGCCCTTCAGCGCCGCATAGACCGCGCGCTGCTGCTGGACGCGGTTCAGACCCCGGAAACTCTCATCACTCACTTCCGCCGCGAAATGCGTGCCGTCATCGCCTTGCACGGAAATCCTCGCATGCGGGAATGCCTCCCGGATCAGGGCCTCGATGTCGCGGGCTTCAATAGGCATCGGCAGTCTCCACTTCCCACCTGAACCTAGGCCCGAGCCGCAAGCGGTTCAAGAGCCGCGCATTCCGGTCGCAGGATGCCGTGGAGCAGCATATCGGCCCGCCGCCGCAGTATCAGACACCGACTTTCGCCGCAAAGGCCGTCCGGTAAAGCCGGGACAGCTCGGCCATCGTGGCGCTTTCGGTGCCCAGGGTCACGCGATCCCCGCCAAAGCGGCCCACCTGCGCCACCTTGACCCCGCCCGCCGCCGCCATGAAGGCCGCAAGGTCTTCGGACCGGATCGCCACCACATAGCGCGCCTGATCTTCGCCAAAAAGCTGGCCGATATCGCCGGTCTTCAGCGACAGCCCGACGCCGGCACCCTCGGCCATCCGGAACGCCGCCAGCGCCAGCCCGCCATCACCAAGGTCCCGCGCAGCATGAATGCGCTTGCGGTTCGCCAGCAGGGCCCTGGCCGATGACAGCTCTGCCGACAGGTCCACCGGCGGCGGATCGCCTGCCTCGATCCCGAAGGCCTCGGCAAGAAGGGCGGACTGCCCCAGATGCCCCCGCGTCTCGCCGATGACCGCCACGATGTCACCGTCCTGCGGCTGGCCGGTGATCAGGTCTTCGGCCATCATGATCCCCACCGCGCCGATGGTTGGCGTCGGCAGGATGCCCGACCCGTCCGTCTCGTTGTACAGGGACACGTTCCCCGACACGATCGGCACGTCCAAAGCCTTCACCGCCGCCCCGATCCCCTCCAGCGCGCCGACGAACTGGCCCATGATCTCGGGCTTTTCCGGGTTGCCGAAGTTGAGGTTGTCGGTCGTGGCCAGGGGCCTCGCCCCCACCGCGATCAGGTTCCTGTAGGCCTCGGCCACCGCCTGCTTTCCACCCTCGAACGGGTTCGCCTTCACATAGCGCGGAGTGACGTTCGAGGTGAAGGCCAGCAGCTTCCCCGTCCCGTGCACCCGCACCACGCCCGCGCCCATGCCGGGGGCCACAACGGTATCCGCCCCCACCTGGGCGTCATACTGTTCATAGACCCAGGCCTTGTGGGCATGGCTTGGCGACCCGATCAGCGCCTTCAGCGCCGCGATCGGCGTGATCGCCGGGATCTGCGGCAGCGGGGCCGGATCGGGCGAGGGCACATGAGGACGGTCATATTCCGGTGCGCTGGAGGACAGCTTGGACAGGGGAATGTCCGCTTTCACCGCATTGCCATGCAGGATCAGGAAACGGTCCTCCGGGATCGTCTCGCCGACGATGGCGAAGTCGAGGTCCCATTTCACGAAGATCGCCCGCGCTTCGGCCTCCATCTCGGGCTTCAGCACCATCAGCATCCTCTCCTGGGATTCCGACAGCATCATCTCATAGGCCGTCATCCCCGTCTCGCGCTGCGGCACGTCGTCCAGTTGCAGCCGGATGCCAAGCCCGCCCTTGTCGCCCATCTCCACCGCCGAGCAGGTCAGCCCCGCCGCCCCCATGTCCTGAATGGAAATGACAGCCCCCGAGGCCATCAGCTCCAGACAGGCTTCCAGCAACCGCTTTTCGGTGAAGGGGTCGCCGACCTGCACCGTCGGGCGTTTTTCCTCGATCGTGTCGTCGAACTCGGCCGACGCCATCGTGGCCCCGCCCACGCCATCCCGGCCGGTCTTCGCACCAAGGTAAACGACGGGCATCCCCACACCGGACGCCGCCGAATAGAAGATCTTGTCGGTATCGGCGAGGCCCGCCGCAAAGGCGTTCACCAGACAGTTGCCATTGTAGCTGCGGTGAAACCGCACCTCGCCGCCGACCGTTGGCACCCCGAACGCATTGCCATAGGACCCGACGCCCTCGACCACGCCCTTCACCAGATGCGCGGTCTTCGGGTGCGAGGGCAGCCCGAACGAGAGCGCGTTCATCGCCGCGATCGGCCGCGCGCCCATGGTGAAGACATCGCGCAGGATGCCGCCGACGCCCGTGGCCGCGCCCTGATGCGGCTCGATGTAGCTGGGGTGGTTGTGGCTCTCCATCTTGAAGATCACCGCCTGCCCGTCGCCGATGTCCACCACTCCCGCATTCTCGCCCGGCCCGCAAATGACCTGCGGCCCGGTGGTCGGCAGCTTCTTCAGGTGAATCTTCGAGGATTTGTAGGAACAATGCTCGTTCCACATCGCGCTGAAGATGCCGAGTTCGGTGAATGTCGGCTGCCGCCCCATGATCCCCAGCAGACGCTGCCATTCATCCGGCTTGATCCCGTGGCTGGCGATCAGTTCCGGCGTGATGGCGGGTTCTTGCATGGCGTTCCCTCTGGCAGCTTGGCCCGCGTCATAAGCGAAAGACCGGCCAAGGGCAAACCGCTCCGGTCCGGTGCCGCGACTTGCGACCAGTGGTCTGCGGGCGGACAGAAGATCACCCTGTATCCACCGCCGAGAAGCGAAAAAAAAGGCCGAGCTTCCGCTCGGCCAAGTCCAACAGGGAGGTACGAAGGGACGAGAGCACGCTCACCGTCGCTTCACAAATTCAATTAGTGCCACATGCTTGCGCAAACAAGTCAGGATTGCCCGACGTTTGGGCATTCCCGCTATGCAGTTGCTGCATGGCAGCATTCACGCAGCGGCGTCTTCCTGCTGGCGGCGGCGGAAGGCGATGATTTCATCCGTGACGAAATCCCGGAACGCCGCCACGCGCTTGGAATGGCGCAACTCTTCGGGATAGGCCAGGAACACCGGCACCTCGGCGCTTTGGACATCCGGCAGGACCCTGACGAGATTGGGAAAATCCTCGGCAAGATAGTCCGGCAGCACCCCGATCCCCAGATGGTTCAGCACTGCCTGCAACACGCCGAAATAGTTGTTCACCGTCAGCGTGGACGGAATGTCATGCGTCATCAGATCCGCCACCAGAAGCGCCCCCGCCGCGACCTGCGGCGTGCCGGCATGCTGCGCGATCAGCCGGTGGCTGCTGAAATCGTCCATCGATTGCGGTGTGCCATGGCTGGCCAGATATTCCGGCGTCGCGAACAGTTCCATCCGGATGTTCATCAGCCGCTTGCGGATCAGATCGGCCTGGCTCGGTTCTTTCATCCGGATCGCCACATCGGCCTCGCGCATCGGCAGGTCCAGGACGCGCTCTTCCAGCATCAGGTCGATCTTCAGGGCCGGGTATTTTTCGTACAGCCGCGCCAGGCGCGGAGCCAGCCACAACGTGCCGAAGCCGGTCGTAGTGGTCACCCGCAACTCGCCAAAGACTTCGTCCTCGCTGTCACGGATGCGCGCCGCCGTCGCGTCCAGCCGCCGCACCATCTGCTGGGTGGCGTCGAACAGAAGCTCGCCTTGCTCGGTCAGGATAAGACCGCGCGCATGGCGGTGGAACAATGTGACCGACAGGCTTTCCTCCAGCGCGCGGATCTGGCGGCTGACGGCGGACTGCGACAGGTGCAGCACGTCACCGGCATGGGTCAGGCTGCCCTTTTCCGCCACCGCGTGAAAGATTCTCAGCTTGTCCCAGTCCATGCCATCCGCTCCTCGACCATCCGGCACCCTATCACGCCACTCCCCAGATAGGGAGTGTCGATGACAAGTAAACCCGGCCATACCCGGGCCTGACTTCACTGCTTCGCCCTTTCGTCCCCGGGCAGGCCCGCCTATGATCGCCGAAAATGCAAAGCGCGCAGGGGATGCGCCCAAAAGATGCGAGGCAGGCATGGCGGTTGGCGTCTTCGATTCGGGTTTGGGCGGGCTGACCGTTCTGGATGCGTTGACAAAACGCCTTCCTGACGTGCCCTTCATTTATTTCGGCGACAATGCCCATGCGCCTTACGGCGTCAGGACCGCCGATGACATCTTTGCCTTGACCTGTGCTGCCACCGAGCGGCTATGGGCCGAGGGCTGCAACCTGGTCATCCTCGCCTGCAACACCGCCTCTGCCGCCGCGTTGAAGCGGATGCAGGAAACCTGGGTTCCGTCCGACAAGCGCGTCCTCGGGGTGTTCGTCCCGCTGATCGAAGCCCTGACCGAGCGCCAATGGGGCGACAACTCTCCCCCGCGCGAGGTCGCCGTCAAGCATGTGGCGTTATTTGCAACTCCCGCCACGGTTGCCTCCCGCGCCTTCCAGCGCGAGCTTGCCTTTCGCGCCATCGGCGTCGATGTCGAGGCGCAGCCCTGCGGCGGTGTGGTCGATGCGATCGAGCAGGGCGACGAGATCCTGGCCGAGGCCCTGGTCCGCAGCCATGTCGAGGCCTTGAAACGCCGGATGCCCAACCCCGAGGCCGCGATCCTGGGCTGCACCCATTACCCTTTGATGGAAAAGGTGTTTCAGGACGCGCTTGGGGCCGGGGTCAGGGTCTATTCGCAAGCGAACCTCGTCGCGGAGTCGCTGGCCGACTATCTGACCCGCCGCCCGGAGTTCCGCGGGACGGGCGTGCAGTCGAAGTTCCTGACCACGGGCGTTCCGGCCCAAGTCTCGAACAAGGCCACGCAATTCCTGCGCCGGAAGATCACGTTTCAGGCCGCGTGACCGCGTCGGTCAGGCTTCAGACCGACCCTCCGCGCCCTCCCCAGATCCACGCAGCGCCCGCCAGGTGCCAGACGGCTTCGGGCAGACCGTCACCGCAAGAGGCGCGCCTCACGCTACGCCCTCCAATTCTTTCCAGATCCTGAATGCCCGCAGCCAACCCACTGAAAAGATTGGGCGCGAAAAAGTGTCCACGCGTGGACGAGTCAGTCCTTCGCGCGTTCCACATAGCTGTCGTCATCGGTGTTGATGACGATCCGGACGCCCGGTCCGATATGGGGCGGCACCATGACCCGCAGCCCGTTCTGCACCGTCGCGGGCTTGTAGGAGGACGAGGCGGTCTGCCCTTTCGTGACCGGCTCGGTCTCGATGATCTCGACGGTGATCTTTTGCGGCACTTCCATCGCGATCGGAACCCCGTCGAAGGTCTTCACATAGCAGCGCATGCCTTCCTGCAGGTAGGCCTTGTTGGCCCCCAGGATATCCTCGGTCACGACGACCTGCTCGTAGGTGGTCGGCTCCATGAAATGGAACCCTTCGCCGTCCTCATAGAGGAAATCGTATTCCCGCTCGTCAACGGTGGCCTTTTCGACCATCTCGGTCGTCCGCCACCGCTCGCTGACCTTGGTGCCGTCCGAAATCCGGCGCATGTCGACGGAGGTGGTCGGGGTTCCCTTGCCGGGGTGGAAGTTCGAGGCGGTCAGGACCACGTAGAGGCGGCCCTCCATTTCGACGACATTGCCCTTGCGGAGCGAGGAAGCGATGACTTTCACGGGTTGGTCCTTGTGGATCGGGGGCCGGTCCCCTAGACCGGCATCGCCGGGCGGCCTACCCGATCCAGTTCGGAATTTCCAGATGAATCCCTCCTCTTCCTGGTGGAACCCCGCGCGCCACGCCGACCGCCGTCCGGTCCTGCTGGTGCGCAACCAGATTCAGCGCGCGATCCGGGGCTGGCTTGCCGGGGACGGCTTCACCGAGGTCGACCCGGCAGCCCTGGCAATTTCCCCCGGCAACGAGGCCCATCTGCACGGCTTCGCGACCGAAGCGGTCGGGACCGATGGCCTGCCACGGCCGCTGTATCTTCACACCTCGCCCGAGTTCGCGATGAAGAAGCTCCTCGCGGCGGGGGAGACGCGGATCCATGCCTTCGCCCATGTCTGGCGGAACCGGGAGCGGGGACCGTTGCACTCGCCCGAGTTCACGATGCTGGAATGGTATCGCGTGGGGGAGGGCTACGAGACGCTGATGACCGATGTTCTGGCCTTCCTGCGGCTTGCGGCGCGGGAGGCGGGCGCGCCGTTGCTGCGGTTCCGCGACCGGACCTGTGATCCTTTTGCGGAGCCCGAACGGCTGTCGGTGGCGGAGGCGTTCGCGCTGCATGCGGGAGTGGACCTCATGGCTTCGATCCGGGCGGATGGGACGACGGATGCGGACCGCCTCGGGGCTGAACTTGACCGCATCGGGCTGCGCCGGGCGGCGGACGACACCTGGTCGGACATGGCAAGCCGGGTCTTGTCCGAGAAGGTGGAGCCGAGGCTTGGCCTGGGGCGGGTGACGATCCTGGACCGCTATCCGGCCGCCGAGGCGGCGCTGGCCCGCAGGGTTCCGGGGGACGCCCGGGTGGCGGAGCGGTTCGAGGTCTATGCCTGCGGGGTGGAACTGGCGAACGGGTTCGGGGAGTTGACCGACGCAGGCGAGCAGCGGCGGCGGTTCGAGGCGGAGATGGCGGAGAAGGCTCGGGTCTATGGAGAGAGCTACCCTCTGGACGAGGATTTCCTGACGGCGCTGGAGCGGATGCCGGCAGCCGCCGGGATCGCGATGGGGTTCGACCGGGTGGTGATGCTGGCCACGGGCGCGCCCCGGATCGAGGATGTGATGTGGACCCCGGTTCCATGAACTGTCCACCCGTGGACGGATTTTCGGGGCATTTGATTTCAAGGGGTTGGCTGTGGGTGTAAGGGGTTTCTTAACCTGTTGCCGATGGCGCGGGTCGGGGCGGTTCTTGAACAGAGCGCTGCCGCGCAAGGCTTTTGTCTCGTCGTCGGGCTGCGCCTCCTCCTCGGGTCGTCGGGGGCGCTTCGCCCCCCGAACCCCCGGAGGATATTTCCAGAAGAGAAAGACCTGGGCGGGCCGGACCGGTTCTGCGCCGGAATCGCTCGGGCGAGGCGACGCGGTCTTGCATTGAGGGGCGGAGCGGCGCAAAGAGGGCGCGTTTGAGTTGCAGGAGCGCGTCATGACCCATCGCATCGCCATCCTCGGGGCCTCGGGCTATACGGGGGCGGAACTGGTCCGCCTGATCGCGACGCATCCGTCGATGGAGATTGTCGCCCTGTCGGCGGATCGCAAGGCGGGCATGGCGATGGCGGAAGTGTTTCCGTTCCTCCGGCATCTTGATCTGCCGAAGCTGGTGAAGATCGATGAGGTCGATTTTGCCAGTGTTGACCTGTGTTTCTGCGCGCTTCCTCATGCGACGACGCAGGAAGTGATCGCAAGGCTGCCGAAGAGCTTGCGGATCGTTGACCTGTCGGCGGATTTCCGGCTGCGCGACCCGGCGGAATACGAGAAATGGTATGGCCAGCCGCATGCGGCAGTCGATCTGCAGAAGGAAGCGGTCTACGGGCTGACCGAATTCTACCGCGACGAGATCAGATCCGCGCGGCTGGTCGCAGGCACGGGCTGCAACGCCGCGACCGGGCAGTTCGCGCTGCGGCCCCTGATCGCGGCGGGCTGCATCGACCTGGACGACATCCTGATCGACCTGAAGGCGGGTGTCTCGGGTGCGGGGCGGTCGCTGAAGGAGACCCTCCTTCACGCGGAATTGTCCGGGGGCACGCATGCCTATTCGGCGGGGGGCACGCACCGGCATCTGGGCGAATTCGACCAGGAGTTCTTGAAAGTGGCCGGGCGTCCGGTGCAGGTGCAGTTCACCCCGCATCTTTTGCCGATGAACCGGGGGATCCTGGCCACGGTCTATGTCAAAGGCGATGCGAAGACAGTCCATCAGGTGCTTGAAAAGGCTTATGAAAATGAGCCGTTCCTGAAGGTCCTGCCGTTCGGCTTGCTGCCGTCCACCCGTGACATTGCCGGGTCGAATTTCTGTCATCTGGGCGTGACCGGCGACCGGAAGCCGGGCCGGGCGGTGGTGGTGGCGGTGCTGGACAATCTGACCAAGGGATCTTCGGGGCAGGCGATCCAGAACGCGAACCTGATGCTGGGGCTGCCGGAGACGGCAGGACTGATGCTGGCGCCGGTTTTTCCGTGATCGTCGCCGGGCGGAGGCCCGGCCCGCGACAGGATGCGACGCAGACAGGGCTTGACGCGGCTCAAGCCATGCCCACCTTGGGCCTGGCGGGAACCGCGTGACGGCAAAGGACGCGTGCGATGAGCGTGAAACGGGAATTCCGGGGCCTGAAGGGGCTGAAGAAACAGCGGCGCATCCAAGTGATCGCGCTGGCGGCGGTGGCACTGGTCGTGGCCACCGGGCTGGTCGGCTATGCGATGCGCGACGGGATCAACTTCTTCCGTTCGCCCACCCAGGTGATGGAGGATCCCCCCCGCGCCGGCGAGATGTTCCGGATCGGCGGGTTGGTGGTCGAGGGATCGATCCAGCGCGGGCAGGGGACCGAGGTGGCCTTTGCGGTGACCGATACCAATGCGACGGTGCAGGTGCGCTATACCGGCATCCTGCCGGATCTGTTCGCCGAGGGGCAGGGCACGGTGGCGCTGGGGCGGATGGAGGGCGACACCTTTGTCGCCACAGAGGTGCTGGCCAAGCATGACGAGAAATACATGCCGAAGGAAGTCGTGGATGCGCTGAAGAAGCAGGGTGTCTACAAGGATCCCAACGCCCGGCCGGCGAGCTGAGCGCACGGTCCGGCAGGCAGGCGTTAACGCGGAATTGCAAGGCTTGTCCCCCAGCAAACGGGGGTGCCCATGCCGAATGTCCGCGAGATCGCGCAAGAGATCGTCGCCCGCGAGGGCGGTTTTGTGAACGACCCGGACGATCCGGGCGGGGCGACCAATTTCGGGGTGACGATCCAGACGCTGCGGCGTCTCGGGATCGACGTGAACCGCGACACGCGGATCGACGTGGCCGATGTGAAGGCCCTGACCCGCGCCCAGGCGGTGGAAATCTACCTCAAGCACTATTACGAGGGGCCGGGGATCGCCGCGCTGCCCGAGGTTTTGCAGCCTTCGGTCTTCGACATGTATGTGAATGCCGGTCCCAATGCGGTGAAGATCCTGCAGCGGCTGTTGACCGAGATGGGTTTTCCCAGCGAGCCCGATGGTGTGATCGGGCCGCAGACGATCCGCGCGGCACAGATGGCGTTTGACGCGGCGCCCTCGTATCTTGCGGATGCCTATGGGATCGCCCGGCGGAACTACTATTACGCCTTGGCCGACAAGCGCCCGGCGAGCCGCAAGTTCGCGCGGGCGCGGGATGGCGGCAAGGGCGGCTGGATCAAGCGGGCGGAAGAGTTCATCGCGCCCAAATATCGTCTGACGGCGGCCCAGCATGCGGCACGGGTGGCGACATGGGGGTGATCGGTCGGCTGGTGGGCGCGCCGGGCGCGGTGACCGCTCTGGGCGAGGCGGCGAAAGGGGTGGCAGAGGTCTTCGTGCCCTCGGCGACCAAGCGGATGGAGCTGTCGGCCGAGGCGCAGATGGCGGCGCTGCGGCAGTTGGGCGAGGAGTATCAGAACCCCGCGCTGGGCTGGTTCGACCGGCTGGTGAACGGGCTGAACCGGCTGCCGCGGCCGATGCTGGCCTTCGGCACGCTGGGGCTTTTCACCTATGCGATGGTCGACCCGCAGGCCTTTGCCTACCGGATGGTGGGCTTGAACGCCGTGCCTGAGCCGTTGTGGTGGCTTCTCGGCGCGATCGTCGCCTTCTATTTCGGGGCGCGCGAGACCTATTACTTCCGCAACCGGGGCGTCGTCTCGCCCTTTGCGGCGGGCGGGACGGGTGCGGCGGCCCCGGACGAGAACGCGGCGCTTGAGGAGTGGCGGAGGAGCTGACGGCCCCTGCCGATCCTTGACCTCTGGCAAGGCCTCTGGCATGGCCTTGGGCGTCAGAGGATGTGATCAAATGAACCTGTTCGCCGATATCCGTGCGCTTGTGGTGGCCGAGCTTGAGGGGATGATGGCGTCGGGCGATCTGCCGGGCGGGCTGGACCTTGGCGCGGTCGCGGTCGAGCCGCCGCGAGATGCCGGGCATGGCGAGATGGCGACGAATGCGGCGATGGTGCTGGCCAAACCGGCCGGGATGCAGCCGCGCGCGATTGCCGATGCGCTGGCCTTGCGGCTGATGGCCGACCCCAGGGTTGCCGGGGCGGATGTGGCGGGGCCGGGGTTCCTGAACCTGCGGCTCAAGCCTGTGGCCTGGCAGGGACTGTTGCGCGATGTGCTGGTGCAGGGCGCGGGCTATGGCCGGTCCTCGCTGGGGGCCGGGCGCCGGGTGAACGTCGAGTTCGTCAGCGCCAACCCGACCGGGCCGATGCATGTGGCCCATGCGCGGGGCGCGGTGGTGGGGGATGCCCTGGCGGCGCTGCTGGATTTCGCCGGCTATGCGGTCACGCGGGAATACTACATCAACGATGGCGGCGGCCAGGTCGATGTGCTGGCCCGATCCGCCTATGAACGCTACCGCGAGGCGAACGGGCTGTCGCCCGAGATCGCCGAAGGGCTGTATCCGGGGGATTACCTGATCCCGGTGGGCGAGGCCCTGAAGGAGATGCATGGCGACAGGCTTCTGGACCGGCCCGAAAGCGAATGGCTGGCCGAAGTGCGGGTCTTTGCCACCGACATGATGATGACGATGATCCGGCATGACCTTGCGGCGCTTGGCGTCACGATGGATGTCTACTCCAGCGAGAAGGCGCTGTATGGCACGGGGCAGATCGAGGCGGCCATCGAGCGGCTGCGTGGGCTGGGGCTGATCTACACCGGCACGCTGGAGCCGCCGAAGGGCAAGGCGCCGGAAGACTGGGAACCGCGCGAGCAGACGCTGTTCCGGTCAACCGCGTTCGGGGATGACCAGGACCGGCCGGTGCAGAAGTCGGACGGCTCCTGGACCTATTTCGCGCCGGACATCGCCTATCATTTCAACAAGGTGCAGCGCGGCTTCGATGAGCTGATCAACATCTTCGGAGCGGACCATTCGGGCTATGTGAAGCGGCTGAGGGCGGTGGTCTCGGCCCTGTCGGAGAACCGGGTCAGCCTGGACATCAAGCTGATCCAGTTGGTGAAGCTGTTGAAAGGCGGGCAGATCGTCAAGATGTCGAAGCGCGCCGGGACCTTCGTCACCCTGCGCGACCTGATCGAGGAAGTGGGCCCCGATGTCGTCCGCTTTGTCATGCTGACGCGGAAGAACGACGTGGCGCTCGACTTCGATTTCGACAAGGTGACCGAACAGTCGAAGGACAATCCGGTCTTCTATGTGCAATATGCCAATGCCCGGGTGAACTCGATCCTGCGCAAGGCGCGGGATGCGGGACTGGACGTGAGCGATGCCTCGCTTTCCGCCGCGCAGCTGGCGCATCTTGGGCATGAGGCGGAACTGGCGGTCATCCGCAAGCTGGGCGAATGGCCGCGCCTGGTCGAGATCGCCGCCAAAGGGCATGAGCCGCACCGGGTGGCCTTCTACCTTTACGAGCTTGCATCGGACTTCCACGGGCTGTGGAACAAGGGCAACGATGACGACAGCTTGCGGTTCATCCAGGGGGATACCGCAAAATCTTTGGCAAAAATCGCCCTCGCGCGGGCCGTGGGCGTTGTTATTTGTGCAGGCCTTGGTATCCTTGGCGTGACCCCGGTGGAGGAAATGCGCTGACCATGAAGCGCCCGTCCGGGCTTGAGGCGTGGGTGCAGGGGCGGAGCAACCGCCCTGCCGGGCAGGGGCAGCAGATGGCGGACGCGGACTATGACTTCGGCGGCGACTTCTTGCCTGAAGGGGCAAAGCAGCGCCATGGCGTGAAAGAGGCGATGGCGGCGGCCAGACTGCAGCGAAACCTCAACATCGCGGGTGCTCTCACGTCGCTGGCGCTGGTCGTCGGTCTTGGGGTTTGGGGCTACAGGCTGGCCGTGCGCGACGTGAACGGCGTGCCGGTCATCAAGGCGATGGAAGGGCCGATGCGGATCTCGCCGGTCGATCCCGGAGGCGCGATCGCCGACAATCAGGGCCTGGCCGTGAACGCCGTGCCCGAAGCCGGGACTGCCACGCCGGTGCCCGAAAGGCTGGTGCTGGCCCCGAAGGCGATGGAACTCGCGCCGGAAGATGTCTCTGGCCTGGGCGCGACGACCGTGCCGGGCCTGGCCGAAGCGTCCGCGCCGACCGAGGTTCTGACCGCCGATCCCGACCTGGCACTTGCTGCCACCCCGCCGGTCGAAAGCGCCAACCCGACCGAAGTGGCGGTCGATGCCGCCCTGGCGGAAGCGCTGGGGGAAGCCCCGGCGGAGACGCCGGTCGCGCCGCAGGTGGCGCTTGCGGCCGATCCGTCGATCGAGCCTGCACCGGACGGGGTGATCGACGGGGCGATCCCTGCATCGATCCGGCCCCTCGCGCGTCCCGGCGCGCCGGCTGAGACGTCGTCCGCGCCGGTTGAAGCGGTCGCCCTGCCGGCGCCGAAGGAGGTGGACCCGGCGACCATCACCCCGGGCACCCGGCTGGTCCAGTTCGGCACCTATGACACGGCGGACGAGGCGCGAGCGGCCTGGACGCTTTTGCAGGGCCGGTTCGGCGAGTTGCTGACCGCAAAGGCCATGGTGGTGCAGGCGGCGGAAAGCGGCGGGCGCACCTTCTACCGGTTGCGCGCGCTTGGCTTTGAAAACGAGAACGACGCCCGCCGGTTCTGCTCGGCCTTCGTCGCGCAAGAGGCGACCTGCATCCCGGTGCCGCACAAATGACCGTCGGGACGGGCGCGACCATTTTCGGCTGCGCCGGGCCACAGCTTCTGCCCGAAGAGCGGGCCTTCTATCGGGACGCCGACCCGTTCGGCTTCATCCTGTTCGCCCGCAACGTCGAGGATCCCGACCAGCTGCGTCGCCTGACCGGCGATCTGCGCGAGGCGGTTGGCCGCGATGCGCCGATCCTGGTGGATCAGGAGGGCGGGCGGGTGCAGCGCCTGCGCGCGCCGCAGTGGCGGGAATGGGCCCCGCCGCTGGATACGGTTGACCGGGCAGGGTCGCTGGAAGCTGCGGAGCGGATCATGCGGGCGCGGGCCACGGTGATCGCGGGCGAGCTGACGGCTGTGGGGATCGACGCGGACTGCATTCCGACGCTTGATGTCGCGCGGCCCGTCACGCATCCGTTTCTGCGGAACCGTTGCTATGGCCGCGACCCCGTGGGCGTTGCGCGGATCGGTCGGGCGGTGGCCGACGGGCTGATGGCGGGCGGTGTCCTGCCGGTGATGAAGCACATGCCGGGGCACGGTCTGTCCCATCTCGACACCCATCACGACCTTCCCAGGGTGGATGCGCCCCTTTCAGACCTGCGGGCCATTGATTTTGCACCGTTCCGCGCACTGAGCGATCTGCCGATGGCAATGACGGCGCATCTGGTCTTTTCCGCGCTGGACGCCGACCGTCCCGCGACCCAGTCGCCCGACGTGATCCGCATGATCCGGGAGGAGATCGGCTTCGAGGGTCTGCTGATGTCGGATGACCTGAACATGCAGGCTCTGGCTGGAACGCTGGCCGAGCGCGCGGCGCGGACGGTTGCGGCGGGGGTGGACATCGCGCTGCACTGCAAGGGGGCCATGGACGAGATGGTGGCGGTGGCAGGCGCGGCGGGGGCGATGGGACCGGCGGCACGGGCGCGGGCCGAGGCTGCGGTCGCGGCCAGGCGCGCGGCCACGGCGGATGTGAGGGCGGCTTTGGCCGATCTGGCGCATGGCTGACACGGATTGGGAGCAACCCGAACGCATCGCTCCCGAGGACCGGCTGGCCGCCGAGGCTCTGATCGTCGATGTCGACGGGTTCGAGGGACCGCTCGATCTGCTGCTGACGCTGAGCCGCACGCAGAAGGTCGACCTGCGCAAGATCTCGGTCCTGCAGCTGGCCGTGCAGTATCTGGGGTTCGTGGAACAGGCGCGGACCCTGCGCATCGAGCTGGCGGCGGATTACCTGGTGATGGCGGCCTGGCTGGCCTTCCTGAAGTCGCGGCTGCTGTTGCCGCCGGAACCGGGGGACGCGGGGCCGTCGGCGGAGGACCTGGCCGCGCATCTGGCGTTCCAGCTGGAACGTCTGCAGGCGATGCGGGACGCGGCGGCGCGGCTGATGGGGCGCGACCAGCTTGGCCGCGACTTCTTTGCCCGCGGTGTGCCGGAAGACCTGACGCACCAGCGGCAGGTCAAGTCGACGGCGACGCTTCTTGATCTGATGCGTGCCTATGCCCAGATCCGGACCAGGGACGAGTTCCGGCCCTTCGTGCTGGACCGGGAAAACGTCTATACGATGGAGCAGGCGCTGGACCGGTTGCGCGGGCTGATCGGCTATGCGGGGGACTGGGCGACCCTGGTCAGTTTTTTGCCCGAGGGCTGGGATGGCACGCCGATGGCCCGGCGGTCGGTGCTGGCGTCGCATTTCGCGGCGGTGCTGGAACTGGCCAAGCGGGGGCAGGTGGTGTTGCGGCAGGGCGAGACCTTCGCTCCGATCGAATTGCGTCTGAAGGACGGATGATGGTGGCGCAGGAAGACAGCCTTTTCGCCGCGCCGCCGATGGGCGAGCAGGAGCGGATGGTCGAAGCGATCCTGTTTGCCAGCGCCGAAGCGGTCACTCTGGCCGAACTGCAGGCGCGGCTGCCGCATGGCGCGGACCCGGCCGAGGCGCTGGTGCATCTGCGGCGGCGCTATGAGGGCCGCGGCGTGGCCCTCGTGCGGGTGGGCGACGCCTATGCGTTCCGCACTGCGGCCGATCTTGGTTTCCTGATGCGGCGTGAAACGGTCGAGGTGCGCAAGCTCAGCCGCGCCGCAATCGAGACCCTGGCGATCATCGCCTATCACCAGCCGGTCACCCGGGCGGAAATCGAGGAAATCCGCGGGGTTGCTGTCAGCCGCGGCACGGTGGACCAGTTGATGGAGCTGGACTGGATCAGGCTGGGCCGCCGACGGATGACACCCGGCCGTCCGGTGACTTTCGTGGTGACGGAAGGCTTTCTTGACCATTTCGGGCTGGAATCCGCCCGTGACCTGCCGGGGCTGAAGGAACTTCGCGCGGCGGGGCTTTTGGACAATCGGCCCGCACCCGGGCAGTCTGCGCTTGCGGATGACGAAGACGAAGCCAGTGTCGGCCAAAGCGAATTGTTCGAGGATTGAGGGGAGGCCGAAATGGACCTGACCAGGCTGTTCAACTTTCTGACCAGGATGTTCGTCCGCAGTGCTGTGGACGCGGGCGTCGACTTTGCGGCGCGCAGGGGCAAGCCGGACGCGGAAATGACGCCCGAGGAGAGGGCTCAGGCCAGGCGCGCGCGCGATCTGGCGGGACGGGCCAGGAAGATCCAGAAGGTCACGCGGCGGCTCTGGCGCTAAGGCCGAAGCGGCGGTCGCGGCCTAGCGGAACTGCTTGGCAAGCTTCAGGCCCTGACCCTGATAATTCGAGGCAATCCCCGCACCATACAGCGTCTCGGGGCGTTCGGACATGCGTTCGTAGACCAGACGCCCCACGACCTGCCCGTGTTCGAGGACGAAGGGCGCCTCGTGGCAGCGCACTTCCAGCACCCCGCGCGAGCCTGCACCCCCGGCGGCGGCATGACCGAAACCGGGATCGAAAAAGCCGGCATAATGCACCCGGAACTCGCCGACCATGGCCAGGTAGGGGGCCATTTCGGCGGCATAGTCGGGGGGAATGGTCACGGCCTCGCGGCTGACAAGGATGTAGAAGGCACCGGGGTCGAGGATGATGCGGCCATCGGTCGAATGCAGCTCTTCCCAGAAATCCGCCACCGGGTAATGGCCGATCCGGTCAAGGTCGATCACGCCCGCATGGGGTTTGGCGCGGTAGCCGACCAGCGTCCCCGTCGCGGGTTGCAGGTCGACCGAAAAACCGAGCCCTTCGGAAATCACCGCCATGCCGGAGACGAGCGGCTCGACTGCATGAAGCGCAATCAACTCGGCATCGCTCAGCACCGCCTGTCCCTGCCGGAAGCGGATCTGGTTCAGCCGCTGGCCGGCGCGGACCAGCACGGAAAAGCTGCGCGGACAGACCTCGGCATACAGCGGGCCCGCATAGCCTTCGGCGATCCGGTCGAACTCGATCCCGCCATCGGCGATGGTGCGGGTCAGAAGGTCAAGGCGGCCCGAGGAGCTTTTGGCATTGGCGACGGCGGTGATGCCTTGCGGCAGGACAAGCCGTTCGGCCAGCGGGATCACATAGACGCAGTTCTTTTCCAGCACCGCGCCTTCGGCAAGGTTCACCTTGTGCATGGTGAATTCGGCCAGCCGATCCTCGACCGACCGGCCCCTGCCGGTCAGGAACGAGGCGCGGACGCGGTAGGCGACGGTCCCGAGGCGCAGATCGAGGCTGGCCGGTTGCAGCTGGTCGTCGCGGATGGCAGGCGTGCCGGCCAAAGCCCCCGAGGCGATCAGCTGGCGCAGGGCCTGCGCGGGCAACACTCCGGACGTCATCGGCTTCCCCCGCTGGCCGAAGATGAAACCGCCCGCGCTGCCGGGTGGCAGGCGGGCGGGTTTTCGATGGTCGGGCCGGAGAGATTCGAACTCTCGACCTCCCGCCCCCCAGACGGACGCGCTAACCAGGCTGCGCTACGGCCCGACACGGGGCGATACATACCGGTATTCCGGGCCGGTGCAAGCGGGAAAGCACATGGTCGGGTCAGCCGCTGCCGCCTTCGGCCCGGCTGACCAGCCGGGCGCGCAATGCGCGCAACCGCAGCGCGATCCTGACCAGGTCGGGCTGGCGGGCCTGCAACGCCCCGCGCGGCAAACCCCTGATCAAGCTGGAAAAAGTTGCGTCTTCGCGCAAGGTCGGCCTGCGCCGCGCGACCGGGGCCGACACCGCGGACGCACCAAAGGCGGGAGGCGCGTCGAACAGCGGCAAGCCGCTTTGCGCGGGTTGGATCTGCACCGGCGGGGCGGCAGGTTGCGCCGGGGGCCGGGTCTGCGCCGCGGCCGGAACCGGGTCAGGCAGCGGATCGTCCACATGGATGAACCCGGCCTCGACATCCGCCTCGGTCGGGGCTGCTTCGGTTGGCACCGCCACCAGCGCAGGCGCGAACGAGAGATCGCCGGGACTGACGCCATCGCCGGTCAGACCGGCCACCTGCCGCACCCCGTGGTCACGCAGGATCTTCTGCACACCACGGATCGTCAGTCCATCGTCGTGCAGAAGACGTTTGATCCCGGCCAGCAGCGCCACATCCGTGGGGCGATAATAGCGTCGCCCGCCAGCGCGCTTGACCGGCTTGATCTGCGGAAACCGGCTTTCCCAGAACCGCAGCACATGGGCGGGCGTGCCCAGGAATTCGGCAACCTCGCTGATGGTGCGGAAGGCGTCCGGCGACTTGTCCATCCGCTGGCCTTCCCTAGCGTTTCTTTCCGGCGGCAACGCGATCCTTCATCAGATGCGAAGGTCGGAAGGTCAGCACCCGGCGGGGCGAGATCGGAACCTCTTCGCCGGTCTTGGGGTTGCGGCCGACACGGGCGGTCTTGGCCCGGACGGAAAACGTGCCGAAGGACGAGATCTTGACGGTCTCGCCACCGGCCAGCGCGTCCGACATGTGCTGCAGCACCGCTTCGACGAGACTGGCAGATTCGTTGCGGCTGAGACCGACTTCACGAAACACGGCTTCGCTGAGGTCCATCCGGGTCAGTGTCTTCTCGCTCATCTCGTCCCCCCATGAGCATTGTTTTGCGAGAGGATGGGCCGGATGGATTTACGAGTCAATATCAAGCACTTGGGAAGCGGCGTTAAAGGCAGCTACCAGCGCAGGACGACCGAGCCCCAGGCAAGTCCGCCGCCGATGGCCTCGGTGACGATCAGGTCGCCCGGCTTGATCTGCCCGCGCGCCTTGCCGACCGACAGGGCAAGCGGGATCGAGGCCGCCGAGGTGTTGCCGTGATCCTGCACGGTGACGACGACGCGGTCCATCGGCACCTGCATGCGTTTCGCGGTGCCCTCGATGATGCGGATGTTGGCCTGATGCGGCACGATCCAGTCCACATCATCCGGCGTCAGGCCCGCCTTGTCCAGCGCGGTGTGGGCTGTTTCGGCAAGTTTTTCAATGGCATGACGGAAGACTTCCTTGCCTTCCATCACCAGATGACCGGTGGTCCCGGTCGATGTGCCGCCATCGACGTAAAGGATGTCCTTGAAGCGCCCGTCCGAGTGGAGGTCCGTCGACAGGATGCCGCGGTCGTCGCTCGAGCCCTGACCTTCGGTCGCTTCCAGCACCAGGGCCCCGGCGCCGTCGCCGAACAGAACGCAGGTGCCGCGGTCTTGCCAGTTCATCAGGCGGCTGAAGGTCTCGGCCCCGATCACCAGGACACGGGTCGCCTGACCCGACAGGATCAGCGCGTTGGCGTTGGCCATGGCGAAGACGAATCCGGCGCAGACCGCCTGGACATCGAAGGCAAAGCCCCCGGTCATCCCCAGGGCCGCCTGCACCATGGTCGCAACCGACGGGAACGTGAGGTCGGGGGTCGAAGTGGCGACGATGATCGCGTCGATCTCGGCGGCGGTTATCCCGGCATCGGCGAGGGCGGCCCTGGCGGCGCGGGTGGCAAGGTCGCTGGTCGTCTGGCCGTCCGCCGCGAAATGCCGCCGCTCGATGCCAGAGCGCGAGCGGATCCATTCGTCCGACGTCTCGACGATGGCCTCGAACTCGGCGTTGGGGACAACACGGTCGGGCAGATAGTGCCCGACGCCCCTGACTGCGGCGCGTAGCGTCATTCTGTCGGATTGCCTCCGGTCCCTGGCACCGTGTCTGGACGGTCGGCCTCCGCGCGGTCGACCCTCATCCGCGCGGCATCCTGCCCCGCAGCCTCGGCGGATGCAACCCGCGCCGCAAGGCGTTCCAGGAAACGGACTTGTGCCAGCTGGTAGGCAAGCCCGATCGCGGCCGCAACCCCGGTTGCATCCGCCGAGCCGTGCGACTTGACGACGGTGCCGTTCAGGCCCAGGAACACGCCACCGTTCACCCGGCGCGGGTCGATGCGGCGCTGCAGGCGTTTCAGCGAGTTCAGCGCCAGAAGGGCGGCGAATTTCGACATCAGGCCGGCCCCGAACGCCTCGCGCAGGAAGTCGGCGATGAGTTTCGCGGTGCCCTCGCCGGTCTTCAGCGCCACGTTGCCGGTGAATCCGTCGGTCACGATCACATCGACGCGTGCCGAGGGCAAATCCCCGCCTTCGACGAAGCCCACATAGTCGAAATCGCCGACGGCGGCCACGGCGGCCATGCGGTCATGCGCCTCTTTCAGCTCGGCCCGGCCCTTGTGTTCCTCGGTGCCGACATTCAGGATTCCGACGCGGGGGCGGGCGACCTTCAAGCCGTTGCGGGCATAGGACGCGCCCATGACCGCGAATTGCAAGAGATCCTCGACCTCGGCTTTCACGTCGGCGCCGACGTCCAGCATGAGGTTGAACCCGCCCGGATTGCGCGACGGCCAGAGGCAGGCGATCGCCGGGCGGTTCACGCCGGGGAGCTTCCGCAGCCGCAGCATCGCCACGGCCATCAGCGCGCCGGTGTTGCCGCAGGATACCGCCGCGCCCGCCTCGCCGTCCTTCACCGCGTCGATGGTCGACCACATCGAGGTGCCCTGGCCGTGGCGCATCACCTGGGCGGGCTTGTCCTGCATCGTCACCACGCGGTCGGCATGGCGCAGGGTCACGCGCGCGGCCAGATCGGCGTGGCGGTCCAGAAGCGGGCGCAGCACGACTTCGTCGCCATGCACGATGACGTCCAGCCGCGGATATTGGGCAATCGAATCAACAAGGCCGGCAACGACGGCTGCCGGCCCGCGGTCGCCACCCATGGCGTCGACTGAAATGACCACACGCTCGGTGCCCGGGGCAGACGCAGACTCTGGTCCGAGTGCCATCGGGACTGCCGCGCGCTGCGCGGCTTACGCCGCGTCTTCGTCCACGTCGACTTCCCGCGCCAGCGCGACGACTTCCCGCGAATCGTAGTGGCCACAGGCGCTGCACACATGGTGCGGACGCTTCAGCTCGCCACAGTTCGGGCAATCGTTCGGGTTTGCGGCAACCAGCGCGTCATGCGCGCGGCGCATGTTGCGGCGGGATTTCGTGGTGCGGTTCTGCGGGACAGCCATGTCTCAACCTCGGGCAGTGGGGACATGTGCCCCGGATTTCGGCTGTTCTGCCGCGCCAGGACCGCCCTTGCGGACGATGCGTTCCGGTCGCGGCTTCACAGCCTGAATGAGGCGCGGAACATACTCGGATTCCAAGGCGGCGCAAGTCCCTTTTCGCGGGTGAAAAACCGGGATGAGCGGGGAGTCAGTCGCCGGTTCCGGACCCGGATTTTCCCTTCTGCGCAAGCTCTGCGGCAAGATCCCTCAGCCCTGAAAACGGCTTCAGGTCGGCATCCGACAGGGGTGTCACGCCCTCTCCCGCATGGACCACCTGACCCACGTCTGCCCCCGGTGCCCGCGGATACAGCGGCAGCGCCAGCGTCAGTGCCTCGGCGGCGACCTCGGCAAGGTCGATCTCGACGGGCATCGGCTCGATGCTGTCATCCTCGGGCATCTCGATCTCGTCGCCCTCAGGGGGCGCGAGACCTGCGACATATCGACGGCGGACGGTCTCGGCGACACTCGCAGGAACCGCGACCAGGGTCAGGCTGCAGGGCTGGTCGACGCGCGCGGTCAATCTCGCCTCCAGCACCAGCTCATCGCGACCGATCGGCCTGAATTCGCCGGTCATCTCCAGCCTGTGCAGCGCAAGAAGGTCAAGTTCGGCCGCCAGGCGGGCACGGTCGTCCGCGTCCGGCCGGTAGCTGAACCGGGTGGGCTTGCGCGGGCTGAGAGCGCCCGTGCGGAACCGGGTGGGGTGCGGCGCGGCAGGTTTGGACATCGGACGGGCCTTCGCGGGCAGGGCGGCACCTTGACGGTGCGGCGTTCCATTCTTGAACAAGGGGCACTTAGTCTGTTATCCCGATTGCCAAGGGTTTTGAAGAACCCGCGTCGGGATGCGGCGTTGCAACGGGCATGAGGGCAGGCATGGCAGATTTCGGGTTGGTGCGGTCGGTCCATGTGACCCGTCACCGCGCGCGCTTGGCGGGGTTTGCGCTGGTGCTTGTGACGTCGCTGGCCGCCTGCGCGGCGGTCTACCGCAACCATGGCTATGTGCCGGCCGAGGAAGAGCTTGCGCTGGTCGAGGTCGGCAAGGACACGCGCGAGACCGTAAGCCAGAAGATCGGGCGCCCGTCCACTTCGGGCGTTCTGAACGATACGGGCTGGTTCTATGTGCAAAGCCGCTACAAGCTTGTCGGCCCGCGCGAACCGAAAGAGATCGACCGCCAGGTTCTGGCGGTGACCTTCACCGAGGCGGGCGTGGTCGAGAACATCGCGCGCTACGGGCTGGAGGATGGCCGCGTCGTCGAAATCTCGCGCCGCGTGACCGAGCCGAACGTGAAGGGGCTGTCGGTCATCCAGCAGATCCTGGGCAACTTCGGCCGCTTGCAGGCCGGAGACCTGCTGGCCGACTAGTCCTTGGGATCGAAGGTCAGCGCGACGCCGTTGATGCAGTAGCGCAGGCCCGTGGGTTTCGGGCCGTCGGGGAAGACATGCCCCAGATGCGCGTCGCAGCGGTTGCAATGCACTTCGGTGCGGCGCATGAACCAGGTATTGTCGGACTGCTCGCCCACCATTTCCGGGTCGAGCGGGGCGTAGAACGAGGGCCAGCCGGTGCCTGACTCGAACTTCGCCGCCTGGTCGAACAGCGGCGCATCGCAGCAGACGCAGCGGTAGGTGCCGGGGTCCTTCGGAAAGTCGTCATGGGTGAACGCGCGTTCGGTGGCGTGCTTGCGGGTCACCTTGTAGGCGAGGTCTGACAGCCGGGCCTGCCATTCGGTGTCGGACTTGACGATCTTTTCCATGGTCGGATCTCCTTTGCCGGGTAATCTAGGGACTGCGGTGACGGGGGGAAAGGGCGTGGAGCCACTTCGCAAAGGCAAGCTGGTGGCCCGGCTGGCGCATGGCCGGGCGGACATGGGCCGGGTGATGGCCTTCCGGGCGGCGGCCTTTCCAAGGGTGTCGGGGGCCGAGGAGGACGAGCAGGACGCGCTGTCGGCGCATGTGGTGGTCGAGGGGCCAGAGAGCGGGCCACTGGCGATCCAGGCCTATTTCCGGGTCATGCTGTTCGGCTGGGGGGCGGGGCTGGCGCAGGGCTATGCCGCGCGGTTCTACGATGTGGAGCCCCTGTCGGGCTATGCGCAGCCGATCGCCGAGACCGGGCGGTTCTGCGTCAGACCGGGCGGGGTGCATCCCGATGTGCTGCGGCTGGCCTGGGGGGCAATGACGCGGATCGTCGATGAAGGGCGGGCGGGGTTGATGGTGGGCTGCACCTCGTTCCGGGGCGCGGACTGGACGCGGCACCGGGCGGGGCTTGCCCTGCTGGCCGCCGAATTCGTGGGTCCGGTGGAGCATCTGCCGGGGCGGAAGGCGGCGGAGGTGGTGGACTACCCCGCCCTGGTCGGGCCGGTGGGGGACCGGAGGGCCGCACTTGCCGGGCTGCCGCCCCTGTTGCGGACTTACCTGGGGATGGGGGCCTGGGTTTCCGATCACGCGGTGGTGGACCGGGAGCTGGACACGCTGCATGTCTTCACCTGCGTCGAGGTGGACCGGGTGCCAGCGGCCAGGGCGGCGTCCCTCCGGGCGGTGGCGGGGTAGCTGTCCACGCGCGGACCGAATCGAAGTGGCTGTGATTGCAAGGGGTTGGCCGCAGACATTCATCTTGCGTTAACCGTTCGGCTTGCGGTCAGGGGTCGCCGTGAACCGCCTTGATCGCCGCGCCGATGGCATAGGCCTCGGCCTCGACCGCCGCGTGGTCGCGGACGTAGCGGCGGGAGAACTCCATCAGGCCCCAGCGGCGGAATTGCTCGACATGCTTCACTTCGTGGCCCCAGACGGCGATGTCGGTCCGCGCGTCCCTGGCGTCGGCGAAGATGATCGTGTCGATGGCGGTGACGGCGGTCGCCTCGCCGTAGCGCATGGCGAGGGATTGCACGCTGCCGTCCTCGGGCGCGCCGACGCGGTATTCGATGCTGTCGAGAAGATCGGCGGGATACCAGGTCAGGAGTGCCGTTCGGATATGCGGCGGCATCGGTTCGGTGCCCTGTCGCCATGCGGCATCGCGTGAGGCGACGAGGGCATTGGCAAGGGCCGTGGCGGCGATCTTGATGCCGGTCTCATAGGCGGCGGTGGGGTCGAGCAGGCTCTGGGCCTGCGGGGGCGTCGCGGGGAGAACCGCGAGGAAGAAGGCAAAGAGGCAGACCGGGCGCATGGCCGTGAGGGTGCCAAGCTTCGGGTGCGGGTTCAACGGGGCCGGGCCTGGGGTGACGCAAAGGTGAGCGACACCCTGCGAACCGGCCGGTTTCAAAGCGGAGCGCGTTCCGCGCGAGCCTCTTGTTTCGCGGTTTTGCGTGAAGGACGCAAAACCGCTCGGGACTTGCCTCCGGCGGGGATATTTGGGGAGGGAAACGGCCAGGTTGGCCTGTGCTCTTGCGCCCGTGTCGGCTTGTCGACGGGCCTCAGGCCCGGCCGCGCCGACCGCCGCGACGGCCACCGGCGGCCTGGCTGGCGGCGGCGGAGGCGTCGGCGAAGCTGAGCCCGCCCTCGACGGCTTCCAGCACCTTGGCGAAGCGGATCCATTCGCCGCCGTTCGCGTCGTGGTTCATCAGGAAGTTGGCGGCGCGGATCGCCTCCATTTCCTGCTGGCGCACCGGGTTCATGATCGCCGAGGTCATGCCCGCGCCGATGGCCATCGGCAGGAAGGCACCGTTGATGCCGTGGCGATGCGGCAGGCCGAAGGAGATGTTCGAGGCCCCGCAGGTGGTGTTGACGCCCAGCTCCTCGCGCAGGCGGCGGACCAGGGTGAAGACCTGCTGCCCGGCCGAGGCCATGGCACCGACCGGCATCACGAGGGGGTCGACGACGATGTCATGCGCGGGAATGCCGAAATCGGCGGCGCGCTGGACGATCTTTTTCGCCACGGCAAAGCGGACATCGGGGTCTGGCGAGATGCCGGTGTCGTCATTCGAGATCGCAACGACGGGGACGTTGTATTTCTTGACCAATGGCAACACGAGTTCGAGGCGTTCCTCTTCACCCGTGACCGAGTTCAGAAGGGGGCGGCCTTCGCAGGTTTGCAGGCCCGCCTCCAGCGCGCCGGGGACCGAGCTGTCGATGCAGAGCGGCACGTCGACGGTCGCCTGGATGATCTCGATGAGGGCCTTCATCAGCGGCGGCTCGACGAAGTTGTTGTCCGCGTAGCGCGGGTCCTTGGCCATCATGTTGGTGAAGACCGCACCCGAGTTCACGTCGAGGACCGTGGCCCCGCAGGCGACCTGTTCGAGGGCGTCCCTGATGACGGTCTCGAAATTCCCGGCCTCCAGTTCGGCGGCAAGTTTCTTGCGCCCCGTGGGGTTGATGCGTTCGCCGATCACGCAGAAAGGCTCGTCAAAGCCGATGATCACGGTTTTGGTTTTGGATTCAACGACAGTGCGAGTCATTCTTAAACCTTTGTCTCAAGCGGTGGCGGCGGCCGGAACGCCCGAAGCGCCGCCGTTTTCGGTGACCCACTGGGCATTGGTCTTGATGCCGCCGAGAGGGAAGAAATGGACCTGTTCGATGCCGAAGCCCGGGGTCGCGGCCTTGTGCGCGGCGAGGCCTTCGAGAACCTCTGTCGGCTCGTAGGGCAGGAGGAGCTTGGTCACGTCCATCGCGCGTTTCTGGAGGACGCGCAGCGACGGTCCGACGCCGCAGGCGATGGCGAATTTGATGAGCGTCTGCAGCTTGGCCGGACCGGCGATGCCGATGTGGATCGGCAGCCTGATGCCCGCTGCGGCCAGGCGGTTGGCCCAGGCGATCACGGGGTCGGCCTCGAAGCAGAACTGCGTCGCGATGGCCATGTCGGCGTCCGAGCGGTCGGCGAAGGCTTGCTTCCATTTCAGCGCCTTGAGGAGGATGGCGTCGCCGCCGTCCTTGTCGATGTCGCGGTTTCCCTCGGGGTGGCCCGCGACGTGGAGCCGCGTGAAGCCGTCGAAAAGGCCGGTCTCGATCATCTGCATGGAACTGTCGAAATCGCCGGCGGGCGTGTTGACGCCGCCGCCGAGGAGGAGGGCCTGGCTTACATTCGCCTCGCCCCGGTAGCGGGCGATCCAGTCGGCAAGCGTGGCCTTGTCGGGGATGATGCGCGCGGGGAAATGCGGCATGACGTCAAAGCCTTCGCCGTTGATCCGGCGGGCGGTGGCGACCATGTCCTCGATCGGCGTGCCCTCGATATGGGCGATGTAGACGCGGGTGCCTTTCGGCAGGATCGCGCGGAAGTCCTCGACCTTTTCGGCGGTGCGGGGCATCACCTCGATGGAATAGCCGCTGAGGAAGCCCTCGAGCGCGCCGGTGGCGGGGGCGTCTTCTTTGCGGCGGAAGGTGAACAGGGCCATCACGGTCTCCTTGAACGAGGGCGGCAGGGTCATCCGGTCAGGCCTTGGCCCAGCCTTCGGCGTCGATCAGCGATCGCAGGCGCTGGGTGTCGAATTCGGCTTCGAGCCTCGCCGCATAGTCGGCGGCGATGGCGTCGGGCTCGCCCTCGATCTCGGCGACCGGTGCCTTGCGCCATTCGGCCAGATAGCTGTCGGTGTCGCGCGCGCCGACCTTCATGGCGCAACGGTCGATGGCCTGTTCAAAACGCTCGGACAGCTGCACCTTGGACCCGCGCCGGCCCTTGCCGACGATGACCTGGGCCGGAATGTCGCGCCAGTAGACGACGGTTACTTCGGCCATGATGCGCGTGATTCCCCTTGCCGGTGTTGACCCTGTGATAGACGTCGCTCTCCGACAACCGATGTCGGATTTCGACATGGCGCAGGCGGGATGCGACCCCGCCGACCGCCCGGGCGGCTTAGCATGCCGCGCCTGCGGCGGCGACGGGGCAGGACAGGAAAAATCTTCATCCAGATCATGAGCCGCGCGAGGCTTCGGCGGATCGGTCGCGAAGCGCGCTTGCGTGGGGGCCGGAACGCCATTACCCTGACCCCAACCACAGATGGAGGGCGGTCATGACGCCCGAGCGTCCCCGTAGGGCGGACGCGACTGATGCGCCGGTCGAGACGCCCGAGACAGGTTTGGGGCCAGTTTCCCGCGCGGATGTGTCGTCAGCCCTATCCGACCCGGGGTCGGCTCCGCTGTATGCGGCGCTGGACCTTGGTACGAACAGTTGCCGGATGCTGATTGCCCAGCCCCTGGGCAGTCAGTTTTCGATCATCGACAGCTTCTCGAAATCTGTGCAGCTTGGCGTGGGGCTGGAAGCCTCGGGACGGCTGAGCCGGTCCTCGATGGCGCGGACGATCCAGGCGTTGCGGATCTGCGAGAAGAAGATCGAAAAGCACGGCGTGCGGCGGATGCGGCTGGTGGCGACGGAAGCCTGCCGCCGGGCCCGCAATGCCCGGGATTTCATCCGGCAGGTGCGGCGCGAGACCGGGCTGGCGCTGGAGATCATCGCGCCCGAGGAAGAGGCGCGGCTGGCGGTGATTTCCTGCGCGCCTCTGGTCAGCTCCACGACCGAGCAGCTTCTGGTGGTGGATATCGGGGGCGGATCGACCGAGCTTGTCTGGATCGACCTGTCCGGCGTCGAACCCGTGAACCGGGCGCGCGCGATCATGCGGCTGCACATGGGGTTCAACGCGCAGGGCGAGGGGGCCGTGGCGCGGGTGGTGGACTGGATCAGTGTCCCCCTGGGGGTGGCGACGCTGAAGGACCAGTTCATCGACGTCGATGACGACGCGGCCCGGTTCGCGCTGATGAGCTGGTTCTTCGAGGAGAACCTGGCCAAGTTCAGCCCCTACAATGCGACCAACCCGCGCCAGGGGTTCCAGATCATCGGCACCTCCGGGACGGTGACGACGGTTGCCGCCAGTTTCCTCAATCTCAAGCGCTATGACCGGACCAAGGTCGACGGCTTGCAGATGACCTCCGACCAGATCGATCTGGTGATCCGGGAATATCTGTCTTTGGGACCCGAGGGGCGGCGCACCGACCCCCGCATCGGCCGCGACCGGCACGCGCTGATCATGTCGGGGGCGGCGATCCTGCAGGCGCTGATGCGAATCTGGCCGACGGACCGCTTGTCGGTGGCGGACAGGGGCCTTAGGGAGGGGCTTCTTTACGCGCAGATGAGCGTGGATGGTGTGCTGCAAGACGGGCCCTACACATGACCGAGAAGCCGAATTCGGGGCGCGGGCAGCGCGAGTTGCGGGTCCGGGTGAAGACCGCGAAGGGGCGCAAGCTGTCGTCCACGCTGTGGCTGGAGCGGCAGCTGAACGATCCTTATGTGATCCGGGCCAGGAAGGAGGGCTACCGGGGCAGGGCAGCCTACAAGATTCTGGAGCTGGACGACAAATATGGGTTCCTGACGCCGGGGGCGCGGGTGGTGGACCTTGGCTGTGCGCCGGGGGGGTGGACCCAGGTGGCGGTGGCGCGGGTGAACGCGCTGGGGCAGAACCCGAAAAAGCCGGTGGGGACGGTTCTGGGGGTGGACCTGCAGGAGGTCGAGGCGATTTCGGGTGCCGAGATCCATCAGCTGGACTTCCTGGAAGACGGGGCCGACGAGAAGGTCAAGGGCTGGCTCGGGGGCCGGGCCGATGTGGTGATGTCGGACATGGCGGCGGCGGCCTCCGGGCACAAGGCGACCGATCACTTGCGGATCGTGGCGCTGGTCGAGGCGGCGCTGGCCTTCGCTTTCGACGTGCTGGAAGACGGCGGGACCTTTGTCGCCAAGGTGCTGGCGGGCGGGGCCGAGCATGAGATGCAGACGATGCTGAAGAAGCGTTTCCGCAAGGTGGCGAATGTGAAGCCGCCGGCCAGCCGGTCCGACAGTTCCGAGAAATTCGTGGTCGCCATGGGGTTCCGCGGCCGCGGGGTGGAGTGAACCTTCCTCGGCTCCTTCGTCTTCCGGTAGGCCGGGGCAGCGAGGAGTGACCGACGGGCGGATTGGTCAAATCCAGATGAAAAAGGCGCCCGAAGGCGCCATGTTTCGACAGGTCGGGTGGGTCAGCCGCCCCAGGTGCGGACCGGACCACTGTCCATATGGACGAAGTTGGACCGGGAATACTTGCCGACCCCGCCCGACGCGCAGGCTGCGGCGGCCTTGGCCATCTGCCCGACCGAGCGCGACGAGAGCCGCAGGTCGGCCGCCTGCCCGCGCATGTGCAGCGAGTTCTTCGCCACGCCCCTCGAGCGGGACCGCAGCATCGCGTTGGTCTGCGGCGAGCGGTAGCCGGACAACAGCATGTAGGGTTCGGAGGCATCCATCAACCGATGCGCCGCCGCCATGATGTCGACGTTGCGCGGGTCGATCTCGATCCGTTCATCCGACCGCCAGTCGCGCATGAACGTGTTGATTTCCTTCAGCACTTCGGGAATGTATTCGCCTTCGACCCAGTAGATCGTGTCGATGCTTTCGCCGGTGCGGCCTGAATACATGCGGATTCTGCGGATATCGCCTGCGCCCTTCAGAAGGCTGAAAGCATTGCTGAAGGTCGGGGCTGCGACAACTGCGGTCGCTGCGAACACACCAAGAATGCCGCGCCGAGAGACGCCGATACGCCGATTGTCCGTCATTCTAACGTCTGTCCCCGTGCTGTCTTCGACTGCCGATGCGCAGCTTTTGTGCCACTTCTTCCCCAAGTGCAGCGACGTTATTGCACAAGTCGAATCGAAGCCCAAGCGCCGATTGTCCGCATGGCGGGAAGCTCAACCTGAATCGGCAAATTTTTGCTTAAGCGCGGCAAATCTTGCCGGGTGTGGTCGATCTGCACCGTTTTGCGCGACAGCGGTGCCGCGGGCGTTGCGGCGCTGTGGCAGGCATGCGGGCCGCCGGGGTGGAACTGGCTGGCGTTCGAGAGTAGAGCTTGGGCGTGACCAGCCGGGGGGACCATGGACCACACGATCCGGGACATCGCGACGGCGCTTGGTGCCGAGGCGGAGGGTGAGCTTGACCTGACCGTCAGGGGTGCTGCCGAACCTGCGGCGGCGGGACCGGATCAGCTGGCGCTGGCGATGGACCCGCGTTTTGGCCCGGGCATCGGCAAAGGCCGGGCGCGGGCGGCGGTGCTTTGGCCGGGGGCCGACTGGCGCGGCATGGGCCTGCGCGCCGCGATCTTTGCCCCGCGCGGGCGGCTCGCCATGGCGGGGCTCACCCGGCTGATGGACCCGGGACCCGACCTTCCCGCCGGAGTACATGCGTTCGCGCTGGTGGACCCTTCGGCGCGGCTGGGCGCGGGGGCCGCGGTGGGGCCGTTCGTGGTGATCGGCGCCGGGGTGTCGATCGGGCCGGGCGCGCGGATCGCAAGCCATGTGTCGATTGCCGAAGGGGCACGGATCGGGGCGGGGGCGCTGATCCTGCAAGGCGTGCGGATCGGGGCGCGGGTGAGCATCGGCGACCGCTTCATCTGCCAGCCGGGCGCGGTGATCGGGGCCGACGGGTTCAGCTTCGTCACGCCCGAGAAGTCGGGCGTCGAGGAGATCCGCGAGACTTTGGGAACCCGGGCGGAAATTCGCGACCAAAGCTGGACCCGCATCCATTCGCTTGGGGCCGTAACCATCGGGGATGATGTGGAAATCGGCGCGAACGTCTGTGTGGACCGGGGCACGATCCGCGACACCGTGATCGGGTCGGGCACCAAGCTCGACAACCTGGTCCACATTGGCCACAACGTGCAGGTTGGCCGCGATTGCCTGCTCTGCGGGCAGGTCGGCATCGCCGGTTCGGCGCGGATCGGCGACCGGGTCGTGCTGGGCGGACAGTGCGGGGTCAATGACAACATCTTTGTCGGCGACGATGTGATCTGCGGCGGCGCGACGAAGATCTTCACCAACGCTCCGGCCGGCCGCGTGCTTCTGGGCTATCCGGCGGTGAAGATGGAAACCCATGTCGAAATCCAGAAGGCGCTGCGCCGCTTGCCAAGGCTGGCGGCGCGGGTGGCGGCGCTGGAGAAGCCGGAGCGCGGATGATGCGGGCCGAGATCGAAGCGGAGGTGATCGCGATCCTGGCAAGGCAGTTGCTGCTTTCACCCCATGAGATCGCTGCCGATGCCAGGGTGGATGACCTCGGGCTGGACAGTCTGGGCAAGGTCGAGACGATCTTCGCGCTGGAAGAACGCTTTGGCATCTCGGTCCCGTTCAATGCCAACGAACCCGACCGGCCGGAGTTCGATTTTGCATCCGTCCCAAGCATCGTGGCGGGCGTCGAACGCCTGATCCGCCAGCGGGCAGAATGAGGCGGGTCGTCGTCACCGGCATCGGCACGGTGAACGCGCTGGCACAGGATGTGCCGGGAACCCTGGCCGCGTTCCGTGCGGGGCGCTGCGGGATCGGGCCCCTGGGCTTTCGCGATGCCGAGCGGCTGGCGATCAGGATCGGCGCCGAGGTGCGGGACTGGCGGGCCGAGGCGCATTTCGCCGCAAGCGACCTGCCGCTCTACGATCCGGTGACGCAGTTCGCCCTGGTGGCCGGGGCCGAGGCCGTGGCGATGGCCGGGTTGCAGCACGGTATCGGGCCGCGTGGCGGCGTCATCCTTGGAACGGCCGCGGGGGGCACAAGGACCTGGGAAGACAGCTATCGCGCCGTCTTTGCCGACGGGCGGAACCGCGTCTCGCCCCTGGTGGTGCCAAGGTTGATGCACAATGCGCCCGCCTCGCATCTGTCGATCCGGCACGGGCTTTCGGGGCCGGTGCTGGCGGTGTCTTCGGCCTGTGCCAGCGCCAATCATGCCATGGGGCTGGCACTGCAGCTGATCCGGGCGGGGGCGGCGGACGTGATGCTGACCGGCGGCGCGGAGGCGATGCTGTGCTTTGGCGGGGTCAAGGCCTGGGAGGCGCTGCGGGTGCTGGCCCCCGATGCCTGCCGGCCGTTCTCGCTGGGCCGCAAGGGCATGGTGATCGGCGACGGTGCCGGGGTTCTGGTCTTCGAGGCCGAAGACCACGCCCGGGCCCGGGGGGCAAGGGCGCTGGCCGAAGTGGCGGGCTTTGGCATGACCGCCGACGCAGGCGACATCGTCGCGCCGAACATCGAGGGCGCGGCGCGGGCGATGCGGGCGGCACTGGCGGATGCAGGGATGATCGCGGGCGAGATCGACTACATCAACGCGCACGGCACCGGGACGCTGGCCAACGACAAGGCCGAGACGGCGGCGATCCGCGAGGTGTTCGGCGCGGCCCTGCCGCCGGTCTCGGCCACGAAGGCGATGCATGGCCACGCCATCGGCGCGACCGGGGCCCTTGAGGCGATCGCCTGCATTCAGGCGCTGACCGAGGGATTGTTGCCGCCAACCATCGGCCATGAGGCCGCCGATCCGGACTGCGCGCTGGACGTGGTGCCGAACCGGGCCCGCGCGGCGCAGGTCGAGGCGGCCATGTCCAACGCCTTCGCCTTTGGCGGGCTGAACGCGGTTCTGGCCTTCCGTCGGGCCTGAAATGCAAGAGGGGGCGACCCGGCGGCCACCCCCCCCAAGACCTCGGTCCGGCCGGATGCCCGGTCTATTTTTTCTTCTTGCCGTCGGCAGGCTTTGCCGTCGCCGCGTCGGCCGCGTCGTTCGCAGCCATCACGGCATCATAGCCTGCCGTGAAGCCCTTGAGCGACATCGTCAGCTCGACCTTTTCGTTGGGCGCGACGAAGGGGACGATGACGATCTTCGCGGTTCCGCCGGCTTTCATCGCCGCGATTTCCTCGTCGGTGAATCCGATGCGGGAGACGCAGCCGATCTGGGTGCAGAACGAGAACGGATAGCCCTTCGCCTTCGCGCTGTCGACCTGCAGCATCATGCCGGCGGGGAGCAGCGTCTCAAGCGGCGCGATGAAGGTCGCCCCGGCCACCGCCGGACCCTCGCTGCCCTTCGGCAGGTTGAAGATGGTGAACTCGGCGACCGAGTTGCCGTTCTTGTCCTTGAGAAGCAGGTAAAGCTGGCAGGGGTCGATGCCGCTTTCGGTGCGCACGCAGCGCTGTTCCCAGGCCTCGAATGAAGCGGCGGTGTAGGTGCTGCCCGGTCCATCGGCGGCGGCGACCTCCTTGCCCATGGCAAGATTGTCCTGTGTCGGCGCGTCGGCCGTGACGGTTCCCGTGCCCTCGGCGGGGGCATCGGTGGTCTGTGCCGCCAGCGGTGCCGCAGTCAGGGCAAGCATCAGGGCCAGCGCGGTGCTCGTGGTCTTTGCCATCTTCGACGCATCCTTTTTTCGGTCGATTTTCTGGCCGAGTCTCTAGCATGGCCCCAGGATCAAGTCAGGTGAGAAAAGCGTGTGCAGCAGGGTTCTGCCCGGCGCTGGCGGAAAAATCGAAGAAGGGCCGGAAGACCGGCCCTTTTCATATCTTTTATTGCTCCCTGTCGGACTGGCCGACTTCATGGCTAGGGACGCTACGGCGGAATTCCGGGGCCGTCAACGGGTTCTTTTGCGGAACGCGGCAGAAAAAAACCGCGCCTTTTCAAGGGCGCGGCCAGTCAACAGGGAGGAAGTCACCGTCAGCCCCACAAGAAGCGGCAGGACTGACGAGTTGAGTCTGGCAGATCGGGGTTAACATTGTATGTTTGGCCCGGTGTGTAACAGTGCAGGGGCCGCGCGGCGCTTGCACCTTGAAGCGGTGGAGACAGCGACGTGACGGAACATCCGGTCGAGGCGGACAGCATTTTCGTGGGCGGCGGCGGCGAGGGCTATGGCGTGCCGCAGCGGCTCTTGCTGAAATACGGCAACCGGCATGGCCTGATCGCGGGGGCGACGGGGACCGGCAAGACGGTGACGCTGCAGATCCTGGCCGAGGGCTTTTCGGCCGCGGGCGTCCCGGTCTTCATGGCCGATGTGAAGGGTGATCTGGCCGGGATCGCGGCGGCGGGTTCGCCGCTGCACAAGCTGCATGAGGCTTTCGCCAAGCGGTCGGCGCAGATCGGCCTCGATCTGCAGTATCGCGCTTTCCCGGTGATCTTCTGGGATCTCTTCGGCCAGAAGGGCCACCCGGTCCGGGCGACGGTGGACGAAATGGGGCCCTTGCTTCTGTCGCGGCTTCTCGAACTGTCGGAGCCGCAGGAAGGCGTGCTGAACGTCGCGTTCCGGCTGTCGGACGAAGAGGGTCTGCCACTGCTGGACCTGAAGGACCTGCAGGCGCTGCTGACGTTCGTGGCCGAGAACGCCGAGGATATCTCGGGCCGCTATGGCCTGGTGTCGAAGGACTCCGTCGGCGCGATCCAGCGGCGGCTTCTGGTGCTGGAGAACGAGGGCGGTGCGGCGCTGTTCGGCGAGCCGGCGCTGGACCTGGCGGACCTGATGACGGTGGATGCCAGCGGAGCGGGACGGATCAGCATCCTTGCGGCGGACCGGCTGATGAATTCGCCGCGGCTCTATGCGACGTTCCTGTTGTGGCTGCTGTCGGAGCTGTTCGAGCTGCTGCCCGAGGTGGGGGACCCGGACAAGCCGAAGCTCGTCTTCTTCTTCGACGAGGCGCATCTTCTGTTCACGGACGCGCCCAAGGCGCTGATCTCCAAGGTGGAACAAGTGGCGCGGTTGATCCGGTCGAAGGGCGTGGGGGTCTATTTCATCACCCAGAACCCGGCGGACGTGCCCGATACGATCCTGGGCCAGCTTGGCAACCGGGTGCAGCACGCCCTGCGGGCCTTCACCGCGAAGGACCAAAAGGATCTGGCCAAGGCCGCCGAGACCTACCGCCCGAACCCGCGCTTTGCCATCGACGCGGCGATCCGCGATGTGGGGACGGGCGAGGCGGTGACCTCGCTTCTGGAAGCAAAGGGTGTCCCGGGGATCGCCGAGCGCACGCTGGTCCGGCCCCCGTCAAGCCAGGTCGGGCCGCTTGACGAGGCGGCGCGGCGGGCGGTCATGGCCGCTTCGCCGGTGGCGGGGAAGTATGAGCAGCCACTGGACCGCGAGAGCGCCTTCGAGAAGCTGCGGCTCCGGTCCGAGGCCGCCGCGCGTGCGGCTTCGGATCAAAAGGAACGTCAGGCCGAGGAAAAGCGCACGTCCGAGCGCGCCCGGCGCTATGACGCGGGCGGCTACGGGGCGGACAGGCCGAAACGCAGCAGCGGCAGTGGACAGTCGGATTCGATCGGGACGGCCTTTGCGAAAAGTTTTGCCCGCCAGCTTGGCACCAGGTCGGGGCAGGCGCTGGTGCGGGGGATCCTGGGGTCGATCTTCGGAAAAAGATAGGCGGTCGACGTTGAGAAGCGTTCCGCAATCGCTATGGTGCCGGAAAACCCGGGAGGAATGGCGATGAAACGGTCACGCATCAACGAGATCATGCGCGCGGCGGATGACATGATCCGGCACTACGGCTTTGTGCTGCCGCCCTTCGCCAACTGGACGCCCGACCAGTTCAAGGCGCGCACCGATGCCGCGGCCATCGTCGAGGCGCGCTGTGGCTGGGACATCACCGACTATGGTCAGGGCCGCTTCGACGCGATGGGGCTGTTTCTCTTCACCTTGCGCAACGGGCGGCTGGCGGACCTGCAGCGTGGGGGCGGCATGTGCTATGCCGAAAAGCTGCTGATCAGTCGCCAGGACCAGCTTTCGCCGATGCACACCCATGTCATCAAGGCCGAGGACATCATCAACCGCGGCGGTGCGACCCTGGTGGTGGAGCTTTATGGCTCGGACGACCAGGGCAACTTCGCCTGGGACAAGGGCGGGGTGGTGCGGTGCGACGGGATCGAGCGGGCCTACAAGCCCGGAGAGAAGCTGCGCTTCGCGCCGGGCGAAAGCGTGACGCTGATGCCGGGCGACTGGCATGCCTTCTGGGGCGAGGGCGGCGATGTGCTGATCGGCGAGGTCTCGACCGTCAACGACGATCTCACGGACAACATCTTCCGCGAGCCGATCGGCCGGTTTGCCGAGATCGAGGAGGACGCGGCGCCCTGGCACCTGCTGGTCAGCGACTATGATCGCTGGCTGAAATGAAGAAAGGGGGCCGCGACGCCCCCTTTGTCCCTGCGGCCGGCCGACTTGCGGCGGGTCAGCCCCCGGAGGCGTCTTTCGGACAGGCCCCGTTCACCAGCGGCTTGTCGCAGACCGGTTCGGCCTTGTCGGCAGCAGGCGCGGTGGTTGACCCGGAGGCCGCCGTCGCGCTGCCGGTGGCAAGGGCAGGCGTCGGAAGAACCACGAGCGCCGGGATCGCGGCGGCGGGAACCTCGGCCGCCTTGACCTCGGCTGCCTTGGCCACGGCCTTCACCGGTGCGGGGCCGTCGACATGCGGCGAGGGCAGCGTCAGCTTGGTCGGGAACTTGCTGTCGGCGGTCAGCACGATGACCTTGGCCCCGACCTCGGCGCGGTTGAACAGGTCGATGACATCCTGGTGGATCATGCGGATGCAGCCCGACGAGGCATTCTTGCCGATCGTCCACCATTCCGGCGAGCCATGGATGCGGTAGCCATAATCCTTGCCGCCGGAAGTCAGATACAGCGCCCGCGCGCCAAGCGGATTGTTCGGCCCGCCCGGCTGGCCGTTCGCCCATTTCGCCAGTTCCGGCTTGCGCGCGATCATTTCCTTCGGCGGATACCAGGTCGGATAGGGCTTCTTGCTGGCAACGATCGCCTCGCCCGACCATTCGTACCCCGCACGCCCGACACCGATGCCATAGCGGATGGCGGTGTTGTCGCCGTTGATGAAATAGAGGAACTTCTGCGCCGGATCGACGATGATCGTGCCCTTGGGCTGATCGGTCACATAGCGCACCGTCTGGCGCTGGAACTGGTCGGGCACCTTTTCCACCGGCACCGCCGGCAGGGTGATGCTGCCGTCCTTCTGGGCGGCATAGACCGTGTCGTCAACCTTTCCGGCCACGGGGGCGGCTGCGCCCGAGGTGGCACCGGTCACGGTGGATTCGACACAGCCGGCCAGCAGTGCGACGGCAAGAAGCGCCGGAACCACGGCAAAACGGCGAAGGAAATGACGCGAGGGTTGTAGCATGAACCAATCCATATCGATGGGCTTGCCGACCGGGTGCCGCAAGTCCCTGAGGTTTTACGCTAAGCCAGCGCGACGCACAGGTCAAACCATGCGGGCCCGGGATTATGGCCCCGACGCTGCGAAACGTGCCGATTTTCCGGCATAGTTGCCGCAGCGCCGCAGGTTGCGGCGGTCAGAGCGCGGTGCGCAGCGTCCAGAGCTCGGGGAAAAGCCGGACCTCCAGCATCCGGCGCAGATACGCCACGCCCGAGGTGCCCCCGGTGCCGCGCTTGATGCCGATCACCCGTTCGACCGTTGTCACATGGTTGAATCGCCAGTGGCGGAAGTAATCCTCGAAGTCCACCAGCTTCTCGGCCAGTTCATAGGCCTGCCAATGCGCGGCGGGATCGCGGTAGATCGCCGCCCAGGCGTCCTCGACCCCCGGATGCGGGACCCAGGGCTGGCGCAGGTCGCGGGTCAGCACTTCGGCGGGAACGGCGTGGCCGACCCGGGCAAGGTGGCGCAAGGCCTCGTCGTAAAGCGGGGGGCGGGCGAGTTCGGCTTCGAGCCGCGCGGTCAGGTCGGGCCGGTGCGCATGGGGCTTGAGCATCGAGAGGTTGCGGTTGCCGACGGCATATTCGATCAGCCGGTATTGCCAGGACTGGAACCCCGAGGACTGGCCCAGGCTTTCGCGAAAGCTGGTATAGTCCGAGGGCGTCATGGTGCGCAGGACGTCCCAGGCGCTGTTCAGCTGTTCGAAGATGCGCGCGACGCGGGCGAGCATCTTGAACGCCTCCTGCACGCGGTCGGCCGCGATCATCCGGCGCGCGGCGTCCAGTTCGTGCAGCGCGAGGCGCATCCAAAGCTCCGAAGTCTGGTGCTGGATGATGAACAGCATCTCGTCATGCGCATCCGACAGGGGATGCTGCGCCGACAGAAGCCGGTCGGTGTGCAGATAATCGCCATAGGACATGCGGCCGTCGAAGGCCATTTGCGCGCCGTCTTCGGCGGGGTTGAAGGGGCAGGTGGTCATTGCGGTCTCCGATGTGAAAAGGGGTTTCAGGGTCGGAGAACGGGCTTCCGGTTCAGGATCGACAGCGTGCCGATGCGCCGCCAGGCGGCAATCCAGCCCGCGGGGCGACAGAGTGGCGGCAGCGTCACCTGCCGCATGGCAGGCCCAGCGCGCCGCAGATGTCGGCGTCGAGGCGGCGGTCGGGGGCGTCGGCCCTGGCGATGCCCATGCCGTCGACATAGCCGAGGACCGCCCAGGCGATGCCCGCGGCGTCCGCGGCGCGGCGTTTGTCGGAAATGTAGGCGAGATACCAGTCGCGGGGCAACGACTGGCCGTCCACGGTATGCAGCGCCCCGAATTCGCCAAGGAACAGCCGGTCGCGCGGGATGCCCCATTGGTCGGCCCAGGCGACGGCGCGGTCGATTTCGGCTGTCACGATGCTGTCGGGATAGGCGCGGTAGTCGGCAATGGCCTTGTCGATGAGGGCAGCGTCGGCCTGGCCTTCGGCGGCGGCCATGCGTTCCTTCGCGGCGGCGGCGATGTCGGCGGCCACGGCGTCGGTCACCGCCGAGGGCGGGTAGGGCAGGTTCCAGACGTATTTCTCGGGCGCCGGAAACCAGGACGCGCCCTGCTGGCTGAACAGCGAGGGCTCATAGCTGTGGAACGACCAGAGCACGGCGTCGTCGTCGATCTGCCCGGGGTCGAGGCTGGCCAGCGCATTGGCCTGGCCCCAGCAGGCTCCGGTGAGGACCACGGTCAGGTCGGGGGCACTGGCGCGCACTGAGGCCAGGAGTTCGGCCTGCATCGCGGGCCAGCGCGGCTCGGCCCCGGCATAGACCGCCTCGCAGTCGAGTGTCGGCTCGTTCAGAAGCTCAAGCGCGACGCTGTCGGCGGGAAGGGTCGCAAGCTCGGTGGCGATGCGGCCGACGAGGGCGACATAGTCGGGCCACAGCTCGCCCAGGATGTCCTCGATCCCGCCCGTCTCGTCGCCGCGCGGCAAGGGGTGAAGATCGACGACCACCTTCAGGCCCGCGTCCATTACGGTCCGGCTGGCCTGCCGGATGCCCGCGATCAGCCTGTCCTGCTGGTCTCCCGGCCCATAGGCGAGAAGCGGCCCGGGATCGGTCGGCATCCGGACGAAGTCGAAGCCCTGTTCGGCCAGCACCTCCAGCATCCTGGGGGTGACATCGCGCTGCCAGTCGGGGAAGGGGTCAAGCGTCGCGGGATTGGCCAGCATCTCTCCGATCCCCAGCCAGTCGTTCCAGAGCCCGAGATTTACCCCGCGCTTCAGGCTGATCGGCTCGGCCAGGGCTGGGCCGGTCAGCGTGGGGCCGGTCAGGGCAAGGGCAATGGCGAAGGCGCGCAGCATGAGGGTTCCCTTCGGGGTCAGGTGACGCGGGCGCGGGCCTTGAATTCCGGCTTGTCCCAGCTGCCGTAGTCCATGATCTTCGCCAGCACGCTGACCGCGCGGGCGACATCGTCGTCGTCGATATAGAGGGGCGTGAAGCCAAAGCGCAGAATGTCGGGCGCGCGGAAGTCGCCGATCACGCCCTCGGCGATCAGCGCCTGCATGATGGCATAGCCTTCCGGGTGGCGGAACGAGACCTGGCTGCCGCGCATCAGATGCGAGCGCGGGGTGGCCAGTTGCAGCATCGGCGCGCGGGCTTCGATGCCCTTGATGAACTGGTCCTGCAGGCGAAGCGATCGTGCGTGGACTTCGCGCAGGTCGACACCGTCCCAGACCTCCATCGCGGCCTCGAGCGCGGCCATCTGCAGGACGGGCGGGGTGCCGACGCGCATCCGTTCGATACCCGCACCGGGGCGGTAGGACAGATCGAAGGCGAAGGGGGCTTCGTGGCCAAGCCAGCCGGAAAGCGCCGGGCGGGCGGTGTCGGCGTGTTTCGGGGCGACATAGATGAAGGCCGGGCCGCCGGGGCCGGAGTTGAGGTATTTGTAGGTGCAGCCGACGGCGAAGTCGGCCTTGCAGGCGGTCAGGTCGACGGGCAGGGCGCCGGCGCTGTGGGCCAGGTCCCAGACGGTGAGCGCCCCCATCTCATGCGCGCGCCGGGTGATGTCGGTCATGTCGTGGCGGCGGCCGGTGCGGTAGTCGACTTCGGTGATCATGGTCACGGCGACGGTGTCGTCGATGGCCGACATCACCTCTTCTGGCGCGACGGTCTTCAGCCGGTACTGGCCGCCAAGCGTGCGGCAGAGGCCCTCGGCCATGTAGAGGTCGGACGGGAAGTTGCCGGTGTCCGACAGGATGACCCGGCGCCTGGGGTTCATCTCCAGCGCCGAGGCCAGCGCCTGGTAGACCTTGATCGACAGCGTGTCGCCAAGGACGACCGTGCCGGGGGCCGCACCGATCAGCCTGCCGATCCGGTCGCCCAGGACTGCGGGCTGGGCCATCCAGCCGGCCCTGTTCCAGCCGCGGATCAGCAGTTCGGCCCATTCGTCGGTCATCGCCCGATGCATCCGGGCCGGGGCGGATCTGACCATGGGGCCAAGCGAGTTGCCGTCGAGGTAGATCACGCCATCCGGCAGGTGGAACTTGGCCTTGGTGGCGGCATAGTCGATCGGCATGGCGGGTCCTTCCGGGTTTTGCCGGTTATGCTGCGGGAGGGCTGCGATTTCCAGCGGGAAAGTGGACTGGCGAGCGCCGGGGGGCAGGGGGGTGGGCGGAAGGATCGCCGCGCTTGCGTCGGGGCGGCGCATGGGTCAAGACAAAGCAGGGGGAGGCCTGCCCGTGACCTTGCGCGACATCGACATCCCGCCAAGCTGGCTTGCGCTGCATCTTGTCGCGGCCTGGGCGGTCTCGCTCATCTCGCCCGCGCTGTTCGGCGACGTCGGGCGGGTGGCGGGGCAGTGGCTGCTGGTCCTCGGGCTGGTCATCATGGCCGGGGCCGTGGCGCAGATGGCGCTTGCTCGGACGACTGTGATCCCGCGCCGGAACCCTTCTGCCATTGTGACGCGTGGGCTGTTCGCCTGGTCGCGCAATCCGATCTATCTGGCGGATGCGCTGATCCTGATCGGGGGGATCCTGTGGCTGGACGCGGTCTTGGCGCTGCCGCTGGTCTTCAGCTTCGTCTGGCTGATCGAGACCCGTTTCATCCGTGACGAGGAAGCGCGTCTGACCCTTGCCTTTGGTCCGGAATTTGACCTATGGGCAAGTCGCACCCGGCGCTGGATTGGTCGCAAGTGATCGTGGCGGCCTCGCGTGATCCGGGCTTTGAAATATTGTTGCGCGGTGATAAGTCCTTGGGTCAATTAATGACTCGGCAAGGCAAAAGCGGGGGATGCGGGTGAAGATTGGCGCTTTGACGGAAGTGTTCCCGGGCGAGAACCGGGTGGCGATGACGCCGGACTCGGCCGCGCAACTGGCGAAGCTGGGGCATGCCTCGGCGATCCAGGCCGGGGCAGGGGCCAAAGCCGGGTTTTCGGACGCGGCCTATGCGGCGGCCGGGGTCGAGGTGCTGGCGGATGCGGCGGCGGTGATCGCGGCGGCGGATGTGATCGTCAAGGTCCGCGGGCCGGATGCGGCGGAACTGGCGACGTTCTCGGACGGCCAGACGCTGATCTCGTTCTTCTGGCCGGCGCAGAACCCCGACTTGCTGGAGGCGGCGGCGAAGAAGAACCTGAGCATCGTCGCGATGGACATGGTGCCGCGGATCAGCCGGGCGCAGAAGATGGACGCGCTGTCGTCGATGGCCAACATCGCGGGCTACCGCGCCGTGATCGAGGCGGGCGCGAACTTCGGCCGCTTCTTCACCGGCCAGGTGACGGCGGCGGGCAAGGTGCCGCCGGCCAAGGTGCTGGTGGTGGGGGCGGGTGTCGCAGGACTTGCGGCGGTCGGCACGGCCACGTCGCTCGGGGCCATCGTCCACGCCTTCGACGTGCGCCCCGAAGTGGCCGAACAGATCGAATCGATGGGGGCGAATTTCGTCTTCCTCGACTTTGCCGGACAGGCGCAGGACGGGGCGGCGACGGGGGGCTATGCGGCCCCTTCCAGCCCCGAATTCCGCGAGGCGCAACTGAAGAAGTTCCGCGAGCTTGCTCCGGACATGGACATCGTCATCACCACCGCGCTGATCCCCGGACGGCCCGCGCCGAAGCTGTGGACCGAGGACATGGTGCGGATGATGAAGCCGGGGTCGGTGATCGTCGACCTGGCGGCGGAACGCGGCGGCAACTGCGACCTGACGGTGCCCGACCAGAAGATCGTCACCGACAACGGCGTGACCGTGGTCGGCTATACCGACTTTCCCAGCCGGATGGCGGCCCAGGCCTCGACGCTCTATTCCACCAACATCCGCCACATGCTGAGCGACCTCACGCCGAAAAAGGACGGGATCATCCTGCACAACATGGAGGATGACGTGATCCGGGGTGCCACGGCGGCGCATATGGGGGCGGTGACCTATCCGCCGCCGCCGCCGAAGATCGCGGCAATCGCGGCGGCGAAGCCGAAACCGAAGGCGGTCGAGTTGACGCCCGAGGAGCGGCGGTCGCAGGAAGTGGCGGCCTTCAAGGCGCAGACGCGCAGCCAGGTGGCGCTTCTGGCGGTCGGCGGCGGGCTGATGCTCCTGGCGGGCCTTTACGCTCCGGCCAGTTTCATGGGCAATTTCATCGTCTTCGTGCTGGCGGTCTTCGTGGGCTTCCAGGTGATCTGGAACGTGTCGCATTCGCTGCACACGCCGCTGATGGCGGTGACGAACGCGATCTCGTCGATCATCATCCTGGGCGCGCTGATGCAGATCGGGTCGGGGTCTGTCCTGGTGATCCTCTTGGCCGCGCTGTCGGTCTTCATGGCCGGGATCAACATCTTCGGTGGCTTCATGGTGACGCGCCGGATGCTCGCCATGTTCCAGAAGTCGTAAGGGGCCAGATATGGAATCGGGCATGGATTTCGGATTCACCACGGCTGCCTACGTCGTTGCAGCGGTGCTGTTCATCCTCTCGCTGGGCGGGCTGTCGGGCCAGGAAAGCGCCAAGCGCGCGGTGTGGTATGGCATCGTCGGCATGGCGCTGGCGGTGGCCGCGACGCTTTACGGGCCGGGCGCGGGTCTCTGGTGGCTCTCCGCCCTCATGATCGCGGGCGGCGGGGCCATCGGCTGGATCGTGGCGCAGCGCGTCCAGATGACCGAGATGCCGCAACTGGTCGCCGCGATGCACAGCCTTGTCGGTCTGGCGGCGGTGTTCATCGGCTTCAACACGCATGTCGAGTTGATCCGCATCGCCGCGATGGACGAGACCGCGCGCACTGCCCTGACCGGCTTCGCCCTGACGGTGGCGGAAAAGACCGGCGTGGAGGTGACGATCCTGCGGATCGAGACCTTCCTCGGCGTCTTCATCGGGGCGGTCACCTTCACCGGATCGGTCATCGCCTTCGGCAAGCTTGCCGGAAAGGTGGACGGCAAGGCGAAGAAGCTGCCGGGCGGGCATGTGCTGAACGCGGCGGCGGCGATCGTGTCGGTGCTGCTGCTGGTGGTCTACCTTCAGTCCGGCTCCACGCTCGCGCTGGCGGGCATGACGCTGGCGGCTCTCTTCATCGGCTATCACCTGATCATGGGGATCGGCGGGGCGGACATGCCGGTGGTGGTTTCGATGCTGAACAGCTATTCCGGCTGGGCGGCGGCGGCGATCGGGTTCTCGCTCTCGAACGACCTTCTGATCGTCGTCGGCGCGCTGGTCGGCTCTTCGGGCGCGATCCTGTCCTACATCATGTGCAAGGCGATGAACCGGTCGTTCATTTCTGTGATCCTGGGCGGGTTCGGCAATACCTCCGGCCCGGCGATGGAGGTGACGGGCGAGCAGATCGCCATCGACGCCGAAGGCGTGGCCGCGGCGCTGAACGATGCCGACAGCATCATCATCATCCCGGGCTACGGCATGGCGGTGGCGCAGGCGCAAGCGTCGGTGTCTGAGCTGACCCGCAAGCTGCGCGCCAAGGGCAAGACCGTGCGCTTCGCCATCCACCCGGTCGCGGGGCGCTTGCCCGGCCACATGAACGTGCTTCTGGCCGAAGCCAAGGTGCCCTACGACATCGTGCTCGAGATGGACGAGATCAACGAGGACTTCCCGTCAACCGACGTGGCCATCGTCATCGGCAGCAACGACATCGTGAATCCGGCAGCGCAGGAAGACCCGAACAGCCCCATCGCCGGGATGCCGGTGCTGGAATGCTGGAAGGCCAAGCAGGTGTTTGTCAGCAAGCGCGGGCAGGGGACCGGCTATTCCGGGATCGAGAACCCGCTGTTCTATAAAGAGAACACCCGGATGTTCTACGGCGACGCGAAGAAGAGCCTCGACAGCCTGCTGCCGATGATCGAGTGATCGTTGCGTGGGGTAGTGTGGGGAGGGAAGGACCCCCGCCCTACTTTTCGCTGGCGGCGCGGACGTCGAGCTGATCCAGAAACACCCGCTGCACTTCGGTCAGAAGCGCGTCGAGGCTGGTCCGGAAGCTGACCATCGCGGCATCGGCGTTTGCCCGGACATAGGGCCGGGCATTTGCTGCTGCGACAACGGCGGCGCGCGCTTGCACCACGTCGCGCAAAAGGGGGCGGATGCTGCGGGCCTCGGCGCGAAGCGCAGTGCGCAGGTCTTGCCGCAGATCGTCCGGCAGACGGGCGGCTGCGGCTTCGGGACCCAGAAGATCAGCCCGCGCCTCGCGCAGCCGCAGCCAGGCCCCGACCGCGACAGCATTCAGCAAGAGCGACAGTGCCAGCGCCGCGACAAGCGCAATGCGACCCCACGAGCGGCGGGCGGCGGGCGTATGCGATACGGGTGCGGTCATGTCAGAACCCCGGCCCAATGAGCTGCATCAGCGCGCTGACCTCGTCCAGCTCCAGCGGGGAAAGCGCGTATCCAAGGCCCCCTGCCAAAAGGAGAAGCCCGAGCAAAAGACCGGATGCAGGCAGCGGTTCAGCCAGAACCTCGGCCACGCTGGTGCGCCCCGTCGTATCGGGCCTCGCCAGCCGGTTCAGGACGGCCTGCGACAGGGGGGCGGTGTCATCGGCGTCCGGCCCGAGAGCCCGCGCCAGCCTTGCTTCCAAGGCGTCGTCGGCGTCATCGTCAGTTCGTGTCATCCCCATTCCCCTTTCGTCCGCGCCCGCAGCGCGGCCCGGGCGCGGACCAGAAGTTGTTCCACCGCGCCGGCGCTGATCCCCAATGTGGCGGCGATTTCGGCATTCGTCATCCCCGAGACGGCGCGCAGCAGAAGTGCCCGTCGCTGCCGGTCGGGCAGGGTGGCAAGCGCCCGTTGCGTCAGGGCCAGTTCCTGCCGCGCCGCCAGTCCGGCCTCGGTTCCCGGACGGTCGTCCTCCGGGTCGGGTGCGGCGTCAAGGCCAAGGAAGCGGCGGAACCCCGTGCGGCGGTTGCGGTCGATGGCGAGCCGCAGGGCAATCCGGTAGACCCAGGTCGCGGGTGCAGCCCTGGCCGGGTCGTAGCGGGCGGCGGCGGACCAGACCCGCAGGAAGGTTTCCTGCGCAAGATCCTCGGCCTCGTGCGGGGCCGCCAGTGTCCCGGCCAGAAAGCGGCGCAGACCCGGCCCGTGTCGCCGGATCAGCCGCACCATGGCCTGACGGTCCCCGGTCGCCAGGGCCGCCATGGTCTGCCGATCCTCGTCCGCTGTCACATCCGGCCCCGCCCGCCTGTCGGTCGCAAACTTGGTGAAACGATGCCGGAACGCAAGACCCGGCACCGTCTGCGCGCGGATCAGTCGCCGCGCGTCCAGCTGCGCTCACGCGTGCGGGTATTGCCTTCGGGGCCGGTCACGCTGACGCTGGTCGAGACAAGGCCACGTTCGGCTGTGCGGATCCGGGTCTTTTCGGCAGTTTTGCCTTTGGCGCCGGTAAAGTCGCTCTGGACCGTGCAGGTCGCCTTGCCTCCGCCGCGCGAGCAATCGCGCGAGATGACGGCGCTGCCGCCCCGGTCATTGGTGACGGTGATGTCGGCAAGTGCCGGGGTCACCGGGAGGGCAAGGAGGGTGATCAGAAGAAGGGGACGCATGGGTCAGTCCTTTCGGGCCAGAGGTGAGTTCGTGACAGGCTATACGCGGGCTGTGCCCGATCCCTACGCAGGGCAGCGAGAATCTTGCGGTCTGCAGGACGCAAGCCGATGGGTATGCGGTGGCATGCCGATAAAACCATGGATTTCCACGAGAAAGCTGGCTATGCGCGAATCTGGCCTGCCCATGGACCCTGATCATGCCGATTTCCGACCATCCGCTGCGCTATGCCACGGTGAACGAGCTGCACGCCCGGCCTTTCCCATCGCTGGAGGTGCCCTCGACCGCGGTCTATGTCGCGATCAAGGAACCGGTGCAGGCGCAGAACCGGGACCGGGGGCTGGACCGCGCGCATCTTCTGGCGCTGCTCGACCGCCATGCCAGCGCGCATCCCCAGCCCGATGCCACGCATTTCCAGGGTCCGATCGGCCGGGCAGAGCTGAAGTGGGAAAGCCATACCGAATTCGTCACCTACACCGCCTTCACCAAAGGCAATTCGGCGCGGCCGTTCGATCCGGCCGAAGCCGAAGTGCTGCCCGAGGAGTGGCTGGCGGAAGCGCCGGGCAAGCGGCTGACCTCGGTCCTGATCCGGGTCGAACCGATGCCCGCGTCGGACGACGACCTCTTGCGCCGGGTGGACGACTGGTTCGTGCCGGAAAGCCTTGCGGTTTCCCGCGTGGTTGACGGGGCAGCGGTTGTTGCGGGGGATTTTCGCATCGATCCGGCGGGGCACATCCGGTTTGCCGTCTTCGTGGCCCCCGGCACCGGCCCGCGCCGGGTGGGGCGGATCGTGCAGCGGCTCTGCGAGATCGAGACCTACCGCGCGATGTCGATGCTGGGGCTGATGCGGTCGCGCGACCTGTCGGGGCGGCTGAACGCGCTCGACCCCAGGCTGTCGACGCTGGTGTCGGGGCTGGACAACGCCGAACCTGCCCCCGAGGCGGCGCTGCATCAGCTGCTGACGATCTCGGCGGAACTGGAAAGCCTGGCCGTGCAGTTTTCCTTCCGTTTCGGCGCGACGGCGGCCTACGAGGCGATCGTCAACCAGCGGATCGAGGTCTTGCGCGAGGCGCGCATCGAGGGACGGCAGACCTTTGGCGAGTTCATGATGCGCCGTTATGACCCGGCGATGCGGACGGTGAAATCGGCGGAACGGCGGCTGAAGGACATGGCCGAGCGCGCCGAGCGGGCTGCCGAGCTGTTGCGAACACGGGTTGATGTGGAACGCAGCGCGCAGAACCAGAAGCTGCTGGAATCGATGGACCGCCGGGCCGATCTGCAGCTGCGGCTGCAGCGGACGGTCGAAGGACTTTCAGTGGTTGCGATCAGCTACTATGCGTTCCAGCTTCTGCGCTACGGGCTTGGCCCCATCGTCGAGGCCGCATTCGAGGTGCCGGTCTACGCCCTGGACGTGGTTCTGGTGCCGCTGGTCGTCGCGGGCGTCTGGCTGCTGGTGCGACGCATCCGCAACGCCTTGGACTGACCGCGTTCCTTCACCGCCCGCGAATACGCGGGTCGAGGGCATCGCGCAGCCCGTCGCCGATGTAGTTCACGCTGAGGACCGTCAGCGAAATCGCAAGGCCGGGCCAGACCACCCGCTCGGGGTAGACCTGCATGTATTGCAGCCCGTCGAACAGGAGCCGCCCCCAGGTCGGGAAGTCGGGCGGGAAGCCGAGGCCGAGAAAGCTCAGGACGCTTTCGGTGATGATCGCCTCGGCGACGCCCAGGGTGGCTGCGACCATCACCGGCGAGACGACGTTCGGCAGGATGTGGCGCAGGATGATGCGGCGGGGCCTGGCACCGATCGAGCGGGCGGCAAGGACGTATTCGCGCTCCTTCAGCGTCAGCACCTCGCCGCGCACGATGCGGGCGGTGGCCATCCACGAGGTGATGCCGATGGCGAAGACGATCAGGGTGAAGGCGCCAAGCTCGGGCCCGATCAGGGCGGCAACGCGGTCACGGAACAGCATGACCATGACAAGCAGAAGCGGAATCAGCGGCAGGGCCAGGAACATGTCGGTCAGCCGCATCAGCGCGCCGTCAAGGCGGCGGAAGTAGCCCGCAAGAATGCCGATGAACGTGCCGAAGACGATGGCGATGACCATCGCGACCAGCCCCACGGCCAGCGACACCCGGCCCGCCAGCAGCATGCGGGCCAGCATGTCCCGGCCAAGCTGGTCGGTGCCAAGGGGAAAGCGCAGCGAAGGGCCCTGGTTCTTCAACTTGATCGCCTCGGCCACCGACAGTTTCTCGGGCAGCCAGAGCCAGGGGCCGATCAGCACGGCGGCGATCAGGACGCCCAGCGTGATCAGCCCGAACAAGGCCCCCTTGTGGGTGCGGAACTGGTGCCAGATGTCGCGCAGCTGGCTGGCCGGTCTTGGCGGTGCGCCGCTGTCACTCATAGCGGATCCTGGGATCGAGCAGGCCGTAGAGGATGTCGGCGACCAGGTTGAAAAGGACGATGAGGACCGCGAAGATGAAGGCCAGGGTCTGGACCATGGGAATGTCGTTGGCCTGGATCGCCCCGATCAGCGCCGCTCCGATGCCGTTCACCCCGAAGAGGTTTTCGGTCACGATCGCGCCGCCGAAGATCGAGGGGATGCCAAGCGCGATCACGGTGACGACCGGGATCAGCGAGTTTCGCAGGACATGCTTCAGGACGACGGTGCGTTCCGACATCCCCTTGGCGCGCGCGGTGCGGACGTAGTCCATGCCCATGTTGTCCAGCATCGACGACCGCATGTACCGGCTGATCGCGGCGGCATTGGCCAGGCCCAGCGTCATCACCGGCATGGCCATCTGCCGCGCCTGCTGCCAGAAGCTGGCCCAGTCCCTCACCTCAAGCTGGGTGTCGTATTTTGTCGGGAACCAGCCCAGCCAGACCGCGAAGAGGAGGATGAACAGCGTGCCGGAAAAGAAGGTCGGGACCGAAAAGCCGATCATCGCGAACAGCGTCCCGGCCTGGTCGAACCAGGAATACTGCCGGTAGGCGGAATAGATCCCGATGGGAAGCGCGATCAGGATGCCGACGATATAGGCGGTGCCGATCACGGTCAGGGTCTGGGGCAGGCGCTGGCCGATGATGCTGAAGACGGGGCTGCGCGACTGCCATGACAGGATGCGCTGCTCGCCGTCCGCCAGGGCCGTGCCGAACCAGCCGTCGAACAGGCTGGCGGGTTCCACCCAGAAGAACTGGCGCAGCCAAAGAAGATAGCGGACGAAGACGGGCTGATCCGCGCCCAGCGCCGCGATCATCTTGCGGCGCACCTCGGGCGGGATCGTCAGCGGGATTTCGGACATGGGAGAGCCGGGGGCCAGATCGACGACCAGAAAGATCACCAGCGAGATGACCAGCAGGGTCGGGACGGCCAGGAGAAGCCTGCGAAGCGTGAAGGTAAGCATGCGCGGCGCGGTCCGGGATGGATGGGGGAAGGAAAGTGCGGCGGCGCAGCTTCCGGCGCCGCCGCCCCGGGCCAGGTCACTTGATGCGGAACCAGTCCGCCGTGTTCCAGGTTTCCATGTCCCAGGCGTTGATCTGCACGCCGCCCAGGCTGTTGGCATGCGCCGAAAGCGTCCCGCGGTGGACCAGCGGAACCACGACCATGCTGTCCTTGGTCACCATGTCGTTCAGCTTCTTGGCGATGTCCTGGCGCTTGGCCAGATCGGTGGTCTTGGTCAGTTCAGCATGCAGCGCGTCATAGTCGGCGCTGCAGAAGCGGTTGATGTTCTCGCCCTGCCACTGGGTCTCCGGGCTGGGGATCTTGGAGCAGAGATACTGCGCCAGATAGCTTTCCGGGTCCGGGCTTTCCGAGTTGTTGGCATACATCTCGACGTCGGCATAGAACTTCTGGAACGTGTCGGGCGAGCCCGGGTCGCCGCCGAAGAACACGCCCGGGTCGATGGCCTTCAGCTCGACCTCGACGCCGAGTTCCGTCCACCAGTCCTTGATCAGCGCCTGGAAGTCCTGGCGGATCGGGTTGACGGTGGTCTGAAACAGGATCGAGAGTTTCTTGCCGTCCTTGTCGCGGATGCCGTCGCCGTCGCTGTCGGTCCAGCCTGCCTCATCCAGCAGGGCCTTCGCCCCCGCCATGTCCTGTGCGATGCAGCCCTCGTTGTCGGAGGCCCAGCCTTCGGGGCCTGGGATCACGTTGCAGGTCGGCTTGCCGCCCGCGCCATAGCCGACCTCGACCAGGATCGAGCGGTCGATGGCCTTGGACAGGGCGGTGCGCACCCTGATGTCCGACAGGATCGGGTGGGGAGCCTTGACGGTCGACCGCTCGCCTTCCGGCAGGTCGGGCGAGGGGTCGGTCATGTTCATCTCAAGCCGCTCGACCAGGGTGCCGAAGGCGACCACGAACTGGCCCTTGCCGGCTGCGGCCATCGCGGCCTGGCTGTCGGGCGGGATCTGGGTGTTCCAGGCATAGTCGAACTCGCCGGTCTCCATCACCGCGCGGGCCGAGCTTTCGGCATCGCCGCCGCCCTTGATTACCGCGCTGGCGAAGGCGGGCTTGGCCGGGTCGCGGTAGTTTTCGTTCATCGCCATGGTGACCGTATCGTTCACGGTGAAGCCGGTCACCTTGAACGGGCCGGTGCCGATCGGCATGGTGTTGGCATCGGTGCAGGTGGGGGCAGCCGCGCCAAGGCAGTTGGCGAACTGGGCCTTTTGCAGGATCGGCGACAGGCCGCTGACAAAGGCGGTGTAGGGGTTCGGCTTCGGGGCCGAGAAGGTCACCTTGATGGTGGAGGGATCGACCGCCTCGACCGAAGCCACGCCGTCGTATTTGGTGGCCTGGCTGCAGCCGCCTGCGGGATCCGTGCAATACTGCCAGGTGAAGACCGCGTCGTCGGCAGTGACCGGGCTGCCGTCCGACCATTTCAGGCCCGGCACCAGCTTCCAGGTGATCGAGGTCAGATCGGCCGAGACGCCGCCGTTTTCCACCGTCGGAATCTCGATCGCCAGGCGCGGAACCAGAACGCCGTTCGGATCGACGACGGCCAGGGGTTCCAGCACCATCGCGGCGGCGAGGATGTCCTTGGTTCCGCCGGTCAGATAGGGGTTCATGATCGACACGGCTTGCGGGAAGGTCAGCTTCACCTCGCCATCCGTGCCGCGTTCGGCAAAGGCCGCCGGGGCCAGCCCCAGCACGGCCGCAGCGCCCAGCAGAGCGGCTTTCATGTTCATCGGGTCTCTCCTTGTTGGTTGACTGGTCGTTTTCGCTCTTCAGCCTCGGATGCGCCGGTTGCTCCGGCGGCGGTATGCAGATGGCAGGCGACCATGCGGCCCGCTTCGACCTCGAGAAGGGCGGGCTTCACGGTCTTGCAGATGTCCATCACCTTGGGACAGCGGGTGCAGAAGTTGCAGCCCGGGGGCGGATTGGCCGGAGAGGGCACCTCGCCCGTCAGGATGATCCGCTTGCGCCGGGCGGCAAGCACCGGATCTGGTTCGTTGACGGCAGAGAGCAGCGCCTCGGAATAGGGGTGCAGGGGCCGGGCGTAGAGATCCTTCGCGGGCGAAAGTTCGGCAATCCGGCCGAGATACATCACCGCCACGCGTTGCGCGAGGTGGCGGACCATCGACAGGTCATGGCTGATGAAAAGATAGGTCAGGCCCAGCCTTTCCTGCAGGTCTTCCAGAAGGTTGACGACCTGCGCCTGGATCGAGACGTCCAAGGCCGCGATGGGCTCGTCGCAGACGATGAACCGGGGGTGCAGGGCCAGCGCCCGCGCGATGCCGATGCGCTGGCGCTGCCCGCCGGAAAACTCATGCGGGAAGCGGTTCACGAAGCGGCGGTTGAGGCCGACCTGGTCCATCAGCTCGTAGACCCGTTCCAGCTTTCGGTCGCGGGTCCAGTCGGTATGTTCGTCCAGGGGCTCGCTGACGATGTCGGCCAGCGTCATCCGGGGATTGAGGCTGGCCTGCGGGTCCTGGAAGACCATCTGCATCGACGGGCGTTTCCTGCGCAGGGCTTCGGGAGCCATGCGGGCCACATCCTCGCCATCGATCAGCACGCGCCCGGCGGTGGGCTCGTAAAGCCGCAGGATTGCGCGACCGACCGTCGACTTGCCGCAGCCGGATTCGCCTACCAGACCAAGCGTCTGTCCGGCCATGATCTCGAACGAGACGCCATCCACCGCCTTCACGTCGCCGCTGTGCCTGCGAAAGATCCCGGAGTAGATCGGGAAGTGCATCTTCAGGTCCTCGACCTGAACCAGCGGCGCGGGGATGGCGTCAAGCATGGGCCACCTCGGCCCGGGCGGGGGCATGCCAGTGGCAGGCAACGTCATGGCCCCTGCCAAGCGGCAGCCCGTCGATCGCCCGCCGCGCCGGGTTTTCCGCATCGCAGGTGGCATGGCGATACTCGCAGCGGGCGCGGAACGGGCAGGCGGTCAGCGGGCCGGTCAGGATCGGCGGCTGGCCCTCGATCACCTTCAGCCGCGCGTCGCGCGCACCGCTGATCCGCGGGATCGTCTGCAACAGCGCGCGGGTGTAGGGGTGCTGGGGAACGGCGAACAGCTTGTTCACCGGGGCCTGTTCGACGATTTGCCCGCCATACATCACCATGACCCGGTCGGCGATGCCCGCGATCACGCCAAGGTCATGCGTGATCCAGATGATCGCCATGCCAAACTTGTGCCGAAGCTCTTTCACCAGGTCGAGGATCTGCGCCTGGATGGTCACGTCCAGCGCCGTGGTGGGCTCGTCCGCGATCAGCACGTCGGGGTTGCAGGCCAGCGCCATGGCGATCATCACCCGCTGGCGCATGCCCCCGGAAAACTGGTGCGGATACTGGGAAAGCCTGCGGCGCGCGTCGGGGATGCCGACCAGGTCCAGAAGCTCGACCGCGCGGGCCTCGGCCCGGGCCCTGGACATCTTCATGTGCTTGACCAGCGGCTCCATGATCTGGGTGCCGAGCGTGAAGACCGGGTTGAGGCTGGTCATCGGGTCCTGAAAGACGAAACCGACCTTGGCCCCGCGCACGGCGCGCAGTTCGTCATCCGACATCGCCAGAAGGTCGCGCCCGTTCAGGATCGCCTGGCCGCCCCGAATCTCGGCGGGCGGGGCGGGCAGAAGCCGCAACAGCGACAGCATCGTGACCGACTTGCCCGAACCGCTTTCGCCCACGACACCCAGAAGCTCGCCGCGGCGCAAATGGAAGCTCACGTCGTTCACGGCATGGATTTCGCCCCCGCGGGTGCGAAAGACGGTCTTGAGGTCCCTGACTTCAAGGACGGACGCGGCCGGTTCGGCCATTCAGTACCCCCCGCGACGTTCTTTTGTCTTGTTATTGTTTGCCGATTCTTCGGCCTTGCAGCTTGCGGTTGCCGCCATGCCGCTGAATGTTTCCGATTCCCGATCTTCTATCAATCCCGATTTGCCGCGCGATTCCAGACCGCCGCCCTGGCGAAATGACCTGCCGACGCGCCATTTTGGCAGATGTTGACACCAGCCGGACCCAGCGACAGGCTGGCTACCAAATCTGGTCCTGGCATCGGAAACCGTGATGACCGTCCTGACGTCGCGTCAGATTCTGGATCGGCTGATCGGTTTTCCGACCGTCAGCCGCGACTCGAACCTGGACCTCGTCGACTGGCTGGAGGACTACCTGTCCGGGCATGGGGTGCGCTGCGGCCGCCACTGGAACGAGGATCGGCGGAAAGCGGCGCTGATTGCGCATGCCGGCCCCTGGACCGGGGGCGCGGTGGTGCTGTCGGGCCATTCCGACGTGGTGCCGGTGGACGGGCAGGCCTGGACCTCGGACCCCTGGACACTGACCGAACGCGACGGGCGGCTTTACGGGCGCGGAACCTGCGACATGAAGGGCTTTGTCGCGCTGGCGGTCTGGGCGGTGGTCGAGGCGCAGCGCCGGGGCGTGGCGCGGCCCGTGCAACTGGCGCTGTCCCATGACGAGGAGGTCGGATGCACCGGGGCGCCCCCGATGATACAGACCCTGCGCCGGACCTTCCCCGCGGGGAAGATCGCGCTGATCGGCGAACCCTCGCGGATGAAGGTGATCACCGGGCACAAGGGCGGTGCGGGCTTTCTTGTGCATGTGAAGGGCTACGAGGTCCATTCCTCGCTGTTGCCCGAGGGCGTTTCGGCGATCATGGAGGGCGCGCGGCTGATCGGCTGGCTCAACGATCGCAACGCGGCGATCCAGGCCGCGCCGCGCCTGCCGGTCGGAGCGAGGTTCCATCCGCCCTTCACCACCCTGCATGTCGGCCGGATCGAAGGCGGCACGGCGCACAACATCACCGCCGCAGAGTGTCGTTTTGCCGTCGAGATACGCTGTGTTCCCGATGACGATCTCGAAGGGCACGCGCGTGCGTTCCGGGACGAGGCGCTGCGGCTGGACGCGGCCCTGAAGGCCCGGCGTCCGGCAGCGGGGGTTGATCTTGAGCGCTTCTTCGATGTCCCGGCGCTGCGGCCGGAGGGTGATGGCGCGGCCGAGGCTCTGGCCTGCGCCCTGACCGGCGAGAACGGGACCGGCGTCGTCGCCTATGGCACCGAGGCCGGGCAGTTCCAGGACGCCGGCTATTCGGCAGTGGTCTGCGGCCCGGGCGACATTGCCCAGGCGCATCAGGCGGATGAATATCTGGAGATTGCCGAGTTCCAGGCCGGGCAACGCTTCATGGAGCGGCTTCTGGAGCGTCTGGGATGAGCTTTCCGATCGCAAGGGACTCGCCGGTGCGCTTTGCCCGGGCCTTTCCCGCACCGGGCCGGACATGACCTGACGCGCTTCCGCCTGTCGCGGTTCAGCGACGGCAGCCGGCCCCGCCCCGGGCCAGGCCCGCAGGCAACGGCGGCCCGACCGGCGACCGGATCGTGCGGCCTGGCCGGTTCTTCGACCTGACCGAAGGCTGCTCGAGATCATGCCCCGGCCCGGGCACCGATTTTCCATCCGTCCTCGGCCCGGCGCAAAAGCGTATGCGGCGGGAGAATTGAGGTTCTTGAATCGCTTTGGATCGCGTAAGACCGCAGGAAGCTCGCGCCAGCCCGCTGGCAACGGCCACGATCGGGGGCCGCTCGACCCGCCCCGCGCCCGAAAGCGCGCTTGACCGCCGCCCAATGGCGCTTAGGCTTTGTTTGGAGAGAAGTTTGCTGGACAAGACCGTGACCGACCTGAGCATGACCCCGAGTACCCTGCAGGCAAGCATCCTGCGGCATCTGACCTTCACCGTGGGCAAGGACGCCCCTCATGCCGTCGCGCATGACTGGCGCATGGCGCTGAGCCATGCGATCCGCGACCAGATCGTCGAGCCGTGGTTCGCCTCGACCAGACGCACCTGGGACGAGGACAAGAAGCGGGTCTACTACCTGTCGATGGAATTCCTGATCGGCCGCATCCTGGAAGACGCGACGATCAACCTCGGGCTTTATGACGCGGCCAGCGAGGCGATGGCGGCCCTTGGCCAGGACATGCGCGCGGTGATTGACGACGAGCCTGATGCGGCCCTGGGCAATGGCGGCCTCGGTCGGCTTGCGGCCTGCTTCATGGAATCGATGGCCACGCTGGGCTGCCCGGCCTATGGCTACGGCATCCGCTACGAACACGGGCTGTTCCGGCAGCATTTCGACCATGGCCGGCAGATCGAGACGCCGGAAAACTGGCTGTGCGAGGCGCATCCGTGGGAATTCGCGCGGCCGGAAAGTGCCTATACCGTCGGTTTCAAGGGCCACGTCGAGACGCGCGATGGCCGCGAGGTCTGGCTGCCGCAGGAAACCGTGACGGCGGAGGCCTATGACACGCCGGTCATCGGCTGGCAGGGCAAATGGGCCAACACGCTGCGGCTGTGGGGGGCGAAGGGCACGACGGACTTTGATCTGGAACGCTTCAACCGCGGCGATTACGCGGCGGCGGCAGAGCCGGAGACCCTGGCGCGGACGCTGAGCCGGGTGCTTTATCCGGACGACACCACCTATCAGGGCAAGGAATTGCGCCTGAAGCAGGAATTCTTCCTGACCTCGGCGGCGCTGCAGGACATCCTGCGGCGCTATCTGGCCGCCAACGCCGACCTGAGGGCGCTGCCGCGTCACGTCGCGATCCAGATGAACGACACCCATCCGGCGATTGCCGGGCCGGAACTGGTGCGGCTGCTGTCGGATGTGCATGGCCTGGCCTTCGACGAGGCGCTGACGGTCGCGCGGGCCTGTCTGGGCTATACCAACCACACCCTGTTGCCCGAGGCGCTGGAAAAATGGGCGACTTTCACGTTCGGCAACGTCCTGCCGCGCCACATGCAGATCGTGGAGCGGATCGACAGCTGGCACCGGCGCGCCTATCCGAACCGACCGGACTATGTCGGCATCGTGAAGCACCAGGAAGTGCGGATGGGCGAGCTTGCCTTCATCATGAGCCACCGGGTGAACGGCGTCTCGGCGCTGCACACGAACCTGGTGAAGCAGACCCTTTTCCCCGAACTCGACCGGCTGCATCCGGGCCGGATCATCAACCAGACCAATGGTGTGACGCCCCGGCGCTGGCTGCGAATGGCGAACCGGCCGCTGTCGAAGCTGATCACCCATAGCATCGGGCCGGGCTGGGAGGCGGACCTTGACCGTCTGCGCGGGCTGGAGCCCTTTGCCGAGGATGCCGCCTTCCGGGCCGAATTTGCCGCGGCCAAGCGGGAGAACAAGGTGGCTCTGTCGAACTGGATCGGGCGCGAGATGGGAATCGAGGTCAGCCCGGATGCCCTGTTCGATGTGCAGATCAAGCGCATCCACGAATACAAGCGCCAGCTTCTGAACATCCTGGAGACCATCTCGCATTGGGCCCGCATCCGGTCGAACCCCGGTGCGGGCTGGGTGCCGAGGGTGAAGATCTTCGGCGGCAAGGCAGCGCCCGGCTATGTGGTGGCAAAGGAAATAATCAGACTTATCAATGATGTGGCGGTGGTTGTTAATGCTGATCCTGTGACGAGGGATCTGTTGAAGATCGTCTATCCGGCGAATTACAATGTGACGATGGCCGAACGGGTGATCCCGGCTGCCAACCTGTCCGAGCAGATTTCGACGGCGGGAAAGGAAGCCTCGGGCACCGGGAACATGAAGTTCATGATGAACGGCGCGCCGACCATCGGCACGCTGGACGGCGCGAATGTCGAGATATTGCAAGAGGTTGGAGCAGAGAACTTCTTCCTGTTCGGCTTGACGACAGAGGAAGTCCAGAAGCGCCGGGAAGACCCGGACCATGCCCGCAAGGCGATCGAGGCCAGCCAGCCGATGCTGGACGTGCTGCAGATGATCGCGGAGGGTCGGTTCTCGCCCGATGAGCCGGGCCGTTATCACGGACTGGTGAATGGCATGTGGCACTCGGACTATTTCCTGGTCGCCTCGGATTTCGACGCCTACCGCGCGGCGCAGGATGAGGTGGACAAGGCCTATCTTGATCCGGCCCGCTGGTGGCGCATGGCGGCGCTGAACACGGCCCGCAGCGGGTTCTTTTCGTCCGACCGCTCGATCCGGGGCTACATGGAAGAGATCTGGCAGGCGACATCGGCCCTGTGAGGGGAGCCTGTGACAGGCGTTTCGGGGAGGAAAGCATGGCCGAGACGACACTGACCCAAGCTGCGGCCGAGGCGATTGCCGGGGGCTGGCATGGCGATCCGTTTGCGGTGCTCGGACCGCAGAAGGTGGAGAAGGGCTGGGACATCCGGGTCTTCGTGCCGGGGGCGGAGCGGCTGTGGCTGCTGTCGGGAACGACTGCGGCGGAAGCCCGGCCGTATCCGGGCTGTCCGGGCCTTTTCACGCATCAGGTGGCGCGGAGGACCAACTACAGGGTCCGCGCGCAAGGCCATGGAACGACGTGGGAATTCGAAGACCCCTATCGCTTTGGCCCGGTCCTGGGCGAGATGGATGAATACCTTCTGGGCGAGGGCACGCACCGGCGGCTCTGGCAGGCGCTCGGCGCGCATGTGATGGCGCATGAAGGCGTGGAGGGGGTGCATTTCGCGGTCTGGGCCCCGAATGCCGACCGGGTCAGCGTCGTCGGCGATTTCAACGTCTGGGACGGGCGGCGCAATCCGATGCGCCGGCGGGGCGCGACCGGGGTGTGGGAGATCTTCATGCCGGGCATTGGGGAGGGCACGGCCTACAAATACGAGATCAAGGGCCCGGGCGGCGCGGTGCTGCCGCTGAAGGCCGATCCGGTCGGATTCGGATCTGAGCATCCGCCGGCAAATGCCTCGGTTGTCAGGACAATCCGCGGTGACTGGCAGGATGGGGCCTGGATGCATGGCCGGGCGGCGCGGCACGCCATCGACGCGCCGATCAGCGTCTACGAGGTGCATCTGGGTTCGTGGCGGCGGGCACCGGGCAACCGGATGCTGAGCTACCTCGAACTGGCCGAGCAGCTGGTCGACTATGCCGCCGACATGGGTTTCACCCATATCGAATGCCTGCCGGTCAGCGAGTTTCCCTTCGACGGCTCCTGGGGCTATCAGCCGGTGGGGATGTTCGCGCCGACGATCCGCCATGGCACGCCGTCCGAGTTCCGCGCCTTCGTCGATGCGGCGCACCGCAAGGGGCTGGGGGTGATCCTGGACTGGGTGCCGGGGCATTTCCCGACCGATCCGCATGGGTTGGGGTGGTTCGACGGCACGGCGCTTTATGAACATCAGGATCCGCGCGAGGGGTTCCATCAGGACTGGAACACCCTGATCTACAACTACGGCCGGGTCGAGGTGAAGAACTACCTGGTCAGCAATGCCTTGTACTGGCTGGAGGAATACCACGTCGACGGCCTTCGGGTCGATGCGGTGGCCTCGATGCTGTATCGCGACTACAGCCGCAAACACGGCGAATGGATCCCGAACAAGGACGGCGGCCGCGAGAACTATGAGGCGATCGACGTCCTGCGCACCACGAACATCACCACCTATGGCGAAGTGCCGGGGATCATGACCATCGCCGAGGAATCGACGGCCTTTCCCGGTGTCAGCCGGCCCGCGAACTGGGGCGGCCTCGGCTTCGGCTTCAAGTGGAACATGGGCTGGATGAACGACACCCTCAGTTACATGCAGAAGGACCCGATCTACCGGAAGTATCATCACCACCAGATGACCTTCGGCATGGTCTATGCCTGGTCGGAGAATTACATCCTGCCGATTTCCCACGACGAGGTGGTGCACGGCAAGGGCAGCATGCTGTCGAAGATGCCGGGCAACCCTTGGGAGAAATTCGCCAACCTGCGGGCCTATTACGGGTTCATGTGGGCGCATCCGGGCAAGAAGCTGCTGTTCATGGGGCAGGAATTCGCGCAAGGGGCCGAGTGGAACCATTCACAGTCGCTCGACTGGCATCAGCTGGACATCGCCGACCACAAGGGCGTGCAGGCCTTGGTGCGCGACCTGAACCGGGTCTACCGCGACACTCCGGCGCTGCATGTCAACGACACGCGGCCGGAAGGGTTCGCCTGGATCGAATCCAACGATGCCGAGGCCGGGGTCTATTCCTGGGTCCGCAGGGGCCGCGACGGCGACAAGCAGGTCGTTGCCGTGGTCAACATGACGCCGCTGGAGCGGTCCTATCGGCTGGGCCTGCCTGCGGCCGGCACATGGCGCGAGATCCTGAACACCGACGCCGCGATGTATGGCGGCGGCAACCGGGGCAACCTGGGCGGCGTGACGACCGAAAGGACGCCGTGGCACGGCCAGGCGCAATCGGCGCTTGTCACGCTGCCGCCGCTCTCGGCAGTGTATCTGCAACAGGGATGACATCCGGCGGGCTAGCCGCCACAGGGGAGGGATGACGATGAAGGCAAGAGCGAACCAGCGCCTGTCGAGCCAGGCCATGGCCTTCGTCCTCGCGGGGGGGCGAGGGTCGCGGCTGAAGGAACTGACGGACCGGCGCGCGAAACCGGCGGTCTATTTCGGCGGCAAGACCCGGATCATCGACTTTGCCCTGTCGAACGCGGTGAACTCGGGCATCCGCAAGATGGCGATCGCGACGCAGTACAAGGCGCATTCCCTGATCCGGCACTGCCAGCGCGGCTGGAACTTCTTCCGGGCGGAACGGAACGAATACCTGGACATCCTGCCCGCAAGCCAGCGGATGGACGAGGTGAACTGGTATCGCGGCACGGCGGATGCGGTGGCGCAGAACATCGACATCATCGACAGCTACGGCATCCAGTATGCGATCATCCTGGCGGGCGATCACATCTACAAGATGGATTACGAGGTGATGCTGCGCCAGCATGTCGGGTCGGGCGCCGATGTCACCATCGGCTGTCTGACCGTGCCCCGGAAGGAGGCGTCGGCATTCGGGGTCATGCATTGCGACAAGACGATGCGGATCACCGATTTTCTGGAAAAGCCGAAGGATCCGCCCGCGATTCCGGGCGATCCCGGACATGCGATGGCCTCGATGGGGATCTATGTCTTCGACTGGGCCTTCCTGCGCGATCTTCTGTTGAAGGACATGAACGACGACGATTCGACGCATGACTTCGGCTTTGACCTGATCCCGTATATCGTGAAGCACGGCAAGGCCGTGGCGCACCGCTTTGCCGACAGCTGCGTGATGAGCGGGCTGGAGACCGAGCCCTACTGGCGCGATGTGGGAACGATCGACGCCTTCTGGCAGGCCAACATCGATCTGACCGACTTCGTCCCGAAGCTCGACCTGTACGACGTCGCCTGGCCGATCTGGACCTATGCCGAGATCGTGCCGCCGGCGAAGTTCATTCACGACGAGGACGGGCGGCGAGGCAGCGCGGTCAGCTCGCTGGTGTCGGGGGGGTGCATCGTCTCGGGGTCGGCGGTGTCGAACAGTCTTCTGTTCACCGGCGTGAGGACACATTCCTTCTCGAGCCTCGAACATGTGGTGGCATTGCCGCAGGTGGTGGTGAACCGCAAGGCGCAGCTGAAGAAGTGCGTGATCGACCGGGGCGTGGAGATCCCGACGGGACTGGTGATCGGCGAGGACCCGGAAGAGGATGCCCGGTGGTTCCGCCGGTCCGAAGGCGGGATCGTGCTGGTGACGCAGGACATGCTGGACGCACGCGCCAAGGCGATCTGCTGAAGGACTGGACCTTGCCCGGCGCGCGCGCTAACCCCGGGTGGGAAGCTTCTGGAAGGCAAGGCAGATGGGCGGTCGGGTTCTGTCGGTGGCATCGGAATGCGTCCCGCTGGTCAAGACCGGCGGGCTGGCGGATGTGGTCGGCGCCCTGCCGGGGGCCCTGGCGGCGACGGGCTGGGAGATGAGGGTCCTGCTGCCCGCCTATCGCGCGGTGCGGGCTGCGGCGGCGGGCTGGGCGGTGGTCTGGCAGGAGGCCGATCTCTGGGGCGGGCCGGGGCAGGTTCTGGCGGGCGAGGTGGCGGGGGTGCCGCTTTTGCTGCTGGACGCGCCGCATCTCTACGACCGCGAGGGCGGTCCCTATGCCGGGGCGAGCGGGGACCATCCGGACAACGCGGTGCGCTTTGCCGCGCTGTCCTGGGTCGCTGCCCGCATGGCACGCGAGGGGCTGGACGGCTGGAAGCCCGATATCCTGCATGCGCATGACTGGCAGGCGGGACTGGCACCGGCCTATCTTGCCTATCACGGCACCGGCGGGGTGAAGTCGGTCATGACCGTGCACAACATCGCCTTTCAGGGCTGGGCCCCGGCGCACATGCTGGGCGTTCTGCGGCTGCCGGGCCATGCCTTCCACCCCGGGGCGCTGGAGTATTTCGGCGGGATTTCCAGTCTGAAGGCAGGGCTGGTGACGGCGGACCGGGTCACCACGGTGTCACCGACCTATGCGGCCGAGCTGATGCGACCCGAGTTCGGCATGGGCCTGCAAGGTGTCATCGCGGCGCGGGGGGCGGCGGTGTCGGGCATCCTGAACGGGGTGGACACGGCTGTCTGGGATCCGTCGCGGGAGAAGACGGCCTATGACCTGAAGGCGATGGTGGGCAAGGCCGTGGCGCGGGCGCAGCTTTGCGAGGCGTTCGGGCTGGAAGTGCCCGGCCCCCTGGCCATCGTCGTCAGCCGGTTGACCGACCAGAAGGGGATCGATCTTCTGCCCGGGGTGATCCCGGATTTCGTGCTGGGCGGCGGCGGGCTGATCGTGCTTGGCTCGGGGGATGCCGGGCTGGAGGGTGCGATGCGCGACCTTGCGGCGCGGTTCCCCGGACGGGTGGCGGTGCAGATCGGCTATGACGAGGCGCTGAGCCATCGCCTGTTCGCCGGGGCCGATGCCGTGCTGGTTCCCAGCCGGTTCGAGCCTTGCGGGCTGACGCAGATGTATGGCCTGCGCTATGGCACGCTGCCGGTGGTGTCGCTGGTCGGCGGGCTGGCCGATACGGTGATCGGCGCCTCGCCCGCGGCCCTGGCGGCCGGGGTTGCCACGGGGATCACCTTCCAGCCGGTCGACGGCCTGGCCTTCGGCCGGGCGTTGACGCAGCTTCTGGAGTTCTACCGGCAGCCGAAGCTGTGGGCAAAGCTGCGCGCCAATGCCATGGCGCAGCCGGTGGGGTGGGAAGCCTCGGCTGCGGCCTATGCCGGGCTTTATGAAAGGCTGATCGCGTGACACCGCAGCGCACCCCGTTGCCCGCGCGGCTGCACAGTCATGCGCTTGGTGCCGGTCGCCCGTGGCCGATGGGGGCAAGCCTGACCGGCGACGGGGTGAATTTCGCGGTCTTCTCGGCCCATGCCGAGCGGATCGAGCTGTGCATCTTCACCTCGGATGGCCGCAAGGAGCTGTGCCGGCTGCCGATCACCGAGCGCGACGGGGACATCTGGCACATCCATGTCGGCGGGCTGACCGTCGGAACGGTCTACGGCTTTCGCGCGCATGGCCCCTATGCGCCCGAACAGGGTCACAGGTTCAACCCGAACAAGCTGCTGCTCGACCCGTACGCCCGCGCGCTGGAGGGGCGGCTGAAATGGTCGGACGCGCTGATGGGCTACAAGATCGGCAGCCCGCGCGGCGACCTCAGTTTCGACACCCGCGACAGTGCCTTTGCGGTGCCGAAAGCGGTGGTCACCGACAGCTCGTTCACCTGGGGCAACGACCGGCCCCCGCAAACGCCGCGGATCGACACGGTGATCTACGAGACGCATGTGAAGTCGATGACCGCGCTGCATCCGGGGGTGGAGAAGGGTCTGCGTGGCACCTACCTTGGACTTTCGTCGGATGCCGTGATCGATCACCTGCAAAAGCTGGGCGTCACCGCGGTCGAGCTGCTGCCGGTTCAGGCCTACATCGACGACCGGTTCCTTGTGTCGAGGGGGCTCAGAAACCACTGGGGCTACAACACGCTGGCCTTCTTCGCCCCCGAGGCGCGCTACATGTCCCAGGGTGCGCTGTGGGAGTTCCAGACCATGGTGCGCCGGTTCCACACCGCCGGGATCGAGGTGATCCTGGATGTGGTCTACAACCATACCGCAGAGGGCGACGAATGGGGGCCGACGGTCTGTTTCCGGGGCCTGGACAATGCGAGCTATTATCGGCTGGCGGACGGCGGGCGGCACTATGCCAACGACGCGGGCACCGGCAACATGCTGAACGTGACCCATCCGATGGTCTTGCGGATGGTGATGGACAGCTTGCGCTACTGGGTCGAGGCGGCCCATGTCGACGGGTTCCGCTTTGACCTGGCGACGGCCCTGGGCCGCGAGGCGCATGGCTTCGACCCCAATGGCGGCTTTTTCGACGCGATCCGTCAGGACCCGGCCCTGAGCCGGGTGAAGCTGATCGCCGAGCCCTGGGACATCGGTCCGGGGGGCTATCAGCTGGGGGCCTATCCCCATCCGTTCCACGAATGGAACGACCGGTTCCGCGACGGTCTCCGGCGGTTCTGGAAGGGCGACGCGGGGATGACCCGGGACCTTGCCGCGCGGCTTCTGGGCAGCGCGGAACGCTTCGACCATTCCGGGCGCGCGGCGACATCGTCGGTTAATTTCGTCACCAGCCATGACGGCTTCACGCTGGAGGATCTGGTCAGCTTCACCATCAAGCGCAACTTCGCCAATGGCGAGGACAACCGCGACGGTCACCAGGAGAACCACTCGGACAATCTGGGGGTCGAAGGGCCGACGCAGGATCCGAAGGTCCTGGCCGCGCGGGCGCAGCGCAAGCGCAATCTGCTGGCCACGCTGTTCCTGTCGCAGGGGGTGCCGATGCTGCTTGCCGGCGACGAGGTCGGCCACAGCCAGGGCGGCAACAACAATGCCTATGCCCAGGACAACGAGACCAGCTGGATCGACTGGCCGCGGGCGGATGCGGACCTTCTGGGCTTTGTGCGGCGTCTTGCGGCCCTGCGCCGGTCGCTGCCGATCCTGCGCCAGCGCCGGTTCCTGCATGCGCGGCCCCGGCCCTCGGACGGCGTCCCGGACGTGATCTGGCGGCGGGCGGACGGCACGGTGCCGCTTTCCGAGGAATGGCACGACCCGGCCTTCCGCTGTCTTTGCGTCGAGCTGCGGATGGCGGCGGAAGGCGGCGATCCGAGCCATGATGCGGTCTTTGCCGTGTTCAACTGCGGAACCGAGGCGGCGCTGCATCTGCCCGAAACCGCCCCGGCCTGGGAACTGATGCTGGATACCACGCAGCCCGGGCACGCACCGTCCGGCAAGGCGTCAGACCTGACATCGGCACCGGCCCGGTCCGTGCTGCTTTTCCGGTCTCTGGCCGGCAACCCGAAGGGAGTTACGCCATGACCCAGATCACCACCGTCGCAACCCAGGCCATCGCGGGACAGCAGCCCGGAACCAGCGGTCTGCGCAAGAAGACTCCGGTCTTCATGGGGCGGCACTATCTGGAGAATTTCATCCAGTCGATCTTCGACGTGGTGGGCGCGCGCACGGAAGACGGGCGCGGCAAGACCTTTGTCCTGGGCGGGGACGGGCGTTATTTCAACGACCGGGCGGCGCAGGTGATCCTGCGGATGGCGGCGGCGAACGGCGCGGCGCGGGTGATCGTCGGGCAGGGGGCGATCCTGTCCACGCCCGCCGCGTCGCATCTGATCCGGCTGAACCGGACGGATGGCGGGATCATCATGTCGGCCTCCCACAACGCCGGCGGCCCGCATGAGGATTTCGGGGTCAAGTTCAACATGGCCAACGGCGGCCCCGCGCCGGAAGGCGTGACCGAGGCGATGTATCGGCGGACCACGACGATCTCTGAATACCGGGTGCTGGAGGCGCATGACGTCGACCTCGAGCGCGTCGGGCGGCATCATCTGGGAGCGATGATCGTCGATGTGGTCGATCCGGTCGCCGATTATGCCGCGTTGATGGAAAGCCTGTTCGACTTCCCCGCGATCCGGGCGATGTTCGCGGGCGGATTCCGGATGCGGATGGATTCGATGTGGGCCGTGACCGGGCCCTATGCGGTCGAGATCCTGGAAAACCGTCTTGGCGCGCCGAAGGGAACCTGCGTGAACGCCCGGCCCCTGCCCGATTTCGGAGGGCTTCATCCCGACCCGAATCCGATCTGGGCCAAGGCGCTGCTGGACGAGATGTTCGGTCCGGACGCTCCTGATTTCGGTGCGGCCTCGGATGGCGACGGCGACCGCAACATGGTGGTCGGGCGCGGAATCTATGTCTCGCCGTCCGACAGTCTGGCGGTGGTGGCGGCGAATGCGCATCTGGCACCCGGCTATGCCGGGGGACTGAAGGGGGTTGCGCGGTCGATGCCGACCTCGGCCGCGGCGGACCGGGTGGCCAAGGCCCTGGGGATCGCCAGCTATGAGACCCCGACCGGGTGGAAGTTCTTCGGCAACCTGCTGGACGCGGGCCGCGCCACGATCTGTGGCGAGGAGTCCTTCGGCACCGGGTCGGACCATGTGCGCGAGAAGGACGGGCTTTGGGCGGTGCTGCTGTGGCTGAACATCCTGGCGGTGCGCAAGCAGCCGGTCGCGGACATCCTGGCCGAACACTGGGCGAGGTTCGGACGCAACTACTACAGCCGCCATGACTTCGAGGCAGTCGAGACGGGCCGCGCCGATGCGATGATGGCGGCGCTGCGCGCTGCGCTTGCCGGGCTGCCGGGCAGGGTGGTCGAAGGGATGACGGTCAGCGCGGCGGATGATTTTTCCTATACCGATCCGGTCGATGGGTCGGTCAGCCGGCAGCAGGGGGTGAGGGTGCTGTTCGCCGATGGCTCGCGCATCGTTTACCGGCTGTCGGGGACGGGGACGGCGGGGGCGACGCTGCGGGTCTATCTGGAACGCTACGCGCCGGGACCGGAGGGCCTTGACCTCGACGCGCAGGCGGCGCTGGCCCCGGTGATCCGCGCGGCGCATGATCTGGCGGGAATCGCGGCGCATACCGGGCGGAGCGCGCCTGATGTCGTGACCTGAGCGCGATCCGGCGCTTCCAGACCTTCGGGAGTCGCGCCTTGACCAGACCCGGGATCGAATTGCGACAAACCTGACACTCATGTCGAGTTTCGCGAAAGGAACAGCGATGGGCGAGGTCAGGGTCAGGTCAGGCCGGCAGGCGCGGCAGGCCGAACGCGCTCAAAAGGGCGCCGGGGTCGGTCGCCCCTACATCGTCCGCAACATCCCGACCTACGACGTGCTGTCGGAAGAGAACCTGCTGCGGATCGAAGCCGCCGCCGACCGGGTTCTGGCCGAGACCGGGATCGAGTTCCGCGACGATCCGGTGGCGCTGGATCACTGGAAGCGGGCCGGGGCCAGGGTGGAGGGGCTGCTGGTCAGGTTCGAGCCCGGGATGCTGCGCGAGATCCTGAAATCCGCGCCCCCGACCTTCACCCAGCACGCGCGGAACCCGGCGAATTCGGTCGAGATCGGCGGCAGGAGCGTGGTCTTCGCGCCGGCCTATGGCAGCCCCTTCGTGATGGATCTTGACCGCGGCCGCCGGTTCGGGACCATCGAGGACTTCCGCAACTTCATCAGGCTGGCGCAGTCCAGCCCCAACTTCCACCATTCCGGGGGCACGATCTGCGAGCCGACCGATGTCGCGGTGAACAAGCGCCACCTCGACATGGTGCTGTCGCATATCGAGCTGTCCGACCGGCCCTTCATGGGCTCGGTGACGGCGGAGGAGCGGTCGGAGGACAGCATCGAGATGAGCCGCATCCTGTTCGGGGCGGAGTTCGTCGACCGGAACTGCGTCATCCTGGGCAATGTGAACGTGAACTCGCCGCTGGTCTGGGACGGGACGATGACCCGGTCCTTGCGGGCCTATGCGCGGGCCAATCAGGCGGCGGTGGTGGTGCCGTTCATCCTGGGCGGCGCGATGGGTCCGGTTACGAACGCGGGGGGGATCGTGCAGTCGCTGGCCGAGACGATGGCGGGCTGCGCGCTGACCCAGCTGGAACGGAAGGGCGCGCCGGTGATCTTCGGGAACTTCCTGTCCTCGATGAGCTTGCGGTCGGGGTCGCCCACCTTCGGCACGCCGGAACCGGCGATCGGGTCGCAGGTGATCGGACAACTGGCCCGGCGGCTGAACCTGCCCCTGCGCTGTTCGGGGAATTTCACCACCTCCAAGCTGCCGGACGGCCAGGCGATGATGGAAGGCACCATGTCGATGCTGGCCGCCATCCATTGCGGGGCGAATTTCATCCTGCATTCGGCGGGGTTCCTGGATGGTCTTCTCAGCATGTCCTACGAGAAGTTCATGCTGGATGCCGACCTCTGCGGCGCGCTGCACGCCTATCTGGACGGGGTCAGGATCGACGAGGATCAGCTGGCGGTCGATGCTTTCGCCGAGGTCGGGCCGGGGAACCACTTCTTTGGCTGTTCCCACACGATGCGGCACTACGAGACGGCGTTCTGGGACAGCGATCTGTCGGACAACGAGCCGTTCGAGAAATGGGAGGCGGCGGGGTCTTCGGATGCGGCCACGCGGGCCAATCGCTCATGGAAGAAGCGGCTGGCGGAATACGAGGCGCCGGCGCTGGATGAGGCCGTCCGCGAGGCGCTGCAGGACTTCGTCGCGCGGAAGAAGGCCGGGGTGGCGGACGCCTGGTACTGAGACCGCAGGCGCGCGGGCAGGTTTGCGGGTCGACCGGCATCAGCGGCCGGGCTGCGGGCGTTCACCTTCGGTCGATTTCTGCCACGCCGCCCCGGGGCGGGCATGGGTCTGGGTCGGACCGGGCATGAACGCGGCAGATCCGGGCGGGGAAAGCCAGCTTTCGACGGTCACTTTCCCGGGCTGCAGCGTGACGAGCGCCGCATCATTGGTGCCGGTCTTGAGCCTGGTCGAGAGTGCCGTGCCCACCTGCAGGAAAAGGACACCCGCCGCGGTTTCGGCAAAGCCTGCGTGCGGCATGTGGGTGTGTCCGGACAGCACGATGTCCGCCCCCGCGCGGGCCAGGACGGCAAGCGTTCCGGCCGGATCGGCAATGTCGGCAGGCGTTCCGTCGGCGGCGGGGACCGGCGCGTGGTGCATCACGACGACGCGCCAGCGCCCCGGTGGTGCCTTGGCGAAGGCATCGGTCAGCCGCCAGACCGAAGCGGGCCGTAGCCGCCCAGATTTCCAGACGAAAGGGTTCGCGGTATTCAGGCCCTGGACCACGGCATCGGGCAGATCGACCTGCGGCTCGATCTCTGCGCCGAAGACGCGGCGGTAGCCCGAGAACGGGGCAAGCAGGCGGATCGCAAGATTGTGCAGCGGCATGTCGTGATTGCCCGGCACGATCAGGACCGGGCCGGGCAGGCGGCCGACGAAGTCGCGCGCGGCCCGGAACTGCCCAGCCCCCGCACGTTGCGTCAGGTCGCCCGAAACCACGCAGAGATCGGGGTTCAGGCGATGGGCAAGGTCAAGGAAGGGGTCGACCAACCGCGCGTCCACCGTGCCGAAATGGACGTCGGAGAGATGAAGAATGCGGCTCATCGCGGTGTCTTGGGGTCGGGGGATCGGTCGGACGGCAAGATGACGCGCAGAAGTTCCTCCGCCAGCTCGATCGTCAGGGGCAGGCTCATCCGCAGCTTTTCGCCATCGAGCGCCACCGGGACACGCTTTCGCCCGCGCACGGAAAGTTCGATCCGACGCGGGGTGGAAACGATCACGTCGCGCCCGTGGTCCACCTTACGCCGCAGCAGGCGGAACGCGAGCTTCAGGAAGCCGAGGCGGGTCTGCTGGTGGGCGAGGAACAGGGCGAAGCGGTCGTCCGAGATCGCGTCGCCGCCCTCCAGCCCGAACTGGTCCAACTGGTAGGCCGACCGCGCGACGAAGACCATCGGCGTGCGGATGCGGTGCCGGGTTGCGTCCTGCAGGATGTCCATCCGGTACGGCCGCTGGAACCGCAGGATGGTGCGAAGCGAGGCGATATGCGCCAAGATCCGGTAGCGACCGTAGCGGGCGTAGGTCGCCTCGCGCTCTTCGAGGATCGCCGGGTAAAGTCCCACGGCGACATTGTTGAGAAAGACACGTCCGTTGAGCGTGCCGACCGCGATCGCATGCGGCGTGCCGCCAAGGATTGCCCGGGCCGCCGAATCGGGGTCTTCCGGCATGCCGAGACCGCGGGCGAAATAGTTGAACGTGCCCAGGGGCAGGACAGCCAGCGCGCAGTCGGTGCCGGATAGCGCATGTGCGACACCGGCAACCGTGCCGTCGCCCCCTGCGGCAACGACAATGGCGAAGCCGTCCTTCACGGCCATCCGGGCTTTGGAGGCCGGATCGCCGGAAAAGCTGCGCAGTTCGGCGCGCGCGCCGAAGACCGCCATCGCGCGGTCCAGTGCGCCGGAGTTGCGCTGCGCCGTCCCGGATTTCGGGTTGGACAGCACGCAGATGTCTGGTTTTCGGTCTGGCACGCGCCACCCCCATCGATCCAGGGGACTTAGGTGCGCAGGCCGGTCTCTTCCAGAAGGCCGAGGCGCTTGGCCTCGTAGTAATAGCCCTTGGCATACCACATCACCGCACGGTCCTGGGAGCCGCCGGAGACGAGCCAGGCACCGCGCAGGTATCTGCCGGCGTAGAGGAGGTTGGTTTCGGCGTCGAGGAGACCTTCGGGCGGTCCTTGATATCCCATGGTCCGCGCGGTCTGCGGCAGGATCTGCATCAGCCCGTAGTAGGGCCCGTTTCGCGCGCGCGGATTGTAGTTGCTTTCGCGCTTGATCACCCGGCGCAGAAGGCTTTCCGGAATGTCATGCACTCTGGCATATTTGCGGATCAGCGCCCGCATCTCGGGGGTGTCGCCGGGATTCAGGCCGCCTTGCGACACCGCGTCGGGCGCGGGCCTGCGCCCGCAAGCCCCAAGGAGGACCAGGGCAGGCGCAAGAACGAGGCTGCGGCGGGAAAGGGTCATCAGAGGCTCCGCTTCGGGTTGCGGCGTGATAGCGGGCGCGCGTGGCGCGTGGCAAGCCCATCAGGACGGGACTGCGCGAGTTCCGGCCTGCCGGGGCCTGCAGTGCCCGGATCGGCGTCACGGCAATGTTACGCGGATCGGTCAGAAAGCCTGTGGAAAACCCGTCGGGAACTCTGGCGCTTGGGGGTTGCCATGGCGAACACGCCAGATATAGTTTGCGCCATCGGGGCGGGATTTTTCGCCCCTCCGGCCGGTGGCTGACGGGCGAAGTGCGGAGTCTGTGACGGGATGGACGGCGATTTCAGAACCCAGTTCGTGCGCGACCCTGCGGCGCTGAAGCACTACCCCGCGCTGGTCCTGAATGCGGATTATCGCCCGCTGTCCTACTACCCCTTGAGCCTCTGGCCCTGGCAGGAGGCGATCAAGGCCGCCTTCCTGGACCGGGTGCAGATCGTCGCCGAATATGACGCGGTGGTCCACAGTCAGAGGCAAGAGTTCAGGATACCCTCGGTCGTGGTTCTGAAAGAATATGTAAGACCCCAGAAGCGCGTGGCATTCACGCGCTTCAATCTTTTTCTGCGGGACGAATTCTGCTGCCAATACTGCGGCGGGAAGGGCGATCTGACCTTTGACCATGTGTTGCCGCGGTCGAAGGGCGGGATCACCAGCTGGGAGAATGTCGTCGCGGCCTGCAGCCCCTGCAACCTGCGCAAGGGCTCGCGCACGCTGAAACAGTCCGGGATGTACCTGAACCGGCTGCCGCGCGCGCCTTCGGCGGAAGAAATGCAGTCGCATGGTCGTCGCTTTCCGCCGAACCATCTGCATGAAAGCTGGATGGACTATCTCTACTGGGATGCCGAGCTGGACGCGTGACGCCGGAGTCTGTCGGTTTCGTGCGTTACAGTGCCGTTACAAAAGCTTCACATTCGCGGCGAGCGGTGATTGTCTGGGGGCCTCTGCCAACGGAGAGCCGCCATGATTGTCACGCTGCAGGCTGCTGCGCTGAACCTGTTCACGGCCCTCGCCTGCGGGGCGATCATCGGGTCCGAGCGTCAGGTGCGCCAGCGCATGGCTGGATTGCGGACCAATGCGCTGGTGGCGCTGGGGGCGGCCAGTTTCGTGACCTTTTCCGGCCTGTTCCCCAATGAGGTCAGCCCGACCCGGGTGTCGGCGCAGATCGTGTCGGGGATCGGCTTTCTGGGGGCCGGGATCATCTTTCGCGACGGGTTCAATGTCCACGGGCTGAACACTGCCGCAACGCTGTGGTGTTCGGCCGGCGTGGGGATGATGGCAGGCGCGGGCGCCTGGGACTTCGCGCTGTTGCTGACGGCGATGGTCGTCTTCGTGAACCTGGGGCTGCGCCCCCTGGTCAAATGGTTGAAACGCCACACGATGGCCGGGGTGCAGATGGCCCGCGCTTATCGTGTCGTCGTCACCGTGGCCGAAGCGGACGAGCCGCGGTCGCGCGGAATGGTCCTGCGGACGCTGTCGCTGGGGGGGCTGCATCTGTCCGAGATCGGCGTCACGCCTGGCCAGGACGGGCGCGGACTGGACCTTTCGGTCACCGTCACCGCCGAGAATTCAAGCGAACTGGCGCTGGAACAGGCCGTTCACCGTCTGGCAGCCGAACCCGGCCTGATGCGGGTGCGCTGGCAGCCCATCGAGGACGCGTGACGACGCCCACGGTTTCCCTGACCGATGTCGAGTGCTAGACAGATCGGCAGGCAGGCGGTAGAAGGTCGCCGTTAGCGCTAACAGCGCCCTCGCAGGAGACGGTCATGGTGTCGCGTGTCATTCCGGTGGATCTGTTCGACCTGGTGATTTTCGGGGGCACCGGCGATCTCGCGCGGCGCAAGATCCTGCCCGGTCTCTACCGGCGGTTCATGGCAGGCCAGATGCCGGGCGACAGCCGGATCATCGGCGCGGCGCGTGCCAACCTGACGGAGGCGGCGTTCCGCGAACAGGTCCGCGCGGCGATTGTCGAATTTGTCCCGAAATCTCGGCAGGAGGCGGCTGCGATCGAGGGGTTTCTTGAACGCATCCACTATGTCTCGATCGACGCGACGGGCACGGGGGGCTGGGCGGCGCTGAAAGGCCTGATGCGCGAAAATGTGGTCCGGGCGTTCTACTTTTCGGTCGCACCCGGCCTTTTCGGCGACATCGCGCAGCGGCTCTCGGAGCATCGGATCGCCGACGCCTGGAGCCGGATCGTGGTGGAAAAGCCGTTCGGGCGCGATCTGGCCTCGGCCAAGGCCCTGAACGCGGTGCTGGCCCAGCATTTCAACGAGACGCAGATCTACCGGATCGACCACTATCTGGGCAAGGAGACGGTGCAGAACCTGATGGCCGTGCGTTTTGCCAACATCCTGTTCGAGCCGTTGTGGAAGGCCGAATACATCGACCACGTCCAGATCACGGTGGCCGAGACGGTGGGGGTGGACGGGCGCGGGGCCTATTACGACAAGGCAGGCGCGATGCGGGACATGGTGCAGAACCATCTGATGCAGCTTCTGTGCCTGATCGCGATGGAGCCGCCGTGGCATTTCGATCCCGACGCGGTGCGGGACGAAAAGCTGAAGGTGATCCGCGCGCTGAAGCCCGTGCCGCCCGAGGCCATCGTGCGGGGGCAATATGGCGCGGGGAAGGGTGAGAAGGCCTATGTCACTCATGCCGGGAATCCGGCGTCAAAGACGGAAAGCTACATCGCGCTGAAGGTGCAGATTTCCAACTGGCGCTGGCAGGGGGTGCCGTTCTACTTGCGCACCGGCAAGCGGCTGCGGGCGCGGGCAAGCGAAATCGCGATCACCTTCAAGCCGCCGCCGCATGCGATCTTTGACGATGCCTCCGGCTGGCACGAGAATGTGCTGGTGATCCGCCTGCAGCCGAACGAGGGCATGAACCTGATGGTGATGATCAAGGAACCGGGGCCGGGCGGCATGCGGCTGATGCAGGTGCCGCTCGACATGTCCTTTGCCGATGCGATCGAGGATGCCGAGGATGTGCCGGATGCCTATGAGCGGCTGATCATGGACGTGATCCGGGGCAACCAGACGCTGTTCATGCGCGGCGACGAGGTCGAGGCGGCCTGGGCCTGGACCGACCCGATCATCGACGGCTGGGAAGCGCGGGGCGACAGGCCCCAGGGCTATGACCCCGGATCCTCGGGACCGGAGGATGCGTTGATGCTGATGCACCGCGACGGGCGGCGATGGCGGGAGATCCGCGAATGAAGCTGGAGACTTACCCCGACCGCGAATTTCTCATGCTTGGTCTGGCGAATGTGATTGCCGGGCAGCTGGCGGATTTTCTGCGGCGGGAGGGGCGTGCGACGCTGTCGGTGCCGGGCGGAACGACCCCGGGTCCGATCTTCGACACACTTTCGGGAGTGGATATCGATTGGGCGAAGGTGGCCGTCGTCTTGAACGACGAACGCTGGGTGCCCGAAACGTCGGACCGGTCGAACACGCGGCTGGTGCGCGACCGGCTGCTGCGGGGGCGCGCGGCGCAGGCGCGGCTGGTGCCGCTTTATGCGCCCGCCGAGCAGCCCGAAGAGATGCTTGCCGCGCTGGAGGCTGGGCTGAAGCCGCATCTGCCGATCTCGGTCCTGCTTCTGGGCATGGGGGCGGACATGCACACCGCGAGCCTGTTTCCCGGCGCGGACCGGCTGGAGGAGGCGCTGTCGGCCCATGCGCCGCTATTGCTGCCGATGCGGGCCGAGGCGGCGGGCGAACCCCGGATCACCCTGACCGCGCCGACCTTGCGCGAGGCATTCAACATCCACCTTCTGATCACCGGGCCCGAGAAGCGCGCGGCGCTGGAGCGGGCGATGACCCTGACCCCGATGGACGCGCCGGTGCGGGCCGTCCTGGACAACGCAACCGTGCATTGGGCGGAATGAGATGACGAAATGGGCTGAGCTGCAGCGGCTTCGTGACATGAACAAGGACCGACGAATCCTTGATCTCTTTGATGAAAGCCGGGCTGCCGACTTCTCGATCCGGGCGGACGGGATGCTGTTCGACTACTCCAAGACCAGCATCGACGCGGCCACCCGCACGGCACTGATACGGCTGGCCGAGGTGTCGGGCGTGGCGGAAAAGCGCGCGGCGATGTTCGCGGGGGCGAAGATCAACGACACCGAGGGCCGGGCGGTGCTGCATGTGGCGCTGCGGGCCGGGGATGATGCGGTGATCGAGGTTGACGGCACGGACGTGCTGCCCGAGGTGCGCCGGATCCGCAGCACCTGCGCGGCATTCGCGCGCGATGTGCGGTCGGGGGCGTTCCAGGGGCAGGGCGGCCGCATCAGTGATGTGGTGAACATCGGGATCGGCGGGTCGGACCTCGGCCCGGCGATGGCCTATCTGGCGCTTGCGCCGTTTGCGGACGGGCCGCGCTGTCATTTCGTGTCGAACGTGGACGGCGCGCATATCCATGACGTGCTGCAAGGCCTTGATCCAACGACGACTTTGGTGATTGTCGCCTCGAAGACCTTTACCACCATCGAGACGATGACCAACGCGGACAGCGCGAAACGCTGGATGGGGGCCAAGGTCAGGAACCCGGCGGCGCAGTTCGCGGCCGTCAGCACGGCGCGTGACAAGACCGCCGCCTATGGCATTGATCCAGAACGTGTTTTCGGGTTCGAAGATTGGGTCGGCGGGCGCTATTCGGTCTGGGGCCCGATTGGCCTCAGCCTGATGATCGCGGTGGGGCCGGAGGCATTCGACCAGTTTCTGGCGGGTGGCCGGGCGATGGACGACCACTTTGTCACCGCCCCCTTCGCCCAGAACATGCCCGTGATGCTGGCACTGGTGGGTATTTGGCACAACCAGATTTGCGGGTATGCGACGCGGGCAGTGTTGCCTTATGATCAACGGCTTAGCCGCCTTCCTGCCTACCTGCAGCAGCTGGAGATGGAAAGCAACGGCAAGCGCGTGGCCATTGACGGATCGGATCTTGCCACCAACTCCGGTCCAGTGGTCTGGGGGGAACCTGGCACCAACGGCCAGCATGCGTTCTATCAGCTTATCCATCAGGGGACGCGGGTTGTCCCCTGTGAGTTCCTGGTCGCCCGGAGGGGCCATGAGTCGGACCTGGCGCATCAGCATCTGCTTTTGGTGTCGAACTGTCTGGCGCAGGCCGAGGCGCTGCTGCGGGGCCGTGCGCTGGAGGAAGCGCGCGCGATCATGGCCAAGCAGGGCCTGACCGGGGCCGAACTGGAGCGGCAGGCGCGGCATCGGGTGTTTCCGGGCAACCGGCCCTCGACGGTGCTCGCCTATGCGCAACTGACGCCCTTCGTGCTGGGCCAGATCATCGCGCTGTACGAACATCGGGTGTTCGTCGAGGGGGTGATCCTGGGACTCAATTCCTATGACCAGTGGGGGGTGGAGCTGGGCAAGGAACTGGCGCTGGCGCTGCAGCCGGTCCTGGCGGGCAAGGCGGGCACGACCGGCAAGGACGGGTCGACGGCGGCGCTGGTGGCGTTCTTGCGATAGAGCGCCGGAAGCCAGGAATTTTCTGGATCAGGATGATGCTTGATAGAATCATCATCCTGATCTCGATTCCCGGTGGTCGCGTGATTGACGCGGAAAACCGGAGTCCACTTTTCCGCATCACGCTCTAGAAAATTCCTAGATTTGGCCAAGCGTTGTTGATGTCGCTGCGGTTTGCCGAAGTCACTTCAGCGCGACGGTGACGATGACTTCGACCTTGTAGTCCGCGGCGGCCAGCTTGGCCTCGCCCGTGGCGCGGGCGGGCGTGTGGCCTTGCGGAACCCAGGTGTCCCAGACCGAGTTCATCTCGGCGAAGGTTGTCATGTCGGCCAGCCAGATCTGGGCGGAAAGGATCCGGGTCTTGTCGGTCCCCGCCCTGGCGAGGATCGCGTCGATGGCAGCAAGCGCCTGCCGCGTCTGGTCGGCGACCGAACCGCCCGGTTCGCCAAGTTGGCCCGCAACCCAGAGGATGCCATTGTAGGCCACGGCCTCGGACATGCGGGGGCCGGTGCCGAAGCGGGTGATGTCGGTGGTCATCGCGGTTCTCCGGTTGCGCGTCGCGCCGGGTGTTAGCCGGTTTGACGGCGGAACGGAAGCACCTACAGGCGGCGGCAGTTGAACTGGTCGCCCGAGGCCCCGGAGACCCAGGTCAGCCCGGTGTCGGTCACTGCGGCCAGGGCAATCACATAGCCATTGGCGAAACGCAGGGTGTAGTTGCGTCCGTCGCGGCTGACCGACTGAATCGGGTAAGTGGTGTCGCCATTGTTGTAGGTCGTGTTGGTGAAGGTGAAGACGGAAACTCCGCAGTCCCAGCGACCGACGAAGGCATAGGGCTCGGACGGGCCGGTTTGCTGCACACAGGCGGCAAGACCGAGAAAGACGGGCAGGGCGAGACTGCGGCGGGTCATGAAAGCCTCCGTTGGCGGCGATGCGCAAGGCTGGAACGCCGCGCGACCGCTGTCAATCACGGCGCTGAGGATCTGTCGCGGCGGGAAGACGCTGGAGCGGGTGAAGGGAATCGAACCCTCGTCACTTGCTTGGGAAGCAAAAGCTCTACCATTGAGCTACACCCGCCACACTTCCCTGAATAACCGCTGTTGACAGCAAGCGCAAGACGCCCGCCGTCAAAGGCCTGCCAGATTTCCTTGTCAGATGAGCGGCATGGCAATCGAAAAATACATCGGCAAACCTCGTGGTTTCACCAGACCCAGCTATCGCGACCTTCACACAGGCAAGGTGACGGTGGACGACAAGGGGCGCATGTTTCCGTTCGGCACGGAGGAAGTTAACGCCGTCGTCCTCGAAGCCCGCTTCCATTTCTTCGAGGCCGAGGCAGGCGAAGACTGGCCGAAGGTGCGGGCACGACACGGTTTGCGGAAGACGAAGACGCGGTCCTGCTTCACCTTCGGCGTTCGCCAAGGCGAAGGCTACAAGGTCGGCCTGTATCCGAAGCGGTCATCAACAAGATTCAGGACGTGAGGTGCCCCTAGATTTGTAGACGCTTTGCCCCCTAACTTTGAGGCAAGGAGGCCGAGATGGGGACGAGCAACTACTGCGACGAGTTCAAGCGGGATGCGGTGCAGCAGATCCGGGTGCGGGGGTATCCGGTTCGGGAGGTCTCGCAGCGTTTGGGGGTGAGTTCGCACTCGCTTTACAAGTGGATGAAGCTTTTCGCGGAACCTGCTCCCAGGGCGTCCGGGGTTGACCATGAGGCCGAGAACCGGCGGCTGAAGCGGGAGTTGGCTCGGGTGACCGAGGAGCGCGATATCCTAAAAAAGGGTGAGCCATGGATCGCCACTGGTTCAAGAGCCATGGCGAACGCGTACTTCGCGCGCGAGTCCCAGTGAAGTACGTCTTTATCCGGGCGCATCAGGCCGAGTTCAGCGTCCGGGCCATGTGCCGGGTGCTGCGGGTCCACTTTTCCGGCTTCTACGCATGGCTTAAGGAACCGTTAAGCCTGCGCGCGCGGGACGATGTGCGCCAGACGGAGTTGATCCGGCAGGCCTGGTCCGACAGCGGCAAGGTCTATGGCTATCGCAAGCTGGCCGACGATCTTCGGGATCAGGGGGAACAGGTTTCGGAGAACCGGGTCGCCCGGCTGGCCAGCCTTGCAGGCATCCTGGCCCAGGTCGGCTACAAGCGCCGTTCGGGACGGTATGGCGGGAAGCCTGCTGTGGTTGCGTCCAACACTCTGGATAGGCAGTTCGAGGTCGATGCGCCCGACAAGGTCTGGGTGACGGACATCACCTACATCAGGACCCACGAGGGCTGGCTGTATCTGGCGGTCGTGATCGACCTCTTCTCGCGGCGCGTGGTCGGCTGGTCCGCCCAACCCCGCATGACGACCGACCTGGCGCTCCAGGCTCTGCTTGCGGCCGTCTGGCGGCGGAAGCCCAAAGCCAAAGTGATGATCCATTCCGACCAGGGATCGCAGTTCACCAGCCGCGAGTGGCAGCTCTTCCTCAGCCAGCACAATCTGGACGCCAGCATGAGCCGCCGTGGGAACTGCCATGACAATGCGGTAGCAGAAAGCTTCTTCCAGCTCCTCAAGCGGGAACGCATCCGGCGCCGCACCTACCTGACCCGCGAAGCCGCAAGGCAGGACGTGTTCGACTACATCGAGATGTTCTACAACCCGAAACGCAAGCACACGAACAACGGCATGCTGTCGCCCGTTGACTTCGAAATCAGGCAGCAGAAACTGAACGAGGCAGGTGTCTAGGAAACTAGGGGCACCTCAGTTGGCGGAAGCCGGGAAGCTCGCGCATGCCGAAATGCACAAAGTCCTTGAGGGAACGAGAGCCCGGTACAAGGTCGAGATCACTGCGTCACGACAAGCGGTGATGACGGTCGAGGGCAAGAGCCTGAAGACCGATATGAAGGCCGGGGAAATGACCTTCGATGATTTCCTCGAGGTCGCAGACTATGCGGTGATCGAAGATGCCTACCGTAGGGCTGGGCGTGCCATCAGCCCGGACCTGGCCACGACGTACAGCGACTTCATTGCAAGGGCTGACGGCGATCCAGACGACCTGGAAGGGGCGCTGATTGAAGCTCACGTCACAGTTGCGGCGCTTGGGCTGGTGCCGCAAGTAAAGGAGTCGCTGGAGGCCGAGGCAGAGAAGCTCGCGACGCAGTGGCTCTCCAAGTATCGAGTCCAGATCAAGAGCCTGTCAGACGAACGGCAAGACGTTTACCGGCAGATCCGGGAAATGAGCGCCAACCCGATGGAGGTTGATCTCGCGCGCCCGACGTCGTGGATGCAGCCAACAGTCATCCGGGAGGCAAATGGCAACGAAACGCCGCTGCCGCACTTCGAGCGGCACCTCTTGTGCGGCGATGACGGCCTTTTCCCCGAGGACTTCAATACTTGGGAGGGCGAGGTCGTGAATGCCGAACTGAAGCGGGCGGGGACGTTGGGATGGTATCGCAACCCTTCCAGAGCCAGTCAGGACTCGCTCGGCATCATCTACGCGGAGGGCGAGGAAACGAAGATCGTTCGTCCTGACTTTGTGTTTCTTGGTCAACTGGCCGATGGATCAGTCGTTGCCGACATAGTCGACCCGCATGGCATCCAGTTCGGCGATGCGATGCCAAAGTTGAAGGGGCTGTCCCGTTATGCAGAGACATTCGGTGGCCAGTATCGCCGGATCGAAGCTGTTGCGAAGATTGGCGACAAATTCCGCGTCCTTGACTTGACGGAGCCTGGCACCCGAGCCGCCGTCGCAACTGCTACGACAATCAAGGCGTTGTACGAGAGCGACGCAGCTGCGGACTACCTGGCCTAGGTCACGCTATCTTCCGATGCCAGTCGCGCTTTCGAAGCAGATGCCAAAGCGAACGTCATCATCGCGGTCGGACAAGGTTTTGTTGGCTTTTCAGGATCTTGCGGCTCTGAACCGAAAGTGGTCCGGTTAACAGGTTCAGAGAATATCGACCCAGAGAGAACGCTTTTCAACCTTCTGGCGCAGAGGCCGGTGCTCAGCCCGCCCCGCATAACCCCCGAAAACAACGGAAAAATCCGGCCGCTGCCGGGTGGGGAGAACGCTTTCGTGAGGGCAAGTGGCGGAGGGGACGCGACTGGGGTCGGACCTTCTCTGACGGCGATTGACCATGCCTGCAAGGCGGCTGCGAATTTTGGAGCACGCAACACCATGATCTCACTTGGATATCAGGCGAAATCCTCACGGAAGCGGTCCATCTGGTGCATCCGTTCATGCAGGATCGTCACGATGCCGATGTCGCCGTTGGACAACTTGCGCCAATAGACGAAGTGATGCTCGTAGCGGAAGAAGAACCCGTCGACCCCGAACTCGGCCGGAACGGGCTTCGACGCAACGCCATGCGAGGCGATCTTGTCGAAGGCGGCGAATAACCCGATGATGTAGCGGTCGGCCTGTTCGGCGCCCCACCGATCCCGCGTGTAACGGTAGATGTCGTCCAGACGCAGCGACGCGCCTGCCTGAATTCGGATCGCAGTCATCCGGTCAGGTCCGGTTGCGGACGAGGACTTCGGCAGCGGTCAGGGGCTGATAGCTGTCCTCGGATGCTGCGAAGGCTTGGGTCAATTCGGCCTTCAGACGGCTGAAAGCCTCGGTTTCCGCCCGCTCCTTGTCGCGCCGGATCAGGTCGCGGATATATTCGCTTACGTTCTCATAGGAGCCTTCGTCGCCGACGTTGGCGGCGACGAAATCACTCAGGGCTCCGCCGACACGGACGGTCATGGTCGTAGTGCGGGACATGTTTCGACCTCCGATTGCTGTCTGCGTGTTCAATATAACCAAAAACGAACGCACAACAAGGCCGGACAACCGCCCGCTTGGCAAGGCGAAGCTCCTGTCGACCGGGTCAGTCGTCCTTCAGACGCCGCAGCGTTCGGCAACTCTGCGATTGCCAGATCGGCAGCCTCGAGCTTGATCGCAATCATCAGATCTTCCCTGCCCGCCACCGCCGGAAAAGTAACCAGCACTTCGTCCGGAGCCGCGTCAAGGCAACAAGGTGTTCTCCGCTGGGGCCGTCAGTCCCGGAAAACCAGGTGATGAGAGTGTTTTCGTTGGCACGGGTCCAGGCAACCACGGTCCTGGCACCCGACCGACTGTCGCCAAGCGATCGCTTCAGTGCGGAGGCGATTTCAGAGGCAAAGCAGCGAAATGGCGGGGCGCTGCCGAGGCCACTTCCGCTTTGGAACGAACTTTCCGTATTTGAAAGATCTTGTCATTCAGCTTCGCAACGGCGCGTAAGAGTGCGCCGTTGCCCGTATTCTGCACTCAGAAGCGGGACACTTTATTTCGTGCCGGCTTTTCCTGAAGTGTCGCGGTGGCCGTGCTGATCGACGTCCCCCGGCTTGTGGTCGGGATGATCGTGGTGCTGGCCCGGCACGTCTTTCTTTCCCGCGGTGTCGCGGTGGCCGTGCTGATCGACATCACCCGGCTTGTGATCGGGATGATCGTGGTGCTGGCCCGGCACGTCTTTCTTGCCAGACGTGTCGCCGTGGCCGTGCTGATCGACATCACCCGGTTTGTGATCGGGATGATCGTGGTGCTGGCCGGTTTTCGTATTTGACATGGTCGTTCTCCTCCAGTGATGAATGGTCAAGTAAAACGGCCTCGAGCGGTTTTGGTTCCACGGCTGGATCCGCGGAGTCCATCGAGTTGGTCCAGGCTTCAGCCCGACACCCGTTCGGGAACATCAACAAACAGGCGGTAAAGCAGGTCCATGAGCCTTGAACTGATATCATCCATCAACCTGTGGGAAATGCTGTCCCATGTGGTCAGCCTTGTTGTCGCGTATGTGCTCGCGCTCCCAATCGGCTGGAACCGCGAACGCGAGGAACGCAGCGCCGGCATCCGCACCTTTCCGCTTGTCGCAATGGCCGCCTGCGGCTTCGTGCTGGTGGCGATCGGCGTCCTGGGCGCAACTTCACCCGGTCAGGCGCGCATCTTGGAGGGACTGATCACCGGCGTCGGCTTCATCGGCGGCGGCGCGATTCTGAAGCACGGGACCCAGGCCCTGGGAACGGCGACGGCCGCAAGCCTGTGGGCGACAGGCGCCCTCGGGGCAGCGGTCGGCTACGGCCTTTACGATATCGCCGTGATCCTGAGCGTGGCCACTTACGTGACTTTGCGCTATCTTGCCCCGATCAAGGATTCCGTGCGCGACGCAGATGCCAAAGGAGACCGGCAGGAGCCTTGATGAATGGGTGAGGTCGTCTGCACACTTCATCCCCCATGCGCCAAGGCAAAGGGGAAAGTGGGTTGCACGACAATCGCGTCAGAATGGCACCTGCGCTCCGGCCAGGAGTGGCATGGCAGGCGTTCGTCCGCTCCGCTCCAACTCCCAGCAGACGGACCACGCTTGGCCATGCCGCACCAAGACCAGATAGTTGCGCTCCGCCGTGTAGATTTGCCGATGCCCCGGCAGCGGTTTCAGGCAGACCGGCTGGCCGGACAAGGGGTTCTCGCCGAATGCCGCAAGCAGGCCCAGGATACGGGGGTAGATTGGCGAAGGCGGCGGATGCGCTATCCCCGATGCCACGATCTGGTGCAGGATCGACCCGTCCCTGAACGGCATCTCAGCGCGCGTCGCCAGATGTATCTCGCCCGAGAGCACCGCGACCGGATTTCGCCCCTCGGTCGCGCGCCGCTCCAGGGTCTCGAGCATCCGCTGCCATTCCGCACGGTGCGACCGGCTTTGCCATTGATCGCGCAGGTCGTCCTCGTATTTCTGAACGCGCGGAAAGACATCCAGAAATTTTTCAACCCAGCTCAGCCGCGGGCCGAGTATGGGCACGCTCGACATGATGAATATCTGGTCGCCCGGGTCGGTCTCTGCCAGCCCCCGCTCGAATGCGGCCCATCCCGCCCCTCCCATCACCCGCGTCGGCCGGCGCTCCGAGCGGAGATCGGGTGCGATGACGGAAAATTGCGGGAAGCGGGCGATGTGGGTCAGGCTTTGTCGTTGGCCCAGTTCCCATCCAAACGGCGGTGCCGCATCGGTTGCGCCGAACTGGAACAGCATGAACATGCGTCGTGCAATACCGAACAGACCGGCCCCGACCGGGCTGTCGAGCAGCTTTTCCGGCAGGCTGCCCCAGCCATCGAAGATGTCATGGTCGTCCCACATCATGAGCGACGGCACCCGCGCACCCAGACAGGCGAATTCCGGCTGGGCGTAGAGCGTCAGATAGCGGTGGAAATAGTAGTCTTCCGCGGCCCTGCGCATGTCGGCGGTGAACGGCTGGTCTCCCTTTTGCGACAAGGCGCTGGCCGCCCATCGCGACAGGCCCGGATGCGACCTGACGACCTCGTCGGCATAAAGCTGATCGCCGCCGTGCAGGAGGAGGCTGAAGGGCGCGCCGTCATGTTCGCGGGCCAGACGTCGCCACATCGCGTTGCGCTCGGCCGCCGGCCGATCGGCGTCGCCGTGCTCTTGCCCGTTGCACGAGACATAGGCGATCCGCATATCCCCCGAAAAGTCGGCGGCCACCCGGAATTCGGCATCGCCGAGGCGGTAGGTCGCGTTCGCGCGCGCCGGCAGGCTGAAGTCGTATCGCCAGACGCTGCGGCCGGATTGGGAATGCAGCATCAACGGGGCGACCTGCGGACCATCGGCCGGGACCAGAAGGGGCGGCGCCAGTTGGTCCGGGGCAACAAAGACGGCGGACAGCCGACACTGATCTCCATCGGCCCCCCGAGCGAACAGGATCGGGCCGACAGTTTCGTGAAGGGTGTTCAATCCGGGCCCCATGACCGTCCGGCGCGCCGCGGGCGTGTTATCCTGCGTGACCTCGGCAGCAGTCTTCTGGAAACCGGGGGCGATATCAATGCCGACGCCCCGACATAAGCCTGCCGATGTTCGGAAGCATGAAGCCGGCAACCACGAGAAGAAGCGCGCCGATTGCCCAGACGACCACGATGGTCGGCTTCAGCACCACGCCCAGCAAAGCGATGACCTGTCCCAAAAGGCCGCCGGCGTTCACAGTGTCGAGGATGGTGCCCACCTCCTTGCCGCCTGCGGCGGTTGCGATGGCCTTTCCTCCGTCAACCAGAAGGCCGGCACTCGACGCCACCCAGGCAAGAACGGGATCGACCAGCGAATACCCGATCCAGGCAAGCAGCGACCACAGGACAAGGCCACCAAGGACGACCGCCAGTGGCAGTTTCCGCGGAAGGCGCGGAGGCGCATCGTACTGCGTCGGCTCACCTCTCATCTCTCGCACCCGGTCATCCCTCGGCACGTCGTTGTAGCGATACCCGCGGTCATCATGGCCATGTCTTCCCATCTCGGTCTCCAATCTTTGGCTGCCGACAGCGTCCTGCCGTTGAATTTAAGTGCCCCGCTGTCGCCTTCCGTTGCTTCGCGGCACGCCGCTGCGGGGCCGCCCCGAGCGCAACATCGTCAATCAAGGTGCAGCCCGAGGAGTGGTCGCATGCGGACTTGGGCCGCCTTGAAACTGATATGGGTCCTCTAGCGACTAGAGGTTCAAGAGCAGACGCGAAGTTTTGTGCCGAGTCCGGGACCCTCACGCCATCTGCTCTCGTGCAAGGGCGCGCCGAGTCGTCCATAGGGTGATGGCGGCCGCGCGATCATCGACCTTGATGTCGACCGTGACTGTCAGGCCTGAGGCGCTGTCAGCGACACATCCGGCGTCAGCGTCACCGCAAGCCCGCCGGTCGCGGCATCGACCCGCCGCGACACGAAACTGACGTGGCCGCTCCGCACCATGCTCTTTCGAAACCTGTAGTCCTACGTGGAAAGTGGATGCCTGAGCCACGCGGCATCAGACCAGCCTACTGTGCCATTTCGGTCTCCGGGTGGCGGTGGTCGGTTGCGCAAAGCGAGTGATTGCCCAGAACCTCGATCACCTTGCAGTCGGCGATCTTCCCGCCCGCGCATTGCACGACCATGCGTTCAAGTTCCGCCTTCAGCGCGGTCAGGCGGGCGAGGCGGCTTTCCACCTCGACCAGCTGCGCCCTTGCGATGGCATCGGCGGCGGCACACGACTGATCCGGTCTGTCCGACAGGCTTAGAAGATCGCGAATCGCTTCCAGCGTGAAGCCCAGATCGCGCGCATGCCGGATGAAGGCCAGCCGCTCCTGCGCCTTGCGGCTGTAAAGACGCTGGTTGCCTGCGCTGCGTTCGGCTTCGGGAAGCAGGCCGATCTGCTCATAGTAACGGATCGTCGGAACCTTCACCCCGGCAGCCTCGCCCAGTTTTCCGATGGTCAGCATCAGATTCCCCTTGAAGCTATAGCTGCTAGAGAGATTAGGTTAGCGAATCAATAATGGCAACTGCCCCGGTTCGGGCGGGGGAGAAATCATGTCTGACAAGAGAAGCGATACTGTGGGTGCAACTGTCGAATGGACCGTAACCGGAATGGATTGCGCCTCCTGCGCGACAAAGATCAAGAACGCCGTCGGGCGACTGCCGGGGGTCAGTGGCGTGAACGTGGCGATCATGTCCGAGCGGCTGAAGCTGACGCTGGCCGAGGGCACGACGCCGCGCGACAAGATCGAAGGTGCGGTGCGCTCGCTCGGTTATCAGATCGAACCCCGCAAGGCGGGCGCGAAGAAGGATTTCGTGCTGCCGGGTGCGGTTCCCGAGGATGACCACGACGAGGCCGAGGGTCACAGCCACGATGACGGCCATGACCACGACCATGACCACAGCGGGCATGACCACAGCGGGCATGACCATGCGGGGCACGACCATTCCGGGCACGATCATGCGGGCCATGACCACGGTCCGAAGGTCGCCACCGCCGCAAAGGCTTCTGCGCGCGACGATTCTGGCCATGGCAGCCCCGGCCATGTGCATGACGACGCCGCCGACCGGGGCAAACGCTGGTATCAGACCGCCAAAGGCAAGCATGTCATCATCACCGCCGTGCTGCTCGCCGCCGCCTGGACTGTCGAACTCGTCGCGCCGCAGATCGGCAGATGGGCCTTCGTCGCCGCCATCCTGATCGGGGTGGCACCCACAGCGCAACGCGCCCTGGCGGCCCTGCGGATGGGCCAGCCCTTCACCATCGAAAGCCTTCTAACCTTTGCCGCCATCGGTGCCCTGTTCATCGACGCGGCGGAAGAGGCGGCGCTGGTGGTGTTCCTGTTCGCCGTCGGCGAGGTCCTGGAGGGCGTGGCCGCCGGCAAGGCACGCGACGGCATTCGGGCGCTGGCCAACCTGGTGCCCAAGACGGCGCAACTGGTCGAGAACGGCAAGACCCGCGAAGTGCCCGCCGCCAGCCTGTCCGTGGGCCAGACCGTCATGGTGCGCCCCGGCGACCGTATTCCGGCGGATGGCGAAATCATCGAGGGCAATTCGGGCGTGGATGAAAGCCCGGTTACCGGCGAAAGCATCCCCAAGAACCGCGGCCCGGGCGATCCGGTCTTTGCCGGGTCGATCAACACCGAGGCGGTGTTGCAGGTCAAGGTCACCAAGGATGCCGAAGACAATACCATCGCCCGGATCATCCGGCTGGTGGAGGAAGCCGAAGAGGCGCGCGCGCCGACCGAACGGTTCATCGAACGGTTCAGCCGCTGGTACATGCCCGCCATCGTCGCCGTCGCGGCGCTGGTGATCCTTGTGCCACCCCTTGCTTTCGGCCAACCTTGGGACACCTGGATCTATCGTGGCCTGGCGCTGCTGCTGATCGGCTGCCCCTGTGCGCTGGTCATCTCGGTGCCCGCCTCCATCGCCTCGGCTTTGTCCACCGGCGCGCGGCGCGGGATGCTGATGAAGGGTGGCGCGGTCATCGAGGCCGCCTCCAAGGTCAGCCGCATCGCGTTTGACAAGACCGGCACGCTGACGCACGGGCGGCCCCGCATCACCGATGTGGTGACCTTCGGCACCACGACCGAGGCCGATCTGCTTTCCGTGGCGGCGGGCGTCGAAACCGGGTCGAGCCACCCACTGGCCATCGCCATCCTGAACAAGGCCAAAGAGGCGGGCGTGACCGCGCTGCCATCGCGCGATGCCAAGGCGCTGATGGGCAAGGGCGTGGTTGCCACCGTCGGCGATGCATCGGCCTGGGTCGCCTCGCCGCGCTATGCGATGGACAACGGCGGGCTGGACGGCGTGGGTCTGCGGCAGGCCACGGTCTTTGAAGAAGAAGGCAAGACCGCCGTTGCCGTCTTCCGCGACAAGACGCCGCTGGGTCTGATCGCGATGCGGGACGAGCCGCGCGCCGATGCGACCGACGCCATCCGCCAGTTGCGGGCGATGGGGATCACTTCCGTCATGCTGACCGGCGACAACCCGCGCACCGCCGCGGCGATTGCCGGTGGTCTGGGGATGGAGTTCCAGGCCGACATGATGCCCGAGGACAAGCTCAACTTCATCAAGACGATGAGCGAGCAGGGCGGCGTGATGATGATCGGCGACGGCATCAACGACGCGCCGGCGCTGAAGCAGTCATCGGTCGGCGTGGCGATGGGGTCGGGCACCGATGTGGCGCTGGAAACCGCAGATGCCGCGATCCTGCGCGACCGGGTGACGGATGTTCCCGCGACGATCCGCCTGTCGCGCGCGGCGATGGCCAACATCCGCCAGAACGTGACGATCGCGCTGGGGTTGAAGGCCGTGTTCCTCGTGACTTCGGTGCTTGGGCTGACCGGCCTGTGGATCGCGATCCTGGCCGACACCGGGGCGACGGTGCTGGTGACGATCAACGCGCTGCGCCTGCTGCGGTTCAACCCTGAACGCGAAAGCTGAGCCGATGGCCGAGGCGCACTCTCACGGCGGCGATGTCGGGTCCGGCAACATCGGCCGGGTCCGCGTCGTCTTCTGGCTGACCGCCAGCTATGCCGTGGTGCAGGCGGTGGGGGGCTGGTTTTCGGGCTCGCTGGCGCTGATCGCCGACTCTGGGCACATGGTGTCGGACGCGGCGGCGCTGCTGCTGGCGCTGATCGCCTACCGCGTGGCGGCGCGGGCGGCGGATTCGACGCGCACCTACGGCTTTCACCGCGTTCGGGTGCTGGCGGCGCTGGCCAACGGGGCCTCGCTGTTGCTGCTGGTCGCCTGGATCACGTCCGAGGCGGTCGGGCGGATCGGCAGCCCGGTGGAGATATTGGCCGGACCGATGCTGGCGGTGGCCTGCGTCGGGCTTTTGGTGAACGTCGCCGGGGCGTGGTATCTGTCGCGCGGCGACAAGCGCGACACCAACCTGAAAGGCGCTTTCCTGCATGTGATCGGTGACCTGCTGGGGTCGGTGGGGGCCATCGCCGCTGCCATCGGCATCATGCTGACCGGCTGGCTGATCCTAGATCCGCTGCTGTCGGTGCTGGTGGCGGCGCTTGTGGTGCGCTCGGCCTGGTCGCTGGTGTCGGACTCGCTGCGGGTCCTGTTGCAGGCAGTGCCGCAGGGGGTCGATGCGCGCGACGCCGAGGCCGATCTGGCCACCCTGCCGGGGGTCGCCTCTGCGGGGCATTTCCACGCCTGGGTGCTGACCGACAACTCGACCGTCGCGACGGTGCATGTGACCGCAGCGCCCGGTGCCGACCCGCTGGGCCTGCCTGAACTTGTCGTGAAGCGGCTTCACGACCGCTACGACATCGACCATGTAACGGTGCAGGTTGACCCGTCTGACACGGGAATCGTGGCGCATGACGCCAGGACTGCAACATCGGCAATTTGAGGATCAACGGAAATGCCCGACCAACCTGTGAAGCTGCGCGAACCGGGCGGACCGCAAGGCGGCATGCTGTGCCCGCAATGCGGTGTGGATCTCGTGATGTCCGACCGTCAGGGCATCGAGATCGACTATTGCCCCAAATGCCGGGGCGTGTGGCTTGACCGGGGCGAGTTGGACAAGATCATCGAGCGCAGCCTTGGCCCGGCGCCATCGGCCCCGCCGCCTGCACGCCCCGAAGCGGCGCCGCCCGTGCAATACCGCCGCGATGACGGATATGGCGGTGGGCATGGTGGCGGGCATGGCGGGGGTGGCCATGGATCATCGTCGTCGCACGGGGGCGGTCACGGCCGGGACGGCTATCGTCGGCGCAAGTCCTGGCTGGGAGAGTTGTTCGACTGATGCCCGCCTGTCCGTCCAAACCGGTCGCCTTCACCCGGGCACGCCGTGTCATGCCGGCCCTTGGCGAATGGCGTGTCGCGTCGCGCCGCGTCGGATCAGCCACCCAGGGTCACCTGCGATGATCTCGGCGGCTGGCTGGGCCGCGCTGGCCCTACTTTTCGGCTATCTGGCGCTGTTCTTCTGGGGCAGCGCGCTGGCCGCGCAGTCGGCGGGGCGTCCGGTCTGGCTTTTCGCGCGCGCCACGGGGCGCAACCGGCTTGCCGCCATCGGGTTCAGCGC